>ERZ808286.629-NODE-629-length-21944-cov-4.528804_pt1 | contig 21944 bp, 17 predicted proteins | sample MGYA00521276_ERZ808286 | MGnify/ENA primary metagenome ERZ808286 (study PRJEB31516, sample SAMN03275607) | gut metagenome | biome: mammalia-associated habitat; material: feces | host: Papio cynocephalus | place: Kenya | collected 2012-08-01 ... | reverse complement strand
AACATAACAAAACCACCCTCAGCTCGGAGCAGGAATGGTTGAAACCCGGGGCGGATTCAACGTAAACCCGGGGCGGGCGCGTGGCAATCCCGCCCCGGGCAATTCATCGAAATCAGCAGAATTCCTTTTCAAGGCACGATTTTCGCACGAACCAAAACGCGCGGCGAAGGAATATTCCTTCGCCGCGATTGTTTCTATTCTATTAGGATACCTTATGCCTCATATCCGTTCGGATTCATGGATTGCCACTTCCAGGACGAAGCGCACATATCATCGAGTGTATGGGTAGCCGTCCACCCTAACAACTCCTTCGCGTAGGAAGGATCGGCATAGCATTCGGGAGCATCGCCCGGGCGGCGCGGCGCGATCTCATAGGGGATGTCTTTCCCGCAGGCTTTGGAGAAGGCATGAATCATGTCCAATACGGAATAGCCCGTTCCGGTGCCAAGATTGACGGTGTAGAGTTTCCCTGGGGTTTGCTCCAGTTTCTTGAGGGCGGCGAGGTGGCCGCGCGCGAGATCGACCACGTGGATATAATCGCGAACACCGGTACCATCTTTGGTGGGATAGTCATTTCCAAATACACGTACTTTCGGCAACCGCCCAACCGCTACCTGTGCGATGTAGGGCATGAGGTTGTTGGGGATGCCGTTTGGGTTTTCGCCAATCCGCCCCGAGGGGTGCGCACCTACCGGATTGAAGTAGCGCAGCAACATGACGCCCAGATCGGGCTCCGCGGCCTGAACGTCGGTCAGAACGCGTTCCAAGAAGAGTTTTGTGGCGCCGTAGGGGTTGAGCGCGCCGGTGGAGCAATGTTCGTCTAACGGAACCTTTTCCGGCATCCCATAAACGGTGGCAGAGGAGGAAAAGACGATGTTCCGGCAGCCATATTGTTTCATGAGTGCCAGGAGGTTGAAGGTGCCGGTCATATTGTTGTCGTAGTAGAAGAGCGGTTTCTGCACCGATTCGCCAACCGCTTTCAGCCCCGCGAAATGAATTACCGCGTCATAATGCGCTTTTTTGAAAACGTCTTCCAGGGCAGGCTTATCCAGTAAGTCCACTTTGTAAAAATGTGGGGTTTTACCGGCCAATTCTGCACCGCGGCGAACAGCTTCTTCTTGAGAGTTGTAGAGATTATCGACGATCGTCACTTCATAACCGGCCTGAAGCAGCTCAATCACCGTATGTGTACCAATGTATCCGGCGCCTCCGGTAACAAGAATATGCATGGATAGGATCCTTTCTTTACCATTCTGACATGAAACTCATCGAACTTTCCCCCACTTTAAGCGGGGTGGCCAGCAACGGTTCGCCGGCGTAAAGATGTGCGATATCAACCGCCAGGGTTTCCCAATTCGGGTAACGCAAGGCTCGATCTTTGGCCAGCATCCGGTTCAGCATCAAAGCCAGAGCACGCGGAATTTCCGGGACTATCACCCGCGGATCCCGTGCAAAACTCGGGCCGATGTGCGCATCCACCACCTGCTGGTCTGTTTTTCCGGGGAAAAGCAATTGTCCCGTCAAGAGGTGATAGGCTGTAGCACCCAATGAATAAATATCTGCCCGACAGTCCAAATCGGCCATATCATAGATCTGATCTGGGCTCATATATGCCGGCGTCCCCATGATTTCTCCATTGGGGTTTTCCGCTCGGGAGGCCGTCAGCAGCGACCGCGAAATGCCTAGGTCCATAACTTTCACCGTTCCGTCAGCATCCACCATCAGATTATCTGGCTTAATATCGCAATGGACAACCCGGAAGCGCTGCCACGCATATTCCAACGCCGCGGCTACCGACTCGAGAATGATCAGCACATCATCCACCGCCACCCTGTTTTTACGCTGCAGATAGGCGGCAAATGTGTAGCCTTCAACGAGCTCCATAACGAAGTAATAGGTCCCCGCCACCATCCCGCTGTCATACACACGTACAATGTTCCGATGCTGAAACCGCGCACAGGCTTTAGCTTCGGTAAGAAATCGACTGACATCTTCTTCGGTTCGAACAAAGGTCGTGTTAAGCACCTTTACGGCGACCTCACGCCCGGTTGACAGCTGGCGTGCCCGGTAAACCGTTGCCGTCCCTCCCTGCCCCAGAACGGACTCAAGCTCCAAATTGGGAAAAGGCTGCTCCGTCATTCCTTAAAGCTCACATTTTCCATCGGGCTCACCGAAGCACCACCGTCAGGGTCAGCAAAGCATAACTCGTTGAGAGCGCGGGGTCACCCTCCCAGAAACGATTGCTGGCGTTTATCCATGAGCCATCGCCCATTTGCCGCGCCACCAACTCCTTGGCCAGAGCCTCGCGCCAATCTACCGAAGTCCCATTCTCCAACGGCAGCAGGGAAACACCGGCGGCATCCAATGCCCGCGCCAAAATGTCGTAGTAAAAGAAAAGTCCCTGATTACCCTGGCCAGGATTTTCACTCAACGTCCAATGCCTCCCAAGCCACTGGTAAGTTGAGCGGACACGAGGATCCTCCCGAGTCAGCTTACAATGCAGCATGGCCAACAGCCCGGCATAAGTCATGGATCCATGCGTCCGCAGTGTCGATTTACCCGCCATAGCGGGATCCGTTCTGCGCGGGACTTCTCGATTATAAACGAATCCTCCGGCAGCCTCACCCTCTTGTTCCTGCATAGAAAGCACATACTTCTTGGCGGCATCCCAATTGATATCTACTTTCTTTTGGCCAGCCGGGCGTGCCTCTTCCACATCTTCCGTCAACCGCATAGCGTCAATCGCATACAATGTATTGTTCAAGTCGGTATATGCTCGGGGAGACGTTTTGTCATAACCGAACCCGCCCTCATGCAGCCCCTCGGTTTCAATTTGGGTAGACGCCACATAGGCTCGTGCGGCAAGGAGCACTTGAAGGTGTTTTGTCTTGCCTCCCGCCGCATGAAGTGCTGTCAGGCACAAACAGGTGTTATAATTCCCCAATCCGCCGCCTCGGCGCCCAGGAATCGGCACATAAAGCCCGCCATCGGGCTGCGCACATGAAAGAATATAGGCCTCCGCCTTAGCGGCGGCCTCGGCGTTGGCAGGCAGCTGCGCATTGGCCATAGCCCACAAGGCGAGAGCGCTCAACCCGGGGAAACGGCGATCCGACCAGCTGCCATCTGCTGACTGCGTCTTGCGCAGATATTCAAATCCTTTTTCCAGCGAAGCCTGAGCCTGCGCCCGTGTTGCCTCCGTCAGCGCCCATCCGGGGAACGCGAACACGACCATTCCAACGATTATTACCCAGCGTTTCATGCGTTCAGTATAACACATTCGCATTCCAAACCTGCCTTCTTCTAGCGTCTCTATATCTTAATCCGGCGTAACATACGCTTTCAGCTGTCTAAAGAAGGCATTTATGACCGATGTACCCGGCGCCTGCTCCACTTGCCCCCGCCGTTGCCGAAACATCCATCGCACCATGGCCGAATCTCCGAATGCACGCACCCAGATATTATGCCCCGCACCAGGATATTCCGTATACTTGGGAACCACTCCCGCCTGCCCCAGCGCGGCAATCATCCGCCGCGAACACACCACGGGCACCACCGCATCCGCCGCGCCGTGAAAAGCCCAGACGGCCGTCTTAGCGGCATGCGCCACCGCTTCCGCCTGTTCTGCCCCGCCGCCACAGACAGGAACAGCCGCGGCAAAGTACCCGGGCCAACGCGCAATAGCATCCCATGTGCCAAAGCCCCCCAGCGAATAACCGCCTATATACAACCGATCTGGATCAGCCACCTTTTGCTGAACCAGCGCATCCAGATATTCCTTCACCGTACGAAGCGCAGGAGCCGGATAACGCGGCAACCGCCGCTGTGCCTCAAAGGAAACCTCCCGTACCCAGCCATTACGCTGCGTACACTGCGGGATCAAATACAGCGCGGGCGGAAGCGAAGCATCTACCAAAACCGTTTGATAGAACGAACGAAACGGCGTCAGCTGCGCAGCATTGTCCGTGCCACACTCCCCGCTCCCGTGCAGCAGCACCACCACCGGCACAGGGCAATCCTTCGGCTGATACCGCCGCCACACCCGCACCGGCAGCGTCTCTCCCATCCTATTGGTTATCACGGATGCCGAAAACTGCTCCGCTATTGAGAATTGTCCGCGCACGGCAAACGGTGCCCCGCAAACCGCCGCAAGAACTACCGCTAAAAACCCACGAAGCCTCATCGACGAACCTCTACTTTGCCCCACTCCGTCAGCTTAGAAGCAATAAAGTCAATACATTGAGCCTGCGCCTCCTTAGCTGTTTCCCGCGTGACAGGGATCACTGGTCCGCAGGCAAAACGCACCGGTGCCGTCACATCCACCGGGCCGAAATCTTTCGTATACTTCCCCACGCCCAAAAACGCCGTCTGCCCCGCCACCGGCACCACCGGCACGCCGGCATTCTGTGCCAGCTTCACCCCCAGCGTATTGAAGTGATGGTAATCGAAATAAGGCTGACGTGTTCCTTGCGGATAAAGAATCACCGACGCTTTCTCCTCTCTGAGGAAGCGCTCCCCATGCTCCAGCACCGCCTTCAAATCCGCCCGAGGATCCACCCGCCCCACCGGAATCACCTTGCGCGATGCAAACGTTTTCCCCACATACGGCACGCGCAGCAGCGATTTTTTCAACACAATGGCAACGCCGCCATACGCCAACAACAACGGCGGAAAAGCAAACGTCTCATACAGGCTCATATGATTGGAGACCACGACTACCGGCCCAACCCCCTCCAGCTGCTTAAAGCCTTCAATAATCACCTCCGTCCCCAAACGCTCTGTCTCCCAAAATAAGTGGAAACCACACTCCTCCCACCGCCGGTCATCAAACGCATGATGATGCGCCAGCCACCCCCCCCGAAGCATCGCGCCACCCAACGCCCGGATATTGAACGACAGCGATGTCATCCACCCATTCCGGTGCGGTTTTCCCAACGCCTCCGGCGGCGTGCGATAGGCACCCGTTTCCTTAAACTGCTGCATAAATGTTTCAACCTGCCGCATTCGCTGCCTGCCTTTCTGCCCGCCGCTACGCTTAACTCTTTGCCCCGGCCGAGGGTCGCGAAGGGAACTCACCGCGTAATGCACGCTCCGCTACCGCCCGCGTATCCTGCGGGAAATCACTCTTCATAATCCACTTCAAAAAGGAGTGCCCATCCTTTGGATCTGCCGCCAAATCGCGGAGTTTAGCACCTTTTTTACGTCCAAAGTTCACGCACACCTCACCCTCTACCCAACGCCACCGCCCAAGCCGATCCACATTAAATGGATCCTGCGGATTGAACATCTTATCCAGTGCGTCCAGATCTCGCGGTAAATCAGGGTATCGCGCAAACTGCCCGCACAGCACCTCCAGCGTCGCCTCCGCATCCGCCAGCGCCCCATGCGCGGCCTCCCCCAAATCTCGCCCGCAATAAAACCGCAATGCCGCCGTCAAATCCCGCGGCTCCCGTTTATGATAAATCCGCTGCGCATCCAGCAGTCTCCGTGCCTCCGGATGGAAGTCTGTAATGCCGCACCGCAGAAATTCCTCGTTCAGAATCTGCGCATCAAAGTAACCAGCCGAAAATCCCGCCAGATCGCACCCATCAAAAAAAGCATACACCTCCGCCGCTACCAATGAAAACGGAGGGCACGCGGCCACCTCTGCATCCGTGATACCATGAATCGCAATCGATTCAATTGGAATCTTCATCTCCGGATTCACTAGCCACACCCGTTCCTCACGCGTCCCATCCGGATTGAGACGAATCGCCGCCAACTCTATAATCCGATCCGCCCGGGGGCTCGTCCCCGTGGACTCAATATCAAACACGATCAGCGGGCGATGCAATGGTACAGGGAAATCACACGTCTTCATGCCCCTATTTTACCAAACCGCCTCCGCTCCTGTCCGCGTTTTACTCCGGTTCGGAGTTAAGGCGGCCGCAGCGGATTTACATCCATGCACATCCATACCGAAAGACTCTTTCCTGTCATGCACTCACACTTCTATTCGCATTTCGCCCCGCGCACGGCACGTGCCGGTGTTGTGTTATGCTATAAATATGAAAAGGTTGCTCTCTCTTGTGATGATGATTGGCGTGATCTGTTTCAGCTGCGGTGTGAATGCAAAAGCCCCTGCTGAAGACCGTTACGGGCCGATCTTTTACGGTGTGGAGCTGCCCGAGACGGGTGCTCGCGTGCTCTTGGTAATTGACACCTCAAAGTCCATGGGGCGTAAAGATGGCGCACGCAAAGACGGCGGGCGCCGGTGGGATACGCTGCGTGATGAAGTGCGCTCCATGACCGAGACAATGCAGGCTTTAAGCGCCACACGTAGCGTCCCCTACTCGGTTTCGCTCCTATATGAAGGAGGCTCCGAGCCGCACACCGGCACAGAGCCGCAGGACTTTACCCGCCCAGGCGCCCAGGCGGCTCTGCTGCAGGCGCTGGAAAGTCGGGCTCTTACTTCCGGCGGATCCTTTGAACACACCTTTGGGGAAGTCCTGTGGCCGCTGGTTTCCCGCCAACACATCACCCATATATTTTATCTGGGAGATGACGATATCGCTGCGCACGCCGATCCGGTTCGCAAGGCCGTCGCCGCGTGGTATACTTTGCCGCGCAAGGTTCCGGCAGCAGGCGAACGAAAACTATGGAGCCTGAAGCACGCGTGGTGGGAGCCTTGGAGCCGTTGGCGGACACCACGCCCGGGTGTGCCGGTATTCAAAAGCCAACGAGCCCTTCCGCCACCGCCCAAAGACGTTGTGTTTTCCTGTATCGCCATTGGGCAGCCTTCCGTCTTTCTAAAGGAGCTCGCCACCCTCGGCAAAGGCTCCTACGTGGAACGTGTCAACCCCCGAAAAAAGCGAAAATAACTGATTCTGCCGCGCTCATGCGTAGGCACTCGGGGGCAAGCCTGTCAAAAGGGCTTGCCGTGAGGAGTTTTTTACCCTTTAATATGCCTGAAAGGATTCGAACAGATGAAACAGATTGTGGCCGTAATGGCGTGCCTTGGGGCAGGCCTAGCATGTGCAGCCGTTTCCGGAACCGTCTTTCTTGACCATAATGGGAACGGCGTGCAGGAAATTGATGAACCTAGAATCGCTCATGCGGCCGTGAGTGATGGCCTCCACGTTGTACTCTCCGATGCGCAAGGGCGCTTCAGCCTCCCGGCAGATCATCCGCAGGCTCATTTTGTAGCGCTTTCTGTACCCGACGGCTTTCGAGCTGCGCAGCACTATCTGCCTATCGGGGAAAACGCACGTTACGCCTTTGCCCTACAGCCTTGGGCTCCGGCCAATAAAGGAGCCCACACCTTCATTCACCTCACCGACACCGAGATGAGCAGCGGTGCGGCTCCGCACTATCAGACCATGGCCGAGGAACTCAAGACGCTCGCTGCCACAGAACAAGCCGCTTTTATAATGCACACCGGCGATATCTGTTACGAGCGCGGCTTGAAAGATCACATTCGCCTGATCAATGCGCAAACGATCGGTGTGCCAGTCTTCTATGGCATTGGCAATCATGATCTCGTACGCGGCGCCACCGGGGAAGCTCTTTTCACTTCTCTTTACGGGCCGGCTTGGTATTCCTTCAACGCCGGAGGCACGCACTACGTGGTGTTACCCATGCCAAGCGGAGATCACCGCCCCTCTTACACGACCGCTCAGGTCTCTGCCTGGCTGGCCAACGATTTGGCAGTTCTCCCCAAAGGCACCCCCGTGATGATCTTCTGTCACGAACTGCTGTTCACGGGTGATCACTTTACCTATGGTAATCTAAATCTGCTGCATTACAACCTTAAGGCATGGATCTACGGCCACTGGCACATCAACTTGGCTCGAAAGCAGGGCAACGTCAGCACTTTCTGCACTTCAGCACCTGAGAAAGGCGGCATCGATTATTCCCCCGCCTCTTTCCGGCTCTTTCACGTATCAGCAGATGGGACTCCCCGTTCTACCCTGCGTTATGCCCCCGTGGCAGGCGTCCTCACCGCCCTGCCCGCCCCCAACGGCATACTCACCGTCAATGCTTACAAAACCGCTGCTGCCACCCGAAGCATCTCCGTAAATGGCAAACCGCTCTTGCAGCATTCCGATTGGTCCTGGCAGGGGAAACTCCCCGCCCAGGGTGAAGTGCGCGCTGTCTTTGCCGATGGCACCTCCCTTTCCACGCCTCTGCCTTCCACACCCGGGCGGCTGCTCTGGAACGCCCCCGCCGGTGAAGGCATCCTTTTCTCCAACCCTGTGGCAGAAGGGAACAAAGTCTTCATCGGGACGCTTGATGACAATCTCTCCGGCGTTGGCGGTGTAACCGCCCTTGATGCTGCCACAGGCAAACGCCTGTGGCGCGCCCACACCCGCGCCTCCGTTAAAAATACGCTGGCCGTTATGGATGGCCGTGTCTTTGCACAGGACGTCTGGGGCTGGGTTTATGCGTTCAATACCGCCGATGGCAAGCTGTTGTGGGAATGCCACCTGCCCTGCGCCCCGCTGCCCGGCCTCGTCAGCGGCCTTACCGCCGCTCAGGGCACACTCTATGCCGGCGCCGGACAAAGCCTCACAGCCTTTGATCCCGTCTCTGGCAAGATCCGCTGGCAAAACGGAGGCTGGAAACTGCGGGAAGGCACGCCCGACCGTCCCATTCTGCACGAACCCTCGCAAACCCTCGTTCAAGGTTCGCACTGGGATGCGCTCTATGCCTCCGATGCTATCACTGGAAAGCTTCGCTGGGTGCTTCGGGATGCCGACTTCCGTTTCCGCGGCTCCCTGCCCGCCCCCGATGGCGACAACCTGTGGGTCTGTGCCCGGCATTCATTGGCTTTGATCGAGGCTCGTTCCGGTAAGATTTTAAAAAAGAAGGATCTCGGATTCTCCCTCGAAACCGGCGGTCAACCCCTTATTACGGATGCTTTGATTCTTCTTTCCACCGTCAATGAAGGCCTTGTTGCCCTTGACAAAATCACGCTTAAGCCTCGCTGGAAATGCCCCGTTGGCGTGGGGCTAACCTTTACACCCTGTTATTCCCACACGCCCATGACCCCTATTCAGGGAACCCCCGTCCGCCAAGGTGGCACCGTCTATATCGCCGCTGCGGATGGCGTACTTTACGCTGTGGCTCTAGCAGACGGCCGCGTGCTCTGGAAGCAACCCCTTGGGGCTCCACTTCTAGGCACGCCCCTTATTCTGAAGGATCAGGCCTACGTAGCCGACCTCGGCGGCACCGTTCACTGCGTGAGCCTGAAACCTGAGCCATAACCATCTGTCTCTCAAGGCAATGAAGACAAGCAAAGACTGTCCAGACCCAGTGAACATCTCATCGCCCCGGCATGGATACCGTAATCGGAGCGCCCTGCCGCCGATCATCCGGGTCACCCGCGCCCGGCAATGTAACGGTTTGTTTGCCGCCAGGAAGCGAAACTTGAATTGCTGAAGCGTGTTGCTCCACCTTCGGCGTACAGGCGGCCGTTGGATCCTGCACCGTCAGCAGCCAGCCCCGCCCCTTCGGGCGGAGCATCAACGCGGCAGGCCGATCAACTCCCACTCGAGGTGCCGCTGCAAGCGTTCCTGCTGCATAAAAAAAGGCATGAACAATCCCAGAAGTCTTATCCTTCACCGCCTGACACTGCGCACTGTTTTCTAACACATCCACAGGCGGCTCATGCAGCAAACGGCCATTTGCATACTTCTCCGGACGCATACAAACAAAATACGCAACCGAAGCATCCGCCGGCTGCTGCCCATGATCCACCCAGATCTCAAGCACCACAGCCTTCCGTCCTTTAGCCGTCAGCTCTGCACACGCCTCTCGATAAGCCGCCATGCCCGGAGTATCGGCATTGTAAATAGCCGAAACCAACCGGTTCTCAGGTGTTCGCTCTGACACGCGGATATGCAACGCCGCACCCCGATCCGCCGGCCCTGCCGAAGGCAACACCAGATATCCAATCCCCGCGTGTTCCACCCAAAAGCGCTGTGTCAGCGGAAACACCAGATGCTCTTCCGTAACAGACGCCTGAATCGCCGCCGTGGTTCCATCTGCCGCACGCACCGACAAATCCCCCATAAATGCCGTCTGATTTAGATTCGAACGATAGGAAAAGGGTGCCGACGCCGCTTTGGCTCCTGTAATCCCGCCGCCTAACACGAAAAGGCCATCTTCTAGAAAAACGAAAAACTTCCGTGCACGTGTAGCGTTCCGCCCATGGCTGACAAACTCAAACGCACAACTCCCCAATTCGCCATCGCTCACACCACCGGCACGTTGCCCACACCCCGCCCGATATCGATCCAATCCATTCCACTTATCCAAGCTTCCCCATTCCTCATTTAGCTGCGTAGTCCCTGGCAGCGACCGGAACCGCCACAATGAATCGGGAATGTTATACCGGTGAATCGAACGGTATTCTTCCCCCGATTTGAGAAGTGTGGTTACCCCATCGCCAAAAGATAGATTCCCAGGGGTTGCCCCCGCGAACGTTTCCACGCCTCCAACCAACGGCGAGGAAAGCTTGACATCCAGATAATAATCCGCCCTCCGATGCACCATTAGCAGTTGACGAAAGAAAAAATGATTGCCCGAAAGCGGAGGTTGTTTTCCCTGCTGTCGATCCAACAACGCACGAAGCGCTGCACGCGTCTGCGGGGAGATTTGCCCCTCCGGCAGAGAAACCAGTTTCTGTGCAAATGCTTTCGGGTAATCGCCTCGATGATAATTGTGCCGCCCATTGGCACAAAATGCCATCGCCCCGCGATACAACACCCACTCATAACCCAGCGTATACGCTGCCAGTCGTTCACACTGCTCTCGCGTCTCCCCCCACGGCGTCCCCAATCGGGGCAGACGAATCGCTCGATTCATCCAATCCCTTCCATACGCACCCATGTTCATCTGGCGGCCATTCGCATTGTGAAAGGCAAACGAACCATCCGCCGTCAACCCTTCGCCCGTGCCGGGTGAGAAACGAAAGTGGTTATCCCACAAACTCCGTGCAGCATCATAAGCCATCGGGTCATCCCACAGCGCCGCCGCCTGCCACACGAGCCCATAAAAGTTCTTACCCTCTCCATACACATCGTTCGTGCCCAAATGCCACTCGCTGAAAAAACTCCGGTTAAAAGGCGGCTCCGCCACCCGAAACATCGCCGCCCGCGTAGCCAACGCCGCTGCCTGTAACTCAGGAATCCGCAGGCAAGCTTCCAAAAAAGCCCGCAGACGCACCCCATCAGCCAATAGCGAATCATCCTGAAGCCACAGAAACTTCGGGCCCGAGTACGCCGCCCATGCAGCCTCGAAATAGACTTTCGTCAAGCGCAGCAAACGCCGCGCCGTCTCCACCTTACCCGTGGCCTCATAATGCTCCAGCAAGGCCTTCGCCGCCGGCCGATAGGTCTCCGCCGTCAGCTCCGCAGGGTCCTCCGGAAGCGGTCTCAACGCCGACACCCGTTCTGGGCGCAACACCAACCGGCGATAAGGCATCTCCTGCGTAAATGCCCGATATGCCGCCTCTGCGAGCGCCGGCACCACATGCATCACCCGCTCCGGCGGAACCGGCTCCCATCCCTCGCTTCCAGGCACCCGCCACAACAGGCGAAACGTCAGCTTCACGTCATCCTTCCGCGCCAACGTTACACCAAATGGCACGACACCTGGGTTCAACCGCACCTGAGCGGCATTTACCCCGCGATTCCGCCCCACCTCCAATGCCGCCGCACACGTTGTCTCCATTCGGAACGCATACATTCCCGGCTGATCAATCAACAATGTACCCTCCAACCGCACCGCCGTATCCTTCCGCTTTAAATCCGGCAACGCAATAAATGCCCGTTCCGAACCCTCGTCTCCTCCTATCGCCAAACCCTCCACCGGGCGATGCCAATAATCCGGCAAATGAAAGGGTTTTGATCCCGCAGATACCACACCCTCTGCCGTCCGAAACGGCGGATAATCCCGCGCCCAAGCGAATCCTGCCGGGACCGCCGCCTCTGCCCACGCCGGCACAAACGCCGCCGCAGGCGGCAGCAACGGCATCTTCTCCGACCGCCGAAGCACGCGCACAAGAGCCCCCGGATAAAGCACCCCAATCTTCCGCGGCCGAACCGTCAATTCCAGCTTTCTCACCACCGCCCCGGGTTTAAATGCAGCCTCCAAGGCAACCACACCGGGCCGCAGCAGCCACATCCCAGCCCGACACGTCTTAGCTTCCCCATCAAACCACACCACCCCCGTCTCCTGCTCCCGTAAAACCAGCCGATCCCCCTTCTGTGCTCCCTTCAACGAAAACATCACCCAAGCCCCCTGCGGAAGCGTGATCCGCTCCGGCGCCGGGCGACCATTCAGCAAGAGGATCGGTGCAGCACAAAGCCACCATCCCCTCAAAATCATTCCCGCAAGAAGAACCCATCGCCAGATCATAGACTGACTCCAAAACTTAATTCATCCATCACTTCATACTGAGCGTTATACTGAGCGTTCAAACAATGAGCACAACCGCCGCCGCACCCAAGGCAGCGTCAGTCTATCAAAAAACTATTTCCCCATAACGTCTTTTTACCTCTCCTCACACCAAGAAGCATTCTTCGCCCCAAGCATCGAACCCTCCAAGCTGATCCACACCACGCATGCCACCGGCCAGACAAAATCAAACCTGCACCGCCACCACAAGGCTAGGGCGGATAGACCGAGGACTCAGGGCAGACGAAACCACGTCAGAATCGACTCAAAAACCTACAGCGCCTCCAGGGCATCCTCTCCGGCAGGCGAAACTACCTCCAGAACAAGCGTAGCAGCTGTATACCCCTCAGCCATGGCATGAAGGGTATGCCGCCCCGGAGCAAACACCGCCTCACGCACACCCCCCAACAAACGGCCATCCACCATCCACTCCACTCCCAATGGATCCGCCTGAAGCGGCAGCACCACCGAGTCTCCACGATACGTCCCCTGCCGGGGTGAACGAATAATCACCATCCGGGGCTGTTCAGCCCCCTTGCACCGAGTACACACCCGAAGCGGAATCCGTGGATGAACAGCTCCCATTTCCGTTTGGGTACACCCCGGCCCTGGCGTCAAGCCGCTGATTGCACACAAAGGTGCCAGTCTCTCCACCGATGGCCAAATGGGCGGCTGTCGATCTGCATACCACAAGGTCAGCAACTCTCCAGCCAACGGCGCTGCCGCTTCCACTCCTACCAGAGCTTCACTGCGCGAGCCATCCTTATTGCCCAGCCAAACCCCCACCACCACATCCGGTGTCCAGGCCACACACCATGCATCCGTGTTGTTATTCGCCGTGCCGGTTTTCCAAGCCGCATCCACCGTACACAGCGGAAGCGGACGGCGAAGCATTCCGGCCACCAAAGCCGCCGTCTCCGATGAAAACACCTGCGGCATGGCCGCGTAAGCACGGGTCAGCGCCAAAAGCGATGCTCCGCCCGTACCCAGTGCAAGCGTCAGCCCGCGAGAACCGCCATGCGGCATAAGACCCAATGTCTCCAGCCGCCGTTCCACTCGCTCCACCCCAAGCATCTCCACCAGGCGGATGGTCGGCAAATTAAGCGATGCAGCCAAAGCCTCTGCGGCTGTTACTTCCCCGCCCGAAACCCCATCATAGTTTCCCGGCGTATAATCACCCGCTTGAAACCACCGATTAGAAAGACGCGTCCGCGGCGCCAACACCCCACCCTCGACAGCCTCGGCAAAGAAAAACGGCTTCAGCACACTGCCGGCAGAGCGCCACGCACGCGCAGCATCCACCTGCCCGGCGCGAGGGGAATGCATATCAACCGTTCCCAAATACACTACTGGCTCCGCGCCCGGTGCGTTGGGTAGAATCACGCACGCGCCATCTCGAACCCCCGAAAGCCGCGCACACTGCTGCCGAAGCAAAGACAGGGCACGCACCTGAAGATCAACATCAAAAGGGTAAGCTGCTCGAATGGCATGCCACTGCTCCGTCATCCGCGCCAACTGTTCAAACGATGCTGGCACGCGAAAGTCGCGAAAACGCAGAGGAGTTTCCAAACATTCCCTAGCCTCACACGCAGAGAGTTTCCCATGCCGAACCATCAGAGACAACACACGGTGCTGACGCTTCCGAGCAGCTAGCGGAAAACGATCCGGCCGAAACGCATTAGGGCGCTGGGGAAGCCCGCAAAGCAAAGCGGCTTCGGCTATCGTAAGCGCCCGCGCCGGCACACCGAAGTAATACTGAGCAGCCGCCTCCACGCCATGCAGCTTGCCTCCATAGGGCGCATGATTTAGATAAGCCTCAAGAATCTCCTGTTTGCTGTGCAGACGCTCCATCCGGCGGGCGCGAAGAGCCTGAAGCAGCTTACCGCAAAAAGTTCGCTGCCGCCCGCAAGCCAGTGCCGCCACCTGCATGGAAAGCGTAGAGGCACCGGAAACAATACGTCCGGAAGACACGTTTTGCCACAGTGCCCGACATGCCGCCAGCAGATCCACCCCGCCATGTCGAAAAAAGCGCATATCCTCCACAGCCAATGTTGCATGAATCACCGCCTGCGGAAGCGTCTCCAGCGGCACGGGAAAACGCCACTGAGCATCCCACCCTCGTGCTGCGAACACCGGCACACCCTTCCCATCCCGGAAGATGCGTGCCGGAGTACGGGCATTCAGCAGCGGCAGCGGGTCGTCCACAACCCCCGGCGCCACACCCCACGCGCCCGCGATCAGAAGAGCGCCAACCCCTGTCGCCCCCAGAATTCGCCTAAAAAATCGCTCCCTTCGATGCAGGCACTCAGTCAATGATCAACTCCTTATCAGGAGCAAAACCTCCCGTCAAATCCGGTTCTGTCATCCCCTCAACCAGCGTAGCTGGAACTCGAAAACGCCCCCGCGCCACAGCACGTACCGGATAAACAATCCGAGAGGTTCCGGCATCTGCTGAGCCAAAAAAGCGAACTTCATCTCCCAGCTGCTCCCTGTACTCCGGCTGAAAATGATTTTCCGCATCCGCCCACGCAGGCAAGGCCTCCCGGCTGCGGGTAGCAAGCGCACCATCTTCCACCTCTAATCCTCCTGGAAGCAAATCACACACTGCCAGCGAAAAAACCGGCTTAGGAAGCGTGAAGGAAATCTGGATATAAGCCAGCTCGCCATGTTTCAGTAATGTTACCGGAAATCCCCGAGCATTCAAAATCTGCCGTTGCACTGCAATAAGCTGCCCTGGGCGTATAGCCGGCAGACAAAGTTCCTGCCGAATGAGCCGCCCCGGGGGGAATGCCCCATCCAGCAGTTGCAGCGCCGCAGCAGCCCAGGCATTTGCCTGTGTGCCGTTTTTAGGCGCCATCAAGAGCCGCCCGATCCATTCCGCCGGGACATCTTTGCCCATACCGCAAGCAGCCGCAACCGCCGTCATCATGCCCAACGAAGCTGTTCGATCCATAAATGGATCCAGCACCGTTTTTTCCGGCACATCCTCTGCCCGAAGCAACGCCCGAAGCGTCGATACGCCCTCAGCCGCGTAACCTCCCCGAACAAGTGCAGCAGCAGCCAAAAATGCCGCCATATCCCGACGATCCGCTGCCAGGAGATTCTGCGCCGCTTTCCGAAATGTATCGTCCTCCTCCAGCGCCAAGAGCCAAACTGCATAGGCAGCCTCACCCCGAGCTTCAGCCGTGCCGTTCATGGCCAATGTGCGTAAATGGCGAAGCAGCGTATCCCGCCAAGCCTGATTCTCCGGAAGAGCCCCCGTACGAAACGCTGCCAAGATCACCCCCGCAGCCAAAGGTGTTGCCTGCCGCCAGATGAGGCTCCCTTTCGGCCACGCGGTGAAGCCGCCTGCCGGCTGCCAACGCATCAGCAATTGACGCGCTACGTTCGCCAGAACAGCCTGTGCCTGCCGGTCTTTCCGGAAGCAATAAGGCAAGGCCCGCGCAGAAAGCTGCTCGGTGCAAATGTAACGATAGCCCGCTAGCCAATCCAACGATGCCTGTGCAGCCTCTGTCAGAGCGTTCACTGCCGTAGCATTCGCCGGTATTTCCTCTCCTTCGGGCAACCGTTTGAATACCACCATCCGGGTCTCCGGAATCGGCGAACGAACTTTAACAGGAAACTCCGCCGTCACCTGTTCATCACCCATTTTTAAAACCGCCCGCACCGTTTCAGCCGGCAAGCGAAACGTCCTATTCGTGGCGGTTCCCCGGGCAAGCGTGCCTGTTACCGTTTCCGCACCAACCGTAAGCGTGAACACCTCCTCCGGCACGTCATAATTTGTAATCGTCAGAACCACCTCTGCCGCATCGCCAGGGCACCCATAACGAATGCCCGAACCCTGAAGCGTGGCGGCCGGGCGCACCGGCAGCGAACAATCCGCCGCACCCATCCGCCCTGTTTTGGGCGACACGGCCACCGCCATCACCCGTAATACGCCCTGAAAGTCCATCGGTATTTTCAAAGAAATCCGCGCCTCCCCGCTCTCCGGAATCGTCTGCGGCGGCAAAACAATCCGTGCCGTATCCGCTCTGCGCAGGGCTTCATACCGATGCCCTATGCCATCCCCCCCAATACGGCCATCCGCTCCAATACGCAGCCGCGGATACAGCAGCCCATACACGTCTCCAAACGTGAATGGACTTTTCTTCGGGCCGAAAAACGCCGTCAACGGGTTCGGCGTCTGGTAATCTGTCAATACAAGAACACCCTCATCCACCGCAAAGAACATCACCTCGCCGCCGCACGGCTTACCCTGCGGCGTTGTCAGGCGCAGCGTTACTTCCGCCGATGCACCCGGGCGCACCCATTGAGGTGTCTGAAGCGCCACCCGTAAGCCGTGCACAGGCGTTTGTTCCACGCGCAAAGACGCACATCCAAATGTCCGCCCAAGAGAAGCTTCCCCATAGGGAATAAATGTAATGCCAACATGCCAGCTTCCCGTCCGCAAACGCTGCGGAATGACCGTAGAAACCGTACACACGCCGCCCTTCACAACCTGCGTTCGAAAATCCCTAAGAGCTTGACCACCCTCTGCAATCAGAAGCGTTCCCTCCGCCGGCACACGGAAGGTCAGCCGCGCCGTTTCGCCAGGATGATAAACCGCCCGATCGGTCTCAAACGCCAACACCGCAGGATTGACGGAACGGCGCCCAGCCTCGCCTTGGAAATACCAGAAGTCATGTGTCGTCGTTACACCCGATTCCAGTGCGGCCGTCAGGCGATAATGCCCTTCCGGAAGCCCCTCCGGAAGCGGGCGGCACACCTCGCCAGCACGCAAAACAACCTGTTCCCGTTCCAACACCACCGGGTTCGCCAATTCCTGCCAAGTACAGATCTCGCGGCCGGTTCGAACGCTTATCGCATAATTCCACGTAATCTGCTCCAACGACAAAACCGCCTTCGCCTCGCGCTCCGGCGCCCCCTCCGGCACCAGCAGCGTAGCCTCCGGAAGCGCATCCTCTTCACTCCGAAGCCCGACATAGGCCGACTCCGTAAACCGTACATCGCCGGCATAGGCCGTTACGACACGCGCATTCGGCTCTGCCAGTTCCACTTTGGCCATCACCTGCAAGGGCTGATTGAACCGCTTTTTCGGCAAGCTGAATGGAATCTCAGCCGATACCTGCTGTTTCAGCTCCAACCGCTCATCCAGAAGCTCTCCGGAAACAACCTTCCCCGGCACACCCACTTGCCATTTCCGCCACGCCTCCGGCAAAGCCGCCGCCTGATAGAACACCCTTACGGAACCGAAAGCCTCCGGAAGCGCCGTTCCAAAAAATGTTTTGGCCGACACGTTCACGCGATTCTCAGAAGTAACCGCAGCAGAAAGTTTAAACCGGTCAGGGACAAAGTCCGAAACATAGAACGTCGCCGAGCCCAGCTCCGTCTTTCCCAACGTCAGCGTGGCTCGATACCAGCCGGTCTTTGCCTCTTTCGGGAGGCAGACATCCTGCCAAACCATCCCCGCAGAATCCGTTATCACCTCCGCATTCGCTAGAACCGTCTTTGCGTCATCATCAAAACGTGCCTGAAACGATATCGGCACCTGCGGCAGGATATTCAACTCAGCATCCACCGCCACCCCATAAATCCGAACCTGTTCTCCCGGCCGTACCGCCGCGCGATCACACCACAAGAACGCAACCGGACGTTTCCCTCCAGGCGGCTCATCCACATCTCCATGATGCCGTGTATCCTCCAACTCCACATACGTGAAGTCTGTCTTCGTCCGCACCAACAATTTTGCCGGTTGGCGCAAAACCTCACCCGGCGCCGATATCGGGATCAAACGCAACGCGGCCAACCCATCTGGCCCAGTTGTTCCGTGAAACATCGGCTGATTCTTCGCATCCGCGACCTCCACATACGCCTGCGGCACCGGTGCTCCCGTAGCTAAACTCCGCACCGCCACACGAAATCCGTCATGCCCATCATGAACATACGCCACCCCAAGATCCGTCAGAACCACATAGGCCTCCCGCACACAGCGTTCCGCCTGCTCAGATCCTTTCCCGCTAACCTCCACCCGATACAATCCCGGCCGCTGGCCTGCCAACTTCCCAATATCCAGCTCATGCACCGTCTCCACATCGCGCGGCACATCCAGCCTCTCCTCCGCCTGGGTTACTGCCTGCATCAGCTGATCCGCTTCCCACGATCCAAACCCCAGCGGCGTGAGGTTATTCTCATATGCCCGAGATAATTCCACCCGGATGGCAGACATGTTTCGCGCAGCAATTGGCAGCACCGCCCGATGCAGCGGTAAATAAATCCCTGCCGACTGCAGTTTCAAGAGCGGCGCAACCTCACCCGTTTTCACCGTGCAGACGATCGGTTCCGATGATACCATCCCGCGCACATCGCGAAACCCCGCTGGAAACGTCACCGCATAAACCGTTTCTGACGCGAAAGCTCCGGCAACCACTAATTGCCCGGACGGATTCACCCGCATCGTCATATCCGCCACCTTCGGCTCAAACTCCGGCAGCCGTTTCGGCAAAGACGCATGCACATCCAACTTCGGCTCAAAGTCAAATTGAAGACTCGGCTCCGTTCCATCAAATTGATTCTTCCTCACACGCAGCGCCTGTTTTTCAACCTCCGCCGCCTCTTCTCCCGCTCCCGATGCAAGAATCTCCTTCGGAGGCGGCAAGACCTCCGCCCGCGTCACTTCCCGTACATAAGCTTGCCGCCCGGCCTCACACTGCGCTTCCTGCCAAGCCTGCCAACGAAGCATGCACAGAACCGCCCCAATCGAACCTACGCCTGCACCTGCCAACAGACTGCCAAATACAACCCACGTCATCTTCTTCATCGAAAACCTCCTCCGTTCTCGCCCCCGCCCAAGGGAACACCCCCCTTACGCTTCACCCACATCAAACCACGTGACGGCTCTGTTTACGGAACGAACGGCACGCTCGGATTCCTCCCCGCGCGCATCTGCCTAATGTCCTCCTGAATGGCCGCCTGAATCTCCGGACGATTCAACCGTCGATTCAAACGCCATGACTGAACCGCCCAAAACACCAGAATAACCGCAGCCGCGCCAACAACAAACCCAATCAGCGCCGCATTTATTTCTGATTCAGACACCCGTCTCCTCATGCTCATAACAACCTCCTTTACCTGAACATTCAACCAACCATTTCAACCAAAGACAACCCTTCCACGCTACACGCAGGCATCTAACTCCGTTCGTCATCCCCTCCTCTCCCCGCATTGAAGCGGTGAGTCAACTCCGGCAACCATCCCAACGCTCGTACCGTCTGGCCGGGCACAAAAACAGTCTACCGCCGCACGGCGGAACCATTCATTCATACGCCTGTAAAACAGGAATCTCAACCCTTGTCCCTGCACCAGCATGCGCCTCGTTCCAAGCACGTTCATGCTTCGCCCGCGCAATCCAGATACACACCGCCGCAAACACGGCTCCCACAAGCGCACCCATCACTCCTGCTGCAAATATTCGCTTTTTCATTTCATTCTCCCTTCCCTACAACCGCAACAACGGCGCTCATTATACACGAACACCTCCGCCGCAATCAACAAAAAAACTCCCCGAAACGACCACTTCCACTGAAGCCGCTCGAATTCCAAACGAGCCAACATAACACGACACAACACCACAGGAGATCTGGCATCCCCCGCAGTGTTGCGCTGTCGTTCTGCCGCCAGCTCCGCCAATTCTCAAACGGCAGCTCTGACAGCCGGTCTCAAATTAGAGTGCACGCAGGCGAGAAGCCTTACCCGTACGGCTGCGAAGATAGTAGAGCTTCGCGCGGCGGATCTTGGCATGCCCCGTTACTTCAATCTTCTCAATGGCCGGGGAAGCGAAGGGAAAGACCTTCTCCACACCCACCCCAAAGGAGATCCGGCGAACCGTAAATGTTTCCGTAATTCCCGCACCATCACGGGCAATCACATCGCCGGCAAACACCTGGATGCGCTCTTTGTCGCCTTCCTTGATGCGAACCGACACGCGCACGATGTCGCCAATGGCCAAATCCGGGTTCTTCTTACTATTCTTCTCCGCCGTCATGGCGTTCACTTTTTCAAGGGCTTTTGCGATCATTGTCGTTTTCCTTCTGCTGTATCAAATCGGGTCGATGCCGAACTGTACGATCAAGCATCTGATTTTTCCGCCACTGCTCCATTCGGGCATGGTCGCCGTTCAGAAGCACCTGCGGCACGCCCAGCCCCCGATAAACGGGCGGGCGCGTATATTGCGCCGGCTCCAGCAAATCCTCCGAAAAGGATTCATCCGCCGTGGCCTGCACGCCGCCGCCGAGCACCCCCGGAAGCAGCCGCACCACACTGTCGGCAACCACAGCCGCCGGCAACGCACCGTTCGTCAAAACGTAGTCGCCGATGCTGATCTGCTCATCCGCTAACGCCTCAAGGGCTCGCTCATCCATGCCCTCATAGTGCCCGCAAAGAAAAATCAGATGACTCTCCTTTGCCAACCGCTGGGCGGCAGACTGCCGAAATGGAACCCCTTGCGGCGTCATGGCGATCACGCGTGTTTCAGGGCGCCGCAGACTTTCCACCGCCTCAAACAGCGGCTCCGGCTTCATCAGCATCCCTACGCCGCCGCCATAGGGCTTGTCATCAAGCGTTCCACGCATATCATGCGCAAAATCGCGCAAATCCACCGCGTGAAACGCAACAGCCCCCATCGCCGCCGCCCGACGCAATATACTCTCCCCCATGAAACCTTGAAACATCCCAGGGAAGATCGTTACCACATCGATGCGCAGCGGCATCGGAAGCCTCCTCCAGCGTTAGGCCTGAACGGTCTTCTGCGCCTGCTTGATAAGCGAGGCTACCGTCTCAGACACCTGAGCGCCCTGACTCTTCCAATAAGCCACGCGTTCCAAATTGATTCCGCACTTATTCTCGGTCTTGCGTGGATCATACCAACCAAGAATCTCGAGAAACTTACCATCACGAGGGCTACGCGAATCACAGGCGACCACACGGAACGTTGCCACGCGGTTGCAGCCAGTCTTACGCAATCTGATTTTAACCATTCTTTAATCTCCGGGTGCCTCGCGCTTCGCTACTGCACGCGAGAATCGGTTGGGTTCAACACATCTCTTCGATGAATGACTGTACATTATGCCAAATCATTCCCGCTTTCGCAAGTCCTATTTCCTTCAGGAACACACTGCTCCGCAGAATAGATTAAAAGGAATATCCAAACAAAACACTCAAAATTGTGAAGAACGATAATCTCTCCCGTCTCAATTGCAAACGCATTTTCATTGTCCTGAAGATTTACTTAAATGACATGCTTGCACCTTTCAGACATTTCTGACGAAAACGAAAAACGAAAAAGGATTTTTCGTTCACGCGTATTCGTGAGCGCATTTATCCTCAGCATGCACGGAAGCAGCTGAAGCACCGAAGGGGGTGTAGGAATAGTGAACGATGGTTCCGTGAATATCCCCGAGGTCGGAGACGTTTTTGTTGCCGTCGTGGAAATAGTAGGAGACTTCACCCCC
>ERZ808286.628-NODE-628-length-21991-cov-6.365290_pt1 | contig 21991 bp, 19 predicted proteins | sample MGYA00521276_ERZ808286 | MGnify/ENA primary metagenome ERZ808286 (study PRJEB31516, sample SAMN03275607) | gut metagenome | biome: mammalia-associated habitat; material: feces | host: Papio cynocephalus | place: Kenya | collected 2012-08-01 ... | reverse complement strand
CGCAACGGTCTGGGGGACCGGAGGTCGCAAGTTCGAATCTTGTCATCCCGACAAATGAAGAGAGTCTTTCCGACTCTCTTTTTTATTTCCCAATAGCAAGATTGCATACAATCTATGCACCTTTCTTCCTATGTTTATAGTGTGGTAAATTCTGCTCGGTAAGTGGCACTAATTCTACCTGCATTTCTCGGAGCAATTGTGTAAGTTCAGTGTTTTGTTCCACTAATCCTATCCACCACTCAGCCTCATCCATATTTTCGAAGCCACTAACCCGCAGAGCGGACCCTGTATCCAATATCGGCATTTTTTGCATATCGAAATCGCGTATCAGGAATTGGGAGAAATTGAATAGTGCGACTTCATACTGCAATCGATTAAGTGCTTGTTCATCAGTTTCCGGCAATACAAGGAGTACAACACTTGGAGCATTGCGTTCATCGGAGAAGACCGGCACCGAGTCCATTTTCTCTTCTGTCTGCGCCGTTTGCTCCCGCAGACTACTCAAACTATTGGACACATCACCTTTTTGGCTCTCCATACCCTGCCCCATCATTGCTAACATATCTTTTGCCATTGCACTGAGTTCACTCTCAGGATAACGGTTGACCATATTTTGCAGTTCGCTCACAAACGCCTGCTGTCCGTCCGTACGTGCTACCGCCACTGCGTTTAGAAACAAGAAACGCGGCATCAATGGTGAAAGCGGATACTTCTGCTCGGCATACTGTTTATTCTGCTTGACAGTAGCAAAATCACTCTTGGTATAAGCCGTGTAAGTGGCTTCATAGAGCGAATCCTGCTCAACGGTTTGATGCCGAAGCCGCTCAAAATAGTCGGGTTGCGCAACAATATACGCCTGCTTGGTGTCGGGATATAGTTCGATAATCTGCTTGCGGTAATAGTCCTGTGCACTCTTGTCCTCGTGGCGCAGGGCATTGAGATAGTACATATAGTACAGATCAAGCAGATCTTTATGATGCGGGAAGCGGCGGCATAGTTCGGCAAAAGTCTCATCGGCAAGAGTATGGTCGTCCAACTTGTCCTGATAGATATAAACCATACTGATTAGTGCACTGCGTATTAGGCTGTCAGATAATGCCAAATCGGTTTGTGTATGCGGTATTTGTTGCAAGTAATACTCCGGTTTGTGAGTATCTGTCTCTGGCGTATTATTTTGTACGGAAATACTATCCGACACCATCGTTGAATCGGATATTTCTTCGCTTTCATCGGCATTTGCTGCATCTTTGAAAAGAGCAGAAACGGCTTTACTGCGCCGACGCCAATTATCCTCTAATGGTCGGTTGCCCCATTGCTTGCCAAATTCCTGTTTACCAGACCGCAACAATTGCGCATTATAAAAATACCAATCTCCCTTCATTCCTCCGCCACCCAACATATTAGCGGTATTCACACTCTGCAATCCATTGTCGTTTTCGGCTTCACGGGCAGCCAACGCCTCTTTTTCTGCAGCCTCTTGTTCCGATTTAATAAGATTGGCAATGAGTTGCTCAATTACTTTACGCTGTTCCTGCTCAGTCATCCTACCAAGCCGTTGCAACGAATCTTGTAACTGCACCACATTGCACTCCTGAATTAGTTCATCCAATACTTCAGAGCGTTTCTGCACACGCACGAACTGCTCATTATCTGATGTTAGAATAGTAACAGCCTCTCGATAACAAGGTTGGGCCTCAACATAATTGCGTTGTTTGTAATAGAGGTCGCCCGCACGTATCAAAACAGCCGCTTTTTGCAAACCGGCTTGTGTTGCGTTGTCAATGGCGAGATGATAGTTTTCCAATGCCTTGGCAGTATCGCCCGATGCAAGGTATATATTTCCCATTGCACCATATATTTGATCCAGTTGATCTTTGTACTTGCTTTGGCGTGCCATCTGTCGCAGTTGTTTGAGCGATGATTTACCACTCAGTTGGGCAATATGGACACGGGCATTAAACTCCATCTCTGTCGGTGGTGCAAGACGAATTACTTTTTTGTAAGTTTCAACTGCCTCCCGTTTATTGCCATCCAATTCATAGAGTTGTCCGAGTATGTACTCAAATCGCGGACGATAAACCTTACGTTTTTCGTTGGATATAGCACTTTTTACAAATGGAATGGCAGCATGATATTGTTTGGTTTTGAGCAATATATCCGCACTAACCGCAGAATAGAGACGCGCATGTTTCTTGTCGAGGGCATCAATCTGTACTTTGTGAAGCATATCTTCTGCCTCGTAGAGCCATCCCAATTCGCCATAAGCGCGGGCTATCCAGAGTTGGCAGCGTGCGACCATATCGGGGTCGGTGCCATAATGGCGGCTGATATAGGTAAAAGTACCGATGGAACCGAGAAAATCTCCCTTATGGAACTCGGCTTCGCCGAGACGCAGCCATACCTCACCCATTTGGTTGTTAAACTCCTCTTGCTGAAGCCACGCTCTATATTTCGGGTCGTTACGTTTCTTAGGATCCGGCTTGGGTTTAGCCTTGATAGAATGTAGTTTGATACACTTACGACATTTCTCAATAGTCTTATCCATCTGTGAAGCAGCCGCCTCTGCCGCCTGATGGTTACTTACCGGATATAAATTAAGAATGGTTGAATAATCATCTTCATTGGCATCACGTATGGCCTTCAGTCCCTCCTCATAGGCAGTATTGCCATTGTACATAATGTTGTACTTTACTTTGGTTTGGTGGTACAATCGTGTTGCGGGCGTATTCTTTTGCGTAGAGCAACCACAAAGCAACACAACAAGTGTCACCATCCCCCCGTATATATGTTTGTCCAATCTGTACATTTTTACTTATCACAGCCCCTTTATGTGTGGTGTTTCAGCAACAAATTCTTTCAAATAAAACGGCTCATAGTACGCAACATCAGCCCCGTTGCAGCCTTCTGACAGCATACGTTCAGCCAATAGTCCCATATATTTTGCTTCAGGTACAATATCCGCCATATAGTGCAATGTGGAAGAATTGAGTAGTGTTTGGCACTTTGCAGCCCCATCACCGAAATAATATACGTCCTTTCCTGTGTCAAGCAGCCATTGACCATCTTCCACCACGCGGGCTTCCACACCACCTACAGGTTGCAGTTCTTCATCATAAAGGGAGGTATATACCTCCATACGGCGTGCATCCAACATAGGACATAACAGTGCATTTGGCAATAACTGTGTACCGTACCGTGCTACGCATGAAGCAGACAGTATCTGCAAAGTATTGATTGGAATAAGCGGTATATCCAATCCATAGCAAAGTCCCTTGGCTGTACTGGTACCTATCCGTAACCCCGTATAACTACCCGGTCCCTCTGAAAGTGCGATTCCTTCTATTTCCAATCCTTTGGTACGTACTTCTTTGAACAGTTCATCAACAAAAACAGGTAACAATTTAGCATGATTGCCCCCTTCACGACTGATGCGTTCAGCCACAGGTATACCACCTATGGTAACAGCAGCACTGCATACGTTAGTACTCGTTTCTATACAAAGGATAGTCATATCTTGGTTATTTTGTATTGGCAATATGTACAACATACCACTATGAGCCTGCAAAGTTACACCTTTTTTCTGACATCTCCAAAGAGTATTGCTTTTTCGACTATTTTCCATCAGGGCAACCGCATCAAAACAACGTTTATGCAGTTTATACAATAAATATAATGCATAAAGTGTATAAAAAGCATGCTTGTGCTATCGGAAAAAGCCTTTTCTTTCTACGTCCTTTCTACGTCCTTTCTACGTCTTTTCTACGTAATGGGTATATGGAGGTACGGAAATTGTATACTCTGCATATCGGGAAGAGAATATATACTTGCAAAAGGCGAAAAGAAACATTCTGCACAGATAGTATCCGGTATTATTTTGCTTCCGACATCTCCGGTTTTGAGGCGGGTATGCTGATTTTCCATAACTTTGCACAAAATTGCATTTGCTATTGGACAGAGTACAATCAAATAATTAAAGATTCAGGCATTGGGGAAAAAGAAATTGTATTTGCATATATCAAAGATTTAAGGTAACTTTGCAGCGTAAACAAAAACTCTTAACCTTATGGACATTGCATTGGTTGTTATTTTGATAGTGGCAGGAGTGGTTCTTCTGCTGTTGGAATTGTTTTTACTACCCGGTTTTGGCATAGCAGGAATAACCGGCTTTTTAAGTTTGGCAGGCGCAGTGGCGGCGGCTTATCTGCGCATTAGTGCCACAGCAGGGCATATCACGCTGGCAGCGGCTGTTGCAGCAGCCGCATTAGCAGTATATGGTTTTATCCGCAGCCATGCTTTACAGAAAATGGCGTTGGACACTTCCATTGAATCCAAAGTGAAACTTGCTGCACCCGGCAAAAAAATAGAAAACTTGGAACGTGATGCTAAAGAGATGGACGCAGAACGTAAAAAAGAACGTGAAGAGAAGGCGACTGCCAATGCAGAAGATGTAGGGGAACCTCAGTTATAAGAAAATTTATTGTCAAACCAAATAAAAGACACACTATTATGGAAACAGGAATGATTGTACTTTTGGCTATTATCGCCGTCTTTTTGATTATCTTTTTCTATTATGTCCCGTTTATGCTGTGGGTGAATGCCCAAGTGAGCGGGGTGCGTGTATCGTTGATACAGTTGTTCCTTATGCGTATCCGCAAGGTACCCCCCACCAAGATTGTAAACTGCCTGATTGAGGCACACAAAGCGGGATTGACAGACGTAAAACGCGACGGATTGGAGGCACACTATCTGGCAGGCGGACACATAGAGCGTGTAACCCACGCATTGGTATCGGCCTCAAAAGCAGGAATCCAATTGCCATTCCAGATGGCTACTGCTATCGACTTGGCGGGACGTGATGTATTTGAAGCCGTGCAGATGTCGGTGAATCCGAAAGTGATTGATACTCCACCCGTTACTGCTGTTGCCAAAGACGGCATTCAGTTGATAGCCAAGGCACGTGTAACCGTGCGGGCGAATATCCACCAGTTGGTCGGCGGTGCAGGCGAAGATACCGTACTGGCACGTGTCGGCGAAGGTATTGTCAGTTCAATCGGATCGGCAGAGAGCCACAAACAGGTACTGGAGAATCCTGACAGTATCTCCAAGTTGGTATTGAGCAAAGGTTTGGACGACGGAACGGCGTTCGAGATATTGTCTATTGATATAGCAGACATTGATGTAGGCAAGAACATCGGTGCACAACTGCAGATGGACCAAGCCGAGGCGGACAAGAACATCGCCCAGGCGAAAGCCGAAGAGCGTCGTGCTATGGCTATTGCCAACGAACAGGAGATGAAAGCCAAAGCGCAGGAGGCTCGTGCAAAAGTAATTGAAGCAGAAGCCCTTGTACCACAGGCTATGGCAGAGGCTTTCCGCAACGGGAATCTCGGTATTATGGACTATTACCGTATGCAAAACATACAGGCCGACACCGCTATGCGCGAGGCTATTGGCAAGCCCGCTGAAAGTGGTAAAAAGAAATAGTGAAAGTAGCACTCTTGCAATATCCCATTGCTTGGGCAGACAAGCAGACCAATCTGCGCCTGACCGAGCAGCGTTTTGCCGCATTGGCTCACCGAGCCGATGTGGCTCTTTTGCCTGAAATGTTTACCACCGGTTTCTGTACAGATCATCCGGAGTTGGCAGAACCCGCTGACGGTGAGACCATACAGCGTTTGCAGCATTGTGCCAATCTATACGACTTAGCCATAGCCGGGTCGTTTATTTGCACAGAAGACAGACGTTTGTATAACCGCGGTTTCTTTATAAGACCTGCGAAAAAGCCAGTCTTCATTGATAAAAGGCACCTCTATGCACATGGCGGAGAGGCAGCGTTTTTCTCGGCGGGGAACGATGCAAAAGTGGTTGAATACAAGGGTGTTAAATTTCGTTTATTAGTGTGTTACGACTTACGTTTCCCTGTTTGGATGCGCAATACCACGGGGTACGATTATGATATATTGCTCGTAGTGGCCAATTGGCCGCAAATACGTATTCAGTATTGGGATGCACTGCTACTCGCCCGCGCAGTGGAAAATCAATGCTATATATGCGGTGTAAATATAGTAGGTGATGACGGTTTGGGTTTGCACTATAACGGACATTCCGTTGCGTATGATACCCTGCTCCATCCGATAGTGCATTTCGAGGACAACGAAGAAGGAACAAAAATTGCTGATTTTGATATAGAAAAACTATACCACTACCGCAATGTGCTGCCTCTATGGCAGGACGCAGACAAATTTCAATTGGTAAACTTGTAAAAGGAATGGCACCGCATTGGAAAATACATACGCTTGATGAAAAACAGAAAGCCCTCTGTGAGTCGCTCTCCAACGAACTGAAAATAAGTCCGCTCTCTGCACAATTGCTGATTGACAGGGGTATATCCACAGCGGATGAAGCACGAGCGTTTGTGCGTCCATCGCTATCACAACTGCACGACCCGTTCTTAATGCGCGATATGGATAAAGCCGTGGAGCGGCTCTCGAAAGCAATAGCAGAACATGAACGAATAATGGTTTATGGCGACTATGATGTGGACGGCACCACGGCAGTGGCACTAATGTACACCTTTTTGCGTACACAGACCGACAACCTGATTTTCTACATACCTGACCGATATACAGAAGGATATGGCATTTCTTACAAAGGAATAGACACCGCGCTGAAAGAGAAATGTACGCTGATTGTTTCCCTTGATTGCGGTATAAAAGCAGTGGACAAAGTGGAATATGCCAGTGCAAAAGGAATAGATTTTATCATTTGCGACCATCATACTCCCGGTGCCGAACTACCTCAAGCGGTGGCTGTCCTGAATATGAAACGTGCCGACTGTGGTTATCCATACAAGGAACTGAGCGGCTGCGGAGTCGGGTTTAAGTTAGTGCAAGCGTATATACACAAACACCATATCTCAGAAGAGAAAGCCTATGTATTGCTTCCTTTATTAGCGATGTCAATAGCCTCTGATATTGTACCGGTTACAGGCGAAAACAGAATTTTGGCTTATTATGGTTTGCGCCAATTGAACAAACGTCCGCCTGTGGGGGTATATGCCATTATGCAGGTGGTCGGCATTGCCGATAGAATCATCACCATATCTGATTTAGTTTACAAAATAGGTCCGCGTATCAACGCTTGCGGGCGTATCAAATCGGGTGCAGAGGCAGTGCGCTTGCTCATAACGGACAACCCTGCTTTTGCACAGCAACAGGCTGCAGATATAAATACATACAACGCCGAGCGCAAAGACTACGACAGCAAGACCACCGAAGAAGCCCTGCAGATGCTCTATTCCGACCCTGACAATGACCGTAAGCATACAACGGTTGTCTTTTCGCCTGACTGGCACAAAGGTGTAATAGGTATTGCCGCCTCCCGGCTGACGGAACACTATTATCGACCGACAATCGTGCTGACTGCCGGTGAAAACGGTATTATCTCGGGTTCCGCCCGCTCGGTCGGCGACTTTGATATTTATTCGGCGATTGACTCGTGTCACGATCTGCTGACCAATTTCGGCGGGCACAAGTTCGCTGCCGGACTGAGTATGCTTGAAAAAAATCTTAATGCATTCAAGCAACGTTTCGAGGATTATGTGTCAGCACACATCACACCCGATCAGTTGCAGCCTACTATCAACATTGAGGCGGAAATCCGGTTGGACGACATCACCCCGCAGTTCTTCAACATTCTGCGTCATCTGGAGCCTTTCGGTCTCGGTAATCCTCGCCCGATATTTGTTACCCACAATCTGATTAACAACCACGCCACAAGGCGAGTCGGACAACAGGGAACACACCTGCATTTGGATGTAACCGACCGCACGGCGGCGATTGCGGGTATTGCTTTCGGACAGGGCGACAAAGCCCTGCATCTGCAAAACGGCAATAGTGCGGATATTTGCTACCATTTGGAAGAAAATACCTTCAATCATCGCACCACCATCCAGATGACAGCAATAGACATACACTTGAATAACTAACAGATAATCAACCTATACAATGTTTTCGGAAAGAGATATAAAAGGACCTGTACAGCGTCACGGCAGCGTGGAAGTGGTATGTGGCAGTATGTTCTCGGGCAAAACCGAGGAGTTAATCCGCCGTATGAAACGGGCAAAGTTTGCCAAACAGAAAGTGGAAATTTTTAAGCCGACCATTGATATACGCTACTCGGAGGAAGACGTGGTGAGCCATGACCATAACGTGATACAATCAACACCTGTTGACTCAAGCCAGAATATCCTGCTCCTTGCCGATGACATAGACGTAGTGGGTATTGACGAGGCGCAATTCTTCGATATGGGTATCGTGGATGTATGCAACCAACTGGCGGCACGCGGCATACGTGTGATTGTAGCAGGATTGGATATGGATTTTAAGGGTGTACCATTCGGTCCTATGCCTGCACTTATGGCGATAGCCGATGATGTATATAAAACACATGCTATCTGCGTACATTGCGGCGATTTGGCATACGTAAGTCACCGCCTGGTGTCATCCGACAAGCGTGTCCTTCTCGGCGAAACCGACTCCTACGAACCACTGTGCCGTGCCTGCTACGAAAAAGCAATAGCCAATGAACACAAGCAATAAAATCCCGTTGAAATCATAAATAATCAGGGTTCTTGATTGCGGGAATTAACGTCCTACGATAATTAACACTCCTATTACCACACGGCAACGATAGATGTCATACTGCCTTTGGCAATCAGTGATGTATATACGTATAGCATACCTGATTCCATACCATGCCCCTCTGCGGGTATGCGTGTTTTAGTGCCACTGGCTCGCAAATCACTGACTGGTATCGTATTAGGAGAACACACCACACCCTTGAAAGAAGGCATTTCTTTGCGGGACATTCTGTGTGTATTGGATGAAACACCCATAGTTACGGCTGACCAATTATCCCTTTGGCACTGGATAGCGGACTATTACCTATGTACTCTCGGTGAGGTACTGGCAGCCGCCCTGCCTGCGGGTATTATTGATGATAACTATACTGCCCGTACCACCACTTACCTGTCGTTACATCATTCTGTAGATATAGAGCAAGTGCGCCTTACTCTCCGCCGCATACCGAAGCAGTTGCACGTATTGGAGACATATCTGCGCTTGTCTGCAAAATCCCCGTTGGTTGAGAAACGTCTTTTGATAGAAGAATCGGGCGAATCAACCGCTGTCGTGCGCACTTTGGTGGAACATAAAATCCTCGATGAATGCGAACAAAATGTAAGTCGTATCATACCTTACACAGGCATCATCGAACCTGCTCATCCCTTATCTCCCGCCCAACAAAAAGCCGTCAATGAGATACGCCTTATATGGCAAAAACACGAGGTATGTCTGTTACATGGCGTTACATCTTCAGGCAAAACGGAGGTCTATATCCATCTTATACAGGAGCAACTTGAACAGGGCAAGAATGTGCTGTACCTCGTTCCTGAAATTGCCCTCACCACACAACTCACCAACCGTTTGCAATTGGTGTTCGGTGATAGCCTGTTGGTCTATCATTCTCGTTTCTCTGACGCAGAGCGGGTAGAAATATATCACGCTGTGCGACAAGCCGACAAACCTTATATCGTTATCGGTGCACGTTCCGCCATCTTTCTTCCTTTGCAAAATCTCGGTTTGGTTATCGTGGACGAGGAACACGAGTCATCCTACAAACAGACAGAACCGGCACCGCGCTATCACGCCCGCTCGGTGGCGATTGTGTTGGCACATCGGATGGGGGCTAAGGTATTGCTCGGTTCAGCCACTCCATCGGTGGATTCGTACTACAATACCACTATCGGGAAATACGGGTTAGTCTCTCTGTCGGAACGTTATGCCGGACTGCAACTGCCGAAAATCACCTTAATAGACCTGAAACACCAATATCATCGCAAGGAGATGTACGGCCATTTTTCCGACCCGTTGGTAGATCGAATACGCGAGGAACTGGCAAAGCATAAGCAAATCATCCTTTTTCAAAACCGTCGTGGCTATGCTCCTATGTTGCAATGCACAGTATGCGGAAAACCCCCGCGCTGTGTAAACTGTGATGTACCGCTTACCTACCACAAACATACTTCCCGTTTGGTGTGCCACTATTGCGGCTACTCTATCCCTGTTCCACAACGCTGCCCAAGTTGCGGTGGAGAAATGCGCATAAGAGGTTTTGGTACAGAGCGTTTAGAGGACGAGATTGAGAAACTATTTCTAGAGGCAAAGGTCTTGCGTATGGACTTAGACACCACCCGCAGCAAGACTGCCTACCAAGACATTATCAATGCCTTTTCGCACCACAAAGTGGACATACTTATCGGCACACAGATGGTTAGCAAAGGTCTGGATTTCAATGATGTGTCGCTTGTGGCAGTACTCAATGCCGACCAACTTCTCAATCAACCCGATTTCCGCAGTTATGAGCGGGCATACCAGATGCTGGAGCAAGTGGCAGGACGTGCGGGACGCAAAGGGCAGCAAGGTGAAGTGATTATCCAAACATTCGAACCCGATAATCCCGTCTTGGATTACGTCTTGCATCACGATTACCATTCGATGTTTGACACTCAGACAGCAGAACGCCAAATGTTCCATTATCCCCCATTTCAACGGCTGATTACGCTCACACTACGCCATCGGAATTTGCAACGGTTGGAGACTGCATCGGCTACATTACAAGCCCGTTTACAGCAGATATTCGGTGAACGCGTCAGCAGTGTGGTCATTCCATCTGTAGCACGAGTACAGAACCAATATATACGCGAGATACGCCTGCGTATAGAAACCACTGCCAACATCGCCCGTGCCAAATCGCTTCTTATGGAACAGATACGTTATGTCCAATCGCTTCCGAACTGCAAAGGTACCGCTATCCTGCCCGATGTCGACCCTGTGTAGTTATAGAATGATTAAAGACAGAATATAGAAACTATGAAAAGAAAGAATACTTCCAACCTTATTCGTCTCATCGTGTGGCTTGCCCTAATGGGCGTTCTTACACTTTTGGCAATCGGTATATGGGCATTGTTGCCCGACCGAACCTCTGTCACTTCCCTCAAATGGCTGCAACTGCTGCAAACCTTGTCCCTATTTTTCCTACCCCCGTTGCTTATGGCGTGTTTCTGCTGTGAGAAACCTATGCAATGGTTGCGCCTCAATCGGGGTATGAGGTGGCAAACGGCTCTCTTTGCGATCGTGGTGATGCTTTGTGCCATACCGGGTATCAACCTGCTCAGTTACCTGAACCAACAACTTACTCTGCCCTCTTTTCTCGAGCCGCTTGAAGCCCTAATGCGCAGTCAGGAAGATGCAGCCAACCAACTCACCGAACAATTCCTGCAAGTAAATACTATCGGTGGATTGCTGATCAACATCGGTCTGATGGCACTTCTCCCCGCCGTATCCGAAGAATTGACTTTCCGCGGTGTTTTGCAATCTTTGTTCAATTCACCCGCTCCCAACGATATTCTTACCCCGCAAAAAACTCTTTCTGTGCGCACAAAAACCGGTATTTGGGCAACCGCTATCATCTTCTCGTTTGTCCATTTCCAATTCTATGGTTTTGTGCCTCGTATGCTGATGGGGGCTATGTTCGGCTATATGGTAGCGTGGACGAGAAGTCTGTGGGTACCAATGCTTATGCACTTCACCAACAATGTCGTTGCAGTACTTTCTTATTACGTCTGTTTAAATTATGCCATAGATCCGGATTCTCTCGATTCCATCGGTACTTCTTCCACACTATGGGTTGGTATTATCAGCGTCCTGTCTGTATCGGCGGCACTCATCTGTTACCCGCATTACATACAGAAGCAGGCTAATAAACAAAATAACCTGCCACCCCAGCAAGAACAATGAGCAGAATGGGGTGAGAAATAAAATCAACGGCTTTCTTTACCCATATATGTTTTCCGGTGAGCGGAGTTGCCAACTGTGGCAGGACGGTCAATAAAAATACCACACCAAAAAATACCCAACTGCTCCAACCGATAAACGAGGCGGAACGGCTGCCCGGATCGAATGGGTCGGGCTTAACCAGCACCAGAGCCGCAGCGGCAATCAGTCCGAGAACCGCAAACCGCAACATACGCAGGGTGTTTTGGAAATAAGGATTGGTCTTGAAACGGGTACTGAGAAAGAAATACAACTTACAGACAGTAAGCATAATAACAAGGCTCGGCAGGATAATGGCAAACGTAGCCAACACACTTCCCAACACGCTGCCCGTAGCGGTATAGCCCACATACGTGGCACAGTTGATACCGATAGGACCGGGTGTAACCTGACTGATAGCCACTATATCCACAAACTCGGCTTGCGACATCCAGCCATACGTCTCCACTTCGTGCTGGATGAGCGACAAAATAGCCAGTCCGCCGCCGAAACCGAACAGCCCGATTTTGGCAAAACTGAGAAACAACTGCCAATACAACATACTCTACCCTCCCCTATTTGTTATGCGCTTTACGTTCTTTCAACCACGTAAAAGCAAGCGTTGCCACGATGGTGATAAAGATAATCCATACAGGCGACAAATCAACCAACCAGATTAACAAAGCCGCTGCCACAGGCACACTTGCCGTAGCCCACGTAATCTTCGCCGAATGTGCCATCTTGAGCAGGGGGGCGGCTATCAGTGCCACCACGGCAGGCCGTATGCCTTTGAAAACCGCCTCTACCGCAGGTATGTCCCTGTAATTTCGGAAGACCATAGCGATTGCGAGAATGATGCAGAAAGAAGGCAGTACGGCACCGAGTACGGCACCGGCAGTGCCTTTCCAACCGCCGCAACGCCAACCGATGAATATCGCCGAATTGACCGCAATGATACCCGGTGCCGCTTGGGCGAGAGCAATCATATTGAGGAACTCTTCCTCGTCAATCCAATGCTGTCTGTCCACCACTTCGCGCTGTATGAGCGGAATCATAGCATAGCCTCCGCCCAACGTGAAAGTACCGATTTTGAGATACGTCCAAAAGAGTTGAAAAAATCCAACCATAGTACCAAATCAGCGGGGAAAATCCAATAGGCAGAACCCCATTATTTTTTCTCTGCCAACTGCTGTTTTACAAACTTGACCAATGTATCGATAGCCACTTTATTATGTCCGCCCTGCGGGATGATGAGGTCGGCGTAGCGTTTGCACGGCTCGATAAACTGCTCGTGCATCGGCTTGAGTACACGCTGGTAACGCTCCATCACCGCCTCGGCAGTACGCCCGCGCTCCACGACATCGCGTTGCATAACACGGATCAGACGGTCATCGGCATCGGCATCCACAAAGAGTTTCAAATCCATCTGCTGACGCAGTTTCTTGTCGCTCAGCGCCATAATGCCCTCCACGATAATCACATCTTTCGGCTCAATGTGAATAGTCTCTTTCTGACGGGTACAGGTCAGGTAGTCATAGACCGGCTGCTCGATGGCTTCGCCGCGCTTGAGCATCTCGATATGCTTTGCCAGCAGTGGCCACTCAAACGCATCAGGGTGGTCGAAATTGATGTTCTGCCGTTCTTCTACGGGAACATGGCTTGAGTCTTTGTAATACGAATCTTGTGGGATAACCACCACTTCGCCTTTGGGCAGGCGTTCTGTCAGTTTTTTAACCACCGTTGTTTTACCCGAGCCGGTGCCGCCCGCAATGCCGATAATGAACATGAGAGGAATGTTTGTTTTCGGGCTACAAAGGTAGTACATTTTTTTCAAACGCACAAGCCCGCTGCTATTTCCGTTTCCGATACAGGATATTTGGACCGCAAATCCATAGTTGTCAGTATCTTTGCGACACCCGTGCTGCGCAAAAACAGGCGTTTTTGTACAACTGCAAAAGTAGTGTTTTTCTCCCATATATCCAAACATTTTTGCCTTTATTTTTGTTTCCGGTCAATAGTGAAGGCAAACAAAAATATGCATATTATGCAATCCTGATATTGTATATTGCCAATTACGTAGAAAGGACGTAGAAAGGACGTAGAAAGGACGTAGAAAAAATCATACTTTATAGGGTGGATAAGCCGTTACTTTATGCAGTTTATTCACTTTTTATGCAATCCATATGCAGTTTTATGCAATCCGTCTATTTCCCAGCTGTACAAAAACGCCTGTTTTTGCACAGCAATGGTCTATGCACCATAAATCACTGAGAAACAGCCTGATATAATGGATACGGCACTACGTGAAAATATTCTTCTGTCCGATTTGCCGGATATAATGGAAAGCGGCTACAAAACCGAAATCTTGTCCGCCTTGCTTTGCGACCGGTCTTCGAATAAAAATATCATCTGGGCAACCGATGATTATGCGGACAGGGGTGCGGGTTATCGGTTCTCGGACACGATAGAGGTGCCGCTCATTACGGGCGAAAACGAGGGCTTGATTAAACCCCGAAGCGAGAAAGCCAAATCAGTACAGCAATCCCGCAGCCGCCAAAAAGCAGAAGTCTTTACTCCCTCCTGGGTCTGCAACCGGCAAAATAACCTCATCGACGAAGCGTGGTTCGGACGTAAGGACGTCTTCAACCACGAGAACGATGACCACACGTGGACTGCCATCACAAATCCTATTCTTTTTCCCGACACCGCAGGTAAGACATGGCACGACTATGTAAAAGACGTGCGTATGGAGATTACCTGCGGTGAGGCCCCCTACTTGACAAGCCGTTATGACACCGTAACAGGTGTGCTGATAGAGCCGTTTCAGCGTATCGGCATACTCGACCGTAAGTTTCGTGTGGTTTATGAGAACAATGACACTGACAGAGAATGGTACAGATGGATGAAAATCGCCTTGCAGTCGGTGTACGGCTACGAATGGCAAGGCGACAATCTGCTCCTTGCACGTGAGAATATCCTTTCCTCCTATATGCGTTGGCATATCTTGCGGTTTGGCACGGGGAAACGCCCGTCCAAGAAGATATTGCACGAAGTAATAGACATCATCACATGGAATATCTGGCAGATGGACGGACTGAAAGGTGTCATTCCCGGTTCTTGCGTTGCCCGTGCGGAACAAGACCCGCAGTTATCGATGTTCCCACTGCCCGTACAATCCACGCCCTGCCCCGCCTGTATGAGCGGAAACCTCAGCGATATGCCCCGTCACACCGGTATCCGGTGCCGTATCAAAGATTGGGATTTACCCCACGACGGCAAGCATAAAAAAGAACTCTCTTTCTACGAACTCCTTAAATAAAAACACACTATGCCAAAGACGTATTCCACCTTTCGCCCCGAATTGATTTACATCTTTCGTATCAACGACATTGCCCACAGCGGCTGCCTCAAGATAGGCAAAACCACTATGCCCGATGAAGCAAGTTTGGACGAAAAACCCAACAGCCGCATTCTCAACGAGGCGGCGCGGGAGCGTATCCGCCAGTACACCCACACGGCAGGTATCCGTTACGACCTCCTCTACACCGAGAGTTCCATCGCCCATGCCAACAAAGAGGTCTTCTGTATCAACGACACCGATGTGCACCAAGTGCTGCTCCACTCGGGTATTGAGCGCACAGACTTCGACGAGGACGGCGGACGAGAGTGGTTCAATACCGATTTGCAGACAGCTATCCGTGCCATTGCCGCAGCCAAACAAGAGCGCACCTCCCTGCTGTCGCAGGAGATAACCATTGCCCAAACGCCCATTGTCTTCCGCCCTGAGCAGAAAGAGGCAATTGAGCGCACTTGCAAACGTTTTGCCAAATCGAACCGTATGCTGTGGAATGCCAAGATGCGTTTCGGCAAAACGCTTTCCGCCCTTGAGGTTGTCCGACGTATGGGCTACAAGCGCACTCTCATTCTCACCCACCGCCCTGTGGTGAATGCGGGGTGGTACGACGATTTTCAAAAGATTTTCCGCTTTGAAACTACCCGCTACGACTACGGTTCCAAAGAAAAAGGCAACAACCTTGCCGATATGGAGAACGCCTGCCGCTTGGGTAAAACGCACTATGTCTATTTCGCCTCTATGCAAGACCTGCGCGGCTCGGAACAGGTGGGCGGTAAGTTCGACAAGAACCACCAAGTATTCAATATAACCTGGGATTGCATCATCGTGGACGAAGCCCACGAGGGGACGCAGACCCAACTTGGACAGAATGTATTGGAGGCACTTACCAAACCTGCCACCAAGGTGTTGCAACTCTCGGGTACGCCTTTCAACCTGTTCAGCCAATACAAAGAGGACGAGATATACACATGGGACTATGTGATGGAGCAGCGTGCCAAAGCCCGATGGGACGAGACGCATTTCGGAGACCCGAACCCGTACTCGGGGCTGCCGACAATGAACATCTACACTTTCGACCTCGGCAGACTGATGGCGAAGTATATGGATATGGACGTGGCGTTCAACTTTACCGAGTTCTTCCGCACCCGCGAGAACGGCACTTTCGTCCACGAACAGGACGTGCGTGCTTTTCTTGACCTGCTCACCAAACCGGACCAAGAGAGCCTCTTCCCGTTCTCCAACGAGGCGTTCCGCCAATGTTTCCACCATACCCTGTGGATGCTGCCGGGTGTGAAAGCCGCCAAAGCCCTGTCGGCTCTGCTGCAAGCCCACCCTGTATTCGGCAACTTTGAGATAGTGAACGTGGCAGGCGAGGGTGATGACGATGCCGAGAAAGGCGATGCCCTCGAACTCGTACAAAAAGCCATTCGCAACAGCGACTACACCATCACCCTCTCTTGCGGCAAACTGACCACCGGCGTGAGCGTACCCGAATGGACGGCGGTGATGATGCTGTCCGGCACATTCAACACCGCGGCAAGCAGTTATATGCAGACCATTTTCCGTGTGCAGACACCCGCCACGGTCTGCGGGCAACGCAAAGAGAACTGCTATGTGTTCGATTTCGCACCCGACCGCACCCTGCGTGTCATTGCCGAGACCGCCAAAGTGCAAGCCAAAGCGGGCAAAACCACCGAAAACGACCGCAAGACGCTGGGTGAGTTCCTCAATTTCTGCCCTGTCATTGCCTGCGAGGGCACGCAAATGAAGGACAAGATAACCGCCCACCAACTCTTTGAGCAACTCAAGAAAGTGTATGTCGAGCGGGTGGTATCGTCCGGCTTTGACACCGGCGACCTCTATAGCGAAGAACTGCTCCGGATGGATAATATCGCTTTGCAGGATTTCAAGACGCTGAAAGGTATCATCGGTACCACCAAAGCCATGCCCAAAGCAGGCGAGGTGGACATCAATGCGCAAGGACTGACCGGCGAGCAGCGGGAGGAGACAGACCGCATAGAAAAGAAGAAACGCAGACACGAACCGCTTACACCGGAGGAGGAAGAGCAACTGCGCCAACTCGGCGAAGCCAAGAAACAGCGTGCTAACGCCATCTCTATCCTGCGCGGCATCAGTATTCGTATGCCGCTGCTTATTTACGGGGCGGAACTCACACAGGGAATGCAGGATGTAACACTGGCGAACTTCACCGAGATAATCGATGATGTGTCGTGGGAGGAGTTTATGCCCAAAGGCGTAACCAAATTAGTGTTCGCCAATTTCCGCAAGTACTACGACCAAGACATCTTTCTTGCGGCGGGCAGACGTATCCGTGCATTGGCAGAAGCGGCAGACCGTATGACGGTGGAACAGCGTATTCATCAGATAGCCGCTATCTTCAATGCGTTCCGCAATCCCGACAAAGAGACGGTACTCACCCCGTGGCGGGTGGTCAACCGCCACCTGAGCGACACCGTAGGCGGCTATTGCTTCTATAATGAGGAGTTTACCGACGAGATAGACGAACCGCGCTATGTAGAGCAAGCGGAGGTTACCCGCCGTGTCTTTACACCTGACACGCATATCCTTGAGATAAATTCCAAGTCGGGTCTCTATCCGCTCTATATGGCATATTCCACCTACCGTGCCAAGGTAGCCGATGCGCTTTTCTCCACCGATACCATAGAAGAGCAACAGCGGATTTGGGAGGAGGTAGTGCGGGAGAATATCTTTGTGATATGCAAGACGCAGATGGCACGCAGCATCACCCGCCGCACACTGCTCGGCTTCCGCTACGACCACGCCAAAGGCGGCTTCGACAATCTTTATGTACCCGATGACCTCATCAACCGTATCACCAACGAACAGAACAAACTTATCGAACAAATCAACAAAGGACAAACCTTCAAAAACTTCATGAATATGAAATTCAACGCCATAGTCGGCAACCCGCCATATCAACTTACAGGAGGTTCGGGCGGTAACAATGATGCACCTATCTATCAACATTTTTGCCATATAGCCTCAAAACTGACGGATAAATATGTTACGCTGATTATGCCCGCACGTTGGTTTGCAGCAGGACGTGAAAACTTATTGGGCGATTTCCGAACAGAGATGTTGAAAGGAGAGCATTTAAAAAAGTTGGTTGTGTTTCCCGATGGGGGTGATGTATTCCAAAATGTGGAGATTAAGGGCGGCATTTGCTATTATTTGGAAGATAATCAATATAGCGGACTTTGCAAATATGTGCTCTATAGAGACGGATTGGCGCATAGTTCTATGCGAAAATTGGATACTTTTGACATTCTCATCCGTGAGCCGCAATTGTATGATATTGTTGTTAAGGTGGAGGAAAAACGGATAATATGGATGTGGTAGAAACCATTATTTCTGCTGATACCCCGTTTGGTATCCCGTCAAACCCGCGGACAAGTTCCAAAACCCCGTTTAAGGTATATACGGATAAAACAAATGCACATAATGTATTATTGTACCATATAGAAGACCAAAAACGCAAAATAGAGTACGTATCCCAAGAAGATATACATAAAAATGCACAAGATGTCGAGAAATATAAAGTTTTTATTCCAGGAGCAGGGGGGTCAGGAAATGATGCCAAAGTATTAGGAAACCCTATTGCAGCACCGAAAAATTCTGTATGTTCCCAATCTTTTTTATATGCTGCTTTTGAAACGGAGAAAGAGGCTACTAATTTTATGAAATATCTTTTGACAAAGTTCTTTCGTATTTTAGTATCTTCGCTAAAAATCACCCAATCTGCTCCAAGCCGTGTATATCGTTTTGTTCCTCTCCAAGATTTTACCTCCAAGAGCGACATCGATTGGAGCCTGAGCATTGCAGATATTGACCACCAACTTTACACCAAATATCACCTCTCGTCCGACGAAATCGCCTTTATAGAAAAGATGATCCGCCCGATGGAATAGGAATGTAACACCTTGTAGCCAACAGATTTATGCCCTATCGGTTGCAGTTGCGGCAGATAGGTATATCCTTGCCACAGAGAACAGAGCAACGGAAAGTGTTTGTTTTCTTGGAGCGGAAGAGTGTGCCAAGCGGCGTGGCAAGTATGTTGCCGAAAGAATAAGCGTGCGCCTTGTCGTAGCAACAAGGCAATACATCGCCCGATGTGGTGATAACACAGCCCGACCAAAGGCGGTAGCAGGGGGCGGCGATATGCCACAGGCGACGCCATAGCGGTTGCTTGAGGTGGTACTGCCCGTCCTCGCCTTTGGTATAGCGGGAATAGCGGCTGTCAGTGGGCATCAGCGGGTTGCCGCCGGCATAGTCGTACAGTTGGGCTGTCTTGAACGTCAGCCGGTCGGCACCCCATCGGCGATACGCGCAGCGCATCTCCGCCCACTCGTGTTCGTTGGTGCGCAGACGCAAACACTGCCATTCAACCACAGGCGTGCGCAACCCCATATGCCGCTTGGCATCGTGCAGCAAACGGAGTGCCCCACGCACTTTCTCTATGTCTCCTCCCACACGGTAGGCATTGTAAGACACTTCGGAAATACCGTCCAAAGAGATGATTACCCGGTCTAATCCGCTACCGGCAAGACTCCCTGCAAGAGCAGGCGTTATCGCCTGCGCATTGGTGGAGACAATAGTATATAGCCCCGCCTTGTGCGCTTCGTGTATCATTCGGGGCAGGGCGGGGTTCAACAGCGGTTCACCCTGGAAATAGAATTGCACAGTGTGTGCATAAGGAGCAATCTCCCGAAGCAGCACCTGCCACACCTCAGGGCGCAGCATTTCCGCCCTACCCTGTTGCGGGTGTCCGCCAGCCATACCCACAGGACACTCGGGACAACGCAGTTGGCAGAAATTGGCAGGCTCCACCGACACAAACACAGGCAGATGCCGTACGTGCACCACCCCGAAAAGAGACAGCACGTAAGAAAACCAACAGCGCAGTTGGTTAACAGACCTACTTGCAAGGTATCTTATTGACACGACGCTCGTGGCGACCGCCCTCGAAATCGGTGGTAAAGAAAATCTGTACCAGACGGAGTGCTTTCTCTTCGGTGATAAATTTGGCAGGCAAACCGAGTACGTTGGCATTGTTGTGCTGGCGTGCCAGGCGTGCCAACGGTTCGTCCCAGCAGAGAGCGGCACGGATACCCTGATGCTTGTTGGCAGTCATACAGATACCGTTGCCGGTCGAGCAGATGGCCACACCCATATCGGCTTTGCCTTCCTCGATAGCCTGAGCCATAGGGTGTGCATAATCGGGATAGTCGCAACTCTCTGTGGAATAACAACCGTAGTCGGTTACCTCTGCGCCCTGTTCCTCAAGGTACTGGCGCACTTTCTGCTTGAGCGCATAACCTGCGTGGTCGGACGCAAGGGCAATATGCAATTCATTTAACGGTTTCATTATAAGGACAATTCGTTTGACAAACTAAACAATGGTGCGTCTTGTAGGCGATGCATAGCCGCGCATCCCATACCGGGTTGCGCAATGCACCTGTCGGGCAGGCTTCTTCGCAGCGGTGGCAATCGGCACAGATGTCCGTCGGCGTTGCTTTGGGCGCAGTCTCCACATCCACCTGCAGCACCAATTCTCCGGGATGCACCATACTGCCGAGCGTCGGGTGAATGAGTTGGTGGTTACGCCCTATCTGACCCAATCCCGCCAAAACCGACCAACGACGCTCCAGAAACGGTGCCGAATCGCAAAAAATATGCTGGTTTTGCGATACTATATCATCGCCGAACCGCTCTCGCAAAAGGGCATCCAATTGGTACAGCCGCGATTTTACCGCACGGTGATAGTCGTGTCCCGATTTGGCATACGTGAGCAGGCATACCACCACTGTCTTTCCCCCCTCGACCAACGCACTCGGGTCGTACCGCTTCTCACGATTGCGCTCCAAATAGTCCATATTGCCGTGCAACCCCTGCGCCACCCAGTTGTCCATATACTGTGCATCCGCAGCAAGGCGCATAGCCGCAGCAACACCGCAATCGTCAAAACCGACCTCCAAAGCCGCCTGACGAATATCCGCCTCGGTCATCCCTGGAAAATCACATTGTGCAGCACCAGCGCAAAATTACCGAATATCAACTGGCACGCAATAGCCAATACGATGATACCGAAGAACTTACGGATAATATATATGGTGGTGGTTCCCAAGTATTTCATCAGCCAACTTGTGGCTGTCAGGATGATAAACAGCACTACGATACAGAGCAATACGGCACAAATCAGGTTGGGGGTGTTGTATTCTGCCGTCATAGCAATGAGTGCGGTAAACGCACCGGGACCTGCATACATAGGAAACGCCAGCGGCACAAGGTTCCCGGAACCGCCGATGTCCGTCTTGAAAAACGTAACATCCAATATCATTTCCAATGCCATCAGGAAAATAATGAAACCGCCCGCAATGGCAAAATACTCTATCTTGACACCAAAAAGTTTGAGAATCCACTCACCCAACAGCAGAAAACCTATCAGAATGGTAGCAGAAGCCACAGAGACACGCCACGGACTGATTTTGGTACCTTTCTGCTCCATTGCCATAGTGATAGGCATATTACCCAGCGGATCAATAATGGCAATCAAAAATACAAACGCCGGCAGTATCTGCCAGATGTCAAGAGAAGAAAAGAAATTTCCCATACGCAGATCCTTTTTTCAAGTGAATAATTTCAACCCGCAAAGATAGTAAAAAATGCATTATTATGCAAAGAATACGAAATTATTTAATGCGAATTTGTGTAATCCGGATAT
>ERZ808286.627-NODE-627-length-22062-cov-3.917435_pt1 | contig 22062 bp, 37 predicted proteins | sample MGYA00521276_ERZ808286 | MGnify/ENA primary metagenome ERZ808286 (study PRJEB31516, sample SAMN03275607) | gut metagenome | biome: mammalia-associated habitat; material: feces | host: Papio cynocephalus | place: Kenya | collected 2012-08-01 ... | reverse complement strand
GCTCTGCTCTGCTCTGCTCTGCTCTGCTCTGCTCTGCTCTGCTCTGCTCTGCTCTCAAGATTGTGTTGAGGAAGTGTTCCGTTGTCAATAAGCTGCTTTATCAACTTTTTGGATTTTTCATTATTGATGTAATACTTTTCATCAACATTATCTTCCAAATAATCCTTTAACTTCTTTTCAAGAGGAAACGGCTGTGGAAAATGGTAATTATATTCTCCAAGAAACGAAAACATAAAACATCGTTCACGGTTTTGCGCCACTCCATAATTTTTTGCGTTAAGGTCCTGATAATAATTTTTGTAACCAAGGCTTTCAAGAAAATCTATCCATTTTCTAAAATCCGGCATATTATCCGAACTATGCACTTGTGGTACATTCTCCATAAATAAAATCTGTGGAAGTTCTTCTTTTTCTTCTTTGATTTCAGTAAGTATTCTTTCCACTTCCCACAGAAGTCCAGATCTTGTTCCACTTTCTTTACTCATTCCGGCTCGTTTCCCAGCTACGGAAAGATCTGTGCAAGGAAACGAGTAAGTAAGTAAGTAAGTGAATGATTCTGTATCACAGATGTTCAAATCATTTGCATGAATTTTTGTAATGTCCAATGCTTGAAAATTTGTTCCGTGCACTGCGTTATAGCTTGCAATGGCAAACTTATCAAATTCCACAACCCTATAATGCTCAAAGTTTGCACCAATTCTTTTCAATGCCATTGATTGGCTTCCATACCCGGCAAATAATTCTATGAGACGAATCGGCTTTGTAATCTGTATAGGTTTTCTAATTAAATCAAATATGTTCATCTGATTCACGGAAGCACCCTCCTATCTCGGAATATAAAACTCGTTTTCACAAAGATACCGTTTCCCCTGATAGGAAACCCTATAGCTTCTTGGCGGTTTATTGGAAGCGTATGTAAGATCCCTTTCTTCCTCGGCGTTTTCTACGATCTTCCTTTCCTGTCTAACCTTCTGCAAGAAGTTTTTGATTGTCGATGAACTATATCCGATTTCTCTGCCTATTTCTTCATATGATTTTCCGTCTTCCCTCATGGAACAAATTTTGTCTTCATAATCCGAAATTGTAATTTTGGGAATGGCGCTTCTTCTTATTTCTCTAACGTAAACTTTGCTGAATCCTGTCTTTTCGGCCACTTCATTAATGGATGCACCACCTTGAAGCATGGTATATGCAAGTTCCTTTTTCTTCATATCGCACACTCCTTAGTTAAATGGTAGTTCTTCGTCGATTCCGTCCGGAATGCTCATAAATTCATCGCCAGTAGATTCCCCAACGGGCGGTGCTTGCGTGTTCTGATTTGCAGATTGAGAAGAATTCTTACTTTCTGAAAACTCCTGTTCCTCAACAACAACGTCTGTCGTGTAGACTTTCTGACCGTCCTTGTTCGTGTAACTTCCGGTCTGAATGCGACCGACAATCAGCATCTTAATTCCCTTACGGAGATACTTTTCTGCAAATTCTGCGGTCTTGCCAAACGAAATGCAACTAATGAAGTCTGCGCTCTGTTCTCCGTCTTTCTTAAATTTCCGATCTACCGCAACCGTGTACCTTGCGATAGCCGTTGACTTTTCTCCCTGTGAATATCTCACTTCCGGATCTCGGACAAGTCGTCCGCATATAATTACTTTGTTCATGGCGTTTTACCTCACTTTCAAATAATTGTTCTTATCAATAATGACAAAAATATAATCATCCAAAACAAATCTTTTAACTTATTGTTCTTTTTAAACTGCAAATACCAAAATGCCACCAAAAAACTGCAAGACACCATTGATATTGCATCAATCAGAGAAATCCAAACGCTCAAAACGGACACTCACCGACCTTTCTTAAAATCCATTCCTTGCCGACTTTTGCAACGTCCACATTGGCTTTAGGAGCGATCTTTTTCGCTCCTTCGATAACTTTATCCTCTTCGCAAGTATCACGCCCTAAATGGCACAATATAACGTTTGCAAGGCTATTTGTTGCATTCTCCTTGACAATTCCTTTTGTCGTTTCCAGTTCACAGTGACCTCGAATCTTGTGAACATAATTCGGAGCGTCCGTGTCAACCAGTGATTTCATGTAATTGCACTCAATCAACATATGGTCTATGTTCTGCTTCCGGAAAGAATACGGGCAATACTCCAAATCGGTCATATACAAGATTTTCTGTCCGTCCGGAGTCTTAATCAAAAATCCGTTATTCCAACAACCGTTGTGCGGAACATCAAAAGCCTGTATTCTAAAACTCCCCAATGAAAAACTCATGGACTTTACATTTCCGGATTCATACGGCGCAACAACTCTTATCCCCATGTGCCGTAAATCATCAATGCTTTTACTGTGGTCTGCGTGCTGGTGCGTAACAACCGCACCGACTACACTTCTTACATTCCAGTTCAGACCACGCTTAATATCCATGATTGGTATTCCGGCATCAATGATAAGGACTTCTCCGTTATCAGCTTCCAGAAGATAGCAATTTCCTTTACTTCCGGAAGATAAGCATTTCAGATTAATCATCTTTGCCACCAACCGTAAGAATAGCCGGGTTTACAGTTCCTTCGCCCTGATAATTGTATTTTCCATTGTGCCACATTCTTAATTCATCACCGTATTTCCACACTCTTGATAGAATATTAACAGAACAACCATACATAAATCCCGTGATTCTTTCTGTGTTTGCTTCATCACTTAATTGTTTTGCGTTATCGACAATTACCTTCATCGGACAATCGGAAGAGTTGTCTATTTTTTCTTCCAAAAGTCCCGCCCATCTTTCAGCGAATGTAAAACACGCTCTGCTATAAGAATCGCTGTTTTTGTCGTACCATTCCTTGTATTCTTTTTCTTTTCCCTCAATAATCTTCATTTTCACACCTCATCTTCCTTTGAAAACTGAAATACTACGCATCCGTTTTTACGCGCTTCGCGCAACATTTTAAGAGCCTTAAGTGCTTTTTCTTGCGTAGAATACCAATCCATACATGGGCTAGGGTTTTTAAAATGTACCGCTATTATGCAATTTTCTTCCGTGCTTGCACCGAATATATGACCTTCATATGGAATATCAAGTGTTCCGTCCTGACTTATAACTCTCATCAAAAAACTCCTTTCTAAACCATTTTTACATTTTCAATGTGGTATCTTCCCATCCCGTTCTTGCGTTGCGATCCAATGCCAATATATTTTCCTGTTGTATTAATAACAGATAAGATTGTTTCAGGTGGGAAAACAATATCAACGCAACTAATCAAAATATCGCATTTCCAACCGCTAAAAACATTCTGTGTCTGTATAACAGAGGTTGTGCACATTTCATTAGTCGGAACAAGAGTATCTTCAATTCTTACAGAAGAAAACGTAATAGGAAAAATGGTATCTCCCATACACAATGCTCTTGTAAAATCAGTTCCGTTTTTACCTGTACTGTCCTTGTAAAAAGTAACAAATGCTTCTTTAAAACTTTTTCTAAAGCCAATTCCGAGCAAGCAAGGCTGATTTTCTTTCATGTAATTCTTCCATTCATCTTCCGTGTAAAGAGAAATATCTTCATCGTGATATTCAATAGGATTCTTCCAGTGAATAGAAGTAATTCTGTTCTCCCAAATATTCTTAGATTGTTTAAATATATCTGGCAAATCACTTCCTTTGTCATGCGACTGTCTCCAAACTTCCGATTGAACATACAGCCTGTTTCTAGAAGATAAAATCAAATCAGTATCTCCAACAAGAGAAATAAGCATTGTAGTTTCTTTCAGCGGTTCGATTGTAATTTTCTTTGCTTTTGCCATTTTTTCTCCTTTCTTTTGCATCATCAAGTGCCTAACAGGTAAGTCAAAATCTATGTGGTTTATCTATTTTTTGCTACGCTGTTCTGCATTATAGTTTTCTGCTCTGTAGTTTGCTGTTCTGTAGTGTTTTGGTAAGAAATCAACTTACCTACTAGACACTTGAAAATGCCTTTTGTACTGATAGGCATTGCGTCAGCTTTAAAATCAATTTTTAGTTATTTTTCCTGTTCTGCATTTTGCTTTATTGAATTATTGACTTTAATGCCAACATAACACCTACCAGTACACTAAATATATTTTTGTTCCTTTATAATGCTTCTATTGCTTCAAATACCGACTCCAATTCGGTAAGTGTAGAATATCTCCTTTTGAAACTTTCAAGTTCCGATTTCGCCCGTTTAAGCAATAACTGATATTCGTCCTCTTGCACAAGAAATTGTGTCGTTGGCTGATAGACGGTTTTTTCGGAACTAATCTGAAAGCATCTTACAGGCTGTTCCTCTTTTGTGGCCTTTTTATACACAAGGTTTACAATTATCTGTCTTGCCTGTATCAATCTGTACTTTTCGGCAGCTACGGAATCGTCCCACTCAAAACACTTATGAAGTTCAGAATCTTCGTTCCTTGCCTTTTCCAGTAACTCTTGCGGAGAAATTTTGTTGTCCCCTATTTCATCCGCAATCTTTTGAGCGTCTGCCTTGTAAATACCTTTAATCTTCCACTCCGCTTGCATAAAACTCCTTTCTCACATCAATCACTTTTGCGGTCAGTGCATATTTCAACGACATTTTCGGTCTTTTATGCGAACAACAGATAAAATCTCGGCAAATCTTCGGTCGAACCGGATAAATCTCGCATTTGTCCTTATCTTTCCTTGTGTTCAAAAACGGACAGTTCATATCAAATGATACATTGGCGGTTGGAACTAAAATTCTCTGCTCCTTAATCTCATGTTCCGTAATGTATTTCTGAATGACTTCAATTTCCACTTTCGTCATAGGAAGAAAGTTCGAACAGCACGAACCGCATTTCGTACATTCTCCGTTGTCCGTCAAGTCATATACACCGCTTGAAAAGTCCCGAATCATGTCTTCTATATCACCCTGTTTCATCATGCCTTATCCCTCTGCAAACGGAGCCGTTGCCGACTGTCCGTCCGGTTCGGTTACAACTTTTCCCTCTGCAATTTCTTCAAATTCCTGTGCATTGGCGTTCTGTTCAATGTCCTTCTGCACAATCTTCTGTAAATCTTCCATTGGATATTCCTTGAAATCTCCGTCCTCTAATTCTTCCTTTGTGTGAATACCAAGCGTAAGTTCAGGACAGTTTAAGGAAGAAAAGAATGAAGCTGCACGGTAGCGAAGCATAAGCTGTGGCATGGTTTTCCACTTACTGCCGTTCTTTCCGTACCACCCTTCGTCTTTTGCCATTTGCATATTGACTTCCATGCCTTCAATTTTTCTGCCGTTTTTCGTAGTCCAAGCCACGCAAGAATACGGCTTTCCATCCTTGTCTTTCGTCTCTTCATACTTCAATTCCATGTCGAATTTTCCGGACTGGTTTATCATGGCAATCAAGAATTTCGACGCCCATGACGGTTTTCCCTGAATCGGAAACAAGTTCTGCATAACCATAATTGGACTGATATTAAGTCGTTGCGCCTGTTCAATCGCAATCAAACAGTTTGACGGATTCTTCTGGTAAATCTGCGGAACAATGGTTGATTCCGAAAGTGCCTTTGCCATTTGCATCGCCATGATAAAGTTGTCCGAAGTTCCAAAGATTCCAAGGCTATAATCTGTAACCTTGTTTGTGCTTTCCTTTACTTCTGCCTTGTTTTTAACTGCTACCTCTGCCGTTTCTGCCATAATCACTTAACCTCACTTTCTTCTGGTTTGTTCATAGGGAAATCATCATCAACAACCAATTTCGCCGGATAAATCTTTTCAATGCTCTTCGGCATCAACGCAAACAGGCTACCGTCAATAATGTTTTCAAATTCCAAGGATCCACGCTTACCGAATCCATTAAACTTTCCTACGATGCTCTTTCCTTCTGCCGTAAACAACAGCGAATCGCCTATCTTGATTTCTGCGCCGTTTGTTGTTTTGGCGCATATGTTTGTGGTCTTTTCAATTTTCATGTCCTACCTCTGTTTATTTTTGGTTTAAAATTTCATACAGCTTTTTCAGTCTTGCTTCTTCATCATCAAGAACGTTCATTTTCTCGACGATCTTTCGGATAAACAGTTTTCTGGCGCAATCTTCGTCATTCTTATATTGAACAACAACCAGATTTAATCTACCGATAACCACGCCGATTTCCGTTTTTCTTACCAGTTTGTCCGTATAACCTTCTGGAAACTTTGCAGAAGCAACATATGATTTTGGCTTTTCTGCAACCTCGCACTCTTCAATTCGAACACCACCGATGACACCAGAATCTAAAAAGTGAAAATACAACTTCATACCTCTACCTCCTTTTCAAGTGAAATTAACTGTTCCACAATTTTCTTGCACTCTTCTTCTACATATTTCAAAGTTCTTACTTCTAATTCTTTGTTTCGTTCCCGGTAAAATGTCTGCATTATTACAAACGGCTTCATTACCCGTTCATTGTCCTTGTAGTACTCTTTGATTTTTTCAATGTCGAATCCATCAAAACAATGTCCGCAGTCAAAACCAATCCATAAGATGTCTTGATCTCTCTGCCCGTAAAGATAATTTTCCACGTATGTAATTCCACCGTGACAATTAATTCCTTCAATATTTATTGCTTTTTCAGAACGAATCCCAACATATCCAGTCCTAAATCCGATAGGTTGAAACAAAACAACGCAAGGATATCCTTTGTATTCAAATCGACTTTCTTGAACTGGCTCACCCATTCGCGACTCCTTTCACGGACAATTCCTTTTCATCCGTCCTTTTCAGTAAAATAAGCTGACTTTCAATCTCCGGAATACGCCAATCGTCAACAGATTCTGTATCATCAACAATGATCGGGATCTCCACTTCATATTTCTTCTGAAATGCCCGGCAAATGTCGATCTCAACAAGAATTCTTGCGCCGTGGTTCAATCTCTGGCCGTATGGCTCTCCGTTATAGATAAATTCACAGCATTCTTCTGTGTCACCGTTAATAAGAGGATGGAACATTTTCACCTTGCAGAAATTCAAGTAACTGTTCACATCAGCTTCCAGAAGTTCATTTTTCTTCCAGCTAAACCGTTTCAACAGGTCAAGTTGTGCCTGAACGTCTGTGATTTTCTGTGCAATATCTCTCTTTTCCTCTTCCAGTTCTGCGATTCTGTCATCTAATTGTGCATTGAACGCCGACTTCGCAATTTTAGCTTGAACCTCTGCCAATTCTGCATTCACAAGGTCTCTTTCTGCTTTGTGTTTCACTCTGATATCATCAATGGAATTTTCTTTTTTCATCGCAGCTTCCATTTCCAAAATCTGTTTCTGTATTTCCTTTACCTCTCCCGTATTGGAAATATCCACAACAGCCGGAATTGCATTGTATTCAGCATTTAACTTTGCAATCTCATCAAGAATCTTCTGCAATTCCGCTTTCTTTTCCTCGATGGACTCATGCATCTTTGAAATCTCCGCATTTCCGTCATCAATGTAAGATTTCAGATTCATGCCCTCTTCTTCGATACGTTTCAGTTCATCGGCCTTGTGTTGCTGAAATTCAGCCTTTAACTGGTCTTTTTTCTCTTCTGGGTATTCTTGACCGCAATAAGGACAAACCAGTGTAGAATCGTCAAATACACGGTCATGTTCTACCTTCCATTTCTCCGCAAGTTTCTTTCGTTCTTCCGCTTTTGTAAGAATCAAATTTGAAAGATACTTGTCCTTGAAAGTAAGATCCTTAATTTCGGAATCCAACTGCACTCTGTTGTTCTCCAAACGGCTAATCTGTGACCGGATATCAGCACGCTTCTTGTCATTTTCCCCGTTGGCTTTGTTCTGCAATTCTGAAATCTTGAATTTCAATTCCAAAATTCCGTCCGATTTCTTCTTTTCCTCTTCGAGAAGTGTTTCATTGTCTGATAATGACTTGTCAATCTGTGCAATTCTTTCAAGGATTTCGTTCTTTTGCAGTTCCAGTTCTGCAAAATCAAGGTCAACTTTCTGTCGGCTGACTTCATCAATACGGCTAGGGATCTCGTCAAGTAAGTCGTTCAATCCCTTACTGCCGTTCTTACCTCTTGTTCCGTTCAACTGTGTGTTGCAACGCTTTTTCAGTTCCTCGATTGTTCCGTCTGAAAGAATGGATTTCAACGGTTCAAATTCCGGGAACATATCGCAGATATCCGCATCGGTATGTTGACCGAACGTATCATGCAACAGCGCACGCTGTTCTGTGGAATTTTTAAGCAGTAACGTCATAGAATTAATGCAGTACGGTAATTTACCGTCAGAAACAATCCGTTCACTAATGAAATCCGCATAATCCGTGGCTTTTTTCGGAATATCATTGACGTAATAATCTGTAACATTTCCGGTAAACTCGCCTTTCTTATTGATATTCTGCCGAAATACCTTTTTCATGGTTTTTTCTTCACCGTCAATATCAAAGGTGACCGAACCGACCGTTTCCACGTTGTCCATGTACACGCCGTCTTTATCATGCGGTCTGATTCCGGTAATCTCCTTACCGTTTTCATCACGGCAATTCAGGATCCAGTAAATCAATGTCTTAATCGTAGACTTTCCGGCTTCATTTGCTCCGGAAACGATCGTCTTGTCCGAAAAATCAAAGTCAATCGTCTTTGTTCCTGTAAACTTGCAGAAATTCTGTGCAAATACGTGTTTAATTTTCATCTTCATTTCCTCTCCCTTCTATTTTGAAAACAGAAAATTCATATGCGGTTCTCACTTCCACTTCTCCACTTTCAAATTTCTTTACATATTCACGGCTCTGCAACCGTCCTTTCACTTTCAATTTATGTCCCGTCTTTAGTAAGGAAATATCTTTCGCATTTTCTTCCCATGCAATACAAGGAATGGTGTCGTATTTTCCGTTAAACCTTTTGCTTTTCAAGCAAAAATCAACGATTGTTCGACCTCTGGGAGTCTTCCTCAAGGGAATAATCCATTGAATTTCCCCTTCGATAACTCCGGTGTCTTCGTCCTCTCCAATTAACTCCGAATTTGTATCTATTTCATAGGGCATTATATAAAGGTGAAGGTGAAGTTTATCGTCATCCCCTCTTCCCCTGTAAGTTCTCATTTCGCCAGAAATAGAAATCTTTTTACCGAAGTAAAACTGGTCTTTAATTTCTTCGTAAATATGTACCGTTACATAATCTACATTTCTGCTTAACCTTCTGGTCGCAAGTGGAAATGAATAAATCACGCAATCTCCGATCGAATGTGAGTACTTTGGATTATCCTGTACCGTTCCTGTTATTTGTATCTCGTTCAATTCTTTCACCCCTTTCTTTTAAAGAATTGTATGCAAACATGGAAAGAAATTTCTTTGTGGTGACCTTTTCATTTTCGTTAATCCCGATGTACTTTTTGAAATCGCTGCTATCTCTTTTGATATTCTTTAGTGACTCTCTTATTCCACGTTCTACGCACCTGTAATCAACTCCGCATTTCTCTCCAACCTCGCAATAGATATACATTGCAAACGACGTTTTTCCTAAAGTTTCAAAAGCTAACGGGATCGCTTCTACAAGATACTTAAACCCAACATGATATGGATATATCCCCATATTCATAAGAATTTTTTCTATCCTATCTTTTGTCACGTTTGACTTTTTCTCCTTTCTCCGGTATAATAGGACATGAAAAAGCAATAGCTGATTCACTTTATAGCACCTATTCTGATTACCGGTCGTTGTAGGTGCTATTTCTCTGCCCCTACGATCTTTCCATCATTGATGGATAATTCCATGTGGAGCGTGTCACAAATAGCTTCCAGTTCTTCAATGCTCATATCATTAAAATTAGTTATAATCATCGCTTTCCTCTCCTTTCTTCGATTTTGTTCTTACGGCAAATGCCATAATAATTGTTACTGCCAACTCAAATAAGATCGTGGCAATCACTCCGCACCAAAACGGTGGTATGTACATTTCTTCACCTTCTCCCTAACCTTCTGCATCCACAAGCTGAACATAGACCTTTCCACCTGTCTGCTTCATCCAATCCTTGCATTCTTCCAAAGTCGGAAAGTAAATATCAATGCACCTTCCGGCTTCTATACTTCCAATACCGTCACCGTCAGAATCACCACCAAATCCTGTATCAAGGCATTCATAATATCCGATAACATCTCCAATCTCTCCATCCTTGTATTCGTAGACAATGGCGAGTTTTCCTATCCACTCCCTTTTCACAGCGCATATGCCACGTCTGACCTTTGTACCACTTGCAGTTATCGTTCCCTGGCAATATGCCGTGGTGTGCATCACAAACGGTTCGTTATTGGCTTTGACCGGAATGGATAAAAGAAACGCCATTATAATAGGAAGAAACACAATCAATTTCTTTCTCATAAGATATCCTCCGCAAGTTTGTAGTACGGAAATGTTGCTGTAAATGGATTTCCATTTACATTTCTATCGCAAGAAAATGAAGTTCTTCCGTCTAAAAACACAGATGGTTTTCCGTCTTCGGTTACATCTCCCGAAAAATATCTCGGAAGCCATTTATCTGAAAATTCATCCCTAACCCACATCTTTGTATCAACCGGCACTTTACTCCAATCGACTTTCGGTTCTTCGTACTCTGAATCCGCCCATTTACGCGTCATTTCTTCACAATCCAAAGACGGATTATTAAAAAGACAATCTGTGCACTCTAAATCCATGCAATTACAAGGTTTCCCGTCCCTGTTAACCGCAATTCCGGTTCCACGTATTCCGCACTCAATAAGAAAGTCTGCATATTTCTCTCGGTTTTTCATTTCTTCTCCTTTCTAAAAATCGTTATTCCGATTCGTTATTGTTGATCTGCTTCAAGTATTCCTTTGCCAATACAGAGCATCCAAGTTCAAAAACTACGTCCTCAAAACCCTCATCATTATTTGAAAGTTTTCTTATTTCACTTTTAAGTTCCTGCTTGTCATGCAAAAATTCAGTTTCAACCTGATTATTTACAATTCTTGATTTGAACACCGCCAATGCTTCATTTTTCTTCATAATTTCACCCCTTTCCTAAGCGCAATATCTGATTTCGTATTCAGCAACAATTTTGGAGTAAATCTCGCGCAATTTCTTATCCTGTTCAATCACATCAATTTTTCTGATATCATCTACCTGTTTTTTTGTACTGCAAGAATCTTTGGCTCTCTGTTTCATATTGTTGACACGCCTATTCAAATCAACACCTGCCCTACGTTCGAGTTCCTTGTACATTTCTGCCTGTAAGATTCCGTAGTTCATGTTCGCTTTAGGCGCTATCTTCGCTATTCTGCTTTTTATCTCTGCTCGCCAATTATCTAGGACAGGCTTTACGGCTTCCTTGATGTTGTTGGTTGTTTCTACCGCCTTTTGTGCTGTTTCCTGTGCAATGGCAATCTTCCGGTCTCTCTCCTTGTCTTCCATTTCCTTATTGGCAATGCTTTGTGCCAACTGCAAAATAAGTTGTGTCTGCGGAGAAAGCTGTGAACGATTTATTACTTCCTGTTTTGCCCTGTCCTCAATGGCAATAAAATACCGCCTTGCTTCCTTACCTCTTTCAGAATGACTCTCCATAGAAAGATGCTTTGCAAAATCAGTAGTCAAACGATAATCTTTGCAATTATTACCGTTCGACACGATGTCGAACCCCCACCAATCCTTGTTTTCTTCATAAAATTCGTTGGATTCGATATTGGCTTTCGCCCATCTGGAAAACTGCCCCTGTGCAAGTTCCAAAAACTCATATAACGCTCTTGCAGTAGTCGTTCCGTTCTCGTCTACGCCAAGGGCAATCTCAATAGGCGTTTTCATATCTGACTTAACAAGTTCCTCCATTTCGTTTCTCCTTTCCGTGTGCTATACTCTCCTATAAGGAGGTGATACTGTGTCTAAATGTCCTATGAACAACTTCCAAGATTGCATTAAAGATAAATGCGCTTGGTATTTTAATAGTCTTAATAGGAAATGTTGTGCAGTTCAAAATATGGCTCAAAACGATATGCTTACCGAACTACCAGCAATCCAAAGAAATATTAGCGACATTCAATCTATATTGAACGAACGCTTAATCCGTAAATAGCACTTACCAGTTTGTTCATTTCGTTAGATATATCGCAAAGTTCTTTCACCGATATATCCTCTTTTTTGCTTCTCTCTGCCAATAGCTGCAACTGTTGGTAGAGAGTTCCTTTTAAATCATCAATACTATAAATTTGCATTCTCGTTCCCCCATTATCCACTTCTTCAATTCCGGATGTCCGTTTTTCGGACATCTCAACTCTTCGCTAAATTTTTCTACCGGAAAGTTAAATGTTTTGAACTTCTGTGGTAAAAAAATATTCCTGTATATCATTCTCTGATAAATCAAGAAGTTTAATAGCATTCAAGATTTCCTGTTGCTTCCAAGGTCTCTTTCCGTTCATTTTTAAAGATAGTGTACGCTCCGAACATCCAAATGCTTTTGCAAAATTGGATTGATTCGAATACTTTTCCACTATTCTTCCCTTTAACTTGCTATAATTAAAAGCCATCCTCAAACCTCCCTTCAAGTTCAATTCTTTTAACTAATTGTATAGTATCACCACACATAAGCCATGTCAATATAAAAATTCAATTATTTTAACTTTTTAAGTTTTATATCTTGAACTTTTGTTCAAACAATGATATATTCTTATTGGAAAGGAGGTTATAAACAATGAAAAGGTTCACTACCTCGGAAAGATTAAAACAGATAATGGAAGAACAGAATTTAAGGCAAGTGGATATTCTTAATAAAGCACTTCCATATTGCGCAAAATTTGATGTTAAGATGAATAAATCTGATATTAGCCAATATCTTTCTGGGAAATCAGAACCAAGCCAAGATAAACTAGTTATGCTCGGTATGGCTCTTAACGTAACGGAAGCATGGCTAATGGGTTTTGATGTTCCTTTTGAAAGAAAAGATTCTGCCGCTAAAGCAGAACAAGATTTTGATTTCTATTATAAATACTCTTTGCTTTCCCAAAGAGATAAGGAAATTGTAATGGACATGATAGAATCAATGTTATCCAGAAGTAAAAACGAGGACTAACCCCATTTCATCAAAAATAACCTTATGAATGTATGCAGGTATTCTAATGTACCTGCATCATTTATTTTATTTATCATATCAATTATATGTTTTTTGTAATCTTCTTCCACTTCGCACCTCTCAATTCCCTTTCTGCACAGTTAAATTATTAAACAATTTATCACATAATGCAATATTTTACACAATCTTTTCTTGTGCGATTTTTCTTACCGATTTATAATATTTTAAATGAGGACGGTGAAAACGCCAATAAACACCGCCCTCAAACCGGAACTTGTATCTTCCTTTTGGAAGACACTTACATCTTAACACGTTTACGAAAGGGGAAAACTATGCTATCGGAAGAAAGAATACGTTATTTATCGACAAAACTCTCAAATGATTCGGAAAATTGTATCGAGAATTTGAGAAACAACATCATGTTGTATACCAGACAACCGGATATGACGCAAAGCGAATTTGCAGACCTTACCGGAATATCTACTGCAACGCTAAACAATATCCTTTATGATAAGAGGAAAAAGGATATTCAGTTATCAACGGTCGTTTCCATTGCAAAGGCTCTTAAAATTAGTGTTGACGATTTGATTGGCGCAAATTGTATCAACCCGGTTACGCAAGAATCTATTGCCATATGCAAAACGCTTCCGGAACATTCCTTGTATATGGTAAGATATTTTATCCGGCATCAACAGAAAATATACTCAAAACTTGAATGGAAGAAAAAATACATTTCCATCTTTACTCCCAAATATCTTGACAGTCACTTAATGACAACCAATGTTACGGAAACTCTATGCATCAATGACTTACCCGAATCCATTAGAAATAAGGTTTACTGCGGTCTGAAAATGCCATGCGACTATTATATGCCACATTTTATGCAAGGCGAAATTATCTTGATTTCTGCTGACCGTGACGCACTTAATAACGAACTGTGCATAGTTACCCTTGACGGATATATCTATCTGGTTCAGAAAATCCGTAAAATTGTTAATGGAAAGAAAATGTGGGAATACATTTCCGTTATCAACAGCAACCTTGTATTCAGGGAGAAAGACATTGATGATAAAATTGGATATATTGTCGGATTTCTAAATTCTGACGGAACTTTAGGTGTAAGATAAAAATAAGGGGATGCCGTAATGACATCCCCATTTTTCTTACATTTCTTTAATCTGCGTTGTAATTCCACGGATAAGATTTCCGTCTGCGTTCATCAGGTATCCCTTGCTTGCAAGCGATTCTGCAAATGCCTTTGCGTTTTCTTCCGAAGAATATACCCCGGCAATGACATAGTACAACTTCTTTTCTTCCTTATCTTCCACTGTTTCAATGGAAAGACCGTCATAAATAGCCTGTACCATTTTTGAACATTCATAAAGTTGGAAATCGTCTACATCGTCTACAAAGCAACATTCAATCAGCATCGCCGGAGATTTTGTGTTTTTAATCACGTAAAGGCCGTCGGAATACTTGACGCCACGGTTTGTAAATCCCAATTTAGCAACACTGTTACAAATTGCCTGTGCGGTTTTTTCGACTTCTTTTCCTCTGTTATTCGGATGAATCCACACCTCAACGCCCTTTGTCTTACCGTCTGAAATGTATTCCTTTGACAAGGCATTGAAGTGAACGGAAATATCAAGATCAACCGTATGTTGATTGCACTTTGCTACAATCTTTTGCAATACATCTTTTTGGCTTATACCGTCATCACAGGTGCAGTTATAAGCTACGTGCCCGGCATTTTTGATCTTCTCAATCAATCCATTGCAGACATTCCGGTTTTCATCGGACTCGTTCAGATAACCAACCGAACCGCAAGCGACTTTACCGCTAGGGTTATGCCCAGCATGAACATTGAATGACCGAATCTTTTTCTGTTGTTCCGGCTCTGCGGACTGGTCCGCATCGGAATCATACTGCGTGAGGTTGTATTTTTCAATGTAATCTGTAAGTAAGGATTGAGCATAGTTTGGTGCTGTTGCATATGTGTATTCTGTTTTTCCGTTCTTTACAAATTCAGCCAGTTCGGAATCCGTACAACTTGCAATATTATCTTCTCGACAGCCATTTCCAACCAATCCGGCTATTGCCTTTTTTACATTGGTTTCCCCAACAACCTCTTTAAAGTTTGGCTCTTTCTGTTTTCCGATCTTTTGCTCCGCAATGTAAGAATTGTGATCTACAACAGACTCTCCCCAACTTGTATACGCCCTGAATGTACTCTTTTTATCCACATACTTGCCATTTTCCCATTCTTTGGAAACCTTAGTATATGTAGCACCTGTCCAGTTATTTCCGGCTTTAATTCCACACAATGCATTGGCTTTTGTTGCCAGTTCAGATGTTCCGTGCCCGGATTCTTTAATACATTGTGCAATGGTAAGTGACGGAAGAACATTTTTTCTTTCTTTCCAATCTTTAACCGCAATTGGTGCTATAAGTTCAATAAACTCTTTTACTTCCATATCTACCACCTCACATATCCATGTATTCTGTGTCTACTTCTTCTTTTTCTTCTTCCAAATTTGCCTTGATTTCCTTCTTCAAATTGATAAAGTCATTAAGCTGCTCGAAAATCTTTTTTGCATATATGGTAATGGCGGCCAAGATCATTGTTTTCGGTTGCACGCCAAGAGCATTCCCAATCTCCGGAATAGTTTCTATGCAGTATGCCAACGCCACAAACATGAAGCCAATTCCAAGAAACTGAATCACTCCATTCAACAGTTTTTTCCAACTAAAAGAAAACTTTTTCAGCTTAACATTGTTTACAACGCCGCCGACGATGTTGGCTAACGCTAAGATTGCCAATACAACGATTAATTTAATACATTCTTCCATAACTATACCTCCTGTCCGGTTATGTAATTGTATTCTTCCCGTGTGATAATTTCCCAAATCACGCGATCCAGAAGATCTTTCTTTAATATCTTTCCGCTTTCATATAGTCTTTTGTATGATTGGATAAGAAGATCCGGCTTTTTACTACCCGCAACCATAAGGCGCAACGTATAGCTGTCAATTGCTTCTTCTATCGCAATCTCCACATCGGATCTTGTGAATCTTTCTTCTGTGCTATTCATACTTTTCTCCGGTAATTAGTTCGTATTCATCAGAAGTAATAAGTTTCCAAACGAGCATTTTAACCATCTGCTTATTGTAAATACCCATCTTGTAGTACATCTGTACTTTTTTAAAATTCTTACTCATTCGATCACCCCTTGCATAGCCATCAAAAACTCAATCTTTGCATTCAATTCCAATTCTTTTAATTCTTCTTTTGTCTTTTCACGGAGAATAAACCACCACTCGCCGTTGTCCTCCCAAAGATTGTCGCAAGTCATATTCTCATACGTTTCTTCGTTAATTGTGACAGTCAAAAGATTGTCATCGGCAAGTTTGTCTTTCTCAATCTCCGTACTACTAATGAAGCAGTTACCATTCATTGAAAGTCCGGTGAACTGTGTTCCATCAACCAATGTAATCGTGAATTTTTCGTTTTCCATTTTATTCCCTTTCCAAACAGCTCCTTATACAGGGCGTTCATATTGTATAATTGTTGGTGCGACATAATTTTCCAGTATGTACATATCCAAGACTTAAAGCAATTTTCTATGTCTGCATATGTCATTTTTCCATTATCTAACAAATTTTTATATTTTTTCAGCTTCACCCTTTCCCTTCTCACATTTTTAGGATTTATTTTCTTTATCACTTTTCCTGTGGCAGTTAGGGAATATCCTATCTGCATAAATCTGAAAAACGAGGAAATCTTTACTATCCTCGTTTTCTTTTTGTTCAATATGATTCCATGTTCATCCGCAATTTCTTTAATACCGTCCAAAACATCAAACAAAAATTCCCTATCGCTCGAAATAATATAGCTGTCATCCGTATATCTGGCGTAAAATTTGCACCCTCTTACGATTTTCACATAATTATCAATCTTATAAGGAAAAGTAATTCCTATTGCTTGAGCAAGCTGATTTCCTATGTCCGCTCCTTTCTTTAGCATCTTTTGTTCTGTAAGCAATTCTTTCGGAACGTTTTGGTTCATTACAGGATCTACCTTTGTGCTATACAAGACTTTTATTTCTTTATCAGACATATATGAAACATCCATTTCGTAGGATTTAAAAATATTTTCAATCACTGCTTTGGTCGGTTCTTCTTCAAGTCCGTCTCGGAAAACCATTCTATACAGAATGTCCTTGCATTTATCGTGTGGAATATTCGCATAATAACCTGAAAAATCCATCAACAAGATGTAGCCGTCATTTGTCCCGTATTTCCTATAATAACTATGCAAATGTTCTTCCAGTCTCTTTCTGGCAAAAGAAATCCCCTTGCCTTTCTGTGAAGCACTATTATCATAGATCAAATATTTTTCTATGGATGGTGTGACGATTTCATCACACAACACATGATTGACTGTTTTATCTCTCATGGTATTGCTTGTGATGTATCTGATTTTTTCTCCTTCATGGATCAGAAATTTTGTTCCTTTTTCCGGTCTGTACGTTCCTTCTTGCAATTCTTTCTGTAATAATGCAGTTTCCAAAAGATGGTTCATTTCAAATAATTGCGTTTTGTACTTGAAGCTGCTACTTTTTATCGCCAATGTTCCGGCGTCATATAAACTATTTGCATCTATTAATGGATTCATATTTTAACCCCGTTTCTAATACCTTGTCGTAACTCGGCATATCGGAATTTTCTTTTATCAGCTTCCGCTGAACGGATAACCTTTCCTTTCCCATTGCTACCAGTAGAATCTATGTCAAGTAGGTAGTTGTGAAATCGGACGAACGCCGTTGGCGTTCGACGCGTCGTTGTTGTTGGCATTGCCGTTGTTGTTGACGTTGGCGAAATTGGACGCTTCAAGGTTGCCTTATTTAATCTTTCAAGTGTTTTAAAAAGCGATTGTCGGCTCTCCGTAATTTCTTAATCACATTGAACAGCTTCTGAACCTCCAAAACTATGTTTGTATATTTATTAACATCAGCGGGAAGTACTTCTACTAAATATTGTAACTCTTGTTGTAAGCAATTACAACACTCTAATGCCCTATCCATCTCTAATCTACGCTCGTGAAACTCAGATCTATAAACTGGATATATTGTATTAGCTGCCACTAGGTGATTAACAATGCCCTTGGCATAGTTTAATACATCATTGCGTTCTTTTTTAATAAACCATAGATCAAAGCCTTCTGCGAGTTTGCGCAAAGATTGTTGCTTCACATTGCGTTCTTCGACATCCTTAATGTAAGATGTGACTTTCTTGATATGCCTTTCAAATTTCTTTTGTGAATATCCGAAACTGCATATCAATTCTTGTGTGATTTGCGAACGTATCTTGTATGCCTGGTGTATGGCTTCTAGTTTGGACTCCGAACGATGCATCTTAGGTATGCTACTCACTGGTGTTTCCTCCATATCTTCTCGACACTTCGTGTCGAGGATTTTTGATTACCTGATTAAAAAAAGCGGGCGAACGCCGATGGCGTTCGACGCGCCGCTGCTGTTGGCAAAGCCGCCGTAGTAGACGCTGGCGAAACCGGACGACGACCAGATATCTCGCAGCCAATACCATGCTCTATTTGTGATAAATTCCGGTGCAAGGGTAAACAGTGGAAGCCTTGAATAATCACAACCGGCATCATATCCATTATGTGCCGCCTGTCCCCATGCAGGAGATCCATATACCTGCCGTTCTGTCATAAGGTCAATGTAGGTATCGTACCACGCCCGTCCGGATGGATTATCTCCATTTGTGGCATTTGTTAAAATTGCTCTTCTTTTTACTATGTGGCTTTCACCGAATGCCGCCTTTACCGTAGTCAAAGCCTGTGCCAAACCACTTTGTTTCATTTTGCTGTTGTAATAACCGCCGGTAGTCACATTTGTATCGTTCATCACGTGACTGTACATACTTTTATCCGGCACAATAACAACATGATGCGTTGTTAACTCTGTATCCCCCGTATGTAAAAACAGATCAAATCCGGCAATACGGTAAACAACGTTGTTTAAAGTCCAGTAATCGCCAACAAATAAATCTGTGAACTCTCCGGAAGAAATAGCTTCGTATTGTTCTTCCGTGACAGCCGTTCCCAAGTTCTTTCCACGAAAAATACTGTTGTGATATCCGGCATTATCAAATATTCTTTGCGGATTAAGTTCTCCTATAATCAAATTTCCAGACGCATCATGTGCGGTAACGCCGGAAAGTAAAGATTCCGGTGTTACGCTGTCAGAAGTCAAGTCAATTAATGTATTTCCGCTATATTCCACTTTATTAATTGCCATAATCCGTTGCTCCTTTAACCGATTGTTGCCGTCTTTCCTCCGGCGGCATTATCTGTTTCCGTGTAAGGAATCGCATTTACAGTAACAGATGATAAGGCATCGTATCCGGCATCTGCCTGTACCGTCTGTGCGGTTTTTGACGGAGTAACCGTTTTAGCCTGTAAATTTACCCCCTCACCAGAATATGTCCCTTCAACTCCAAGAAGGGTTACGCCTTGCTTAATATTTCCGGCAATAATCTTTGCCTTTTCTGCCGTTGCGATTCCGACTTTTCCGGATCCGTCATGGAAACCAAGAGGAACCGTGTAATCCGTATTTTTATCAGTGATTTCTCCTGTAACCGCTCCGTTATTCGGCATTGTACCTGTCAGCTTCTGACCTCTTGCGTATGCGGTTTTTCCGAGAAGAATTTCAGCCACTGCCGCTGTTGCATCTGCGGAATCCACATCTTTTGTGCTTGTACCGGTAATAACTGCGCCGGACTTATCATGTGCAGTGATTCCTTTTGCAAGAGTATCTTCCGTAACGGAATCTCCTGTTAAATCAATAAGTACCTCTTCTCCGTAAACTACTTTGTTAACTGCCATGTTTTTAACCTCCTATGGTAATTGTTTGACCGCCAGACAAGTTATCAACCTCGCTGTAAGGTATTTTTAAAACTTTCACGTTGTCGGTCATTGTTTTATTTTTTGTTTCCATTACTTGTTCTTCCACTTTGGGAATAACAGTGTAATCCCCTTTGTAGGTATCAGTTCCAATTACTTCTTGAAATTTTTCAGAAACCGTTAACTTGATTCCACATCCGCAACTCATAGGTCAATTACCCCCTCTTGCAAGATTTCCAATGCATCCATTTTCTGAACATCTGTTGCAATGGCATTTCCACCGCTTGTAACCGCTCGCATCTGCAAGTAAACGAATCCGGGGCGAAAAAAAAGAGTTTCCTTTTGACTTAAAGAGACTCCTAACAAATTATCCTCTTCATTTACTTGTATGTCCTCTCCGGACTTTGTGATTATCAAATCATCTTGTTTGAACGTGACATAGATATTTGACAAATCCGTGACCTTTACGCCGTCTACCGCTATTTCAAGAGTTGGCGTTGTACCTCGTTTCATAAAACATCACCTCGCTTTATGTTGTTTTTAACGCATCTACTTCTACTTGCAAAGCATCAATTAGTGACTTTAATCCGTTCATGGTAATTCCTTCACCATTTGTCACATCTCCGGCAAACACCGCATTTCCGTCCCAATCAAGAGTATGAATATTCTTTTTTTCCGACTCTGAACCTCCGCCTACAATATGCGCATATTGATTTTGTGTATCTTCAATGTTGTATTTTCCTTCCGCGTGCTGATACATTCCTTTGGCAATAGTTCCTCTGCCTTCCGCATGTGAATCGCTTCCAGAAGCTGTGGTTTCTTCTCCCTCTGCATGGGATCCGTAAGCAGAAGCCGTTGTTTTCTGACCTTCCGCGTGCGAACCGTAACCTTGCGCTTTAGACTTATAACCTTCGGCATGGGAATAATATCCGGAAGACACCGATTCACGTCCTTCGGCATGAGAGTTTGAACCGGTTGCTTTTGTATGATAACCTTCGGCATGTGCACCGTCCGAACCGGATGCTTCTGTGTAATATCCTTCCGCATGAGTAGCTTCTTCTGTGGCTTTTGTTCCGTACCCTTCCGCGTGTGAATAATATCCGCTGGCTTCGGAGTTTTGACCTTCGGCATGACTTGAAATGCTACTTGCCACAGATTGATAACCCTCGGCATGTGCATATGTATCAGAAGCTGTCGTGTTAAAACCTTCTGCCGTGCTTCTATATCCGGCTGTTGTTCCGTCTTTTCTACCAAAACTAATGCCGTTTGAATTAAACAAGTCACTTCCTTGACTTGCATCATAAATCCCCTGTTCCATGTAGTTAAGCCGTGCCGCATTAATCGGCGTTGTCTTTGACGGTCTGTCAGTCCACGTTTGCTTTACATATGCCATGTTCTACCACCTTTCTATAATTCATCAATGCAAATGGCTATATTGTTATCACTCTCAAATAAGTCCTTAACTAAAACAATATAACTTGTCCTTTCTCCGTTTTCATTTTTAGTCATATAATCGACCATACAATTCCTATTGACTTGCCCGTTTTCTATTACATAAGGGCCGCTATAAAGATTTCCATCCGTGCTTTCTTCAAACGAATAATTGATAGTTCCTACCTTTTTTTGTTCTTTATATTTATCTATTTCAAAGTTTACGCCCGTAAATTCCTCTGTTGTAGCAGAAGTTTTTTCATCATTAAACCTTATTACTCTGTCAAATAAAATGTAGGTATTGTTGTTTACTCTTGTTGTATATCTTCTTAACATTTCACTGGTTTCATAATACGTATATTGGCTCGAACTAAATAGTTCTTTTATGCTACACAAGGTACGCTCTTCATTGTTTGTATCAAAACAACATACTTTATACGTCGTTTTATACGCTTTTGAACCAGTCCCTACCTTTTCTATTGTCTGTTTTATATAGTAGAAATTATCATTATAATATAAAAATGGAGCTCTCTTATCATTATATTCATCTAACATATAACATTTTGTAAGTGTGTAGCCTTCCATGTCAATTGACAAATACTCATAATCATCATTTCCAATTTCAATTAAATAAACAGCCTTTCCATAACGATTGCTAATTTCTTCGTTTACGTTTTCTACTAATCTT
>ERZ808286.626-NODE-626-length-22093-cov-3.791224_pt1 | contig 22093 bp, 24 predicted proteins | sample MGYA00521276_ERZ808286 | MGnify/ENA primary metagenome ERZ808286 (study PRJEB31516, sample SAMN03275607) | gut metagenome | biome: mammalia-associated habitat; material: feces | host: Papio cynocephalus | place: Kenya | collected 2012-08-01 ... | reverse complement strand
GAGATAGAAAAATCGGAAGGAGATATTATATTATTTATTGACGAACTTCACACACTTGCTCAGGCAGGATCTGAGAAAGGGGAAGCTAGCCCAGCGGATATGTTAAAGCCATATTTAGCTAGAGGAGAGATGCAAACTATTGGGGCAACAACGACGGATGAATACAAGAAATTTATTGAAAAAGATAAAGCTCTTGAGAGAAGATTCCAGCCTATTATTGTAAACCCTCCAACAGTTGAGCAGACCATTCAAATTTTGAAAGGCCTTAGAGATTCTTATGAGGCATTCCACAAGATAACAATTTCAAATGAGGCGATTGAAGCTGCCGCTGTTTTATCTGATAGATATATTATGGACAGAAGCCTTCCTGATAAGGCGATTGACCTTATTGATGAAGCAAGCAGCAAGGCAAAAGTTAATTTTACACTCAAACCTCACGAGATTAGAGTAATAGAAGATCAAATTAAACAACTTTCATCCAATAGAGATGAGGCATCTTTGCAGAGGAATTATGAAAAAGCTGCAAAGCTCCAGTCTGAAATAATTAAGCTTGAGGACGAACTTAAGAAGAAGACTGAAAAACTTGGAATTAATATTAAGACTCAGTCTAAGACAATTGGCGCAGATGAAATAGCAGCAGTTGTGTCAAAATGGACGGGAATTCCTGTATCTCGAATCACTGAGGGAGAGAAAGAGAAATTGATTCATTTGGAGGAAATTCTTCACAAGAGAGTAATTGGTCAAGACGAAGCCGTATCGGCTGTTTCTAGGGCGATTAGAAGGTCTAGAGTTGGTCTTCAGGACAGTAAGAGACCTATCGGGTCATTCCTATTTATGGGAGAAACTGGCGTTGGTAAGACTGAGCTTGCAAAGGCTATTGCTGAGGCTATGTTTGATAACGAGAATAACATTATAAGAATAGATATGAGTGAATACATGGAAGGACATTCCGTTTCTAAACTTATCGGATCTCCTCCAGGATATGTTGGATTTGAAGAGGGCGGACAGCTGACTGAACAAGTTAGAAGAAAGCCATATTCAGTTGTGCTTTTTGATGAAATCGAAAAAGCTCATCCAGACATTTTCAATGCACTTCTTCAAATTCTAGATGATGGAAGATTGACGGATGGACAGGGCAGAACTGTAAGTTTTAAAAATACAATTATAATCATGACAAGTAACCTTGGTGCAAGCGAAGTTTCATCACACCGAAAACTTGGATTCGGAGAGGAAGAAAAGATTAACGACAAACAGATTTACATGGATGCGTTGAAACAGAGATTTAAGCCAGAATTTATAAACAGAATAGACTCTATCTGCATTTTCAATCCTTTAACTGATGATGATATGGTTAAGATCGCTAAGATTTTAATTTCTAATATTAACAAGAGATTAAAAGATAAAGGATTATCGCTTAAAATCACCGAAAATGCTCTTGAATTTATAGTTAGCAAGGGTAAAGTTGAGGGATTTGGGGCAAGACCTTTAAAGAGATATCTTGAACAACAGGTTGAAGACAGAATTGCTGAGAAGATTTTGCTTGGCGAACTTTCAAAGAAAGGCGTAATTATTATCGACTGTGACGAAAAAGATTTAACTTTTACGTCAGAAGACGACTAAAATCATTTTGAAAAAAGATAAATTGATGTTATACTACAATCAGGGAGGAAAAATATGAAAATTGAAGTAATCGAAAGAAAATATAAGGCAAGCAAAAGGTTTAATGATATTTTAACTGATAAGCTTGAGAAACTTGACAAGTACTTTGGAAAAGGTGCTATTGCAAGAGTAGTAGTAGCAAAGCAAGGCAAGAGGGAAAAACTTGAAATTACTATCATGAACAGCGGTGTATTATACAGAAGCGAAGTTGAAGGGGATAATATGTATTCAAATATTGACCTCGCTCTTCCAAAAATTGAAAGACAAATTGTTAGAAGAAGTGAAAAGAGTAATCCTAAGAAATTAAAGGCTCCAGCTGTAGCTTTTGAATTTATCGAAGAAAAGCCAGCCCCATTAGCTGATATTTTCAAAAAGAAATCTTTTGAACTTGATCCAATGACAACAGAGGATGCAAAAGAAGCTCTTGAAAGATTAGACCATGATTTCTATATCTTCTTGAATGCAGAAACAGGGAAAGTTAATGTTCTCTATACGAGAAAGGACGGAAAATTAGGTCTAATTGAAGTAAATTTCTAAAAAATAATGATTTTAAACAATAAAAGCGGCAATATTATGAAATATTGTCGTTTTTTTTAAAAAAATTTTAAAAATAAAAAGGAATTGTGAAAACGTAGTAGTATATAAAGATTATAAGACACTATTTTTGAGGTTGCAATTGCAAAAAGGGTATTCGACAGATTGGCTTGAAGAGTTAAAAAGAAAAGCCGATATCGTCAACGTTGTTTCGAGATACGTAAAATTAGAGCAAAAAGGCAGAAAATATTGGGGTTGTTGTCCATTTCACAGTGAGAAGACCCCATCTTTTTGTGTTGATCAGGAAGGATTTTATCACTGTTTTGGATGCAAAGAGGGTGGAGATGTCATTAAGTTTGTAGAAAAAATGGAATCTTGCGACTTTATGGAGGCAGTAAAACGCCTTGCTGAGATGTGTCACATGGACTTGCCAGAGCTTTCTGGAGTTGATGAGGGTGTAATTAAGAAAAAAAAGGAAAAAGACAGAGTTTTGAAGGTGCTTGATTGTGCATATAAGCATTATGAGGCAAACTTGTATCTCCCTTCGGCAAAGAAAGCTCAAGACTACATTAAAATGAGGGGCTTTACTAAGAGAGAGCTCGATGACTTTAAAATTGGATATAGTAATTCCTGGACAGACATAATTACATATTTGAAAGGAAAGGGATTTTCTTATGAAGATATGCTTCTTGCGGGGCTAATTGCAAAAAAAGAAGGAGCAAATACATACTATGACGTCATGGGCGGAAGACTGATTTTTCCAATTTTTAATTCTTTTGGCGAATGTATTGGTTTTAGTGCAAGAGTACTTGAAAAGACAGACTATGCAAAATATAAAAACTCAGCCGAAACACCTGTATTTCAAAAGAATAAAGTTGTTTTTGGAATTCATTTGCTCAAGAAATTAAAGCAGGCCAATGGCCTCAATAACATTATTTTAGTTGAAGGACAGATTGACGTTATTGCGATGCATAGAGCGGGATTTAAGTCAACTGTTGCTTGCCTTGGAACAGCACTTACTGAGAATCATGCAAGAGAGTTAAAGCGCATGTGTGACAACGTTATTGTTTGTTTTGACGGAGATGGAGCAGGCGTTAAAGCGACCCTTCGTTCAATAGATATTTTAAAGGATGCGGGCTTTAATATTAGAATTGCTTGTTTGCCAGAGGGAAAAGATCCTGACGAAGTTTTAAAACAAGAAGGAAAATCGAAGTTAGAGGAGTATATTAATAGTGCTGTGCCTGTAATGGATTATCTTATTAAAGTTGAAAAGGCAAAGTATGACTTATCTAAGCCGGATGAAAAGGGTGCGTTTGTGAAAGCAGTGCTCGAACATCTTAAAAAACTAGGGTCAGCTTCCGAGCAAGAGCCTTATTTGGACAAGCTAAGAGATCTTACAAATATTCCAGTTGATGTTTTAAGAAGAGATTTAAATTCTAACAAAGAAACTTCAACTAAATCTTCTGAAAAGAAAGAAGAGCCAGTAGTTGTTAGGGAAAATGGAAATATTAAGGCTGAAAAATTTATTCTTGCATCAATTTTACATAAAAAAGATTATGTTAACTCAAAACTAAATTATAGTGCGTTATTGCCTAGAAGAAAAAAATACGTGGATATTGTTTCATCCGATAAAAAGATTTCAGCATTATATGACGAATATGATGTTGATAATGATGTTTTCTTGCAGGATTTAATCTATTTCAATTTCGATGAATTTAATGGAATTGAAGAAAGATACTTTAATGAGTGCGTTTGGAACATCGCTGAAGAGATTTTGAAGGAAAGACAACAGCAAATATCTAAGAAATTCACGGAATGCAGAGATTCAGAGGAAAGAAAGAAAATAATGATGGATCTTCAAAGCATTATGAAGAAAATAAAAGAAAAAAACTTGGAGGATTTTTATGGCTGATGTAAAAAAAGAAGTTGAGCTTAAAAGAATTATCGAAATGGCTCAAAAGAAAGGCTCTATAAACGAAGATGATGTTTATGGAAGGCTATTTAAATATGAAGTTTCAGTTGACGATATTAAGTATTTCTTAGATCAAATGGAACAAAGAGGAATCAAGATCATAAAGTCTGCCGAGGAAGATATTTCGAAAGAAGATTTTGGACAGATTGTTTCAAGCGTCAGCGATGACCCCGTAAAAATGTATCTTAAGGACATAGGGAAAGTTCCTCTTTTGACATCTGAAGAAGAAACAGAACTCGCAAAGAGAATTTATGAAGGTGATGAGTACGCAAAAGCTAAATTCTGTGAGTCTAACTTAAGACTTGTTGTAAGCGTAGCTAAAAAATGGGTTTCAAAAACACCTCTTTCCTTCCTTGACCTTATTCAAGAAGGGAATTTAGGATTATTAAAAGCTGTTGAGAAGTTCGATTATTCCAAAGGATATAAATTTTCTACATATGCAACTTGGTGGATTAAGCAAGCTATTACCAGAGCGATTGCGGATCAGTCAAGAACAATTCGTATTCCAGTTCATATGGTTGAAACAATCAATAAATTCGGAAGAGTTAGCCGTCAGTTAACACAAAAGCTGTGCAGAGAGCCAAGCATTGCTGAAATTGCCGATGCAATGGGACTTCCAGAATCAAAAGTTGTAGAAATTCAAAAAATAGCTCAAGATCCTGTATCATTGGAGACACCTGTCGGGGAAGAAGATGATAGCAAGATGGCAGACTTTATTGAAGATGACAATGCAAAGTCACCATTAGATTATACTGCACAAACAATGCTGAGAGAACAACTTCTTGCTGTTATTGATACATTGACACCTCGTGAACAAGAGGTTATTCGCCAGAGATATGGTCTTAACGACGGAAGACCAAAGACTTTGGAAGAAGTCGGAAAAGAGTTTAGAGTTACTCGTGAAAGAATTAGACAAATCGAAGCCAAGGCTTTAAGAAAATTAAAACACCCAAACAGAAGCAAACGTTTAGTTGATTTTATAGATTAAAAGGAAAATACAGAAATGGATATTAAGAAAATAGTTGAATATCAAAGAGTTGATAGCAAGTTGTTTCAAATAGAAAGACAACTCAGTCAAAGTGTTAACAAGCAAAAGTGCGCACAGCTTTCTTCTATTGCAAGAGATTCTCAAGTGAAGTCTGCAAAATTAGAAGAACAGGCGGCTCAAATTGCAAAGGAAATTCAAGATTTATTTAGAATTGCTGATCAAAATAAGTTAAAAATCAAAGAAATCCTTGCTCAAGACGTTGAGAAAATGTCAGCTGAGCAAATAGATTCATCACTCGCTTTAAGAGAAAAACTGATGCAAAATCTAGCAATTTTGGACAAGAAAGCAACAAAACTTGCAGAGCTTGCAAATGCAGTTCTTTCTGATTTTAACAAGACAAAGGTGAATTACAAGAACGCTGGAGAAAAATACAAGGAATGCAAGGAAGCTTATGATAAAGAAGTTGCTGCCATGACTCCAAAGATTCAAGAATTGCAAAGTGAACTTAAGAAACTTGCAAATGAAGTTGACCCAAAACTTTTAGAAGAATACAACAAGCGTCGCCATGACAGAATTTTTCCTGTATTTGTTTCTTTAAATGATAAGTGCTGTGGAGGATGTCACATGGAAGTTCCTGCGTCTTCAATTTCGAAGCTCAAAAAGGAAGGAATTCTTGTTTGTGAAAATTGCAGAAGAATAATTTACAACGATTAAAAAAAATCAAAAAAAATAATCCTATTTATGTAGGATTTTTTTTATTATTATGTTAAAATTTATATGAGAAGAAAGGAGGTTAAAATGGATGATCATATTTACATGTGTATTGACTTAAAATCGTTTTATGCCTCCGTGGAATGTGCCGAAAGAGGATTAGATGCAATGACTACAAAACTTGTTGTCGCAGATCCTAGCCGAGGCAATGGTGCAATTTGTCTTGCTGTTTCTCCAGCACTCAAACAACTTGGCGTGAAGAATAGATGTAGGATTTTTGAAATTCCAAAAGGGATAGATTACATTGTTGCAAAACCTAGAATGCAGAAATATATTGATTATTCCACGAACATTTATGCTATTTATTTAAGATACGTAGCAAAAGAGGACATTCATCCTTATTCAATTGATGAAATGTTTTTGGATGTCACACATTATCTTTTTAAATACAACTTATCGCCAAGAGATTTAGCAAAAAAAATAATGGATGATATTAGGAAAGAGACTGGAATAACTGCTACTGCAGGAATCGGAACTAACCTTTATCTTGCAAAAGTTGCACTCGATATAACGGCAAAACACGTCAAAGATAATGTTGGATTATTAGATGCAGATTTGTACAAACGTATACTTTGGCACCATAAGCCATTGACTGATTTCTGGCAGGTGGGCAGGGGAATTGCAAAAAGGCTTCAGAAGTTTGGAGTTGAAGATATGTACGACCTTGCACATTGTGATGAGAAAGTTTTGTATCGTGAATTTGGTGTTAACGCTGAAATTTTAATCGACCACTCTAAGGGAATTGAACCAACAACGCTGGCTGATATAAAAGCATATGTTCCAAAAGGGCATTCTCTTTCTCAAGGACAGATTTTATTTGAAGATTATGACTATGACAAGACGCTTTTAGTGGTTAAAGAAATGGTGGACAATCTAAGCCTTGAACTTGTAGACAAAGGCCTTGTGACGGGCTCAATTTCTCTTCTTATTGGTTATTCAAAAGACACAATTCCTCCTTCATCTGCGACAAGAAGAATAAAATTAAGGACAAATGTTTTTTCAATTTTGCAGGAAGAAATGACAAAATTATATCATGAAATCACGATGAAAGATACACCTATTAGGAAAATAAATATAGGTTTTAATGATCTTCAAGACGAGGCAACAGAGCAGTTTGATTTTTTCACAAGTCAAGAGCAAGTTGCGAAAGAAAGGAAAAAACAGAAAGCCATGTCGAGCATTAAAGAGAAGTTTGGCAAGGGCGCTATCATGAGGGGAATAAGTTTGCAAGAAGGAGCGACTCAAAGGAAGAGAAATAAACTTATAGGAGGGCATAATGCAGGAGAAGAAGGCTGAAAGAGCGAAGATTTTTATGCCATTTGCAGCATTAAAAGGCTTTGAAGAAGCTCTGAGGGAAAAGGAAAAAATCGTTGTAAAAAAGAGAAATTTAAGTGATGAAGAGATCGAAATTTTAAATCAAAGAATGACGCAACTTCAAAAAGGTCAAATGATTAAAATCGTCTATTTCGACCATGGGGAGTATTTAGAAAAACAAGGGCTTGTTTCTCATATTGATAAGGTTCTTGGGAATATAACTGTCGTTAATACAAATATAAAATTTGAAGACATTTCAAGTTTGGAAATTGTTTGAAAAAAATCATTTTATAACTATAATTTAATGAAAAAATCAAGATTAACTTGATTTTTTTTCGGCTTTAATAAGGTGTTTTAGAGAATTTATAAGATGCTGGATATCACTAATTGTGTTAAAATATGACAAGGAAACTCGCACTGTTCCGGTGTCTAATGTCCCAAGGGCTTCGTGCTTTTTTGGTGCGCAGTGATAGCCCCCGCGTGTGCAAATTCCATATTTTTCATCGAGGATCGACGCCGCTTCATTTGAATGTATATTATTTAAATTAAAGGATAAAACGCCGTTTGAGTTTTGGGGATTTGTATATATTTTTGCAGGTAATTTTGTTAGTTCATAATGAAGAAATGTTGTTAAATCATCTAATTTTTCACGAATTTCTCTGTAATTTTTTTCTACAAAATTTAGCCCGCCTCCAAAGCCTAAAATTGCGGGCGTCGGGATCGTCCCAACTTCGAGTTTTTCGGGATAAATTGACGGCTGATTAAGTTCAAGGGAGTTTGTTCCAGTTCCTCCGAATCTCACAGGTTCAATGTCGACTTTATCTGAAAAGAGCAGGACTCCTAGGCCTTGCAAGGCATAAAATCCTTTATGTGGAGCAAGTGCTAACATGTCAATATGTTGTTTTGTCATATTAATTTCTTCGTGCCCGCCGCTTTGAGCCCCGTCCACCATAAAAAGTAGATTTCTTTCGCTGCAGAATTTGCCAATTTTTTCTATTTCAGCAATGTCGCCGTTTACATTAGAGATATGATTGCAGATAACAAGATAAGTATTTGGCTTTATTTCTTTTTTTATATCCTCAACTGTTATTCCAAGAGAGTTAGACTGCCTTGCAACAGTGTAGTCAATTACGCCTGTTTTCTTTAGATGTTCAAGAGGTCTAAGCACGGAGTTATGTTCATTTTCTGTACAAACGACATGTCCATTTTGCTTAGCTGAACCTAATATCGCAAGATTTAATGCATCAGAGCAGTTTTCAGTGAAAATCACTCTTTCAAAGTGAGTAGAGCCCATCATTTCTGCTGTTTTTTCTCTAATATATTCCACTTGATTTGCAGTGATTAAGCTTGCTTTGTGACCACTTCTTCCTGGATTTGAAGAGTACTTTGTTAGAGCAAGATTGACCATTTGCTGAACTTCCTTAGGTTTGATTAATGTTGAAGCGCTGTTATCTAAATAAATCATTATTTCCTCCATAAGAACATTTTTTCTTATAATTCAATATAGTAAATTAGAGGGGAATTTGTGCATGGAGATTTGTTATGGAATATTATATTGCTGTGTTTTGGTCTAGAGCAGAGGCTCTTTCCTTTGCAAACAACCTAAGAATGCGGAGTATTCCATCTGCAATTGTGCCTACACCTAAAGAGGCTGGAAGGACCTGTGGTTTATCTGTAAAAATATTGCCTGAATATCTATCTATGGCGAAAGAAATTCTCGGAAATTTAAATTATAGTAGCTTTGGTGGATGGATAAGAACCGTAACTATCAATGGTAGAAATATGGTTGTTAGAGTTTAAATTAAAACTAAATAGAATATTAAATTATGGATTTCATAAAATAAAAATATGAAGTCCTTTTTTATTTGCCTTTGGTCGATTATTTTTATTATTTTATTAACCTTTTTTATCGGATGTTTTGAAGGATTTTTTTATCCGATAAAATATGCTGAAATAATTAAAAAAAATAGTGAAGAAAATAATATTTCCGCGCCACTTATTGCGTCAATAATAAATGTCGAGAGTGGATATAGAACATCTTGTGTTTCTGGGAAAGGTGCAATTGGACTTATGCAAATAATGCCTGAAACGGCAGAGTGGATTTGCGGAAAAATTAGTGTGGAATATGACAAAGAAAAATTATTCGATGTAGACTACAATATTCAGCTCGGAAGCTATTATTTAGGTTATTTATATCGATATTTTGGGGATGAAAACTTGGCTATATGTGCATATAACGCAGGCATGGGAAATGTGTCGAAGTGGCTGAAGGATGAAGCACTGTCAAAGGATGGAAGACTTATTAAAATTCCTTTTGCAGAAACGAAAGCATATTTGAAAAAAGTTGCCAAAAATTTGAGGCACTATAAAAATAAATATTAAATATAATGTTTTTTACTATAAAAGATTGACAATTTTTTCTCTTTTTGATATTCTGACATCAGATTAAAAAAAGGAGAAGACAATGGAAGAAGTTAAAACTCTTTCTAATGAGGTCGATATTAGAAAAAAGAAAATTGAAGATTTGAAGGCTATGGGAGAAATTCCATATAAGAGTAAATATGATTGCACATGCACAATAGCTGAGGCACGTGAAAAGGTTGGAGAAAAAGTTAGAGTTGCAGGACGTATGGTTTTTCGCCGTGTAATGGGAAAATTCGGATTTATGCAAATTAGAAATATTGAATCAAAAATTCAAGTTTCAGTTGGAAGAAATGAATTAGACGAACAAGCATATGATTTCTACAAAAAAATGATTGACCTTGGAGACTTCGTAGGTGTTGAAGGTGAAGTATATTTGACTCAAACAGGGGAAGTAACTGTTAAAGCTGAAAAGGTTACTCTTTTGTCAAAGGCAATGAGGCCTCTTCCAGAAAAATTCCATGGGCTTACAGACACAGAGTCAAGATACAGACAGAGATATCTCGACATTATTTCTAACGAACAAGCAAGACAAGTTTTCCTTAGCAGAAGCAAAATTTGTTCTATGATTAGAAGAACCCTTGAAGACAACGGATTCCTTGAAGTTGAAACACCTATTTTGCAAACTAACATTTCTGGGGCAAGTGCAAAACCTTTCTTCACAAAGCACAACGCTCTAGATTTAGAGTGTAACTTGAGAATCGCTTTTGAAACATGGTTAAAAATGTGCTCAGCTGCAGGATTTGACAGAGTTTTTGAATTGGGAAAAGATTTTAGAAATGAAGGAATGGATTTCCAACACTTACAAGAATTTACTCAAGTTGAATGGTATGCTGCATACTGGGATTTTGAGGATAATATTGTTTTCTTCAAAAACTTAATTAGAAAGTTACTTTTAAACACAATCGGAACAACAAAAGTTGTTTATCAAGGCAAAGAACTTGATTTCGGTGCAGAAAAATGGGAAAGAATTAATTATGCAGAAAGAATGAGAGAAATCTTGGGCTTTGACTATCTTGATATAGAAGACTTAGATGAATTTAAGAAGAAAGTCGTTGAGAAAGGATTATTCACTTATGAAGATTTGGAAGAATGCAAGTGTGTAAGAACACTCATTGATTTCATCTACAAGAGAAAGATCAGAGTCAACATCGTTGGACCTACAATTTTATATAACTACCCAGCAGTATTAAAGACACTTGCTAGAAGAAATGACAAAGACAGAAGAGTTGTTGACGTATTCCAAGTTGTAGCTTGCGGTGTAGAGATGTGTAATGCATATTCAGAGTTAATAGATCCTATCGTTCAAAGAAAGGCTCTTGAAGACCAACAATTAGAAAAAGCTCAAGGAGACGACGAAACAATGGACGTCGATGAAGATTTCCTTCTTGCTATGGAACACGGAATGCCACCTATGTCAGGATTGGGCTTTGGAATTGACAGATTTTTAATGTTCTTGTATGATTTGCCAAATATTAGAGATACTGTTTTGTTCCCAATTATGAAATAAAATGAAAAGAGAAAAGATAGTAGACGAGTTAAGTAAACTATTTCCCGATGCAAGTTGCGAGTTGGAACATAAATCCAATTTTGAACTACTTGTGTCGGTGATTTTATCTGCTCAGTGCACGGATAGAAGAGTAAATGAGGTTACAAGGGAACTTTTTAAAACAGCTAATACTCCACAGCAATTTGCAAAAATGCCTCAAGAGGAGCTAGAAAAATTGATTTATTCTTGTGGTTTTTATCGCAATAAAGCAAAAAATATAATTGCTGCTAGCAAAGATATTTGCGAAAAGTTTAATGGCGAAGTTCCACAAAACTATGATGATTTAGTTAGTCTTGCTGGTGTTGGAAATAAGACCGCAAATGTTATGACATCAGTCGCCTTTGGTGGAGATGCTTTTGCGGTGGACACTCATGTACTTAGAACAGCCAATAGACTGAAGTTAGTGGATACAAAGAATCCTGATAAGTGCATGAAGGAGCTTAAAGCGATATTTAAACAAAAAGACTGGACGAGATTACACTATCAAATGGTGCTTTTTGGAAGATATAAATGTAAGTCACAGAGGCCAGATTGTGAAAACTGTCCTTTCCAAAAGGATTGTAAATATTATAACGAAAAAAGAGGTAAATAAATGTTTTTAGATAGAGTTAAAATTTGGATAAAAGCAGGCAATGGTGGAAACGGATGCACCTCTTTTTTGCGTACAAAACTTGTAATGAATGGCGGGCCTGATGGTGGAGATGGTGGAAATGGCGGAAATGTTATTTTCAAAGTGAACAAAGACATGAACACACTATTTTCCTTCCGTTTTAAAAAGAAATTTGTTGCAGGTGACGGAGAGCGCGGTGACAAGAAAAATATGACTGGAGCGAAGGGAAGAGATGAAATAATAGAAGTCCCTTGTGGAACAGTTATAATCGATTCAGAAAGTGATGAAGTAATTGCGGATTTGTGCGATATGGACTCAACATTTGTTGCCTTAAAAGGCGGCGCTGGTGGGCATGGAAACGCTTATTATAAAACATCAATAAAGCAAGCTCCTAATTTCTCTCAAACAGGAGAAACGACTCAGCTTAGGGAAGTAATTTTGGAGTTAAAAACAATTGCCGATGTCGGACTTGTAGGTTATCCAAACGTAGGGAAATCAACTCTACTTTCAGTAATTTCAAATGCGAATCCAAAGATTGCAAATTATCCTTTTACAACAATCTATCCTAATTTAGGTGTTGTGGAAGCACATGGGCAGACTTTTGTCGTTGCGGATATCCCTGGACTTATCGAAGGGGCTAGCGACGGGAAAGGACTGGGCCATTATTTCTTGAAGCATGTTGAAAGGGTTAGATTAATTCTTCACCTCATCGACATTTCAGAAAGCGAAGGTCGAAATATCTTTGATGACTACGAGACAATAAATAGAGAACTCGCAAACTATAGTGAAGAGCTAACTAAAACACCTCAGATTGTTGTCTTCACAAAGTGCGACATGATTTCTGACGAAGAAAGAGAAAAGAAAGTCAAAGAGTTTGAAAATAAATACAAAATTAAAACCCTTCAAATTTGCTCAATTATTCATGAAGGAGTAGAGGATTTGAAGAATAAAACACTTGAAAAGTTAAATACAATTCCAAAGAAACCTCCTATCGTTGTTACAAAACATGATTTTGATGTAAAAGACAAAACATCAATCTACATTGATAGAGAGGCCGACGGAACATTTGTAGTAACTGGTGGAAAGATCGACAACTTCGTCAGAGGGGTTGTGCTTTCTGATGCAAGATCTTTTGCATATTTCCAAGGAAGATTGCAGGAAATGGGTATTATCGACATGCTTAAGGAACGTGGCCTTAAAAATGGGGATATGATTAGAATTAAAGATATTGAATTCGAGTATATGAATTAAGGAGGAATAATGATATCAACTAAACAGAGGGCATTCCTCAGAGGTCTTGGGAATGCATTAGATCCAGTTGTACAGATTGGAAAAGACGGACTCACTGAAAACGCTTTGACAGGAATCGATCTTTTGTTAGAAGCAAGAGAGCTTATAAAGATAAAAGTTCTTAAAAACTGCGATAGCTCAGCTAAAGAACTTTGCGGGGAGATTTGTGAGAAATTAAAAGCTGATCCAGTTCAAGTAATTGGGGCAATGATAATTATTTACAGACGCTCAACAAAAAAAGACATCAAACACATTGAGTTAATTTAAAAAAGCGGCACGAGCCGTTTTTTTGATGTGATATTGTTTTTTTTGATGAAATATAAGAGAAAAATTAATAAAATACTTTTTATTCCAAAGTGTTAATAACTCTTGAGCCACGCCTAAAAGGGTTAAAAAAGGATAAAATGGCGAATATCATAAGAATTGAAGCAACAATGCAATAATATAAATTATTTCTCACAAAAATGGAAGAAAATAATAAGGCGAGCGCCGATAAAAGATAACTTTTAACCTTATATTTATTAAAAGAAAAATCCAAAATTTCCTTAAATGTCACTTTTTTATTTATTTTTTCATTTTTAATTATTTCCGGATAAAAATCATATTCCTTATATAATTTTGTGTACGTTTCATATTTATCTAACAAAATTATTTCTTTATTGAATTTGCTTATAAAATCATAACAATCCTTGTTTATTTCGCCACAAGGGATGACTATTTTTCTATATTCAAGTTTATTTAATTCTAAAATTATTGTTTTAATGTCTTCTGCAGATAAAGGAGAAAATGAAAGGAGTGGATATAATATTACATTGCCGTCGTTATGCTCAATAAGTACATATTTTTTATTTTTTTGAGCTTTATATTTTTTCTTTGCTAAATTTTCAAAAAATGTTAGATAATTTTTGGAAATTGCAAGGCTAAAAAACATATTTTCGCAATTTTCTTTTTCCTTTATTTTAAGCATTTCACGATTTGTTTTCTTAGTTGTAAAAATCTTAATCACCATGTCAATTAGTAGTGTTATTGCAGCGGATACTAGCACGGACACCCAAAGTTTTCTTACAAAAAATCTCACCCATATAAAAACGAGAAGAAAAATAAGAAATAATCTCGAAAGAGTGGAAATAATTAATTTAATTTTTTGCATACATAAATTTTAACTGTTTTGAGCTTATTCATACAAAAAGATGCAAAAAAAGGTTGTTTTTTTATAAAGAATAGTGTAAAATATGCATATCGAGGGGATAATGGACAAGAAATTAGAGAAAGTTATTCAAGTTTTATGGGGATTGAAGTATAGAAACATTTCAGCTTATGACATTGAAGAAAGTGGAGTTTCTAGGTTTCTTGTCGTAGCAACAGCTGTAACAACAACTGATAACAAGAAATATTCAACTGCATTCGCTGAAGAGATGAAATATGCTGGAAAAATTGAAGGCTGGCACAAGGGCGAGTGGATGATTATTGATATGGAAGACATTGTTATTCATTTATTTGCAAGTGGCCACAGAGAAAAATATAACATGGACAAGCTTTATAAAGGAAAAGAAATTAATCTTCCAAAGCTCTCAAAAAAGAAAAAAGCATAAAAAACAAAGTGTAATTCATTTTGTTTTTTTTTATACTTGTGTTAAAATGATGCTATGGATAAAGAAATAAAATTATGTTTTGTCTGCACGGGCAACACTTGTCGTTCAATTATGGCGGAAAGATTGCTTAAAAAAATAATGAAAGACAGGAAAATAAAGGGATTAAAAGTTTCTTCCAGAGGAATAAATGCTTTGGGAGATAATATATCTAGTCAGGCAAAGGTAATTTTAAAGAGATTTGGAGCGTCGGATAAAGACAGAAAGTCAATCAAACTTAAGAAAATTGATAAAAGCACTCTTTATGTTGCTATGACAGACAATATAAAGAAGCAAATCGACGGAAGAGTGATCAGTATGAGAGACTTGTTGGGATACGATATAACAGATCCATATGGACAAGGTTTAGAAGTATATAACGAAACGGCTGTTCAACTTCTAGAAGGAATAGATGTTTTATTGACAAAGATTTTAAATGTGAGGAGTAAATAAAATGATTATTTTAGCTAGCGACCATGCAGGTTTTGAATTAAAAGAAGGGATCAAAAAATTCTTCAACGATCAAAATATTATTACTATTGACGTTGGGACTTATAGTAAAGAGCCAGTAGATTATCCTGATTTTGCAAAGAAGGGTTGTGCCAAGGTTTTGGAAGATCCAAGAAACGTTGGAATCTTCATTTGCGGAACAGGAATAGGGATGAGCATCGCCGCCAACAGAAATCCAAAAATTCGTGCGGCGTTATGCCATGATGCAACAATGGCAACATATGCTCGTACGCACAATGATGCAAACGTCCTTGTTTTGCCAGGAAGATACATGAAACTTTCTAAAGCTATCAAAATTATTAAAATTTTCTTAACCTCTGAATTTGAGGGCGGAAGACACGCAAGAAGAATTAAAAAATTATAGGAGAGAAATATGGAGAATATCATAATTCCTGTTATTTCGGAAGAAATGATTTCATTTGCAAATGAGACGCTAAAAAGAAAAGGTTCAAGAGTAGTGATTGGTGTTACTGAAAGCTTAGTATCACAAATTAAAGCTCCAACTAGCTTCGATGGATGCATTAAGCAGTTTGAAGATGGAACAACTAAAGAGGAAATTATCAATTCTTTAAATGGAGAGCTTGACGACGGAAAAGTTTTGATATGTAGAAAAGCTATCACAGAAGGGGAAATTAGCAGTTTCTTTGCTTCAAATTCAGATATCACTGTTTGCGCAGAAAAAAGAAACAAATTTAAGAATTTTTTATTCAAGATGTGGCAATATTTCGTTAGGGTGTTATTTGGATTTGAGTTTTTCGACGGAGATATCTCAGTTGTTTGTTTTAAAGAAAATATGTTTCCAGTAATCTCAAATTTAAGTAATTTATCATATGCTTCAAGAGTGAACAAGTGGAAATATGTGACAATTTCACAAGTTGAAACAAGTGAGCCTGCGGTAGCAAAAGAGTACAGCAGAACAAGAAGTGTTGCGACGGTTTGCATGTGGGTTTTCCTGCTTATGGCTGTAATCGTTTCAACAGTAATTTTCTTCTTGTACTTTACACCAAAATTTTTGACATGTTTGCTATTTGCTTGTGCAATTTTACTTGCAGTTGTTGGTCTATTTATTTCAATAGCTGTTCATACTTTAAATGTTCGTACAGGAAGAAGAGACTTTAAAAAAGGGAAAATAGTTAAATAAGGGGGATCTATGAGAAAGGTAAAAATTGGAATTAACGGATTTGGAAGAATTGGAAGACAAGTTTTAAGAATTTGTTCAATGAGAAGTGATATTGAAGTTGTTGCTATCAATGATCCTTTCTTAACAGTTGAATATGCTGAATATCTGCTTAATCACGACACTGTACAAGGCAAGTTTGAGGGTAAGACATCAGTAAGAAATGGAAAATTCTATGTTAATGGCAAGAATATTAAGTTCTATGCTGAAAAAGAACCTCAAAATATTCCTTGGGGAGATATTGATGTTGTTATTGAGGCAACGGGAAAATTCACAAACTATGAAGGCGCTAAACTTCACTTGAATGGTGGAGCAAAACGTGTCCTTGTAACTGCTCCGGGGAAAGAAATGCCTATGTTTGTTGTAGGTGTAAACGAACAGGAATTTACAAAAGACATGAAGGTTGTTTCAAACGCTTCATGTACAACTAACTGCTTAGCACCATTGGTTAAGGTTATCAATGATCACTTCGGGATTGAAGAGGGACTTATGACAACGGTTCACTCGACAACTGCAACACAACTTACAGTTGACGGCCCAAGCAAGAAAGACTGGAGAGGCGGACGTGCCGCTAGCGGGAATATAATTCCATCATCGACAGGTGCAGCAAAGGCTGTAACAAAGGTTATCCCTGAACTTGAGGGAAAATTAACTGGAATGAGTTTTAGAGTTCCAACTCTTGATGTTTCTGTTGTTGACCTCACATGTAGATTGAAAAAATCTACAACTTATGAAAAAATCGTTAAAGCTATCAAGCAAGAGTCTGAAGGAGTAATGAAGGGGATCCTTGGCTGGACAGATCAAGCACTTGTTTCAAGTGATTTTATTGGAGATGCAAGATCTTGTATCTTTGATATAAACGCTGGAATTATGTTAAATGATAAGTTTGTTAAATTAGTTGCTTGGTATGACAACGAATGGGGATACTCTTGCAGAGTGGTAGACTTAGCAATTCATATTTCAAAATAAAAAGGGGATAAAAATGAGTAAAAACTGGTCAATTGAAAAGGTTTTACAATTTATTGCGTACATCGGAACAGCTTTAATCGCGATTGCTCTTATGCTAGTTACAATCTTTAAGGGAAACGGAACAGTTTCAAAAGCTTGTAGTCAGGTTGGACAAGCTATCGCATACATAATTACAATGATTGTTGCAGGTTCATGGGTTAGAGGGAAAAAGCATATTGCTTGGCTTATCTGCTATGTGGTTTTCGTTGTTGCAATTGTTGTACTATATATCTTAGGAATTGTTTTATGATAAGAAGGATTTCAATAAGCAGCACCTTATCTTTAGGCCTTGTACTTTCATTGATTTTTGAGAGAAACGTTGCAGGTCATCACTATGCGACATTAGTTTTTGCAGGCGTTTTTGCACTCTACTGGATGGTTGAGCTGATTCTCGATTATGTTTATTTTAGAAAGAGATATACAAAAGAATATGACATATACAAAGTTCAACTTCTTAATTCAAATGCAAGCCTCACAATGGAAATGATAGATAGTGGCAAAAAGAAATATTATAAAAAATTCAAAAGGACAAAACTTAAGGAATCAGCGTTCAGAATTGCGACAATTTGCTGTTTACTTGGAATTGTTATCGCAGATATTTGCGGATTCTTCATGTAGAATAAAGATTGAATGACATTTAAAAATAAAAATCGACTTCGTTAGTATAAAAATTTTATGCTAGCGTAGTTTTTTTGCTTGATAAAAAACATAGATTGTGTTATACTACAAAAGCAAAAAAGGAGAAAAAAATGATTACTAGAGAAAAAGGTGAAAAGAACACTTTAAAATTAAACGTAAAGATTTCTGCTGAAGTTTGGGCACAAGCTTTGGAAGTTGCCTATGAAGCAACAAAGGGAAAATTTAACATCCAAGGATTTAGAAAGGGCAAAGCTCCAAGAAAGGTTATCGAAAAAGAATATGGCGATACAATTTTCTACGATGAAGCTTTCGAAAGAGTAGTTTCAAAGGAATATAACGATTTCTTGAATGCTAATGAAGATGTGAATCCAGTGGATTATCCTCATGTTACAGTAAATAAAATTACTGCTGACGGAGTCGAAGCAACTCTTGTTGTTGAACTTATGCCTGAAATTAAGTTAGGAAAATATGAAGGATTAACAATCGAGAAGAAAGTTGAAAAAGTAACAGCTGAGCAAGTTAACGCTGAGGCTAACAGACTTGTAAACGCTCACGCAAGATTTGTAGAGAGCGATAAAGAAGCTGCTATGGGCGACTATGCAACAATCGACTTTGTTGGGTCAGTTGACGGAGTTGAATTTGAAGGAGGAAAAGCTGAAGACTACAGATTAGAACTTGGCTCACATTCTTTCATTGACAATTTCGAAGAACAAATCTGCGGAATGAAAGTTAATGATAAAAAAGATATCAAAGTTAGATTCCCAGAGCAATATCCTGCAAAAGAACTTGCTGGAAAGGAAGCTGTTTTTGCTATTGAAGTAAAGAAAGTTGAAAAGAAAGAAGTTGCCGAACTTACTGACAAATTTATTTCAGATACGACAGAATTTGAATCTCTTGCTGAATACAAGAAGGACGTAAAGGCAAAACTTACTAAAGATGCTGAAAAGAGAGCAGAGAGAGCAGCTGAGGACGAATTAGTTAGAACTATCGTTGACTCAAGTGAAATTGAACTTCCAAACTCAATGGTTGAACACGAAATCGACCATATTGTTGAGGATTTAAGAAGAAAATTATCATATCAACAAATCACTTTAGAACAATATCTTGAATTTATTAAAGTTAGCATGAAGGAATTTAGAGATCAAAGAAGAGATGAAGCTGTTAGATCTTTAAAAACAACTCTTGTACTCAAGGAAATTGTTAAGGAAAACAACTTAGAAGTTACTAAAGAAGATTATGACAATAGACTTGAAGAGTTTGCTACAAGAAGCGGAAAGACTGTTGACGAATTTGATAAGGAAATATCAGATTATGAAAGAGCATACATTAACAACGATATTTTAATGACTAAGCTCTTCAACATGTTGAAAGAAAAGAACACAATCAAATAATTTAGGAGGTAGGCATGTTAATACCTATGGTCATTGACCAAAAAGGCAATAATGAAAGATCATATGATATCTATTCAAGACTTTTAGAGGATAGAATTATCTTCTTGAATGGAGAAATTAACGACGCAGTGGCTAATACAATCATTGCTGAGATGATATATTTGGAAGGGAAGAATCCAGACAAAGATATTTTCTTGTATATCAATAGCCCTGGCGGAAGCGTGAGCTCAGGAATGGCTATCTATGACACTATGAATTACATCAAATGTGATGTAAGTACAATTTGCGTGGGATTAGCTGCTTCAATGGGGGCATTCTTGCTCTCAAGCGGAACTAAAGGAAAGAGATTTGCTCTTCCAAATAGTGAAATTATGATTCACCAACCACTTGGTGGAACGCAAGGACAAGCGAGTGACATTGCAATCCAAGCAAGACATATGCAGAAGACTAAAGAAAAATTAAACAGTATTTTAAGTAATAACACTGGAAAATCAATAAAAACTATTGAAAAAGATACTGATAGAGATAACTATATGTCTGCAGAGGAAGCCAAGGAATATGGCTTAGTTGACCAGATTTTTGTGTCAAGAAAGATTTCTAAATAGGGGGTGTTATGAAGGATCCTAACGAGTGTTTTTGCTCATTTTGCGGGAAACCTCAGAAAAATGCTAAAAAGATAGTAGCAAGTCCTAATGGAGATGCTTTCATTTGTGATGAATGTATCAACATATGCAAAGATATTATAAAAGAGGATAAGAAGAGCAGTTTAGAGAAGATTGATCTTCCAATTCCTGCTGAAATTAAGTCAAAACTTGATGAATATATAATTGGACAGGACGAGGCTAAAAAAGCTTTAGCTGTTGCAGTTTATAATCATTATAAGAGAATAAATCACAATTTCGATAAAAAAGAGTGTGAAAATGACGGAGTCGAACTTGAAAAAAGTAATGTTTTGCTCATTGGACCTACAGGATCAGGAAAAACACTGCTTGCAAAGACTCTTGCTAGAATATTAAAAGTTCCTTTTGCATCAGCAGATGCGACAACATTAACTGAGGCTGGATATGTCGGGGATGACGTTGAAAACATCCTTTTAAAACTTATTCAAGCGGCAGACTATGATATTGAGAAGGCTCAAAGGGGAATAATTTACATCGATGAAATCGATAAAATTTCAAAAAAGAGCCAAAATGTTTCAATCACAAGAGATGTTGCCGGCGAAGGAGTACAACAAGCACTTTTAAAGATTATTGAAAGTACAGTTGCAAGTGTGCCACCTCAGGGAGGTAGAAAGCATCCTCATCAAGAGATGTTACAGATTGACACAACGAATATTCTCTTTATTTGCGGGGGAGCATTCGTTGGACTTGATAGGATTATAGAGGAGAGAAAAAACAGCTCAACTGTTGGATTTAACGCAGAGATTAAATCAAAAATTGAGAAAGATAAGATCAATTTTGCTAAAGAAATGCAGCCGGACGACTTAATTAAGTATGGTCTAATTCCCGAATTTGTTGGAAGATTGCCAGTAGTAGTTGGATTAGACGACCTAACAGAAGATGCTTTGTGCAAAATCCTTGTTGAACCTAAAAATTCTATTGTAAAACAATACAAAAAGATGTTCAAAATGGACAACATTGATATAGAATTTACTCCAGAAGCTGTAAGAGCAGTTGCTCAAAAAGCAATCGAGTTAAAGACGGGTGCGAGAGGGCTTCGAACAATCATTGAAAGCAAGATGATGAAGACAATGTTTGATGCTCCAAGTCATAAGAATATCGAAAAGATTGTTATAAATGAAAACTTTATAAAAGATAAAGATGCAGAACCTGAAATCATATATAAAGTTGAAAAAATCGAAGATAAAAACCAAGAGGGCAATATAACAGTTGAAATTATGTAAAAACAAAGAAAAAAGTTGTCAAAATTGCTTGACAACTTTTTTATCACCAAGTATAATAACAAAGTACAAGTTAAGCGAGCGTGGCGGAATATCTCCACCAAGTGAGCGAAGCTAAAAGATTTGACCCTTAGAAATCTTTTAGAAAAAAGGGAATTACAGTCGATGCGTCGGAAACAGAGGTTTCCTCCTAGTGCAGCCCCGTCTGCCATCCGCCACTTCAATTGTATTCAAAATAACAAATTATGCGAGCGTGGCGGAATATCTCCACCAAGTGAGCGAAGCTAAAAGATTTGACCCTTAGAAATCTTTTAGAAAAAAGGGAATTACAGTCGATGCGTCGGAAACAGAGGTTTCCTCCTAGTGCAGCCCCGTCTGCCATCCGCCACTTCAATTGTATTCAAAATAACTTAATATGCGAGCGTGGCGGAATGGCAGACGCGCACGTTTAAGGGGCGTGTTCGAAAGAGTGTGGGTTCAAGTCCCACCGCTCGCACCATCAAAATTTATAGTAACGTTTGTTACTATTTTTTTTGTTTAAAATCTGAGCAAATTTTTTAGGTGGGACTTTTCAAGTCCTTCCTGCCGGACCCGGACCGCGAACAAGTCGCTCCCGGCTTGTCGAGAGCTTCACTCTCTTGCTAAAAACAAGCACAACGGCTTGTTTTCTTAACGCGTCGCCCCGCTCGCACCAATTAATTCAAAGACTTCGATTGAAGTCTTTTTTTAATG
>ERZ808286.625-NODE-625-length-22141-cov-4.666757_pt1 | contig 22141 bp, 19 predicted proteins | sample MGYA00521276_ERZ808286 | MGnify/ENA primary metagenome ERZ808286 (study PRJEB31516, sample SAMN03275607) | gut metagenome | biome: mammalia-associated habitat; material: feces | host: Papio cynocephalus | place: Kenya | collected 2012-08-01 ... | reverse complement strand
AAAAGCCTCTACCGAACCACCAGACTATCTGGTGGTTTTCTTTAACAAAAAAAGTGCCTATTTAAGGCACTTTTTGTTGTTATATTAATCTTATATATGTCGATTAATTAATATGCAGAATACTAAATATATTATGCTTTATTGGCACTATTAAATACGTTGGTCATCTTAAATTCAACAACTTGTGTTACGTATTTTTTACCTTGTTTTAAGTAGTCTCTTAAGTCTACAGTTTCTGGTTTTGTAGTTAGTATTTCTCTAACACCTGCAGTAAATGCAATTCTTAAATCGCTGTCTACATTAACTTTTACAACATTGTGTTTAGTTGTTGCTTCATACAACATATCTTCTGGTATACCATTAGCACCTTTAAGTACTGCACCATATTTTTCAGCCAATTTAACCATATCTTGTGGTATTGAACTAGCACCATGTAGTACTAAAGGAAAGTTAGGTAATAATGCTTCGATTTTTGACAAAATATCAAATCTTAACATTGCTTTACCACTAAATTTATGTGTACCATGGCTAGTACCTATGGCTACCGCTAAACTATCTACATTTGTGCGGTCTACAAACTCTTTTGCTTGTTCTGGATTAGTGTATCTAGCATCGTCTTGTGATGCACTTATTTCATCTTCTACACCAGCCAAAACACCCAATTCGGCTTCTACAGTTACATTATGAGCATGAGCATATTCTACGACTTTACTAGTTAATGCAATATTCTCTTCAAAAGGTAATGCACTAGCATCAATCATAACATTAGTGAATCCTGCATCAATAGCATTTTTGCAGTCTTCAAAAGTTTTTCCATGGTCTAGATTAAGTACTATAGGCAAGTCTTTTGCTCTTGATTTAACCATAGCAACTATTGATTCTAGTCCAGCATATTTTATTGCTCCGGTACTGCATTGTACAACTACTGGACTCCTTAATTCGTTGGCAGCATCTAATATTGCTGACAAAGTCTCCAAGTTAACAAAATTGAATGCTCCTAAAGCATAATGATTGTTAATTGCGTCTAAAAATATTTCTTTTGAATTTTGTAATCCCATATTTCACTCCTTTTAATTCTATTAACATTTTAATTAATTAATATTTTATTAGCAATTATTTTGCTATAAATTGCTAAAAATTTAATGAAAAAACTCTTATTGATTGCTAAAAGTGAATTTTTTATATATACTATATATAATAATAATTATGTGTGTTAGGAAGGTATGTTATGAAAATAGGTTTTATTGTACCACTATTAGACGAATATGATTTAGAAAAAAATGTTGATACAATTACTAAATCCTGTGCAGAAAGCAATGTGGATTTTGACATTATTTTTGCCCTTAATTCTAAATTAAGTGCTACATTTACCAAGATTAGAAATTTATATGTAGAAAACACTGCTGTTAAAGCATTTATGGTGGATCGTCCAGTAGACCAACATAAACTTATTACTTTGGCTATGGAAAAATGTGAAGATTATGATGCTACCATAATTTATTCTGGTAAAGAAGAAGTTAATGCGGATGTTATTAAAGCATTTATTACTAGTTATGCTGCTGGTAATAAGATTGTATACCTAAAGAAAGTTTATAGGGGATTTAAAAAGGTTTGGGCTGGTATTAAATCTATGTTTTATGCTTTGGGTATTAAATTGCTTGGAGTATATAAAGATATTAATGCCGAAACAGATATTCAATTACTTGATAATGATGTTGTAAAGACTATCAATCAATTACCAGGTAAAAATAGACAGTTGCGTACATTAGATGCATTGTTATATTATTCTACTGATACTATTCATCTAGAAGTAGATTCTAAAGAAGTTATCAATCCTAATTATGTTCAAAAAGATAAGTCTTATGTCAAGAATGCTACTGTTGCTTATACAAGTTTAGGCTTGGGGGTAGTATGTGCTATTTTAAGTACTATTGCTTTGGCTGTAGGCTGGAGATGGTTCTATTTGATACATATTGTATTGTGGGTTATGTTCCTAGTAGGATTATCACTATTTGTGGTATTTAATACTCGAAAAATTTTAACCTTTAGAGCAGGTGGATATATCGAGCCTAGTGAATTTGTTTCTTTAAAAGATAAGATAGAATATTACAATATGTAATTAATATTTATTTTGAAATTCTTTTATGTACAATTATATTAGAAAAAATTATTAAAAATGCACTACTTTGTTGTACTAAAGTGGTGCATTATTATTTAAAAGGATAGTTATGGATTTTTTTGATAATCAACCAGATAATTCAAAACAAAATGAGAAATTACTTGATGAGATTATGCAAAAACAACAAGAACGTGAAAGTAAGAACGTAAAAAAGAGTTATTTGCTTAATCGTGATGTGGGGACTGTAAATAACCCATATAAACGCAACAATCAAGAATATTCTAATGGAAATGAGTTTGCTAGTCCTGACAACAACCAAACTCCAGTATTTATAGTTAATTCGAATAAAAGATATACTAATAGACGTAATGGAAATAGCAAAGGTAAAACTGTAAAATTGGTTATTTCTATTATATTGTTAACTTTGTTAATCGCAAGTGCGTTCTTTTGTGCATTCTTTTTTACCAAGCATGAGATTAAATTTGTATGTGGTAATATGGACGGTATTACCATTACTGATAAAAAAGGAAATGAGATTAGTAAACTTGAACCTAGACTTAATCAAACAGTAGAATTTAAGATTGAATTAAAAGATGAATACTCTAATTCGGACATTCAAGTAATATATAATAATCAAGAAATTGTACCAGATGTATATAATGTATATTCTTTAAAGTACACTGGAAAAATTGATAGAATACGTATTATGGGCGTAGTTAAAAATGTATATTCAATCAACTTTTCAGACCCAACTAATCTTAAATTTTACACTACAGATGAATCTAATGAATATACAGTTAGTCTTAATGGCGAAGAAAAAACCAATTTTCATGGTAATACTATTAAGTTTAAAGTGAAAGATACAACTACTGATAAATTTGTAACCGAACCATATATAAGTATTTATTGTGATGATACTTTACTTACTGCTGATAGTAACCAAGTATATACAGTTAATTTTTTAGATACTTATAACATAACTGTATATGATTCTAGCCCTATAGAATACTTCGAATTTGAAAGACAGTATCGTTCTAATGGTACATTAGAATCAATACAAGTTACAGGACTCACCGAACTTGGTAAATCACAAAGTACTTTAGTATTGCCATTAACTTTTAGAGATACAACAGTTAATTATGCTTTTAAAAATAATGAATATTATACCAATGTTACAAAAATTATTATGCCTGCAAAAACTTCTTCTCATATTCTTGGCGAGACTAATTCAGCATGGTTTTTAGATAGATTTATAGCATTAGAAAATATTGAAGTTACTGGTAGTGGTAGGACAGGTTGGTGTTCTGCTGATGGGATTTTGTATACAAAAGTATTACAGAGAGGTTCTCGTTCGCCTATTAGTAGACTATTAAGATTACCTAATTGTTATGGTAAAGATTTACCAGAAGGTGCTAGAGTGGTTACTGTTAATCCCAACACTATTGCTAGTAGGGCTTTTGAAAGAGTTATGTATATAAAAACAATAAAAATGGGTAACAATGTTAAAGATATTCAACCATATGCATTTAAGAGTAGTGTAACTCATGATTTAACTTTTCAATTTGAAAACAATACCAATTTTAAAGTAGAAAACAATATTATATATACTTATGATGGTAAAACTATCGTTTCTGCCCAATTTGCAAAAGGAGAGTTCCATGTTAAAGATGGTGTGGAAGTAAGTGATAATGCATTCTCTAATAGTGAAATTACAACTTTAATTTTTGATGGTACTGCAGTATTAAATGATAGTAGTATTGCTGATATGCCATGTATGGAAAAAGTTGTACTACCATCTAACATTGAAAGTATTACTCCAATAACCTTTGGTACTATTTCACCTATAAAAGTTATTGATTTACGTAATGTGGATAGTGTAGTAATTATTGATAATCTTCTATTATCATATACAGGTTGGAGTGGCGTAAAGAGTATTGTAGTACAAGATTCTTTATTAGAAAATTACAAAACTAAATACGCAGATAGCCCATTCAATAATAGTTTAATATCTGTTACTGAATATGATGCACAGTAAAAGTAGTATTGTGTCTAATTATATATTTTAACAAAAAAGAACTTAAAGATTTTTAAGTTCTTTTGTTTTTAAGTTAACTAAATGTCAAAAATAATATATAGTATTGATATGAGTTAAAACAATGCTAATAAGGAGAGTTGTATGAATAACAGACAAAAATTGGCTGAAAGGATAGTTAATTATTCTATTCATGTTAAACCTGAAGAAAAGGTATTAGTACAATATAGTGATTGTGATGATGAGTTTTTGGAGTGTTTACAAAAAGAAATATTAAAGGCTAGAGCATATCCATTTTTTAAATGCATTAATCGTGCACTTCACAAAAATGAATTAATAATAGGCAATCAAAAATTGTTTGAGTTAAAGACTAAATATGATGAAGTATTGTATCAAGATATGGATTGTATCATATTAATAGGTGGTTCTAATAATATATATGATTATGCTAATGTAAATACTAAAATAAAAGAAATATATGACAAAATATATACTCAACGTATTCATTTTGATATTAGAATTAAAAAACGTTGGGTGCTTTTAAGGTATCCATCTGCCAGTTTTGCACAACTTGCTGAAATGGGAACAAAGGAATTTGAACAATACTTTTTTGATGTATGCAGTCTAGATTATGAAAAAATGGATAAAGCCTGTGTTGCTTTAAAGAAACTTATGGAAAGAAGTGATAGGGTTAAGATTGTTGCACCAGGTACTCATCTAGAGTTTAGTATTAAAGGATTGCCTGCAATCATATGTAGTGGTCAATGCAATCTTCCTGATGGTGAAGTATATACTGCTCCAGTTAAAGATAGTATTAATGGCGAAATTACTTTTAATGTACCTGCAATGCAAGGTGGATTAAAATTTGAAAATATTCACTTAACATTTAAAAATGGTAAAGTAGTAGATTTTGACTGTAACAACAATAAAGAATTTGAAAAGATACTTAATCTAGATGATGGTTCTAGGTATGTAGGAGAGTTTTCATTCGGTATTAACCCATATGTTACAAAAAGCATCAATGATATATTGTTTGACGAGAAAATGTGCGGAAGTTTGCATATGGCATTGGGCTGTTCGTATGATGATTGCAATAATACTAACAAGAGTGTATTGCATTGGGATTTAATACTTAATCAGACACCAGAATATGGTGGCGGAGAAATCTGGCTTGATGGAGTAAAAGTAAGAGAAAATGGCAAGTTTATATTGCCTGAATTAGTTGCTTTAAATCCAGAAAACTTGGTATAATGAAAGTGGTTGAAAAACCACATTATTAAAAATATTTTGGAGGATTAAATAATGAACAACGAGATTAGAATTGGTATTAATGGTTTTGGCCGTATTGGTAGAATTATACTACGTCTAACAAAAAGATTCCCTAACATTAAAGTAGTAGGTATTAATGACCCATTTACTAACATTGATTATGCTAAATATATGTTAGAATATGATACTGTACACGGTAGATATGATGGCAAAGTAGAAGTTGTAGGTGATACATTGGTTGTAGATGGTAATCCTATTAAATTCTTTGCAGAAATGGATCCAACTAATATTGATTGGAAAGGTTGTGGTGCAGAATATATCTGTGAAGCAACTGGTAAATTTACTAAAGCAGAAGATGCTAGAAAGCATATTCAAGCAGGTGCAAAAAAGGTTATTATCACTGCCCCTGGTAAAGAATGCCCTATGTTTGTAGTAGGCTGTAATGAAGATAAATATACTAAAGATATGGACGTTGTTTCTAATGCAAGTTGTACAACCAACTGCTTGGCTCCAATTGCAAAAATTCTTAATGACACATATGGTATTGAAGAAGGTCTTATGACTACTGTTCACTCAATTACTGCTACTCAACTTACTGTAGATGGTTCTAGTAAGAAAGACTGGCGTGGTGGTAGAGCAGCAAGTGCCAATATTATTCCATCTTCTACCGGCGCTGCTAAAGCAGTTGGTGTTGTTATGCCAGAACTTAATGGTAAACTTACTGGTATGAGTTTTAGAGTTCCTACAGTAGATGTATCTGTAGTAGATTTAACTGTAAGACTAAAAACTCCTACAACTTATGATGATATTAAAGCAACTGTTAAAAAATACAGTGAAACATCTTTAAAAGATGTTGTAGGTTATACTGAAGATGCTGTAGTATCTAGTGACTTTATCGGTGATACACATGCAAGTATATTTGATGCTAATGCTGGTATTATGATTAGCCCTACATTTGTTAAAGTGGTATCTTGGTATGACAACGAACTTGGATATTCTACTCAAGTATTACGTTTAATTAGTCATATGGCAGAAGTTGACCATAAATAAATTAATAAAAGCAGACATTAAAAGTGTCTGTTTTTTTAAAGCATTTTTATTGAAAAAAAGTTAATATTTGTATATACTTAATATATATTTATAATAAAAGGGGTCTTGATATGAGATGTCCAGTTTGTGGGGCTAAAATGGTTGATGGCAAAATCTGTAAATACTGTAATGTTACTAGTGAACAGGTTTTGACTGCTAGCAATAAAGAAGCCAAGAAAGCATTTAAAGAAAAACGTTATAAAGATGTTTGTTATACTACTGATATTCCACAAGATGTTAATAAACCAAAACTAGCTTTGTTTACTATATTATTAGGTTGGTTTGGAGTAGGTTATTATTATATTGGTAGAGTTGTTAAAGGTACATTCTGTGCTATTGCGTCAGGACTTACTTTATTAACTGCTATCTTTGATTATTGTGCAAAAACTTATGCATGGGGTAATTTAAAGTTTTGGGGTACACTACTTACTCTTGCATCATATTTGATGATAGTAGATATGCTTTTCTGGATTGCTGATATTGTAGCATTGATATTTAAGACATATAAAGTTCCAGTAGTTTTGCCTAAAGAAGAAATTAATATTAGGCATCATAGTTTAAAAAAATAGAAATATTAAAGTCGGTACATATGTACTGACTTTACTTAAGTGTAAGGTGAATATGAAAACAGTTGTTGTTGGTATGAGTGGTGGTGTAGATAGTTCGGTTGCTGCTGCACTTTTAAAAGAACAGGGGTACAATGTCATAGGACTATTTATGCATAATTGGGAAGAAGATGATGAAGATGGTTGTTGTACTGCCGCTCAAGATTGGGAAGATGTAAAAAGAGTATGTAATAAATTAGGTATTCCATATTATTCGGTTAATTTTGCTAAAGAATATATGGATAGAGTTTTTTCATACTTTATAAGAGAATATAAAGCGGGACGTACTCCCAATCCTGATGTTTTATGTAATAGGGAGATTAAATTTGGGCCGTTCTTGGAATATGCTTTAAAGATGGGTGCTGATTATATAGCCACTGGACATTATTGTGATATTGAACATAAAGATGGTGTTCATAGACTATTAAAGGCTGTTGACCAAAATAAAGACCAGACATATTTTCTTAACCAACTTAATCAAAAACAATTGGAAAAGGTGTTGTTCCCACTAGGTAAGATGGAAAAACCAGATGTTAGAAAAATTGCTGAAAAATATGGGTTTGTTACTGCCGAGAAAAAAGATAGTACAGGCATATGCTTTATAGGTGAACGTAAATTTAGACAATTTTTAAAAACATATATTCCTGCCAAAAAAGGAGATATTGTAGACCTTGATGGTAATGTTGTAGGTAAACATGATGGCGTTATGTATTACACATTGGGACAACGTAGGGGACTTAATGTCGGTGGTGTAAAAGGTACTGATGGTGGTAGATGGTTTGTTGTAGACAAAGATGTTAAAAACAATAGATTAATAGTAAGTCATGGTGATGAAAGTCCGCTTATGTCTAAAGCCTTGGTTACTTATAAAGTTAATTGGATACCTTTTGAACCGGAAGAAAAAGAATTTGTATGTTATGCAAAATTTAGGTATCGTCAAACAGACCAAAAAGTTAAAGTGAAGATAGAAAAAGACAGAGTATATGTTCAATTTTTTGAACCACAGAGAGCCGTTACTCCGGGACAATTTGTAGTGTTCTACACCGAGACTGATTGTCTAGGTGGTGGCATAATAGAAGAAGTTATAAAATAAAAATGTATATATACTAATTAAGCAACATAATAATTAAATAAACAATTATAGGAGTTGGTATGATTAGAAACAGTCTAGTTAAAGTAGATATTTTTGATAATCAATTAGGGGAAATATCAAAAACAGATGCTCATAAATCACCTATATTACATCGTGCGTTTAGTGTGTTTTTATATAATGACAAAAAAGAAATATTAATACAAAAGCGTGCTGACAATAAATATCATAGTGGTGGGTTATGGGCTAATGCTTGTTGTTCACACCCACAAAAAGATGAAAATATAATATTATCTGCTAAAAATAGACTTATTGAAGAGTTGGGTATATCTACCGATTTAAAAGAATTGTTTACATTTACTTATATGCATAAGTTTAATGATGAATTATTTGAGTATGAACTTGACCATGTGTTACTTGGTAAATATAATGACGAAATCAAGTTGAATACCGAAGAAGCAAGTGAGTATAAATGGATTAGTATTAATGAGTTAAATAAAGCATTAGTATCTTCTCCACAGGACTTTGCAAGTTGGTTTATAATATGTGCTCCTAAAGTGGCATTGTATATTAAAAATATCAATTGACAAATATATTTAATTATTGTAATATTTAGTTATCCATAAAGAGTGTGTAAGGGACAGCCCCTATGACCACACAGCAACCTAGCGTATGCCAAGGTGCTAAAGGCTGATGCGATGGGAGATAAATAATGTGGATAATCCCATCGGTTACGATGGGATTTTTTTAATCCCTTTATGGAAATAATAATATTATATAAAGGATAAAAAATGAAAAAAATTATTACAAGTGAGAGTGTAAATATTGGACACCCAGACAAAACCTGTGATGTTATTGCTGATAGTTTTTTAGATGAAGCACTTAAACAAGACCCTAAATCACAGATGGCAGTTGAATGTGCTATAAAAAACAATAAGTTGTTTATATATGGCGAAGCAACAACGAATGCAAATATTGATTATGAAGGAATTGCAAGAAAGGTACTTGATTATGTAGGGTATAATAGTAGTACTTTTGAGATTATAAAAGAAATATCCATTCAATCTCCCGATATTAATAATGCGGTAGATAAAGAAGAAGTAACCGCTAACGACCAAGGTATTATATATGGGTATGCTTGTAGTGATACTAAAGAATATATGCCACTACCTATAACCATAGCCACACGTCTTATGCAACAATATGAAAAAGTAAGATTAAACAATAATTTACTATTCGCAGATGCAAAAAGCCAAGTTAGTATTGAATATGATAATAATCAACCAAAACGTATTAATACTATATTACTTTCTGTTTCGCATAGTAAAGATTTTCAATTGAATCAATTAAGAGAATATATAAAAACTGAAGTAGTTAATCCAATATTGGGCGAATATAGTGAATATGTAGATGATCCACTTATACTTATTAATGCGGGCGGACAATTTACTATATGGGGAAGTTATGGTGATAGTGGTTGTGTAGGACGTAAAATTGTTGTAGATACTTATGGTGGAGTAGGACATGTTGGTGGTGGTTGTTTTAGTTCGAAAAACTCTACAAAGGTAGATAGAAGTGCCGCATATTATTTAAGGTATGTAGCAAAAAATATAGTAGCCCATGACCTTGCCAGTGAAGTGGAAATACAGATTAGTTATGGCTTTGGTTTAACAGACCCTATAAGTCTTAATATTAACACTTTTGGTACTGAAAAAGTTAAGTTGGATACCATATATGATATAGTAAATAAAAACTTTGATTTTCACCCACAACATATGATTGATGAGTTGGGACTTAATAGTCCAATATATGCAAAAACTGCTTGCTATGGACATTTTGGTAGAGATTTTCCTTGGGAAAAGATAATTGACCTTAAGATGTAAGATTGTTACTAGATAGTATTAAATAGAAGAAAAACAATAATTGGTTGTTAAACTTTTTATTGCTTTTCTTTTTTTAATTTTTTAAAGATATGATATACTTAAATATATGGCGAAGACTATTAAATACGATAAAGAAAATTTAATAGAAATAAAAAAGTCTAAATTTATAGGCTACACATACTTTTGTGAGAATGTTGAAAGTGCTACGCAGATATTAAAAAATCTTAAAGTTCTTCACAAAAAAGCCACACATGTATGTTATGCTTATGTTATTAATTCCAACGAAAAGGCTAGTGATGATGGCGAGCCACAAGGTACTGCAGGAGTTCCAATACTAGATGTTATAAAGAAACAAAAACTTAATAATGTATTAGTAGTTGTGGTTAGATATTTTGGTGGAGTAAAGTTGGGCGCTGGTGGGCTTGTAAGAGCATATAGCGAAACTGCTTCTAGTACTATCGAATTAAGCCAATCAGCCGAAATTGTTAATGCTACTGATTATAGATTAATTGTTAATTATGGTGAAGAAAATACTATAAATTCGATTAAAAATAATCCCAGCATTATAGATGTTAAGATTAATTATTCAAGTAATATTCAAGTTGAGTTTACCGCCATCAATCCAGTTTGTATTAATGGTGCAGTGGTAATCGGTAACAGAATTATAAGGGTGTAATATGTCATTAATTACAAAAATAGAACCACAAACAAAGAATAAAGACCGAGTTAATATATTTTTAGATGGTGAATTCAAATTGGGCTGTTCTTTAGAACTTGCTATGCTTAACCATTTAAAAGTAAATACAGAAATAAGCGATGAACAGTTAGAAAAATTAGTGTTTGAAAATGAGAAAGGCCAAGCACTTAATAAAGCGGTTACATTACTTGGTAAAAATTTAAAAACTAGACGACAGATGCGTACTTATCTTAATGATAAAGGGTATAGTAAAAATATAGTTGATTATGTTATAGATAAATTAAGTGAATACAATTATATTAACGATATTAACTATGCGACTATTTATGTTAAGAGCGTAAAAAATAAATATGGTAAGTTAAAGATAATTAATAATTTAAGACAAAAAGGTATAAGCGAAAAAGATATAGATGAAGTGATGCAAGAGTTTGAAAGTGATACACAATCTATACTAACACTTGCACAAAAATATATGAAGAATAAAGAAATTAATCAAGATAATATGGCAAAACTATATAGACATTTATTGTCTAAAGGGTTTAGTTATGACGAAGTTAATAGCGTAGTAAGGAGTATAAAAGGAGAATAATGTTAGCAGTAGGTATAGATTCATTGGATATTGTGAGAATGCAAAAGTTTGTTGATAACGAAAGATTTTTATCAAAATTTTTTACTGATTATGAAGCAAAGTATTGCAATTTAACAGTTAATAAAACTATGAGACTTGCAGGTTTGTATTGTGCTAAAGAAGCATTTTTGAAAGCCTTGGGTATTGGTATTGGTGGCGGTATTCCACTTAATGAGATAGAAGTTAATCATGATAAAAATGGTAAACCATATTTAAAATTAAGTGATAGTGCAAAAAAAGTTGTTAATATTATGGGTTATAAAGAATGGCAGATTAATATAACTCATACTCATACTGTTAGTTCTGCCGTATGTATTTTAATGTAAAGGATTGTTTATGGACGGGATTAAAAGTGACTTAAATGTGCATATGGACGGATATGCAAATAATATTGATGCCGTAAGACGAGTACTTGCTTTAGCCGAAGCCAATGGTGTCAAGGCTATAAGTCTGCTTGAACAAGATGCGATTAGATTGTATAGAGAAGGCGGAGTATTACAACGTTTGATTAAATCAGGCGAAATGAAAAAATTGTATACAGGTAAGTTAATTGCTGGTTGTGAATTTACTTGTGTTGTTAATGCAACTGATCCTACTAAATATGCGTTTAATTTTAATGGACATCAAATTCATGTGACTATGCTTAATTTTGATATTAAGTATATTGAAGGTATTAAATGGTTTGACCCAAAGTTTAAAGAAAAGTGCATCAAAAAAGATGTTAAAAGTTTTTGTAAACTTCTTAAACAATACGGATTAGAAGTACCTAAAAAGAACTATTTTAGATATGATAGGGGATTGGGCTATCAATTGTATGATTATATGCATTCGACCCCAGAAAGATTGGCAAGGTATGAAAGAATATTGGGACAATATCCTAATTCATATACTTTTGTAAAAAGTTTGTTTGATGACCCCACATCTAAATTATATTTTAGGCAATCTCAAATTCCACAACTAACTGATATACTTGAATGTGTTAGAAGAGCAAGGGGACGTATTTACATATCTCACCCAAGTTATATGAATAAAAAATTTAACACGGTTAGTTATTTAGATGCTTTGCTTAATGTAAAGACTGAATATGGTTTTCCTTTTGATGGTATTGAAGTGTATTATGGACAAAATTCGCCTATAGAAACAAAAGTCCTTAATGATTATGCTTTAAGCCATAATTTAGAAAAATCTGGTAACGGTGATTTTAAATATTTATATAGCGATAGAAATCCAGAAGGTAAAGCGGTTTTTATTTACGATAATGAAAAAATGACTTATGTGCCAAAACCAGGTTTTTTAATAAGAAATTTTATGGATACTCGCCAAGGAGATATTATTCTAGACCGTAGGTTTATAGATAGATTTGACGATATTAGAGAAACACCAAGATTTGAATAATAAAAATAAGACAAATAAAGCAAGTTTGCTTAAAAATATTTGTCTTATTTTTTTGTTGGTTGATATTCTTAAATAAAAATTTTTATATTGCACACACTAAATTAGAAAATTTTAGGGTGCTTATAATGAATAAAGAATATTGTTTTAAACTTAAAAATTTGGTTAATAATCTTAATGGTAATAATTATGTTAGTAACATTGTAGATGATATAAAACATAGTAATAAAATATATGACTATGTTAATAATGCTAAAGAGTTTTACACTAAACATAACGATATGTGTATACAGTTAGCAGAATCCAACATAAATACTATTGCCGATTATTATGATTATATTGACTGGATTGGATATGATTGATGAGATTAAACGTGGAGAATTATATTATGCAGATTTAAGTCCTGTTATTGGTAGTGAACAGGGCGGTGTTAGACCTGTCTTGGTAGTCCAAAATGATATTGGTAATAAGTATAGTCCTACTATAATTGCTGCTGCTGTAACTAGCCAAATCAATAAAGCACGTATACCTACTCATATCGAATTAAGTGCTAGCGAATTTGGACTAAAGAAAGATTCGGTAGTATTATTGGAACAGTTAAGAACATTAGATAAACGTAGATTAAAAGAAAAAATAGGAAGACTTGATATAGGGCGAATGAAAATGGTGGATTCGGCACTATTAATTAGTCTAGGTTTTGTTGAATAAAATGGCTTTTGGTAGCCATTTTTTTGGTATAATTAAACTATATTAAAAATATATATATTAAAAATAAATAAAAAATAAAAATGGGTATTGCAATTTGCTTAAAATAGTGGTACAATTTTTTAGCAAAAAACGAAAAGGTGGTATAGAAATGAAAGATTTCTCTAAAGAAGAATTTATTACATTAGATGAATTTACAAAAAGTCAATTTAGTGCTATGTTTGAATATTTAACAACTTTGACAGAAGAATTTAGTAAGGCTGGTATTAAGAACTTATTTACAGAAAAAGAATTGAAAAAAGTTGAACATGTTAAAGATTGTTCAGTTATACATAAAGATGCATATATGGTTATGGAACCAACTTTTGAATCATTAAAAGATTTTTGTGATAAATATATTTTAACTGAAAGTCCTATGAAAAATTATATTCTTGCACAACTAGTAAAAGGTAAGACTATATATCGTGGTGGCGACTTAAGAAGATTTGAAAGTAAAGGATATATTGAAATATTAAGAAAGAATATTAAAGAATATCTAGAAAATCCTACTGTATTGCCAAAAGCAATAATTAAGAAAAAAGAACCTGTTAAACAAGGTGCTAATCAGGCTAGATTAAAACAACCTAGAGTATTTACTTTGAAAGATAAGGAAGAACTAGTTAGACCTAACGAAGAGACAATGCAAGCATTAAGAGAACTTGAAATTGAATATCAAAAATTAGTTAAAGCCGATATCGAGCAAGTTGTTGATAACCAGAATCCTACTCGTTATTTTAACGATCGTCTACATGTAAGTCTACCAGAAGAAATGGAAGCATATGCTAATGCTAGAGTTTTAAGACGTAAAAAAGATGATAAGATAAGAAAAAGAGCAAAAGAGTTAACTGAAGAATTTAGACAATATCGTGAACAACAAGATGGAGTTCTACCAGCATTGTCTAGACATAAAAAGACTATGAGACAATTTGCTGCATTCAAAGGTAATACTATAAAGAAAGCCGTTAGAGAACAAGATCAGATAATAGAACAAATCGGTGGCGAAGAACAATTGGATTCTAGAGTTGTCGAATCCACACCTATAAAAACTAAAGATAACGGTAGAAACAAATAAAATACATAAAAATAGTGCCTTATTGATATAAATTTGCATATTGACTAGGCACTTATTTTTTGATATAATAGTATAAGAAATATTAGAGATGGTATTTCTTAAATAACAATATTTATTTATGCTTTATGTTAAAGATACATAAAGGGGGATATATTATGGTTACATTAAATGAAAAAGAAATGGAAATAATGAAGAAGGCAATAAGACGTATTACTACCCAAACTCATATTTCTATATCCGAACTTAATAATTATTTGAAAGATGGCAAAATGCCAGATTCTGTTTATCAAACTCTAAAGAATATTTACAATGTTGATAAAGTTGAAGATATCCCTAATTCTACTGCTAATATGACACTTTATAAAGTATCAAAAATATACGAAGCAATTCAAGTAGCAAAAGAAGAAGATAACAAACCTAAACAAGTATTTTTGTCTAATAAAGAAAAGAATTCTATTAAAAAGACAATTACTGATTTAACAAATTATATTAAGCAACTTGAATCCTTGCGTATAGAGATAGACCAAAAATCTAAAGGTGCTACTGGTGTTGAAAGACAAAATTATATCACACAAAAATCTATGTTAACCAGAAGCATTAAAGCAGCAGCAAAAGCAAAAGGTATTCTACTACATTCATTTAATGGTAGTGTTGCTGAAGATTTATATAACTGGTTGTTTACTCCTACTGCTAAAAAAGGTTCAAAAATGGAGCAAATAACAGATGCTTTATATCAATTTGAATCTGCACAAGATAAGTCCGCTTTACCTACAGGTAATGGTGCACATAAACTTGTTAAAGAATTTAACCGTATGAATGAAAGAGGATTTACTAGTCCTAGTCCATTAAGCGGTAATGATGGCAGTGATGGCAATAACGATGGTGGCAATGATAGTGGTAAAAAACCAATAATTAATCCAGGTGCTGGCAGTAATAATACTGACGATGATAACGGTGATGGAGATACTGATGGTTCAGTAGAAGGCGGAGATACTGGTAATAACGATACTGGTTCAGGCAACAATGGTGGAGACACTAATAATGGTGGCACTAACGATGGTACTGGCACTGGTGATAATACTGGTAATGGTACTGGTGATAGTGGTAGCACAGATAATGGTGGTGCATCTAATGGTACTGATGGAAATAATGGTTCAGATACTGGTTCTGAATATGATCTTCCTGATGGTGGAAATGATGACACTGAAATTGACATTCCTGATAGCCCTTCTGCTGGAGATACTCCTAATGCAGGTAACAAACCTACTACCGCTGCTAGTATTATGGCTCAATATAATGGCAAAGAGAATAATGCTAGTAAGTATCGTACAGTAAATCTTGGTTTTGGTAGAAGACTTTTAGGATTTATAGGTAGACACTGGTTAAGTCTTGGCGTATTGGCTGGTGCAGCAGCATTGGCTGTAACAGCAATATTAGGGCCAGGTGCTGGTGTTGCTATTATGGTAGGTAGAGCAGCATTATATAACATTTTATCTTTAGGTACTGTTGTAGTTGGTGCTAACTTAATCAAACACTTCTTATTCCGTAGACATCGTCAAGCATCTTCTGCTCGTGCTCACTTTAGAAGCAGAGAAATCAAAGTTCAAAATAGAATTAAGCATTTAATACATACTAGAGATAAAATGGAGTCTTTAGAATCACGTATTAGTGATTTAATGAGTGACCCTATTAGAAATAAAGAAAGAATTAAGCAACTCAGAAAAGAAATTAAGGAACAAGAGAAGTTGATTAAGAAAGATTCTGAATTTATCAGTCGTGAACTTGAAGGTAGAGCAATTGGTAAAAATGGAATTTTGAAAAAGATTGCTACTGGTCTTCGTTTTGTAACAGGTAAATTACCATTAGTATATTATCAACAACAACATGATAAATATTTTGACATACTACAATATAAGACAAACAATAAAAAATATACTGATATGAGAGTTGATGGTAATGTTTATCAAGAAATGTTTTATTGGCATTTATTAAGACGTGATCTAAAGAATGATTTACGTCAAAGATATGCTAATGCTGAAAGATATGCTGAACAAGCAAGAAAGAAAGGTGCTGTTGAAGTAGCCGAATGGTTTGAACAAACTCAAAAGAAAGTTACTGAACTTCGCCAAGATATAAGTGAAATAAACCCTTGCGGAATGGAACTTGGTGTAATGGCTAAAGGTATGAGTGCAGGTGGTACTAGATTAACTATTGATGATGTAAAGTTTGGCAACTATGACATGACTTCGATGCATATGTCTCATATACATGATGATAATGACCCAGAAAGCCATGATGATTATAATGGTAGAGATGCTGTGATACTTGAAGAACATAAACGTTCAAAGAAAGCAAGAAAATCTATTGTTATTGGTAATGCTGCTACTGCGCAAATGGCACAACAACATGGAACTACTGGTATGGCTCCTATCACTACTCACACTACTCCACAACAAACTCCACAACAAGGTAAAGATGACGGCGGTATGTGTAGATAACATTAAAATATTAAGACGAAAGTTAAACTTTCGTCTTTTTTGTTGTGTATATATAAATATTTATTTTTGGATATGTGATTATATATTAATATTGATATACTTTTTAATATATATAGAAATAACTAATCGTGGTTATTGTGTTGACAATTTTTAATTGTTGTTGTATTATAAGGGCAGTTTAATATAAAAGGCGTTTTAAAAAAGGACAAGTTGTACTATTTTTATACTTTACAGAGAGTTGATTACTTGGTGAGAAATCAATAGCAGAGATAGTATAATATCACCTTTATAGTTCGATGACTGAATTATAGTAAGTTGTTGCGTAGGCTCTACGTAAGTGAGCAGTGTGTGATTGCACATGATTGTTATAGATGGTAATAATGCTCGGGCATTGTTTTTGTAACAATGATACCGAGTTTTTTTATTTTTAGCGTTTGTTTTATTAAACTATAAAAAATATGTTAAGTCTCAATTGAAGTACTTAACAATAAAATTTTTAGTTATTTTAATAAGGAGTTAAAAATGTACAAAAAAGTTGATGCTAATCTAGATTTTCCTAAAGTAGAGCAAGAAGTTCTTAACTTTTGGAAAGAAAACAATGTAAAAAAACAATGTATGTCTCGTAATATGGGGCAAAAAAGATTTAATTTCTACGAAGGACCACCTACTGCTAATGGTGTACCACATTCTGGACACGTACTTACTAGAGTACTTAAAGATGTATTTACTCGTTATAAATCTATGCAGGGGTATTATGTACCACGTAAAGGTGGTTGGGATACTCATGGATTACCAGTAGAATTGTCTGTTGAAAAGGAATTGGGTATTTCTGGTAAACAACAAATTGAAGAATTTGGCGTAGAAAAATTTATTAAACGTTGTAAAGAAAATGTATGGAAATATGTAGATATTTGGAAAGAATTTTCTGATAGAGTAGGCTACTTTGTTAATATGGAAGACGACTACTATGTAACTTATTATGATAGTTATATAGAGAGTGTATGGTGGGCTTTAAAAGAACTTGATAAAAAAGGATTATTATATAAAGGTTATAAGATACTTCCTAGTTGTCCAAGATGTGGTACAGCATTAAGTTCGCATGAATTGGCTCAAGGATATGAAGATAGAAAAGATACTACAGTTGTAGCCAAATTTAAATGTGTAGATGAAGATAATACATATTTCTTGGCATGGACAACTACTCCATGGACATTACCATCTAATATCGCACTTTGCGTAAATGCTGATGAAGATTATGTAAAAGTTAAGGCTAATAATGGCGAATGTTATATTCTAGCAAAAGCATTGTTGGGTGCTCATTTTAAAGATGGCGAATACGAAGTTGTAGATACATTTAAAGGTAAAACTTTAGAATATAAGAAGTATGTGCCACTATTTGATTTTGTAGATAAAAAGACTGCTGAAAAAGGATATTATGTAACTTGTGATTCTTACGTAACCTTAACAGATGGTACTGGTATTGTTCATATTGCACCTGCATTTGGTGAAGATGACTCAAAAGTTGGACATAAGTACAATTTACCATTTGTTCAACTTGTTGACAAATTCGGCAAGTTTACTGACAATTGCGGTAAATATTCTGGACAAGATGTCTTTAGTAAAAATGATGAAATCGTAGAAGACTTGTATCATCAAGGTAAAGTATTTAAGTCACAAAAACACGTACACAGTTATCCACATTGTTGGCGTTGTCATAGCCCATTAATTTATTTTGCTAGAAGTAGTTGGTTTGTAAAAACTACCGAATTAAGACAAGCAATGGTTAAGAATAACAATACAGTTAATTGGCTACCAGACAATGTTAAAAATGGACGTATGGGTAACTTCCTAGAGAATAACATTGATTGGTGCTTAAGCCGTGACCGTTATTGGGGTACACCACTTCCAGTATGGATGTGTGAATGCGGACATTATCATGTTATGGGCAGTAAACAAGAATTAAAAGATTTATGCCATGTTGATGGAGATATCGAACTTCACAAACCTTATGTTGATGCATTAACTATGACTTGTCCAAAATGTGGTAAACCTATGCATCGTGAACCAGAAGTTATAGATTGTTGGTTTGACTCTGGCTCAATGCCTTTTGCTCAACATCATTATCCTTTTGAAAATCAAGAATTATTTAAGGAAAGTTTCCCTGCACAATTTATTAGTGAAGGTATAGACCAGACTCGTGGTTGGTTCTATGCTTTGCAGGCTATTTCTACTGCATTATTTGATAGAAGCCCATACGAGACTTGTATTGCCAATGGTATGGTTGTAGATGATCAGGGTAGAAAATTAAGTAAGAGTTTGGGTAACTATATACCACCTATGGAGATGTTAAGTAAGATGGGTGCTGACCCAGTAAGATGGACTTTCTATACTGGTAGCCAACCATGGAATAATTTAATTCTTACCGAAAACACTGTTACCGAAAGTCAAAAGAAATATTTTGGCACACTTTGGAACACTTATGCATTCTATGTGCTTTATGCTGATATAGATAAGTTTGACCCTACTAAATATTCATTAAAAGATTGTCAGTTAACAGTTATGGATAAATGGATATTGTCCGAACTTAACAAACTTATAGATTATGTATGTAGTGAACTTGATAAGTTCCATGTTACTGAAAGTAGTAGAGCCATGGAAGAATTTATGGATAAATTGTCCAATTGGTATATAAGACTAGGCCGTAAGAGATATTGGGGCGAAGACTTTAGCGAAGATAAAAAGGCAGCATATGTAACTTTGTATACTGTACTTTCTACATATGTAAAATTGTCTGCACCATTTACACCATTTATGTGTGAAGCAATTTATCAGAACATTGTTAGGGGATTCGACAAAACTCAACCAGTTAGTGTACATCTATGCGATTATCCAGTAAGTGATAAATCTATGATTGATGAACAATTGTGTAGTCAAATGAATTTGGTTAGAGAATATACCGAATTAGGTAGAAGTGCACGTAATTTGTCTGGTATCAAGAATCGTCAACCACTTAACGAATTGTATTTAACTGATGCTAACAATAAGACCAATCTTAAACCAAATTTAATTCAAATATTAAAAGATGAACTTAATGTAAAAGACGTTAAACAACATGAAGATTTATCTAAATTTGTTAATTATACTTTAAAACCACAATTAAAGACAATAGGTCCAAAATATGGTAAAAAACTTAATGCTATAAGAGAATTCTTGACTACTTGTGATGCTATGAAAGTTGTTTCTACTGTAGAAAAAGGCGAAGTATTTAAGACAATGATTGATGGTGAAGAAGTAGAGTTTAGTAAAGATGACTTATTAATTTCTGTAAGCCAAAAAGAAGGTTATGCTTCGGCTACTGATGGCAATATTGCTGTTATATTGGATACACATTTAACTCAAGAGTTAATTGAAGAAGGTATTTATAGAGAATTTGTATCTAAAGTGCAAAATTTACGTAAGTCTTCCAACTATGTGGTTACTGACCGTATACATATAGAAATTAGCGGAGATAAAGAAGTAGAAGATATAATATTAAAATTTGCTAATCAAGTTAAACAAGACGTACTTGCTTTAAGTGTAAAAGTCGGAACTGATGGTGAGTTTAGTGAAGAATTTAATTTGAATGATCGTATGTTAAAAGTATCAATCAAACGTTAAAATATAAAAGTGAAGTGAATCATATAAAAGTGTTAACTTTTATGGTTCACTTCTTTTTTTGTTAAAAATATATTTATGTATTGTTTAGAACAAAATACTAATGTATAAAGATTTGTGATGCTGTAATGTTAAATTGTTAACATCTGCGTAAAAATAATAATTAAAATAAAGTATTATTAATATTAAAGTTACTTTATATGCTGGTAAATTGTTTAATTGTTTATTGTGTTTTTAATTAAATTGTTAAGTAAGTGCCAAATATTTGACATAATTGGCACATTGGTTTAGACTAGATTTAGGAGTTAAGATATGATAGATGTAATATATGAAGACAATCACATTATAGTAGTTATTAAGCCACAAAATGTACCTACACAAGAAGATAGTTCAAAAGATAAAGATATGCTTACTATGGTTAAGGAGTATATTAAAGAAAAATATAACAAACCGGGTAATGTATATGTAGGACTAGTACATAGATTGGATAGACCTACTGGCGGGGTTATGGTATTTGCAAAAACTTCAAAAGCGGCTAGTAGATTAAGTGAAGGTATCAAGAACAACGAAGTTAGCAAAAAATATCTTGCTATTGTGGATGGCGAAGTAAAAGTAAAAAGACAAAGATTAGTTGATTATTTAAAGAAAAACGAAAAAACTAATGTTGTTAGTGTGGTTGGTAGTGCAGTTAGTGATGCAAAATATGCCGAATTAAGTTATGAAGTAATTAATAGTGTGAAAAACACTAGTTTAGTAAAAGTAGATTTAGTAACTGGTAGAAGTCATCAGATAAGGGCACAATTAAGTCACAATGGTAATAGTATTTACAATGACTTTAAGTATGGCTCGAAAACAAAAGGTAATCTTATGCTTTGGGCTTACGAACTAGTATTAATACACCCTACAACCAAGCAAAAGATGACATTTAAAGTACTGCCAGATATGGTAGGTATGTGGAAATATTATGAAAATGATATTAACAAACTTGCATAATTATGTTTGTTATTTGTACAATGTTTAATAGTGCTTGTAATTTTTAACATTATATGCTAGATTATTGATTTTAGCATTGTATATTAGATTAATTATTTTTAAATATATAGTAAAAATCCACGGGTTTTAACCCGTTGATTTTCTTTAATAACAATAAAAAGTATAGCATTTTATTTGTGCTATACTTTTTTGTTGCTCTAACTAAATATAATAAATATCATATCAAAAGCCTATATTTGTCAGTTCTAAAGCGGATAGCATATATCTAAACAAAACGTAAAGTATATATATGTCATTCTGAGCGAAACGTAGTGTAGTCGCAATTTGACGTTAGTCAAATCGAAAGTGTGCTATGCACCTTTCGGAATCCCAAAAC
>ERZ808286.622-NODE-622-length-22207-cov-5.229731_pt1 | contig 22207 bp, 20 predicted proteins | sample MGYA00521276_ERZ808286 | MGnify/ENA primary metagenome ERZ808286 (study PRJEB31516, sample SAMN03275607) | gut metagenome | biome: mammalia-associated habitat; material: feces | host: Papio cynocephalus | place: Kenya | collected 2012-08-01 ... | reverse complement strand
ATCGCAACTGCGAGCCCCGCAGGGGCGCGGCAGTCCACTGGCAGAATCAACGGACTGAGTCCTAACAGTCGGGGCTGGACTGTGCGGCTGGGTCACTTGGATTGCCGCGTCGCTACCGCTCCTCGCAATTTCGATTCTGTTTGTAACAGATTGACGCCATCGCAATTTCGATGAATAACGGCAAAGCCCCGCCGGCGGCGCGGCGGGGCTTTTCATTGTTTTTTCGGCGCGTTACGCTTTTTTGACGATTCCGGCGTCAACGGCTTTCAGCATTACGGCGACGTCGCGCCAGCCCGTGACGGGAACGCCGTCGCCGTCCAGCACGTCGATGCCCTTTTCGCGGCAGTAGTCGATCATCTCTCCTTCGTCGGCGTTAAAGACCGCCTGCCACAAATCTTCGTATTCCTTTTGCGTGTAATCGGGCGCGGCGCCGAACAGGCGCGTCGTCAATCCGTCCGTTTCGCCGACCGGTTCGTCCGTCATTCCTTCCGCCGGTTCGGGTTTCGCGGGCAAATAGTCCATCGCGCGGATCAGTTGTTTTTCCATGGCGTTCTCCTTGTGGAAAAGTTGGTGTTGTCCTTATGTAATCACATTTAGTTTCGTCGTTCAAAGGAAAAATCGTTTTCCCGCGGCGTCACGCCAGCTTTTCAGCCGCCAGTTTGCGCGCCGCCTCGCCGTCGCGGTAGCGGAAGTACAAAACGAAATCGCAGAACACCAGCGCGAAATTCAGCACGTACAGCCAAAACACATAGTTGTAGCCGAAATTCAAAATCTTGTTGATCATGCCGCAAACGTAGCCGATCAGAATCAGCGACAAAAACAGCAGGCTTTTGCCGCCGACGTTTTTCGTGCGGTACGTTTTCATCACCGCGGCGGGCCAGCTGGCGCCAAAGCAAAGCAACATTCCGGCTTCAAACAAATCCATTTCATTCACTCCTTAAACATAAACCTCTTCGGTGGCGGAAATCGCTTCGGCGTTGCGCCCCTCCGACCGTTTCATACGATCCAAAACCTTGCGGTATTCGACCGGCACGACCTTGACGAACAGCGGAAAACGGTTTTCGCGGTTGTCCAAGATTTCCTTGGCGCGTTCCGATCCCGTGTATCGATAGTGTTTTTCCAGCAAAACGCGCAGAGCTTCCTTGTCGTCTTTCGTCCACACGTTTTCCAGATCGACGCTGTCCAGATTGCACCGCGTCTGGAAAATTTCCGTTTCGTCGTAGACGTAGGCGATCCCCCCGCTCATTCCCGCGGCGAAGTTGTAGCCCGTCGATCCCAGAATGACGACCGTTCCGCCCGTCATGTATTCGCAACAATGGTCGCCGACGCCTTCGACGACGGCGGTCGCGCCGCTGTTGCGCACGGCGAACCGTTCGCCCGCCGTGCCGCCGAAAAACGCTTCGCCGCCCGTCGCGCCGTACAGGGCGACGTTGCCGATGATGACGTTTTCCTGCGCCCTGAAGCCGGCGTTCGGCGGACGGCGCACGATAATGCGTCCGCCGGACAATCCCTTGCCGACGTAATCGTTCGCGTCGCCGCTGACGCGCACCGTCACGCCGTGCGCCAGAAACGCGCCCAAACTCTGCCCCGCAGATCCCGTCAAATCCAGCGTGATGGATTCGTCGGGCAAGCCCCTTGCGCCGAAACGCTTGACGATTTCGCCCGACAGACGCGTGCCGACCGCGCGGTTGATGTTGCGCACCGGCAGGGCGAACGTCGTTTTCAGCCCCGTCTTCATAGTCGTTTCAATCATCGGAATCAGGGATTCGTCAAAGTGTTCCTTTTCTTTTTCCTGCGGTTTCACGCAATGGCGGACGACGCCCGCGGGCGGAACGGTCAGCAGTTTGGAAAAGTCGATTCCCGCGATTTTTCCCGTATCGTAAGCGGGATTCATTTCCAGCAGTTCGGCGTGACCGACCATGTCGTCGACGGTTTTGAATCCCAATTTCGCCATATATTCCCGCATTTCCTGCGCGATAAAGCGCAAAAACGCGATGATGTGTTCGGGCTTGCCCTCGAAACGGGCGCGCAGTTCGGGGTTTTGCGTCGCCAGTCCCATCGGACAGGTATCCAAATGACACCGCCTGTCCATACAGCACCCCAGCGCGATCAGCAAAGCCGTGCCGAACCCGTATTCCTCCGCGCCCAGCAAAGCGGCGACCGCCAGATCGCGCCCCGTTTTCAGCTGGCCGTCCGTTTGGATGCGAATCCGGTCGCGCAACCCGTTGGCGATCAAAGCCTGCTGCGTTTCCGCCAGCCCCAGCTCCCACGGCAACCCCGCGTGACGGATCGCCGTCATCGGCGACGCGCCCGTTCCGCCGTCATACCCCGCGATGATCGCGATGTCGGCTTTGGCTTTGGCGACGCCCGCGGCGATCGTGCCGACGCCTGCCTTGGCGACCAGCTTGCACGACACTTTGGCGGTCGGATTCACGGTTTTCAAATCGAAAATCAGCTGAGCCAAATCCTCGATCGAATAAATATCGTGGTGTGGCGGCGGCGAAATCAGGGAAACGCCGCTGACCGTGTGGCGAATGCGGGCGATTTCCTCGGTCACCTTGTGCGCGGGCAGTTGTCCGCCCTCGCCGGGTTTCGCGCCCTGCGCCAGCTTGATCTGCAATTCCTCGGCGTTGACAAGGTATTCCGTCGTCACGCCGAAACGCCCCGAAGCGATCTGCTTGATTTTGGAACACAGGTCGTCCCCGTTCGGGCGTTCGCGGAAACGGTAGGGATCCTCGCCCCCTTCTCCGGAATTGCTGCGCCCGCCGATGCGGTTCATGGCGATCGCGATCGTTTCGTGCGTTTCGCGGTTGATCGAACCCATCGACATCGCGGCGGAAACAAAGCGTTTCATAATGTTTTCGACCGGTTCGACTTCGCCGATGTCCACGGGCGCGGTTTCCTTGAACCGCAACAGGTGGCGCAGGGTCAGCGGTTCGCGGTCGTCGACCGTCGAACTGTATTCCTTGTACAGCGCGTAGCTGTTTTCGCGCACCGCCTTGCGCAGTTTCATCGCGGCTTGGGGCGTCCACAGGTGTTCCTCGCCCCCGCGCTGCAACCGGTAGAAGCCGCCGACGTCCAGCGGTTCCGCCGGGATTTCGAAAGCGCGGGCGTGACGCGCGGCGGATTCGGCGGCGATGTCGTCCAATCCGATTCCGCCGATGCCCGAAGCCGTCCCCGTAAAGTATTCGTCGATCAGATCCTTGCCGAGTCCGACGGCTTCGAACACTTGCGATCCCCAGAAACTGCGGACGGTCGAAATGCCGACGCGACTGAAACATTTCAGCAATCCCTTTTTCAGCGCGGTCATATAGGCGCCGACGGCTTCCTCGGGCGACTTGTTCTTTTCCAGCGCCGCCGTTTCCGCCATGACGCGCACGGTTTGCAATGCCGTGACGGGACAGACCGCGTTCGCGCCGAAAGCGATCAGCTGGGCGAAATGGATGACTTCGCGCGCTTCGCCCGTTTCGATGACGATGCCGGCTTTGTGGCGCAGCCCTTTGCGGATCAGCGCGTGGTGCAGCCCCGACACCGCCAGCAACGACGGAATCGGCGCGTGTTCCGCGTCAAATTCCAAATCGCCGAGGATCAAAATATCCGCCCCGTTTTCAATCGCTTTTTCGGCATCGGCGACCAACCGGTTCAAAGCGTCTTTCAATCCTTTTCCGCCCTGTTTGACATCGAAAACGGCGGAAAGGCGGACGGATTTCACGTCGTCGTTGGCGATATGTTCCAAATGTGCCAGCGAATCGGCGTCCAGCAAAGGCGAACTGAGCTTCAGCCGTCTGAAATGCCCCGCCGTTTCCGTCAACAGGTTGTGTTCGCGCCCCAGAAAACTCATCAACGACATGACCAGCTCTTCGCGCAGCGGGTCGATCGGCGGGTTCGTGACCTGAGCGAACTGCTGTTTGAAATAGTTGAATAGCAGTTGCGAACGGTGCGACAACACCGCCAGCGGCGCGTCGAACCCCATTGACCCGACGGGTTCCTGCGCGTTGGACGCCATCGGGTTGACGATCAGTTTCAATTCCTCGTCCGTATAGCCGAATTCGTTTTGCGTTTTCAGCAGTTTCGCGGCGTCGACCGCGTTGCCGCCCTGCGGCGCGTACAGGTTGTGCAGCTGCATGCGGTTGTCGCGCACCCAATGGCGGTACGGGCTTTGACGCGAGATTTTGCCTTTGATTTCGCTGTCGGACACGACGCGGTGCTGTCGCAAATCGACCAGAAACATCTTTCCGGGGGTCAGTTTGCCCTGCTGGCGGACGTTTTCGGGAGCGACGTCGATCACGCCCGTTTCGGACGCCATGATCACGCACCCGTCCTTGGTGATCGTATAGCGGCAGGGACGCAGACCGTTCCTGTCCAGCAATCCGCCGATATAGGTTTTGCCGTCCGTGAACACCATCGCGGCGGGACCGTCCCACGGTTCCATCAGCGCGGCGTGGTATTCGTAAAACGCGCGCTTGTCCTCGCTCATCACGAATTTGTCGCCGAACGCTTCGGGCACCATCATCATCATCGCGTGGGGGACGGAGCGCCCCGCGGAAACCAGCAGTTCCAAAACGTTGTCGAAAATCATCGTGTCCGACCCCGTTTCGTCGACGACGGGTTTCAGCTTTTCGATGTCCGCGCCGAACGCGTCGCTGGCGAAAGCGGGCTCCATCGCGCGGATATGGTTGACGTTGCCGCGCAGGGTGTTGATTTCGCCGTTGTGCGCGACGTAGCGGAACGGCTGAGCCATGCGCCATGTCGGCAGGGTGTTCGTGCTGTACCGCGAATGGGCGATGCAAAAGGCGACCGCGAAATCCGCGTCCCGCAAATCGCGGTAAAACGCCGACAGCTGCGACCCCGCGACCAGCCCCTTGTACACGATCGTGCGGGGCGACAGACTGCAAACGTAGAACTGCGACATATCGCGGTTTTCGACCGCTTTGACCGCCTTTTCGACTTCGCGGCGAACAACGTACAGGCGGCGGACGAAATCGGATTCGTTGGCGAAAGACGACGCGACGAACACCTGTTTGAACGCGGGTGCGGATTGCGCCGCCAGCCGTCCCATGCAGCTTTCGTCGACGGGAACGTCGCGGTCGCCCAGAAAACGGCACCCCTCGCGTTCCGCCGTTTCGCGGAACAGGCGCAGGCAGGTTTCGGCGTCCCGCGGATCGGTCGGCAAAAACAGCTGACCGACGGCGTATTCGCCGAAGGGCGGCAAGTCGAACGGAACCGTTTTGCGAAAGAACCCGTCGGGCAGCTGCAACATCAATCCCGCGCCGTCGCTGGTTTTGCCGTCCGCGCCGATCGCGCAGCGGTGTTCCAGACTGGCAAGGATTTGAACGCCCTTTTCCACCAGCGAATGCGCCGGCCGCGCGTCCAGATCGACGATAAACCCGATGCCGCAGCTGTCGCGGTCGTTCCGCGGATCGTACAGCCCGAAAGCCCGCGGTTCGCCCGCTTTGTTCGATTGAAAAGCGTTGTTCGCCCGATTGTTCATAATCGCCCCCGTATGTCAGATGAAATACGGGCGGATAATACATATTTTTGCAAAAAACGCCTATAAAAAATTCAATCGGAAGCGCAAAAAAACGCCCCCGATCGTTTCGACGGGGGCGTTCCGGATTTCGAACGGATTATTTGTTTCCGTTGTTCTTTTCCTTTTCGGCGCGGTTTTTCAGGAATTTTTCCAACCAGTGAATGTTGTAGTTCCCGTCGATGAAATCGGGCGTCGAAATGATTTCGTCGTGCAAAGGCAGGGTCGTTCTGACGCCGTCGATGACGAATTCATCAATCGCGCGGTGCAAACGCATCAGACAGCCGTTGCGGGTTTTCCCGAACACGATCAGCTTGGCGATCATGCTGTCGTAATACGGCGGAACGGTGTATCCCGTGTACATGCCGGAATCGACGCGCGTCCACAACCCGCCGGGGGCGTGCCACTGCGTGATTTTACCGGGCCACGGAACGAACGTGAACGGGTCTTCGGCATTGATGCGGCATTCCATCGCGTGACCGTCGAAATGAATGTCGTCCTGCGTGTAGTTCAGATGCGCCCCCGCGGCGACGCGGATTTGTTCGCGCACCAGATCAATGCCCGTCACCATTTCCGTAATCGGGTGTTCGACTTGCAGACGGGTGTTCATTTCGATGAAGTAGAACTGACCGTTTTCGTACAAGAACTCGATCGTGCCGACGTTGCTGTATCCCAGCTTTTTCATCGCGTCGGTGACGATTTTTCCGATTTTTTTGCGCTGTTCGTCGTTCAAAGCGGGGCAAGGCGTTTCTTCCAGCACTTTCTGGTTTTTGCGCTGCATGGAGCAGTCGCGTTCGCCCAGATGCACGACGTTGCCGTATTTGTCCGCCAGCACCTGCATTTCGACGTGGCGGGGATTTTCCAAATACTTTTCGATATAGACTTCGTCGCTGGTGAAGGACGCCTTGGCTTCGGCGCGCGCCTGCGCGTACGCTTCGGGCAGTTCGTCGGCGTTGCGCGCGATGCGCATGCCTTTGCCGCCGCCGCCGGCGGTCGCCTTGATCAAAACGGGATAGCCCATTTCGGCGGAAACGGTCAAAGCCTCTTCCACGGTGTCGACCGCGCCGTCCGAACCGGGAACGACGGGCAGACCGGAATCGATCGCCGCGCGCTTGGCGGTGATTTTGTCGCCCATTTTACGGATCATTTCGGGCGTGGGTCCGATCCACGTCAATCCATGTTCTTCGACCATTTCGGCGAAATCGGCGTTTTCGGACAGAAAGCCGTACCCCGGGTGAATGGCGTCGGCGCCGGAAATCAAAGCCGCCGTGATGATCGCGGCTTTGTTCAAATAGGAATCCTTGCCCGCGGCGGGACCGATGCAGATCGCCTCGTCAGCCATGCGGACGTGCATGGCGTCGGCGTCGGCGGTCGAATGGACGGCGACCGTTTTGATGCCCATTTCGCGGCAGGCGCGGTGAATGCGCAGAGCGATTTCCCCGCGGTTTGCGATTAAAACTTTTTCAAACATCGGTTATTCCAAAATCAACAAAGGCTGGTCGTATTCGACGGGATCGTGGTCGGCGACCATGATCTGAACGACTTTGCCAGCGCGCGGCGCTTTGACGGGGTTGAACGTTTTCATCGCTTCGACCAGAAACAGGGTCTGATCGGCGGAAACGGTGTCGCCGACGGAAACATAGGGGGCGGCGCCGGGTTCGGGCGCGGCGTAAATCACGCCGACCATCGGGGATTTAATCGCGTCGCCCTTGATTTCGGCGGGCGCGGCGGACGCGACGGGCGCGACCGCGGGGGCGGCGGCGGGCGCGGGCTGGGCGGCGGGAACGGCGGCGGCGACGGGCGCGGCGACCGCGAAACCGCCCGTCGGCGTGCGGGTGACGCGGACGCGCAACCCTTCCGTATCGTATTCGATTTCGGCAAGCTCGTGTTCGTTGATGAGCTTCGCCAAATCTTTAACCAAAGAGGTGTCATAAGTGGATTTCGACATAGATGTTCATTCCCTATTCAATAAAGAGGCTACGGCCTCCAAAGCCAACAGATACCCTTGTTTCCCCAACCCGCAGATAACACCGTCCGCCGCCTTGGAAACGTAGGAAAGCCGGCGGAATTCGTCCCGCCGATGGATATTGGACAAGTGGACCTCCACCACGGGCATGCCGCACGCCAGCAAAGCGTCCATAATCGCGACGGAAGTGTGCGAATACGCCGCGGGGTTGATGACGATCGCGCCGCACCGTCCGCGCGCGTTTTGAATCGCCGTGACGATGTCGCCTTCGCCGTTGGACTGGAAAAATTCGATTTCCAACCCCAGCCCGCGCGCCTTGGCAGAGCATTCCGATTCGATGTCCGCCAGCGTGTCCGCGCCGTAAATTTCAGGCTGTCTGACACCCAGCAGGTTCAAATTCGGACCGTTTATCACCAAAACGCGGCGCATTTCACCCTTCCGTTCATAAAATCGATTTTCGACTTATACCATTAAACAAAATCGATTGCATTATAAATCATCGCCGAAAAATAAAATCATTCGATTGAATTATTAAAAAACGGCACGAATTTTGCATACATAAAGACGGGCAAAACTGCAAAGGAGAAAACGCGATGGCACTAGGATCTTTCGTCACGTCGACGATGGGCATGCACGCCCAGTCGCACGCGTTGGAACAAATCAGTTCGAACATCGCCAACGTCAACACCGTCGGCTATAAAAAAGTCAACGCGCGTTTCGAAACGCAAATGAGCAAATTCAACGAAATCGGAACGGACTCCCATTACTTTTCGGCGGGAAACGTCGACAGGCGCATGGTCGACATCGCGGGGATTCTCAGCCCGACGGGCAGCATGTACGATCTGGGCATCAGCGGTCAGGGTTTTTTCGTCGTCGAAGGTCAAAACGAAACGCTTTATTCGCGCGCCGGCGATTTTCAGGCGACCGCCACTCCGCCCGCGGGATACAGGGCGAAAAGCGTGACGTATTACAAACCGACGGACGGCGGCGTCGTCACGCAGTCGTCGCCCGCGAACTATTTTACGAACGCGTCGGGCTACTACGTCATGGGCTGGAACTACAACAACGACGCCGAGGCATTTTCTTCCGCGTTCGAACCGGTAATTATTTCCCCCATGGAATACTACCCCGGGCATCAAACGACGGAAATGTCGTTCAAAGGCAACATCGACGCGTCGTCGAACGAAACGCAGCTGCTGAAATTCCCCGTCTACGATTCGAAATACAACCAGCACACGCTGGCGATGAAATGGGAACCGCAGGACAACACGAACACGTGGAAACTGAACATTTCCATCGACGGCGCGACGGTCGCGGGCGACGCGATCGAAGTCATGTTCGACGAAAACGCGCAGATCGTTTTGCCGAAAGTCACGGACATTCAGGTGGCTTGGGACGACGGAGGCGCGGGAACGATCAAGCTGGACCTGCAACATTTCACGCAGTACGCGAACACGCTGAACGGATCCGTGCTGTCGCAGGACGGCAAGACGTTCGGTCGCCTGACGACGACGACGTGGGATTCGGACGGCGTTTTGAACGCGGGGTACAGCAACGGGGTCAGCGTTCCCGTGTGCAAGGTCGCCATCGCGCAGGTGCAGGTGCCGAACATGATGGAAGCCGTTTCGGGCAACATGTTCGCCTACAATCAAAACGCCGGCAATCTGGAAATCGTCGATTTGCAGAACACGCTGACCGAAACGACGGTCGAAGGCGGCAAGATCGAATCGTCCAACGTGTCGCTGGAAGAGGAGTTCACGAACATGATCGTCACCCAGCGCGCCTATTCCGGCAACGTGCAGACGTTCACGACCGTCAACGAAATGACGCAAGAGGCGATCAGCATTCTGACTTGATTGAAAAAGCCCCCAAAACGGGGCTTTTTCATTTTTTCCGTTCGAAAAAGGACACTTTCGTTTTTCCGGACAGGCGGCTGACGTGAATCAGGTCGAACCCGCCGGCGTATTTCGGAAAATCAAACGCCGTCCCCGTTTCGAACCGCACGCTTTCGGTCGTCAGGACGACGCGGTCGACCAGTCCGTTTTTCAAAAAGAAATCGTACGTTTCCGCCCCGCCCAGCAGCGTCGGCGCGCGCAGTCCCAGCCGTTTCGTCAAAGCGTCCAGCTCCGCCGGCGTTGAAAAATACAGGCGGTTGCCGGCGTTTTCCCGCTTTTGCCGCGTCAAGACGAACAGCGGCTTCGCCGTCAGCCTGTCCTGAAACTCCTCCGCCGTCTTGCGCCCGCAAACGAAACAGTCGCAGGCTTTGCCGTTCAGAAACGACCGGAGCAGCCTTTTGTCCTCGGGCGTCGAAAAATTCCCGTCGCCGTTTTTATCCGCGATAAACCCGTCGGCGGAAACGGCGGCGAACAGAGTCACTTGCATCGCATCACCGACAAAAGGGGCGTGTACAGGTCGTCTTCGGGATCGATTTTAAAATCCTTCATCGACGCGTTTTCGTTGAACACGATCTTGTCCCAGCCGCGCAAAATCACGATCGGCGTGCATTCGTCGGATTCGCCCATCAGCAACACCGCCATCGCCGCCAGCGCGTCGATCTCGTCGACTTGGGTCAGCGCCAGCGGACGCCCGAACAGGTCGGCGCGCCCGCGCAGGTCTTTCAGCGGTTCGACCCCCGCCAGCCCCGTCGAAATCCCCGTCACGCCGTAGCGCAGAGGCGTCGTGTGGCTGTCGGTCGAAACCACGCCCAAATCGCGCAAGCCGTGTTTGGCGCACAGGCGTTTTCTGATGTCGGCGCACAGGGCGTCGACGTTTTTCGGCCACATCACGTAATAGCCCCCCGCGTTGCTGGCGTCGATGCCCGCCGCGGGAATCAGGACGTTGTCCGTCACCGTCAGGTTGACGTTGAATCCGCCGCGGTGCGTGTAGGACAGGTAGCGGTCGGCTTCCTGTTTGATCAGATCGGTTTTGTCGACGCCGTCGCAGGGAACGCACCGTCCCTGATGAATGCCCAGAATTTTCGACGTGATGAAAACGATGTCCTTTTCGCGCAGTTCCGGCAGGGAATCCAGAATGTCGGAAATGTCGTCCCGCGGCGGACGAACCAGTCGGGTGCGGACGGGAATGAAATCGAAAGACACGGGTGAAACCTCCTTATTTCAAAACCTTGGACAGAAAGTCCTTCAACCGCGCGGACCGCGGATTGTTAAAGATTTCCGACGGAGTGTTTTCCTCGGCGACGCCGCGGTCGTCAAAGAACATCACGCGGTCGGCGACCTCGCGGGCGAAGCCCATTTCGTGCGTCACCAGAACCATCGTCATGCCTTTTTTCGCCAAACGGCGCACCAGCTCCAGCACTTCGCCGACCATTTCGGGATCCAGCGCGGACGTCGGTTCGTCGAACAGCATCACGTCCGGATCCATCGCCAAAGCCCGCGCGATCGCGATGCGCTGTTTCTGCCCGCCCGACAGCATCGCGGGGTACAGGTTCGCCTTGTCGGGCAGACCGACGGCGTCCAGCAGTTCGACCGCTTTGGCGCGCGCCCTGTCCGGCGGCGTCTTTTTCAGCAGGACGGGAGCGAGCGTGATGTTTTCCAGCACCGTTTTGTGGGCGAAAAGGTTGAACTGCTGGAACACCATGCCGATCCGCCGCCGCACGAGGTCGATGTCCGTTTTTTTATCCGTGATGTCGGCGCCTTCGAACAAAATCCGCCCCGACGACGGCGTTTCCAGTCCGTTCAGCATGCGCAGGAAAGTCGATTTGCCGCACCCCGACGGACCGATGATCGCGACGACGTCGCCCCGCGCGATCCGCGCCGACACGTTTTGCAAAACGACGTGCGGTCCGTAAGCTTTGCCGACGCCCCGCGCGTCGATCAGAATTTCACGTTCAGCGTTCATTTCTTTTCAGCCTTTTTTCCAAACGGGACACCCCCGCCGTCAAAACGACGACGAAGAACAGGTAGATCAGCGCGACCGCCGCCAGCGGCAGGAACGCGTCGTAGGTCACGCTGCGGATCACGTCGCCGCCGCGCGTCAGGTCCATCAGCCCGATATAGCCGCAAACCGACGTTTCCTTTAACAAAACGATAAATTCGTTCGCCAGGGCGGGCAAGACGTTTTTAAACGCCTGCGGCAGAACGACCAGCCGCATCGTCTGCGCGAAGCTCAATCCCAGCGAACGCCCCGCCTCCGCCTGTCCGCCGTCGACGGACAGAATGCCCGACCGGACGATTTCCGCCACGTACGCCGCCGAATTCAGCCCGAACGCCAGCGCGGCGACGACCGTTTTGTTCACGTCGGCGGTCGCGAAAACGACGTAGTACATGATCAGCAGCTGAATCACGGCGGGCGTGCCGCGAACGACGGTCAGATAAACGCGGCACAGGAAATTCAAAACGGGGAAAGATCCGTTTTTATCGCGCGACACGCGGACGACGCCGATCAGCGCCCCCAGAACCACCCCGATCAGCGCGGCGAAAAACGTGACGGTCAGCGTCGTTTTCAGCCCCGCCGCCAGATAACGCCAGCGCGCGTCCCGCAAAAAGTCGGCTTTGAACTTTTCAACAAGGGAAAAGCCCGTTTCCGCCGCGCCGGACAAAACGACCAGCACCTGTTTCGACGACGCGTAACTATCCGTAAAATCGATGTTTTTCAACCGTTCCGGCGTCACCGTCATGCCCGCGACGCCGATGTCGGCTTTGCCCGACTGCACCGCGCCGACGACGGCGTCGAACTCCATGTCTTCAAAAACGGCGCATTTGCCCAACTTCGCTGCGGCAAGACGCGCCAGATCGATGTCGATGCCCGCGATCTTTCCGTTTTCGTAAAACTCGTAGGGCGGGAAAGTCGCGTTCGTGGCGACTTTCAGTTTGCCGTTCGGGCATTTTTCCGTTTCGGCGACGGGATAAGCCCCCTTTTCGTCGCCGACGTGGTTTTTGAAAACGCGTTCCAGCGCGCCCTCCGCCTTCAATTCCGCGATGGCGGCGTTCAGTTCCGCTTTCAGTTTCCGGTTGCGTTTTGCGACGGCGACGGCGTATTCCTCGCGTTCGAAACCGTCGTCCGAAACCGCCAGCTTCGGATTGTTCGCGACAAAAGCCGCCGCGGGCTGTTCGTCGATCAGAACGGCGTCGACTTTGCCGCGCAACAGGGACTGCACCGCGTCGCCCGCCTTGTTGTAGCGTTCGACCGCCGCGCCTTCGACGTCGCCCGCCAGCGCGTCGCCCGTCGTTCCCAGCTGGACGCCCACGCGTTTGCCGCGCAGAGCGTCGCCGATATCCGCGACGGCCGCCGACGACGCCAGCCAGACCAGCGCGAAAAACAAAACCGCTTTTTTCATTTCGCCCCTTTCGTTTTTTTTCAGACAGCCCGTTTGTAAAACAACCGCGCGGGAAAGGCAAGCCCGCCTTTATCCGAAAAAAGCTCTTGACTTAAAGTCAGGTCGAAGTTCTAAACTGTTTTTGTTTTCAAACGGGAAAGGATCAAAATCATGACGGAAAAACTGGTTTTCAATTACCGCAAAAGCGGCGGTTTTCTGTGTTTCGGTCTGCTGTCCGTGTTCGCGGCGGCGTTTTTGGCGGTTCCGATGCTGACGTGTCCGTGCGCGTGGAACTGGCGCTGGGCGGTTCATTGGTGGTACTGGTATCTGATTCCGCTGGGATCGGCGGCGGCGTTTCTGTTTTTCGGCGTTTCCAGCCTGCTGTTCTGGTTCAACCATATCCGCAAAAAGCCCTACGTCGTGATTTCCGGCGGCGTCGTGCGCATCGACGCGGAAACGGACATCAAAGCCGACGACATCGTTTCCATCGCCGAAAAAAGCTTTTTGGGCTGTAAAATGCTGTGTCTGGAAATCAAAAATCCGCAAGACTACAAATTTTCGTGGCGTTTCAAGGCGGACCGCCTGTTCCACAAAAAATACCACGCGTTCGTCTGCCCCGAAATGGTCGCGAAAGATCAGGTTCAGGCGTTCACGGAATGGTTTTCCGCGCGCTATCCCGCCGCGAAATGACAAACCGCGTTTTAAAAAGGGGGCTTTTCCAAGCCCCCTTTTTTCGCGTCACTTTTCGGATTTTTGATTCGTCACCGAAAAGATGTGCAGCAGGTTCGTGTTGCCCGTCACGTTGAACGGCAGCCCCGCCGTCATGATGATCTTTTCGCCGACTTTCGCGCCGAACAGATCCCGACAGTAGCCGGACGCCCTGCGCGCGACGTCGACCAGCAGGTTCATCGGTTCGCAAACGACGCTTTCGATGCCCCAGAACAGGCTCATCTTGCGGGCGACGGATTCGTCGGGCGTCATGCACATCACGGGGATATAGGGGCGTTCGCGCGACACGCGTCCCGCCGTCGCCCCGCTGATGGTGTAGGAAACGATCGCCGCCGCGTCTTCCAGCGTTTCGGCGGTCACGCGCGCGGAAACCGTAATCGCGCTTTCGGGCGTGTGTTCGGGTTCCAGACGCGCCGCGTCCAGATACCGGCGGTACAAATCGTGCGATTCCGTTTCCATGATGATTTTGTTCATCAGCGTCACCGCTTCGACGGGATAGGACCCCGCCGCCGTTTCGGCGGACAGCATCACGGCGTCCGCGGCGTCGAAAACGGCGGTCGCGACGTCGGACGCCTCGGCGCGGGTCGGCGTCGGGTTCGACACCATCGATTCCAGCATCTGCGTCGCGACGATGACGGGCTTTCCGCCTTTGCGGCAGGCGCGAATGATCTTTTTCTGCAAAACGGGGACTTTTTCGGGCGGAACTTCGACGCCCAAATCGCCGCGCGCCACCATGATCCCGTCGGACAGGCGGATAATTTCGTCCAAATGTTCCAGCGCCGCGGGTTTTTCGATTTTGGAAACGATCCACGCCCGACCGTTGATCAGCGACCGCGCCAGCAGCAGATCCTCGGGTCGCTGGACGAACGACAGTCCGATAAAGTCGGCGCCCATGTCCAGCGCCGCCTGCAAATCCAGCTTGTCCTTTTCGGTCAGCGCGTCGATCGGCAGAGGAACGCCGGGGACGTTCACGCCTTTTTTATTCGACAGGCGTCCGCCGATCACCACCGTCGTGTCGGCGTAATCCTTGCCGAAAGCGTCGACGCGCAGACGCACCAGCCCGTCGTTCAGCAACAGGTCCATGCCTTCCGTCATCGCTTGGAAAATTTCGGGGTGCGGCAGACAGACGCGCGTTTTGTCGCCGGCTTCGGGCGACATGTCCAAACGGAACTTGTCGCCGATATGCAGTTCGATCGCGCCGTCTTTGAAAACGCCGATGCGCAGTTTCGGTCCCTGCATGTCGCACAAAATCGCCAGCGGGCGTCCGATTTCCTTTTCCGCCGCGCGGATATGGGCGACGTTTTTGCGGTGGTCTTCGTGACTGCCATGCGAAAAGTTCAAACGAAAGACGTTGACGCCCGCCCGCGCCAAAGCTTTGATGGTTTCGGGCGTGTTCGACGCGGGTCCCAGCGTCGAAACGATTTTTGTGAAATGAGACCGTTTCATCTGTAAAATCCTTGATAAAGTTATAAATCGGACACCGTCAAAGTCAGCGTTTCCGTCAGACTTTCGTCGGGGTCGAGGGTTTTGATCCCCGTTCCGGCGATGCCGCGCGACGCCAGATTGAACGCGTCCGTCGCGTTGGTCACGGGTTCGACGCAGAAAAAGTCCCGCCCCGCGGGCGACCAGACGACGACGTGACCGAAATCGCTGTACGCCGTCATGTTGATTTTGCGTTTGCGCGCGGGCCAGACGATTTCCGCCTTGCCATCGAATCCGCCGAAGCAGGTGTCCAGCTCCAGCTGCGAAATTTTCAGCCCTTTGTCGAACTGCCATTCGGCGGGCGTTTTGATCGGGCGTTCGCGGGGCGGCGCGCTTTCGTGCGCCCAGACGTTTTTGTTTTTAAACGTCACGATCGTGTCGTCGTCTTTCGGAAAAAACGGGTGCCAGCCCAGTCCGCAGGGCATGGGAATCCCGCCTTTGTTCGTCAGCGTCAGGGAAACCGTCAGCGATCCGCCGTCCAGCGCGAATTCCTGTTCGGCTTTGTACGCGAAGGGAAAGCCGGATTTGCCGTTGTGGTCGAAAGCCAGTTTTGCCGCGTTTCGCGCCGTTTCGACGACGTCCCAAGCCGTCTGCCAGCCTTCGCCGTGCAGGGGATCGGCGACGACGGGGTGGTTTTTGGGGACGGTTCTGCGGATTCCCCAGTAAATGAAGTACCCGCCCCTGATTCTGTTGGAATACGGCACCAGCGGGAACATCGCCGTTTCGTCGGCGGCGCGGCGTTCGACGGCGCCCGAAAGCGCGGGACGCATCAAATCGTCGCCGTTTTTCCTCCAATACAACAGCGCTCCGCCCGCCGCGGGGCTGACCGCCGCGGAAAACCCGCCGTCCGTCAAAGAAAGAATGTCCGTATCTGCCATATCTTCGCCTTTTCGTTTTAAAATGTTTCCGTCCGTTTTAAACTGTAAGCGCGCCGACCGCAAGCCCTTTTCCCGTTATCGCCGCGCCGCCTTTAAAAAAGCGTCGCGACCGTCGTATTCGCGACCGTCCGCGACGGCGCGTTCGAACCGAACGGCGTTCAGCGCGGCGTCCGGCAGGGCGACCTTCGTCAGCTCCGCGCTTTGCGCCGCGAATTTTTCGTCGGGATTCGTCAAGGTCAGCGCGGCTTTGCGCACGAAAGCGGCGTCGATCGTCAGCACCGCCGGTATTTTGTTGTTCGGATCGTTCACGACCGCGCCCGCCAGCACGCCGTCCAGAACGATCTCGCCCGCGTCGAAGCGCAGAGACCGCTTGGCATCGCTGTTTTTGACAAACAGAGTCATGTCGGATTTGACGCCGGTCAGACCGACGCGCGTCAAAATCAGCTTTTGTTCCATGATCAGCTTTCTGACTTCGGAAAAATCGACTTTGACCTTTTCCGCCTCGAACGTCCCGCGCACGTTCAGACGATCGACGACGATTTTAAATCCGGACAGGACCAGATCGCGCGACGCGTCGATTTCCAGAAAACGGTAAGAGATGTCCAGCCCCGCGAACCGTTTAAAAAACTGCGTCAGCATGAAATCCGCCACGGAATCGGCGATGTTGTCCTTTGTCCGTTCGGAATGGAGCAGCCGGATCTTGACGGGCGATTCGGGCGCCGGAGCGTTCGCGTCCGCCGTTTCGGCGCGCGCCGCGCACGCCGTCGAAAAAAGCGCGATGAATGCGAAAAAAAATTTCATTCGTTTTGACCTTTGGCAAACAATCCCTTAAACTCCGCAGAAAAACAGCATAGCATTTTTTTTGCCGAAAGAAACGGGTTAAAACGCGGGGATCGCGAAAAATGGACTTTCAATCGCCCTTGTACAGGGCTTTTCTGATCAGGCGGCACGCCAAAGTGTTGGCGGACGCGCGGCTGGAAACGGGCGAAACCGTGACCGCGTTCTGTTCGAACACGACGCGCATGACGGGGCTGTGCGCGCCGGACACCGAAATCGGTCTGTCCTACCGCCCCCGCCCGTTCAGACGCCTGCAATTCGTCTGGGAAACCGCCGTCGTCAACGGAACGACCGTCGGCGTCAACCAGGGACTGCAAAACGGACTGGTCGCCGAAGCCGCGGCGAACGGCGCGCTGTACGAGCTGGGCGGATACGAACGGATCGAACGCCCCGCCGCGTTTCCGCACGTCGATCTGCTACTGACGCCCCGCGAAAACAGCGGCTATCCCGTGTGCAAAGTCGCCGTCGCCCCCGTTTATCAAAAGGACGGCGTCGATTTGCTGTTTCCCGACGGCGTCGACGTCGCCAACCATTACGTTCTGCGCGCGCTGGAAAACGCTTTGCGCGCGGGCGAACGCGCGGTTTTGCTGCTGCTGGCGCAGCGCATCGACGCGATCGGCGCGCGGGCGGCGTGGAACGCGGACGCGCCCTATTTGGTAAAGTTGCGGGATTTGTGCGATAAGGGCTTGGAAATTATCTGTTGCGGTTGTAGTGTATCCCCGCAGGGCGTGCGGATCGCCGCGCGTTTGCCCTTTATGTTTTGAAAAGGCTTGAAATCGCTATGTCAAAGGAAAAAATCATCATTCACTCCGCCGAAGATTACGAAGGCATGCGCCGCGCGGGCAGGCTCGCCGCCGAAACGCTGGACATGATCACCCCTTACGTTCGGGCGGGAATCACAACGGGCGAACTGGACAGGCTGTGCGACGACTTCATCAACAAAAACGGCGGCGTGTCGGCATGTCTGGGATACCGCGGCTATCCGAAATCCGTCTGCATTTCGCTGAACCACGTCATCTGCCACGGCATTCCGGGCGACAGAAAGCTGGTCAACGGCGACATTTTGAACATCGACGTCACCGTCATTCTGAACGGGTGGTACGGCGACACCAGCCGCATGTACGCGGTCGGGAAAGTCCCCGTCAAAGCCAAACGCCTGATCGACATCACCTACGAAACGATGTGGCGCGGCATCGAACAGGTGCGCCCCGGCGCGACGCTGGGCGACGTCGGACACGCGATGCAGGCTTACGCCGAATCGCAAAGATGCTCGGTCGTCAAGGATTTCTGCGGTCACGGGCTGGGTCGCGTGTTCCACACCGCGCCGAACGTGCTGAACTACGGTCGCCCGCATGACGGGCTGGTTTTGGAAGAAGGCATGTTCTTCACCATCGAACCCATGGTCAATCTGGGCGGCGACGATCTGAAAATCCTGTCCGACGGCTGGACGGCGGTCACGCGCGACATGTCCCTGTCCGCGCAGTTCGAACATTCGCTGGCGGTCACGGCGACGGGATACGAGATTTTCACGGGTTCGCCGAAAGGGCTGGACCGCCCGCCCTACCGGATCGACACCGAATGACGGACAGGGACGCCGAACCGCTGTTGGATCTGATCGCCGAAACCGCGGACGTTTCGGGCGATTTTTCCGACGCGGACGACGCGGCGCATTATCTGGGACACCGCGAACGGCTGCGGCGCAAGGTCGTCGCGTTCGGCGTCGATGTTTTGCAGGATTACGAACTGCTGGAATTTTTGCTGATGTATGCGATTCCCAGACGCGACGTCAAACCGCTGGCGAAAGAACTGATCGGACGGTTCGGGTCCTTTTCCGCCGCCCTGAACGCGTCACCCGACGAATTGAAGCGGGTCAAGGGCGTCAAAGACGGCGCGGCGGCTTTGCTTTCCGCCGTGCGCGGCAGCGCCGTCCGTCTGGCTAAATACGAAATTTCCTCCGCCCCCGTCATCAAAGACTGGAAATCCCTGATCGACTATTGCCGCGTCGACATGGGGCAAAAGAAGACGGAATGTCTGCGCGTTCTGTTTCTGGACGCGCGCGCCCGCCTGATTCGGGACGAAATCCTGCAAAAGGGATCCGTCAGCCAGACGCCCGTCTATCCCCGCGAAATCGCCAAAAGGGCACTGGATCTGTCAGCTTCGTCCGTCATCATGGTGCACAACCACCCCGCCGGCGACCTGCGCCCGTCGAAAAACGACGCGCTGATGACCAAAGCCGTCGCCGACGCTCTGGCTGTTCTGGACGTCGCGCTGATCGACCACCTGATCATCACCAAAGCCGGCTATGTGTCGCTGAAGGACTGCGGCTGTCTGAAATGACGGAAAGCTTCCGCCCGCCGGCAACGGACTGTGCGGTTCAAAAAAAGCCCCCGCGTTCGAATTTCCGCGGGGGCTTTTTTACGGGTTTTCGTCAGCCTTTGACCAGACCGTGTTTTTTCTTGCCGACGGACAGCTTGATTTGTCCGTCTTTCAAATCGGCGGCGGTCAGGACGATATTTTCGCCCGCCGCGGCGGCGTCGTTGATCTTCACGCCGTTCTGCGCGATCAGGCGTTTCGCCTCGCCCTTGCTGGCGGTCAGTTTCAACCGCACCAGCGCTTCGGTCAGCGGCAGATTTTCGGCAAAGGCGATCACGGGCAGATCGCCGCCCGCCGCGCCCTCTTCAAACGTTTTGCGCGCGGTTTCCGCGGCGGCGCGGGCGGCTTCCTCCCCGCGGCAAAGTTTGGTCGCCTCGAACGCCAGAACCTTTTTCGCCTCGTTGATTTCCTTGTCTTTCAGCGATTCCAGACGGCGCACCTCGTCCATCGGCAGGTCGGTGTAAATGCGCAGGCATTTGCCGACTTCGGCGTCGCCGATGTTGCGGAAATACTGGTAATAGTCGTAGGACGACAGCTTTTCCTCGTTGATCCAGACGGCGTTGCCTTCGGACTTGCCCATTTTCTTGCCCGACGAATCCGTCAGAATCGGACTGGTGAATCCGAACAGCTCGACGTCGTACTTGCGCCGTCCCAGCTCCGTCCCCGACGTGATGTTTCCCCACTGGTCCGATCCCGCGATCTGCGCGCGGCAGCCGTATTTTTCATACAGCCGGCAGAAATCGTACCCCTGCAGCAGCTGGTAGTTGAATTCCAGAAACGTCATCTGCTGTTCGCGTTCCAAGCGGGTTTTGACGCTTTCCATCGTCAGCATGCGGTTGACGGAATAATACGTCCCGACGTCGCGCAAAAAGTCCAGATAGTTGACGTCCTTGAACCAATCGTAGTTGTCGGCGACGATCGCGCCGTTTTCCGCGTCGTCGAAACGAATGAACTTCGCGTAGGACGATTTCAGCCCCGCGATGTTGCGCGCGATGGTTTCGGGCGTCATGAACGGGCGCAGCTTGTCCTTGCCCGACGGGTCGCCGATGCGCGACGTCGCGCCGCCGACCAGCATGATCGGCTTGTTGCCCAGCTTTTGAAACCAGCGCATCATCATCACGGGCACCAGATGCCCGACGTGCAGACTGTCGGCGGTCGGATCGGATCCCAGATAGCCGACGGCAGGCTTTCCCGTTTTTTCGCATTCGCACAGATAGGCGTCGAAGCCCTCTTCGTTCGTGCATTGGTTGTAAAAACCGCGTTCGGTCAGAATGCGCAGAAATTCGGATTTGAACTGAGTCATCAATAAACGTCCCGTTTGGATTTTATTAAACTATTTTGCCTATGGTATTTACCAACAAACACGACAAAACTCAACACCAAAGAAGACGAAAGACAAAAGATGGAAGTCATCAAACCTTTGACGGCGCTGGGACTGACGAGCGGCACGTCCATGGACGGCGTCGACGCGGCTCTGCTGGTCACGGACGGGGTCGACGTATTCGAATACGGCAAGGCGCTGAACCGCCCCTACGACATGAACATGCGCGCCGACCTGCGTTCCGTGACGGGGCGCGGCGCGAGCGGGGACGGCGAACGGCTCAAAGACGTCGAACGCAAAATGACCCTGTTTCACGCGCAGGTCGTGTCCGAACTGCTGGACGCGGCGGGACTGCGCGCGCAGGACGTCGACGTCGTCGGCTTTCACGGGCACACCGTGTTTCACAGCCCGTCGGAACACGTTTCCGTCCAGATCGGCGACGGCGACCTGCTGGCGCGGCAGACGGGCATTCCCGTCGTCAACCGTTTCAGAAACGCCGACATCGCGAACGGCGGACAGGGCGGTCCGATGATGGCGTCCTACCACGCCGCTTTGGCGCGGGATCTGGAAAAGCCGGTCGCCGTTTTGAACATCGGCGGCGTCGCGAAGATGACGTGGATCGGGGAAAACGGCGAACTGCTGGCGTTCGACACGGGACCGGGGAACGCGCTGATCGACGACTGGATGATGAAAAAACACGGCACGAACATGGATTTCGACGGCAACATGGCGGCGAGTGGAACGGTCAACGAAAAAATCGTCGCCGCGCTGATGAAAGACCCTTATTTCAAAAAACAGCCGCCCAAAGCCCTCGACCGCGACGAATTTTCCGCGAAAGCGGCGGAACAGCTGGCGGGCGAAAGCGTCGCGGACGGCGCGGCGACCCTGACGGCGTTTTCGGCGCAGGCGGCGGCGCAGGCGGCGGCGGACTTTATGCCGAAACCGGCGAAACGCTGGATCGTCTGCGGCGGCGGCGCGCACAACCCGACGTTGGTGCGTTTTTTGCGCCAGCGGTCGGGGGCTGAAATCCTGCCCGCGCGCGAAGTCGGCTGGAACGGCGATTTTCTGGAAGCGCAGGGCTACGCCTTTCTGGCGGCGCGGTCGCTGTTCGGACTGCCGATTTCGTTTCCGACGACGACGGGCGTGCCGCATTCGATGTGCGGCGGCGCCCTGCACGGCGTCCCCGATCCGCTGAAAAACAAAAAAGCCAGATAACGCCGTTTTTTTCAAACGCCCGACCGTCCCGCCCCGCGGCGGGAACGGCGGCTTTTTCAAAAAAAAAAACGGGCTTGACCCTTTAAGGAAAAGAGAATAAACCTCATTTACTTTTTTTGATCCACTTCGAAAGAAAGGACAACGCGATGATTGACGAAGAAGATTACGGCAAAATTATCGAAGCGCACGCCCACATCGGGACGTGGTGCGCCGACAACGCCGATTTCACCGAAGAAACGCTGAACAACGTCATGGGCGAACCGTTCACCGTGTCAATCAACGGCGAAGAGGAAGAAAACGAAGTCGTCGCCGTCATGGTTTCGAACATGAGCGGCATCGACCTGAAACCCGACGGATCCCCCAAAATCACCGAAGACGAAGCCAACGCGGAAATGCTGGACATCGCGCGCGAAAACCCGAAATTCAAACCGCTGATCATCGGACAGCCGGGGTACGGGAACGCCGACAATCTGGCGCGCATGATCGAACTGCGCGGCGACGAGATCTACGGCGTCAAACTGCACCCGAACACGCTGGCGCTGGACGCGAACGATCCGCAGTACGAACCGTATATGGAAGTCGCGCAGGAATACGGTCTGCCCGT
>ERZ808286.616-NODE-616-length-22364-cov-4.359720_pt1 | contig 22364 bp, 14 predicted proteins | sample MGYA00521276_ERZ808286 | MGnify/ENA primary metagenome ERZ808286 (study PRJEB31516, sample SAMN03275607) | gut metagenome | biome: mammalia-associated habitat; material: feces | host: Papio cynocephalus | place: Kenya | collected 2012-08-01 ... | reverse complement strand
GTCTGGGCGGTTTTTGATTTTGAGCCGGGGATGTGTTGTGTTCTGTCCGCCCCGGGTTCACGGTGAACTCGCCTCGGCTTTGAATTGAACTTGGGGCGGGTTGGTGTTGAGCTCGGGCCGGAAACCAGGCTCTCTGCAGGAAGCGTATATATTGTTACGTTAGGTACAGACGCGCCGGAGCCGGGGTTGGACGGGGGCGTTCAGGAAAGGCTCTTTAATAGAGCAAAATAGGGCGTTGCGCCGGGCGCTCGGGTTTGCTACACTATCTCCCACGTTTATACGGAGCGTAGCGCAGCCTGGTAGCGCATCTGCTTTGGGAGCAGAGTGTCGGGGGTTCAAATCCCTCCGCTCCGACCACTTCAGCGGGGGTTGGTTTTTTCTGATTATCATGTAATGTAAACTCAAGAACCCCACGTGTGGGGTTTTTCGTTTATTTAAAATGGGCGGCGTGGCGTTTGAGGTTTTTCGCTGAGGGGGCGGGTTCCTGTTTCGCTAGGCTTCAATTTCGTTGTACGGAATGAGGCGTGTTCGCTTTACTTCCGCGGCTTTGGCCGCATAGACTTGCCGGTGGTTTAAGTTCGTAGTATGGCATAAATTATAAATGGTGAAATGCCGAATTTATCATCCTGAGGTGCAGAGCCACCTCGGTGATGTTGTGCTTGGAACAACATTGGGTGATCGGCTTGGCAGGTGTTGTGCTGCGTCTTTGGAGCTTGTATTTGAGCTTGTATTTCAAACGGGTGCGGTGTTTTCTTCCCTATTCCTATTCATGGGATGTGTTTTAGCCGTTCTCGGATCTGATTCAGGGATGGAGTCTGTTACCTAAGTAGGTAAGCGATATATATATTATGATATATACCATGGATATGATATACTTCTTGTTGTGATGAAGAAGATGTGCCACTTGGATTACGCAGGGCTCAGGCTTTTCTCTTGGCGTTCGGAATTGGGGTGTTGCTTGTAGCTGTACACGAAATCAGAGGGTGCAGAACTTCTTTCAAAACATCATGGGAGAAGCCCTTAACGCCTAACGACTGAGCGTAAGCGTTATCGCTGAGAACGGGATGGCGAGGGGTGGTATCTCGTGATTCAACATCACTGTCATGTTTCAACAAAAGAAAAGAACACAGCAATGGCAAATGAACTGGACGAACTGAGCGGGCCTGTCAACAATGCAGGCAGAACGATTTGTGTGATTGAAAAGCAGCTTCCGGTACGCATTGGCGTGGGCTCGGTTTTATTCGAGATTCTGCTGTGGTGCCTCGGCATTGTTCCGGGGGTGATCTTTCTCTTCATGAAGATCGGTGCTAAGAATTACTTTCAGCAGCTTCAGCAAAAGATTCAGGCGGATGCTTCGACTATTGACAACTACCTTGAGCAAAGGGTTCAGATTTTGATGAATCTTGCCAAGCTTGTCGAAAAAGCGGTTGATCTTGACAAGGATGTGATGAAGGCGGTTGCTGCATTCCGCGGCGGCGGGCTGACAGATGGCGAGCGAAACGCCGTTGTCAACCAGATTGATGGATGTTTTGGGCGTCTCTTCCCGCAAGTTGAGGCGTACCCCGATCTCCATGCACATGCCGCAATTGCAGAGGCTATTCAGCAGAACAGCTATCTCCAGAGGGAGATTACCGCTGCGCGCCAGCTGTATAACGATTCCGTTATGCAGTGGAATGCCGATGTTTTTACTTGGCCGACAAAGCAGATCGTTGCGGCGCGCGCCGGTTACACAACGCGTATTCCGTTTGCCGCGTCTGCCGAGACGAAGGCTCAGGCGAGAGGGACGTTCTTTTGATTGAGGATGTGTATGAACCGCTTACGCGCTATCGTGACGAATTTCGTATGAAGTTCGCCGCGTTGGTGCGTGAGAAGTTTAAGGAGCTTACAAAAACTGCGGGTGTTGATGGTAAGGCAAATCGTGCACTCGTAATTCAAATCAAGAAATTGCAGGAGCAGGCCGATTCGGCAGGCGCCAGGAAAAAGCGTTGTGGGTGCTTGATGGCCGCCGGCTTCGGTTTGGCAGCGCTTGCGCTCATGGGCGTGATAGCCACGCGCGGTGCGGAAGCGCAGGGGCAGGGGCTGTATATGTTCGGCATGATAGTGGGGCTGGTTTTTGGAATCGCCATGCGTTCACGCTCCAATGCAGTTGCGAAACGAATTGCTGGCCTCGAATCGCAGATCGCGGCGAAAAAAGAGGTTGCATGGAAACAGATGGAGCCGTTGAACCGACTCTATACGTGGGATGTTACGGTCAAGTTGATTGAGGCAGCCGTGCCCCGATTGGTGTTCGACCCATATTTCACGGCAGACAGGCTGGAATCGCTGCACAGGCAGTTTGGGTGGAACGATTCTTTTAATGAGGGGAAGTCCATCCTTTTTGCGCAATCGGGCGTTATCAACGGGAACCCCTTTGTGTTCGGCCAGTACCTTGATATGGCGTGGGGAGAAAAGACGTATGAGGGGTCGAAGGTTATCTCGTGGACGGAGTGGGAGGAAGGCTCCGATGGAAAACAGCACCGCGTTAGAAAATATGAGACGCTTCACGCGCAGGTAACCAAGCCGATACCCGTATACAGTGAAGAGAAACTTCTTATCTACGGAAACGATGCCGCGCCTAATCTTTCGTTTTCACGCCAGCCGTCCGGATTGACCGGGAAGGATGGTAACCTTTTGAGCTCGATCCGCAAGAAACGGCGTTTGAAGCAGTTGAAGGCGTATTCTCGCAACTTAAATGATGATTCAAACTTCACATTGATGAGCAACCACGAGTTTGAGACGTGGTTTCATGCCAAAGACCGCGACAACGAAGTTGAGTTCCGCCTGCTCTTCACGCCGATTGCACAGACGCAGATGCTGAATTTGATGAAGGATACAGCGGTCGGCTACGGAGATGATTTTACCTTTATCAAGCGGAAGAAGATAAACGTGCTGCGCTCGCAGCATCTTAACGAGGCGGCGATCGACACCGATCCGGCGCGGTTCTATAATTGGGATTATGATGCGGCATTCTCCTTTTTCATTCAGTTCAACGAACGGTACTTCAAGGACGTTTACTTCGCGATGGCGCCGCTTCTTGCGATTCCGGTTTATCAGCAGATACGGTCGCATGAGGATATCTGGAAAGACGTTCTGGGGAGCAAGGCATCTTCGTTCTGGGAGCATGAGGCCGTTGCGAACTACCATGGCGAGGAGAAGTTCAAGCATTCGAGCTGCATTACCCGCAGTATTCTTAAGACCCAGGTCGTTCGGTGGGAGAACGGTGAAGGCACAATTGAGGTAACCGCCTACGGTTACCGCGGGGTGAAACGTGTCGATTATGAATGGGTGCTTGGCGGCGATGGTAATTTGCATCAAGTTGACGTGCCTTGGACGGAATATCTGCCTGTGAAGAAGACAAGCAAGATGTATCTAAGCGAGCGCGAGACGCCGTCAGACCTCTTCAAGCGGAAAGCCTCGGCTTCACGTGAGCGCGCATTCCGCCGCTCCATCCGCTCTTTTCTTATAGAGAAATAAGACACTCGGTGGTGAACTCCTCGAAACGAATCGTGCGGAATGTGTGAAACGCAGGAACCTTTCGGGAATGAATGAGGTATGTTGTGTTTCATCGGGTGCGCCGTTTTTTGTTTTGGCGGTGTTGCGCTGCCTGCTCTTTGCAGGCAATGGGCTCAGGCTTAAGTGGAAGGTGAAGAGGTAACGTGAGGTTTGTCATGCCATACGGGATAGACAGTTTTGACGCTGCGGATCATCCGATGGTGTGCTGTTCAGAGGCTGTGTCGGGAGCGGACGTGCGGAACGCAGGGCGCAGCCTGCGATATGGACGTTTTCGGTATTTTCGTTGTGTCGTCTGCGGCGTATGCGCGGCTTATCCAGCCGCCGAAGCAGGTCTTCGATGAGCGGAACGGCAGGACGTACGATTCGCTTGTCCGCTTTTGTGAGCTAATGGCCGCGGCGACCCCGACACCATTGGAGACACTGCTCCTGCCGGAGGACTGTATTTTGAAAACATCTCCGGCGTATTTCATGTTTGTTGCCAACCGGAATCGGTGCTGCCGTTTTGGACCGAAAGAAACGGGTCAACGAGGATGTCGCTTTATTCGGCCATCGCGTTTGCTGTTATGCCCAACAATAGGGCGATTGTGTACAACTGTTCCCAACGGGGAGGATTTACCTAGAAGCAAACGTTCCCGCCGGATGTTGATTTTACTGGCGACAGTTTGAATTAGACGGCGTAAGGTTCATGGGTTCACGGATGCCGATTTTCCCCTGCGCGTGTGCGTTTGACGGCGATTCCGATACGCGGAATGGTTGGTTCCCGAAGCGATCACGTGGCCTTGATGTACTTGTAATGCAGGTTCGTTGCGTATCCGGGAAACGAGGATATCCGTTCGCGTCAGGGCGACATCACGCATGTCGTATGTCGAAGTTATCTGAAGCGATTGCCAAGAAGCGTCCGCAGCTTGTTTTCTGCGGCGTATCCGATATCGAACCTGATGTGCGGCATGAATTGATCATAAAAGGGAAGTAGGCCTTTAGAAGTAGGCCTTTACGATTGAGGGAAGAACTGTTCTTTTGAGAACTGACCCCTCTGTTCATTTTTTGTTTTCTGCCGCTTTGGGTTAGACGATTTTTCGTTGGGCATTCGAAGAAGAATTGTCTGCGGATGCGGTATTTTTGGTATGCTTTTGGATAAAAAGAGAGGTGTCCGAGATGGCAAATATGCAGACTGCAGATGTTTTCTTTACGGATTTGCACACGCATGCGATGGGGGATGGGCTTCCGAAGAAGCTGGAAAAGCTGATGCTGGCCGCAGGAATCGAGCAGATTGACTTCAAGCATCAGTTCGTGGCCGTGAAGATGCACTTTGGAGAGCCGGGGAATCTGGCTTTTCTGCGGCCGAATTATGCACGAACGGTGTGTGATTTGGTGAAGCGGCTTGGGGGGCGGCCGTTCCTGACCGATTGTAATACGCTCTATGTAGGCGGGCGCAAACAGGCGTTGGATCATCTGGATTCGGCTTACATGAATGGATTTAATCCGCTGGTTACAGGCGTGCACACAATCATTGCCGATGGGTTGAAAGGGACGGATGAGGTGGCTGTGCCGGTGCCGGGGGGGCAATTTGTTCGGGAAGCAAAGATTGGCCGAGCCCTTATGGATGCGGATATTGTGTTGTCGCTGAGTCATTTCAAGGGGCATGAGCTGACAGGATTTGGCGGAGCAATCAAGAATCTTGGCATGGGGTGCGGTTCGCGAGCCGGAAAGATGGATATGCACGCGGCGGGGAAGCCGGTAGTGGCGCAGGAATTGTGCGTGGGGTGCGGGCGGTGCCGGGCAATTTGTGCTCATGGAGCACCGCAGATTGTGCAGGGGAAGGCGAGGATTGATCAGACTAAGTGTGTGGGATGCGGGCGGTGTATTGGGGTGTGCCCGCGGGATGCGATAAGCCCGCAGTATGATGCGGCAAATGAAGTGTTGAACCGTAAGATGGCAGAGTATGCGCTGGCAGTAGTGCATGGACGGCCGCAGTTTCATGTGAGCCTAGCGGTAGATGTGTCTCCATTCTGCGATTGTCATGCGGAGAATGATGTGCCGATTGTGCCGGATGTGGGGTTCTTTGCTTCATTTGATCCCGTGGCGATAGATCGGGCATGCGCCGATGCGGTGAATCGGCAGCAGCCGGTAGCGGGGTCACTCTTGGATCGTGCGCATGTGCCAGGGCGGGATTATTTCCAGGCCGTATCTCCGGAAACGGATTGGACGGTGTGCCTAGAACATGCCGAGGCGATTGGTTTGGGAACACAGCGGTATACGCTGAAGAGACTGTAGCAGAGGAATAAACGTTTTAAGCAAGGACCGAACCCGTTTTAATGCGGGCGATGGGGGATGTGTTTTGTCTGTCTGTTGAGGAGGCTGGCTTTATGGGCAGCCAAGGTTTTTGTTATAATTTGCCAACTATGCACGTAATGAGTCGGAATCAATTGTATGCCGCATCGTGGATTGTGTGGGAGTGAGGCTGGCAAGACGGCTGGTGTTTGCTTTTTTTGGTTTTGGGGCGGTTGTGCCCCTGAATTAGGCGTGGCATAGGACTGCGCATGAGGTAATTTCATGAAAAAGGGTTCGTTTGCGGAGTGTATTTCCGTGGCCTGGCCGCTAGTGTTGGCGATGGCAGGAAATGCCTTGATGATGTTTGCCGACCGTTTGTTTTTGGCGCGGTACAGTGCGGTGAGCATTCAGGCCGCGCTTCCGGCAGGATTGATGGCGTTCATGGCCATTGCGTTTTTGCAGAATGTGGTGGCGTATTCAGGTACGTTTGTGGCGCAATATGCGGGGGCGGGTTCACGGGCGGCTTGTGCACGGGCGATGGGGCAGGGGGTGTGGCTTTCAGTCCTGTGTGTGCCGGTGTTGTTGGCCACAATTCCATTGGGAAATTGGTTTTTTGCGTGGGCTGGGCATGCGCCGGAAGTGGTGGCAGAGGAACGAGCCTATTATTTGACGCTGGTGATGGGGAATTTGGCTTTGCCCTTCGCTTCGGCGTTAGCGGGCTTCTTCACGGGTCAGGGGTTTACACGGCTGGTGATGACGGCGAATTTGATCGGAAATGGTGTAAATGTGTTGTTAGACCCCGTGTTTATATGGGGATGGGGGCCGATTCCGGAGATGGGTATTGCGGGGGCAGGTATCGCCACGGCATTGTCGCAATATCTGCTGCTGGGTATTTTGGCGGTGGCAATTTTCCGGGAACGCCATCTGTCTACACCGCGCCGGCGTCGCGTGGCGTTTGCCTGGAAACAGGAGGCGGTGTTGAGAATTGCCCGATTTGGGCTGCCGAGTGGGGGGCATGTGCTGCTGGACGTGAGCACGTTTACGGTATTTGTCTTTGTAACGGGGCGAATGGATGCGCTGAGTTTTTCGGCGAGTAATATTGCTTTTTCAATCAATCATTTGATTTTTGCTCCATTGATGGGAGTGGGCATGGCTGGGACGATTCTGACTGGTCAGCGGATGGGGAATGAAGATCCTGACGGGGCTGCCCGGGCGGGAAGAAATTGTTTACTATTGGGATGGGGTTATATTCTACTGTGTGCGGGCGTGCTGGCGTGTTTTCATGAGCCGGTGCTTCGACTTTTTTTCCCGAACGAGGCGCCGTTCAGCTATGCGGCGTATTTAGCGTTGGGGCGGAAATTGATGACGATTTTTTTGGCGTGGGCGTTTTTTGATACGATGAATATTGTGTTGGGTGGAGCTTTGAAAGGTGCTGGGGATACGCGGTTTGTCATGTGTTGGGTTGCGGGGTCGGCGTTGTTCCTTTGGATGCCCGCTTTGTTTGGGTTTTATGCGGCGGGATTTAGTATTGTAACGCTCTGGCTTACTATGCTGGGCTATGTGATTCTTGCCGGATGTGGGCTGAGCTTTCGCTTTCTTCGCGGAAAGTGGAAGGCGATCCGGTTGATTTAGATATGGCTACGGTTTATCCGAAGAGATTGAAACTAGAGCATCCCGGCTGCGCGAAGAAGCGCGGCGTACTTTCCATTTTGCGCGAGAAGTGAAGCATGCGTGCCTTGCTCAATGATACGGCCGGCTTCCAGATAACAGATTTGTGTGGCATGCCGAATGGTGGTTAGGCGGTGAGCAATGATGAGCGTGGTTCGGCCGTGGGAGAGACGGGCGAGCGCTTCTTGAACGGCTGCTTCAGCGAAGGTGTCGAGCGCGGAGGTGGCCTCGTCTAAAATGAGAATAGGCGGATTCTTGAGAAAGACGCGGGCGATGGCGATGCGTTGAGCCTGCCCGCCGGAGAGCATGATGCCGTGCTCGCCTACGGGGGTGGACAGACCTTTTGGAAGTTCGCGGACAAAATCGGCGAGGTTGGCTTGCGTGAGGGCGGCATAGAGGTCGGTGTCATCCGCGTTGGGGCGGCCAAGGAGGAGGTTGTCGCGGATGGAACCATCGAACAGGAAGGGTCGCTGGGCAACGATGCCGATGACGGCGCGCAGGGCTTGCTTGGAGAGGGTGGCGGTGTCGCGGCCATCTAGGAGAATTTGCCCAGCAGTGGGTTCGTAAAACCGCGGAATAAGCGCGGCGAGGGTGCTTTTACCTGCGCCGCTTGGGCCGACGAGAGCGCACGTGCTTCCGGCAGGAATGGTTAGAGCGGGGATGTGGAGGACTTCACGCTCGGTATTCGGGTAGATGAAGCGCAGGTGTTTCAAGCACAGTTCGCCGTGGATATCGGTAAGCGGTTCTGCGGAGGCAACGTCTTGTTCAACGGGTTGGGCAAGGAATTCGCGGAAACGGCAATAGCCAACCAATCCTTGTTGATACATATCCAACCCGTTGACAATACGGCGCATGGGCGTGGTGACATATCGGGAATACATGAAGAAGGCGAAGACTTGCGGCAGGGTGGCATCGTGATTGACCACCATCCAGGCTCCAAGGGCAATATACATGAGCGAGTACCCTTCTAGCAGCATTTGGGTGCCAGCAAAAAGCGGAGCGTAGAGGATGTAGACCTTTTCGAATGAACGGCGGAAACGGGAGTTAACGCGGCGGAAGAGGTTGCGTTCGCGGCGTTCGTGTGTAAAGCTTTTGATTTCGCGAATACCTTGCACCACATTCTCCACGTGGGCGGCCAGAGTGGAGACTTGCCCCCGATTTTCACGCCAGACGCGGTGGATTTTTTTCTGGAAGCATCCGGCGAAGAGGAGGATGAAAGGCACGGGAATAAGGGTGAATGTGGCTAACGTGGGGTTGATCCAGAACATGATCGCAAAAGCACCGGTTAAGACGAGGGTTACTTCGGCGAGATCTTCCAGGAGGTGATGGGCGGTTTCGCCTACGAGCATGAGGTCGGAGGTGATACGGCTAAGCACTTCACCGGTTTTGGTTCGGTCGAAGAAGGCGAAGGGGAGCTTTTGGATGTGGTCGAAGAAGGCGTTGCGCATAGCGGCTTCAACGCGGATGCCAAGCCAGTGGCCGAAGAGAATATAACACCACTCCAGGCCTGCGGCCAAGATAACCAAGCCCGTAAACACGAGCGCTGCCCATGCGGTTGCCCGCAGGTTGCCAGCAGGCAAATATTCCTGAAAGACACGCAGCGCAGTGAATGGAATGGCGATTTGTACGCCGGCGTGGAGAACGATTGCTGTTAAATCTAGAACGAGTAACCGCCGTTGGGCGCGATAGTATCCACCGAGCGTTTGAAGCCCCTGCCATAGCGTTTTCAGGCGTCCGCACAGGGTGGTTGGGGAAGTTTGAGAGGCATTGATGGGGGGCTGACCGGCAGATGCTTGCATGGTGTACTCAATTCAAGAAACACAACGGCACCGCATAAGATTCTTCTATACGGCACGCGTCAGAATGTGTAGAAGAACGGGGTTGTCAGGGCTGTGTGGGGCGGGAAGCTCTGTCGGCAGCGGTGATTACAGCTTCCACCAGGCGTTGGGCTAACGTGTGAGCCAGCCGTGGAATGGCATCGGTCGTCCCGGTTTGGAAGTCGCCACGGGTCAAGACGGCGTCAGATGCGGCAAACCGCTTGCCGTTGATCAGGGTTTCTCCTGAGACGCGGTCAAAAAGATAGAGCTTTACGGTAAGGGTCAGACGGTATTCTTCCGGTACAATGGCGTGGTTTCGGTCATAACGAACGGCTTTGGAATCCAGGGATTCCACGATGGCCTGTACACGCAGGCGAGCCTGATCGTAGGAGCCTGGCCGGAAGGTTCCGTCTTCGATCAGGGCATCCAAAAACTGTTGTGCCGCCACGGCTCCAACCATGGGGTAGGCGGTCTGATTTTCAAAGGCGGGGACGTGAATGCTTCGCAGGTTATTGGGGATATTGGCTCCGCTTCGATACCCCAGGCATCCGGCACTTCCTAACAGAGTCAGTACGCCTAAAACGGGGCAAATCCGTTTTATGAATCGAGTCATTTAGTCTCTCCCTGAGGGGCTTGCTTTTGTGCCAAGGAAAGTTCCGCCAATCGAGCGCGTACACGCTCGGCTTCCGGTGCATCTGGAAATTCGCGCAGGAATGTTTGGTAGGCTAGCAGGGCAGCCTCAACAGAATAAGCTTTAGGATTGTCGTAAAATGTCGCCTTAGCGTAAGAGCGGTTGCGGCGGAGTAAATAAACTTCCTGCTGCCAGCGGGCAAAGCGTGCGGAATCCGGATGCCCTGGGCGGAAGGTTTGTGCGCCGGCCAACAACCGTTCCAAATGCCGAAGGCGCCCAGTATCGTTTCGCCACTTGTCTGCTTGTTTGCGGCAGGCATCACAATAAGCATAAACGACGTCGTCTAGTTTTTCATAAGTGGGCCAATCGGCTAGGATTCGGTCGCAGACTGTGATGGCACTGGCGTACTCGCCGTCTTGGGCGTAGAGAGCGGCGATTTTTAGGAGCAGCTCGGGCACTTTCCGCCACCGGGGGGCAAAATGAATAATTTTTTCGTAGTTTCGCCGCAATCCGCTCCCAGCTTGGAAATGAAGGGTGCGATTAGCTTCCCGGGCAACCATGAGATCCGCCTGAGCAGTTGCGTCTTCCAAAATGGGTTCCAATTCAAAGCGTCCGGCGAAATAGGCCAGTAGATAAACGTCTGCATCGAAGGCGGCACGGGCGTGCCCGGCGGCAGATTCCAGTCGTGCGATGGCCAATTGAGCAGTCAGCGCTTCCGGAGTGGCATGCCACTCGTGCACAAGGTCGTCATAGGCTTCGATGGCCTTGTCTCGTTGCCCATCGTGTTCCAATTCGGCGGCATATGCCAATTGTTCGGCGGGGGTATTTTTTTTCGGGTTATGCCAAAACCAGGAAGGTTCTTTGACCTCAATAGCCATGGGGTCTTCGATAAACTGAAGCTCCGCTGGCGTCTTGCCCATGCGTGAATAATCCTGATATTGTGCTCCGGCCAGAGCCGTGCACAAAATCCCAAGCCCAAAGAAAAGTGTCCGAAAAGTCATGCCTCTATTATAACAGATTGCGGAAGGTTCAGTCTGCGGCTTTACCATTCTGCACGATCCAGTGCACGATATTGAATTGCTTCGAAAAGGTGCGCTTGCGTCAACGTGTCGCTGGCATCCATATCGGCAATGGTACGAGCCACTCTTAAGATACGTGAATAGGCTCTGGCGGTCAGTGCCAGTTCATCCATCGCAGCCCGCAGCATGAGCGCGGCGGCCGATTCCATGGGGCAGAACTGTTGGAGCAGCCCAGCAGGAAGATCGGCATTGCATCGGATGCCTGGCAGCTCGCGATATCGCCGGGCTTGCCGTTCGCGTACGCGAAGGACGCGCTCTCGAATGACGGCGGAAGATTCCCCTGCCTGATGCTCGGTCAGAGCGTCAAACGGCACCGCCGGCACTTCAACGTGCAGGTCAATTCGATCGAGTAACGGGCCTGACACTTTTGCACGGTAGCGCCGGATCGTTGGCTCCGAACAGCGGCATGACCGCTTCGGGTCGCCAGCAAATCCGCATGGGCAGGGGTTCATGGCCGCCACAAGCATGAAATCGGCCGGGAAGGTCAGCGTCCCTGCTGTGCGGGCAATCGTCACGGAACCATCTTCTAGAGGCTGCCGCAAAACTTCCAACACATGCCGATGAAACTCCGGTAATTCATCTAGAAACAAGACGCCTCGGTGTGCCAGGGAGACTTCTCCTGGCGTAGGGTGTGCACCTCCGCCAATCAACCCGGCATCCGATACCGTGTGATGGGGTGACCGGAACGGCCGCCTTGAAATAACATCTCCGCGCAGCGTGCCAGCAACGGAGTGAATGGCTGTAACTTCCAGAGCTTCCGCCGCGGATAGAGGGGGTAAAATGGAGGGAATGCGCCGTGCCAACATGGTTTTCCCAGACCCCGGAGAGCCAATCATGAGCAAATTGTGCCCTCCGGAAACGGCAACCTCAATGGCGCGCCGTGCGGCCTCTTGCCCTTTGACGTCGGCAAAGTCTTCAAGCGTCTCTACCCCTTCACCCAGCCAGGCTCTGGCGGCACGCGGCTCTGGTTGAAGCGCGCCTGAGAGAATCCCTGCCGCCTGGCGCAGAGATTGCACTGGCCAAACTTCAATCCCCTCAACCAGTGCCGCTTCATCAGCGTTTGCCTCGGGTACCATGATGGCATGGAATCCGCGCCGCTGCAAGGTCATGACAATTGGAAGCACGCCGCGAATTCGTCGGACTTCTCCGCCTAAAGCAAGCTCTCCGAGCACTGGAACCTGACCAAGCAGGGGCATTTTGACGGTCTCGGAGGCCGCCAGCAGAGCCAGTGCAATCGGCAAATCATAGACGGGGCCTTCTTTGCGTAAATCCGCAGGCGCCAAGTTGATGGTTACGGATTGCGGTTTCAGGCGGAATGAAGTGTTTCGGAGCGCCGCGCGGACACGGTCGACACTTTCTTTTACGGCTGTATCCGGCAGCCCTACCACACGTACGCGGGGGTCTTCACTGGGCACGGTGTGCACTTCAATTTCGACGGGTTCCGCGCCGATTCCCCATACCGCCGCAGCATACGCTTTGGTCAACATAGTGTGGTTCCCTTTCTTGCGCCATACGCATTGAGTAAGGCTTCCAGCTCAGGTGTCAGAGGCGCCTTCAAAGAGCATGCCTGCCCTGTTTTTGGGTGGGTGAACACGATGGAGGCTGCGTGCAGAAAATGCCGTTCAAACCCCGCAGGCAAAAATCCGCCATAACGCCGATCGCCCAAAATCGGCATTCCCGCGAGGGAGAGCTGAGCACGGATTTGATGGGTTACCCCTGTTCGAATGGAAACATCCAAAAGGGTAAAAACGCGCCCTGCTATACGAACCGTCTGAGTGGGACGGAATGCTGTTTCGGCTCGCATGGGGCGTTTAATGTTTTGCCATTGAGAGGCGTCAATCATGCGCCCCGGGCAGCGCGGATTATGCGCCAACCAGTGTTCCAGCCGCCCCGGTGTGTGGATATTTCCTTCCGCCAGAGCCCAATAATGTTTCTCAATTGTGTGCGCAGAAAACTGTTTCCGCATGGCCGAGTAAACCTGCTGTGTTCGTGCTGCTAACACCAACCCCGAAGTGTCGCGGTCGATTCGGTGTAAAATTCCGCACGTCAGCGGTCCATCTCCAATCCCAGAAAGCTCCGGCCATTGAACCAACAACGCGTTGGCCAGTGTGTCCTGTTCGGTTGGCGCATTTGGCTGGCAATTCATACCCGCCGGTTTAGATACGGCAATGAGTGCATCATCCGTGTAAATCACATTCAGTGGCAATGCGGCATTCGGCGCCAGAGCAACGGGTTTCGGTTCGTGCAGCAGAACATAGCGTGCGGCAGGCACGATACGCTCCCCTTTTCGGCATGGGCGCCCATTTCGTAAGAGTGCTCCCTCTGCCAGCAAATCCCGAACCTGTGTTCGCGAGGCTTCCGGCAGCTGTTCACTTAGCCAGGCATCCGCACGCATTCCCGCCGCCGTTGGCACTGTTACCCATTCACGCATCAGGCACCTCCACCACGCGTCCGCTTCGTGTAAAGAGCAGCACCATTCGGATTGCCGCTTCGGGGAACCCTGTCAGGTGCATGAGCGCAGTTCGGTAATCCCGCATCTGCCGGGCATAAGCTGGCGTTAGGGCTGCTTCCCGTGACGTTTTGAAGTCATAAATAACCGCTCGCTTCGATTGCGGGAATAGGTGAACCCGGTCGAACTGCCCGGCAATATACCGCAACGGTTTGGTTTCCGAAAGGCATACACAAAACGTCCGTTCACGCCACAGTTCGCAGGGTTCGTCAGGCTTGCGAAATACCTCCGGGAAAAGTCCCCGGGGCGGCGTATCACTCCACGCCACGTCAGCCAGGCGCAAATGTTCGGAAATTCCAAACTGCCTTGCCTGCGGACGCTTCGGTTCGGCAGCCTCGAACCATTCGGCTACCGACATTTCCTGAGCCCGATCGGAGGGGATTTCCACCTCCACCGCAGGTTCTTCCGCTGCAATCTGCCAGGATGCCGTCGCCTCTGTCGGCGTTTCCTGTTGTTGCCGTGCCTGGACGCCCTGCCACCACTGTGCGTCCCCCGTGGCATAGGCCACGTCTGTCCCGTCCGGCCCCCATACAGTTTCTGCTGTGTCTTCCGCGTTGGCTAATTGTGGGAAAATGATACCGCCCCGCTTACTCCACAGGGAAGACTCTTTCTCAGGAACGAACACTAACTGTTCACTTCGTGCCCGGGTAATGGCCACATAAATCCCGCACAAATCATCCCTGAATCGCGTAGTCTGCCGGGAAACCTGCGCTTCACGCAGCGCAGCTACTCGGTCATACGTCTGCCTGAAACAGGGGCGCTCAAGCACCCAGTCCGCTCCTGTCTCGTAGAGCACGCTCGCTTCATTCAGCAGTCCGCCGCTCAGTATCGTAAACACCACATCAAACGTCAGCCCCTTGGAGTGATGAATGGTCATCAGGCTCAACATATTCGCATCCGCCTGGCAGGGCACTTCGCATTGGCGCACGGCCTCTGCCGCCTCTGCCGGATCCATGACTTCTGCATCGGCTTTCATCAGCACTTCCCGAACCGCTTCGAAAACCTCCACGTCATAGTTTGAAAGCCGTTTGCGCATGGGCGTCTTCGCGCCAAAAAGCTCATCCAGCCACGCGGCATATCCCTTCGCTGCAAGGATTCGGTTCCAGGCGCCTAATATGGCACGGTCACTTCCTGACACCATACCCAGCTGCCGAGCCACTTCGCCCCACAGGGTTGCCCGTGGGTCGGCCAGCCAATGAAGCATCGCTGTGATCAATTGCCCAAAAGGCGTCTCCCCAATACGCCGCCGCCCATCCATGGCACATGCCACGTTTCGGGCGCGCAACATTTCCAGAAGCCCCGGCTCCTCGGCGGTTCCCTGAAAAATCTTGTTCTGTGCTGCGAGTACGGCCATGCTTAAATGCTTATCCTTGAGCATTCGCCACCGTGCCGCAATCACATCGGCCAAAACTTCCATCCACGCTCGCTGCTGATCTCCCGGCAGGGTCATCATGGCCGCGTAGCCTGGCGCCTTCTGGTTATGCGCACGGTGTTTTCCCCGCTGCCATTCGGTGCGCCACGTCTGTAAGATCGGGCGCTGCCATGGCTCGCAGGTTTCTAATGCCGCCTTCGGGAACGAAAGCGCTTGATTCACCAGACGAATCACTGCCGGGCAGGAGCGATGAGATTCTGCCAACTCGGCAAATTCTTCCACTTTTGGCACTCGGGTGAAATCTCCAAACAACGTGGCATCTCCCCCTCGCCAGCCGTAAATCGATTGCTTTACGTCTCCTACATAGAAGAATGTCCGCTCCGGATTTTCAGCCAGTTCGTGCGCCAGCCCTGAAAGCACTTGCCATTGAGCCTTGCTAGTATCTTGAAACTCATCGATCATCAAATGCCGAATGGCCGTGTCCAGCCGATACGAAACATACAACCGATCAGAATCTGTGGGCGACAGGGTCAACCCCATACCGTTTCCGAGCGCCTGAGCCAAGGCGTTGGTCAGCTGGGTAAAACTCATTCGCCCCGTTTCCCGTATAAAGGCCGCAGAAGCTCCGTTCAGTGCCCGAACGGCTTGTGCCAAAGCACGTGTTTCCTTTGCTGTCTGCTCCAAATCCCGCGCGAGAACGTCCTCCCTCAACGCCAGGGCGCTCTGCACGGCCGCACGATCCAGCGGTAATGACGTTTTGGGCGCATTCTTTCGTGCGGCGAAGTACCCCGCTTCGGCCATGTCGTTTAGTTTCTGAAGCACCGTGCTAAACCCCGGCTGAGCTTTTAAGGCGGCTGCCGATTCAAGGTCTGGCCGATAATCCGTCAGGAGCGCATGAAACTTCTCTAGGGTCGTCTCCGAAGGCGTTCCCTTTCCGGCCATCCGCTCCGGAAGCGCATTCAGTTCCTGCCACGTACCTAAACGATCGTCCAGACAGGCCGGCAGATCCTCTCCCAGAGCAGAGAGATCCCCCCAGCCTTGGGGGTGCGCTTCCATGAGGGCTCCATATGTTTCAATGACCCCTTGAAGCCGTTGCAGCAGCGATTGTGATGGCGACATCCCGGCCGTTTGAATATTGAATTGTCGAAGCAAGGCCATCGCGGACCGCCGCCGGGTTATCCGCATGGCTCGCCAAACTACTTCCCGCAGCACGGTCTTACCCTCCGCGCCGCCGTCATCATAGAGAGAAAAGTCCGGATTCAGCCCAAGCTCATAGGCAAAGAGTCTTGCCACCCGCGAAGTAAACGCATCAATCGTTGCAATCTGAAGCTTGGGCAGCGCCTCCAATACCCGATCCAGTGCTTCTTCTCGGCTCAACCCGCCAGGCGGCGTCTTCAGGACATCCTTCGTATCAAGCAGGCGCGCAATTACTTTGCTGAAAATCTCCCGTGTGGCCGCCCGCGTAAACGTCAGCGCACAGATTGACTCCGGTCTTTCCCGCGCCATCAGTAATTGACAAAACCGGGTTGCCAGAGCATACGTCTTGCCGCTTCCTGCGGAGGCCCGCAGAAAACCGGAACGTATGCTTGAATGCGCTGCCGGCGTTTCCATGCGCCGATTACTTTCTCGGACGGTGCGACTTAGGTGTCAGATTGTTTCGCCCGGCCGTCTTGCGTTCGGATTGAGCGCGTTTACGCGGATGCGGCAATGGCCGCCGTTTAGGTGACGTTTCCTCTTCGGCCGTGTCGGAGGCTTCACCGGAGGGTTTCCCTTCGGGTTTCACACGCGAGCGGAACTGCAGAATAATGGCAGCGCCTTCTAAGTCGAATGCTTCACGAATGTTACGGATGAGAAAATCCTGGAACGGCTTGGTTACCAGCCGGGCATCATTCACGAAGAAGCGCAGAATCATCGGGTTAGCGCCTGTTTGGGTGGCATAATGGAAGCGCAGATGATGCCCGTTTTTGCCTGGCAGCTGCACGCGCGCCAGCGCGTTGGCCAACGTTCGGTTCAGCACGCCAGTAGGCAATACACGCCGTTGATGCTCCGCCACACGATCAATCGCCTCAATACTGTTGCGCACGTTGTAGCCGTCCTGGGCACTCATGAACACCACCGGTACATGGCGCAGATAAGGCAGCATCTCCCGCAGGTGCGCAATGGCTGCCGTCTCCGTATAACCCTTTGCCCGCGCCAAGTCCCATTTGTTTACCAGCATGACGCAGGCTTTGGCCTCCCGTTGGATCATTGAGGCGATAAATTTATCCTGCGTGGTGGGGCCGATCTCCGCGTCCATCACCAACACCGCTACGTCGCATTCCTTGACCGCCTCTTCACTGCGGAAAAGCGAAAACCGCTCCACCGAGGAGTCGATTTTGTGCACATGCCGCATGCCTGCCGTATCCACCAGCGTGTAATGCCGCGCCGATGCCCCCGCGCCGATGGTAAAGGGCACGTCTACACAATCGCGCGTGGTGCCCGCTACATCGCTTACGATCACCCGATCGCTGCGCAGCAAACGGTTTACATAGCTGCTTTTGCCTGCGTTCGGGCGCCCCACAATCGCCACCCGAAGCGGCTTCGCGTCGGCTTTTTCCTCCTCTGCGCTTCGGGGCGGCAGGGCTTTCACCACTGCAGCCATGAGTTCATCTATGCCGCGGTTATGCTGCGCCGAAACAGTGAAAGCGGGGAAGGGCAGTCGGTCAAAGTCGTGTGCACCGGCCTCATGCTGCGGTAAGTCGCATTTATTCACCGCCAGGAAGCATGGCCGTCCGCTCTTGTGTACCAGCCGCGCCACTTCTTCATCCGCCGGCTGAAGCCCAGCTAGGACATCTACCACCAGAATGATCGCTGCCGCGTCTGCCATTGCAACATCCACCTGATCGCGCACGGCCATTTCAATCACGTTCTTTTCCCGTGTGCCGTCAAATAGGCGGATTCCACCGGTGTCTACTAAGTGAAACCGCTCGTCATTCCACGAAACCTCGCGGACAATTCGATCCCGCGTTACCCCGCTCTGATCGTGTACAATCGCAATGCGGCGGTTGGCAATTCGGTTAAACAGGGCAGACTTTCCCACATTGGGGCGCCCCACAATCACAACCGTCCGTCTGGGTGTCAATTGATTTTCCATAATGCAACAGTCTACCAAAATGACGGCAGGATCGTCGCTTTCACCATACTTCCGTCTGGGGTGTCGAAAACATCTTTCCTTCGCGGTGGTTCTTGGATTTACGCTGAGAAAGACAAGGGGTGAATGATGTTTGGCACCGGGATTCTTTTTCGGCCCGCATGGACGCGGCACCCCACGCACTGGAAGGTTGTCTTTCAGGCAGGAATTGCCGGCGAATACGGTTTCGTGAAAATAAAAAGCCTTCAGGCGAAAACCTGAAGGCGAAAGTGGCTCCGAAGGCAGGATTCGAACCTGCGACCAAGTGATTAACAGTCACCTGCGCTACCACTGCGCCACTTCGGAATGGCTGTTTTCCAAGTTGGTGGCGGGTGAGGGTCACGATCCCCCGACACGCGGATTATGATTCCGCTGCTCTACCAACTGAGCTAACCCGCCAAAACGGAAAACGCGGGAAGTATAGCAAATGTCATTTGTGAGCGCAACCCCTTTTTTGTGAAAAGCCTGTCCTAAGACGTCAAACGCCCGGGAGAGGAATAGGGAGGCAGAGAAAGCACGGCTGCGGCAGATCAAGACAGGGGCGATCTCTCTCGCGGAGGTTCCCGAAAGGGCTGTTCCCGGATTGCGGCGGGTCTGGGGCGGGTTGAGCGCAAACTTGGTGCGGCTTTGCGTTAAAGCCGGGGCGGGTTCAATAGGGCACCGCTCTGCGGCTGCCGAGGGGTCAAGTGGACGCCTGGACAATTGTGGTATACTTTGGACGTTTTTAACCCAGTCAAGGAGTTTAAACATGGCGATGGTTTTGGAAGACCTTAAGGGTCTGGTTGCCGGCACCTGTGTGTCGGGCGGGTTGGATTCGCGCACAATCGCGAAGGTGATGATGGAAGCCGGGGTGAAGGTGATTGGCTTCACCGGCGGTATCGGCCAGCCCGATGAGAAGGATATCAATGATGTGGCCAAGCGGATGGCGCCCACCGGAATTGAAACCGTGATTGTGGATTTGCGCAACGAGATGGCCGATGCCTGCCTGGAGGCCATTAAGTGCCAGGCCATGTATGATGGCGGATACTGGAATTCCACCGGTATCGGGCGCGCGGTCACCATTAAGGGCTTGATTCCCGAGATGAAGAAGCGGGGCGTGCAGGTGCTCGTACACGGTGCCACCGGGCGCGGCAATGATCAGATGCGCATTGAGCGTTATACCAACGTTTTCGCTCCTGAAATGAAAGTCTATTCGCCATGGCGTGATGCCGGGCTGCTCAAGCGGTTCCCGGGGCGTACGCAAATGGTGGATTATCTTGCTCAGTTCGGAATCGTGGCCTTTGCCGGCGGTAAAAAGAAGTATTCCACTGATGCGAACATGGCCGGGCTTTCCCATGAGGCGGAAGATCTGGAGAGCATGGAAACTTCGATGACAATTGTTGAGCCGACCATGGGTGTATGGCCCTGGCAGGCACCCGACAAGGTTGAAAAGGTGACCATTCGCTTTGCCAAGGGGCGCCCCGTTCAGATCAACGGGAAAGACGTTACGCCGCTCGAAGCCATGATGCTCGCCAACGAAATCGGCGGCCGCAACGGCATTGGCATGAAGCATGCGCTTGAGAACCGCATTATCGGCACCAAGAGCCGCGGTGTTTATGAAGCTCCCGGCATGGAGCTCCTGGGCTCGGCCATTCGTTACGTCTATCAGGCCACGATGGATCGCCGTGCGACCCTGTTCTTCGGTCAGCTCTCCAAACTTGTCTCTGATCAGATATATGACGGCCGTTATTACGACCCTACCACCGTGGCTGCACGTAATGCGATCGACACCTTCGCGCAGTATGCTGACGGCACTGTGGGGTTGAGCCTTTACAAAGGTAACATCTTCTTTGACAGCCTTACGCATTGCCCGCACAGTATTTACAATGAGGCCGACAGCTCCATGGAGGCCTCCGATGGCGTGAACCCCGTTAGCTCGCAGGGCTTCGCGGAAATTCAGTCTGTTGAGGCGCGGATGCTTGCCCTCTCCGGGCAGATTGAAGGCCGTTAAACCCTTTTGGGCGGCAGGTCTCAACTGCATGGCGCGCCTGTCCGCATGTCGGGCGGGCGCGTTTGCTTTGGAGAACGCATGAAGATCACGGTAACGCCAGGTATCTATAACCGCCAGACGTTTCGCGCCTGGCTTGCGGCGAACCATGCCCGTGCAAAAGAATGCTGGATCGCCGTCAAGCGCGGACGCCCGGCTGCGGGAATGTTTGCCTATCTGGATGCGGTGGAAGAGGCGCTCTGCTTTGGTTGGATTGACAGTACAACCAAACGGCAGTGCGGCGGCGACACCTTGCAGCGGTTTTCGCCTCGACGCCCAGGAAGCGCATGGTCTGAGTTGAATAAGGCACGTTGCCGGAGGCTGATCGGCCTGGGGTTGATGACGCCTGCCGGAGCTGCCGTGCTGCCAGACCTTTCGCCTGAGGCGTTTCGGCCGGATCCGGAGGTTGTACGTGCCTTACAGGCAAACGCAGCGGCGTGGAAACATTTCTGCCGCTTCCCAAGGCTCTATCAGTGTGTTCGCCTGGATACGATTCAAATCAAAAAATCTCACCCTGCGCTGTTTGCAGCCCGGCTTCAGAAACTGATTGAAGCGTCCGCTCGGGGGGAACTGTTTGGCCTTTGGCATGATTACGGCCGTTTGCTGCCCGCTGAGATGCCTGCATCGGCCGCCCGCTTTTCGTTATGAATAACGCCGCCAATACCGTTGAACGCCAAATGTCTGAATCCTTCCGCGTAGGCGCGTTGCTGGCCTGTGTCGGCGGGTTTCTGGATGCTTTCACCTATCTGGTGCACGGACATGTCTTTGCTAATGCGCAGACGGGCAATATTGTGCTGCTCGGCATCTCGCTGGCACAGGGTAATCTCTCCGGAGTCGTTCATTATCTCTTCCCCATTCTCGCCTTTATCGTCGGAATTGGCTGCGTTGAGTTTGTTCGTAAAAAGCAGAAGTTCAATCGTGCTTTGCATTGGCGTCAGTGGATCCTTTTCCTCGAAGTCCTGATTCTCATTCTTTGCGTACAATTTGGGCAGGGGCAGCAGGATGCCCTGGTAAATACGGCTATTTCGCTGTTGTGTGCCCTGCAGGTGCAAAGCTTTCGAAAAGTTCATGGCCATGCCCTTGCTACGACGATGTGCACCGGAAATCTGCGCTCCACGGTAGAGGGGTGGCTGACATGGCGCCAGACGCATGACCCCAACGCTAAATATCGCTTTCATCATACCTTTGGGGTTGTGCTCTGTTTTCTTGGCGGCGCCGCCCTGGGCGTTCTCTGTATCCGCAGAGCAGCCCCTGAGCATGCCGGAACAACCTTACTGATCCCGCTGGTGCTTCTACTGGTGGTTTGCCAACTTCTCTTCCGGCGGCCTGTTAAAGCCTGAGTTAAGAGAAAACGCTGAAAATGCCGCGTTAAACTTGTGAAGAGGTGAATAACCCTTGGCGTTGATTCGCTTTCCGTGTTACGGCGCGGCAGAAGAAAGACGTTCCCTGAAAAATTCAGAATATGGGTGGCGCTGAACGGCGTGTTTTGTTCAATGACGGTAGGGGTGTATTGAGATTGGGTTGCGCTTGATATCTGTATATTATGAAACGGTTGTGATTGTGAAGCATGCAATCACTGCGAATGAGGTTGTGCTTGAAGGTCAAATTCTACGGGTTGCTGCAATCCTGGAGCGGGTGGGTGAGTGGTTGTGGCGTTGTGAGCAGAGAACGTCCTCTCCGGAGCATGCAGAAGAGGTAGAATAGAATTGGATTTTTCAACGTGGAAAGTATCTGCTCTTTTCGGCTAGATTTTGTGAGTTAGAGGTGAAGCGGTGGCCGAAGCGTGTTGTATGTTAGGTATCAACACGAAACATGTATATTCACAGGTGAAGGGCATTGCTGCTTCGGGGCAAGCGTTCCTTTTGGGATTTACTTTCGGCGAGAGATCGATTGGGTGTACCTCGGCATGTTCTCATGGGGTGGGGGAAATCTCCGTGGAATGAGTGGGCGGTGAGGCAGGGAAAGATGCTGGGGAATAGGTAAAAAGAACGGATGGATGTGTAGGTTGAGGATATGAGATAAAAAACAGGCGGTTCTCGCGCGAGAACCGCCTGTGATAAAAGCCCACGCGGGGGCTTAGTAAACGTTTAGTGCCGCAAGCGCCTGAAGATATTCATACTTGCGGGAATAGAACGCATCCGCTTCTGCGAAAAGCTCTTTGGCCTCGGCAGGATCCATCTTGGCCAACTGCTTGAAGCGGTTTTCCGTAGGAGCCTGGACTTCAGAGAACTTCTTGGTAGGAGCCTTCGAATCGAGCGTGAGCGGGTTCT
>ERZ808286.613-NODE-613-length-22426-cov-6.357472_pt1 | contig 22426 bp, 11 predicted proteins | sample MGYA00521276_ERZ808286 | MGnify/ENA primary metagenome ERZ808286 (study PRJEB31516, sample SAMN03275607) | gut metagenome | biome: mammalia-associated habitat; material: feces | host: Papio cynocephalus | place: Kenya | collected 2012-08-01 ... | reverse complement strand
TCCGAAAGCAGAGTAATTTCTCTAAATAAGGAACAAGGAGCAAGGAATAAAGACTTACACAAACCGTCTTTGCTCCTTGCTCCTTGACTTTTTATATCTACCCGTTTGCAATTGCAGCCATATAGTGAAAAATACTGCTAATATGCAATAGGAAAAACGCTATATATGTGTATGAATACTGCAAGGGTAGGATAGAGTAGAGTAGGTAGATAGTAGAAAAAAAGTAATATCAAAAATAGCGAATTATGTTACTTGATTTGACTCAGCATAATGCTGCCAAGACAACGATTGACAACTGCAAACCCGGTGATACCATCACGGTGAGCGGTATGATTCACAATGTCCGTGTTACAAAGTGGGGTGGTTTTATCATCCTGCGCAAGTCGCGTGGTCTGTTGCAGGCAGTAGTACAAAACGAGACCTCACGTTTCTATGACGAGAATGGTGAGGAGATTGGGTTGAACGGGCTTTGCCGCGAGATGGCGGTAACAATCGAAGGTACGGTGAATGAGGCGAAGATTAAAGACCCTGCGGCTTTCTACAACACGATTGAGATTGCTGTCTCAACCGTGCGTGTTCTCTCTCGCCCGACAACCTCGGAGGTGGTGGACATCAATGCACTGAAGTTCGGCGATGAGGAGACGATGCTCCGTTTCAAGTTCGACAACCGTCAGGTTACGCTCCGTAACCCGCGCGATATGGCGATACTGAAAGTGCAATCGACCATAGCCAAAGCGTTTGCGGATTTTCTGACAGAGAACGGCTTTACGCAGATCTATACTCCGAAGATTGTGTCGGAGGGTGCGGAAGGCGGAGCCAATGTGTTTAAGTTGGACTATTTTGGCAAGCAGGTTTATTTAGCGCAGTCGCCACAGTTCTACAAACAGATTGGTGTAGGTGTGTATGAGCGTGTGTTTGAGATTGCACCCGCTTACCGTGCGGAGAAGCACAACACTTCCCGCCACTTGAACGAGTATATCTCGCTCGATGTGGAGATGGGCTTTATCAAAGGTCAGGAAGATGTGATGACGCTTGAGGCTGCGCTGTTGCACTATATCATCAACCGCGTGGAGAAAGATTGTGCGCACGAACTGAACCTGCTCGGTGCTACGGCTCCGAAACTGCCGACGAATGTACCGGCATGGAAACTGAGCGAGGTACACGAGATACTCTTTGAGAACCACTTGACGGAGGAAGACCATCGTGGTGAGGACGATCTGGCTCCGGAGGAGGAACGGGCTATCTGCAAGTATGCGTTAGAGAAATACGGTTCGGACTTTGTGTTCGTTACCCATTTCCCGAGTCAGCACCGTGCGTTCTATGCTATGGACGACCCCGAAGACCCGTCGCTCACGCTGAGTTTCGACTTGTTGATGCGCGGTCTGGAAATCACTTCGGGCGGTCAGCGGATGCACAAAGAGCAGGACTATCGCGAGAAGATGTTGCGCCGAGGTATGAATCCCGACAATTTCCGTTTCTACCTTGATACATTCCGCAACGGTATGCCGCCTCACGGAGGTTTTGCCATCGGTTTGGAGCGTATTACGGCATGTTTCTTAGGTATTGCCAATGTGAAAGAATGTTCGATGTTCCCCCGCGACATCAACCGTGTAGCACCATAAAGAGGGAGTATTACATAATAGGGCGACCATTTGACACAGCGTCAAATGGTCGCTTTTTTTGTTGCCTGTATGCATAGAAACGTTCGTGTTCTGTATATTTTAACGTGAGTTCGACCTCACGCGATTTTCGGCGTATAGGTCATTTTGCAGACTGGCAAAAAGGTGGTATGAACCGCCCCTAAAAATCTCTCTGTTGGGGATTGCGTAGTATGCGGCTTGGGGAGCCGCGTTGTTTCCCGCCACAAGCATCATCCCAAAATACAAAAGAGACTGCCTGACCAATGTTGCCGGACAGTCTCTCTGAATTGTTGCAGGGAACTATGGTTACATAGTGCTGCAAATGGATGTTATTCGGTTATCTCTTGTCCCATTGTGTTGTATGCCTTGCCGTCGCGGACAATAAGCACCTGACCGTCGCGGACAATCTTCTCTACCACTACACCGTCAACCGTGCTGTAGCCCAGAGCAGAAGAAGGATTCTTAATCACTTGAATAGTAGCCATACCGTTACCCATAGTCTCGTATTTCTCATAGAATTTGGTGATGTCGCCTACTACCTCTACGAAGTCGCCCACAGGTCGTTTGCGCGAATGACAATGTGCATGCCATCAGCGCGGCGAAAAGATAGATAATCTTTTCATAATGAGTTTTATTTAATGGGTTGATTATTAGTTGGTTGCTGGAGTCTACTGTTTCTTATCCCTCCAAATTCCTCGCAAAATTACTGCTTTTAGTAGGTATCCCCGAGGTATTGCCGTTAATTTTTTGTAAAGTTTTTTTTGGGAGACCAATGGGGCAAATTGCAGACCACATCCCGGTCTGCAAAATGGACAAATAGACCCGAAAAAAAGCATCGAAAAAGAGACATAGTAAGTATTTCATCGCGCTACCAACTACGGTACATACACGGTACATATACGGTACATATACGGTACATATACGGTAGATACACGGTACATACACGGTTCATTCTATGGACCATATAAGGACGTTTCGTTTACCTGTGAGTTGGCACTAAACCTTTTTTCTTTTGTTTTCTTCATTTCTCTCGCACCCCATAGCAGGCGCATAGGATATTTTTGTTTGATTTTCTTCTGTTTTCCTCCATTTTTCTTGCCGCTTGCGGCATAGGAAACATCTATTGCCAACTTCTGTGTAAACGCTTTCTGCTTGTATTTCAGCGGGTTATGGTATGTTTGTTCCCGCCTGTTTGCTCAATAGGTACACTAACTGTCTCACAAACAATAGGTTACAACCAAAAAACTGTCCGTCCATATTGGCTATACAACCTCTTGATTTTGTATATTGGGAGCATTTATTTTCTATTTGTTGTAAAAAATTTTGCACATTATGTGGTTTTTTTTGTAATTTTGCAGTCGATTAAGATATAACCAATCTAATACTAATCAAATTAAAAACACGCCCTGAGTCTTGTTATGTTTAACAAGGCTTATTGGGCAAAGAAAGTTGCTATGCAACAAGACTTGCTGTATTTGCACGTAATGTATAGTTTTTTTGCTTGAAACGCTATGACTTGTAGTTGTAGTGTTGCTTGTGCTATACAGGCAACCGCCAAGCCCTGCTGCGGACAACAGGATAAACACACCGTAAAAACACATACCATATTACATACCATGAGACATTCCTACTTCAGATTTTTTATTTCTCTATTGTTCCTTTTTTATGTCGGAAATATATGGGGAGTTACTGTACACTTTGTTACGGATAAAGTGAATCCTCTGATTCATTATTGGGGTAGCAACAATGGCTCTTCTTGGGACAATTGCCCGACAATGCAGAAAGGGGCTGCCGTAACTATTAACAATGCAACGTATTATGACTATTCGTATGAAATAGGCAATAACACAGGTTGTATTTTCCGAGATAAAGACGGCAATAAATATACCGGTGATTTGACAATAGATGGTACCAAACTGTACTATTATAACTCTGCGTGGTATGCTTCTCTCGAGTCTATTCCGGGCTATTCAGGAGGCTCTTCCGGTGGCTCATCGTCAGGGGATACGGATACCCGATGGATGTTGAGAGGAACTATCCCCGGTGTGGGGTGGAGTGCCGATAATGTTGTTTTTACCCAAGACCCGGATGCACCCGCAGAGAAAAAGGGCAGTCTTACTGTTTCCATTACCCAAACAGGAACGTATGAGTTTAAGGTGGTTGGCAGAACTAATGGGTCCGACGATTGGTATGGCTATAATGGAACAATAACAGCGGATAATTGTAACTCAATTGCATTTGGTAATGCCGGAAATGCAAAAATAGATATGAACGTAGTGGGGACTTACACGTTTGTAATTGATTATTCAGACGGTTCTGTCCCTAAGGTTTCTGTAGTCTATCCTTCTACAAAATATACCCTTACGCTCCATGCCAACGGCGGCAGTACAAACGGTTCGGCAACTGTTACCTATGGCGCAATCGCAGCCACGGATATCAAATCTCCCACACGTGCGGGATATACGCTTCTGGGCTTCTATGCCGAAGAGGAGTGTACCAAATTGGTGATGAATGTCGATGGTACGTTGGTGAATGCGGATGGCTATGTTGCCAATGGCTCGTGGTGCCGCAAAGAGAATACCACCCTCTATGCCAAATGGCAGGAAATAGTGCGCAGCGGTATCACCCTCTATGTGCGGTCGCAGGATGGCGGTGTGATGATGGAAAGCAACCTCTATAAGAATGGAACCCTTGTCCGTAATATAACCGGTCAGCGTATTGAGGACGAGGCGGATTGTGCTTATGAGCAATGGTGGTTGGTTAATTTTTCCGATGCCGATGCCATGCAGCAGTTGTATATCTGGAACAACAGCGGTTGCGACCGCAACCAATCGCCGTTTGCTCTTTCCGGCGAGGGCGACTACTGGTTCGATTGTTCGGGGAGCAATACGGTGCAGGTAACGACTGACTGGTTCTGCCCCGCCCCCGAAGTAACACTCTATGTCTATTCGGCGGATTGGAACGGCTATACACCCAAAATCAAGTATCAAAGCAGAACCACTGGCGGCGATTATGGTGCGGTTTCGGAAAAGGAGATGGTATCCATGCAGGCAGACGGTTGCGATAGCCGCTGGTATAAGTGCGTGTTCGATGAAGAGAACCTGAAAACGGTGCAGGTGGAATTGCTGTTGTGCAAGAATAATTCTTGCCGCCCGCATAAGGTAAACAACAACTGGTACACTATCAGTGCCGGCACATCGGTCTATTGGGACATTACCGACGGTTGCGGCGACAACGAGAAAGCCCCTGTTGCCACTCAGGACCGCCCGTGCCAAGAGCAGCGTACTTATAGCGTTACCTATGATGCCAACGGGGGAAATACAGCAGCACCTGCTGCGCTTTCCAAACCGCAACGTGCTACATTCTCCGTGGCGGATTATACCGGCACAAAAGAGGGCTATGAGTTCGGCGGTTGGAACGATGGCTGCAAGGTCTATCAGGCGGGGGACACCTACACAATGCCTGCCAAAAATGTGAAGTTTACCGCCGTATGGAACAGGAAAGCCACAACGGCTTGGGCTTTGCTCGGTAGTAAATTGGGCGGTTGGGATAAAAGTGGCGGTATATCCTTTGACAGGTACTACCGAGGTCAGGAAAATGTTTTCTACTGCGTTACCAAACTGAGCAATATGAATGATTGGTTCAAAATAACCGATCGTACGGATTATTACTCTTGTACATCACAAAACGCAAATGTAACAGAATCTCTCGCCTACTTCAGCAAAACCAATGCGCAGACATTATATGCAAACAATCACGGTTCCGGTGGTGCAATGAAAATATCGGATGCTACCGATGACAAGAATGTATGGGTGGTGCTTGATGTGCCAAACAGGAAATTCTGGGTGGAGAATATCGCTGTGTTGTTTGATGTGCTGGTTACACACGAAACGGGAGATGCCGCAGGCAGTACCTACTCCTTGAAAAACGCCAATGCTGTAGAGGCACAGCAGTTTGCCGCAGGCGAGAGTTATGAACTGACAATCCTGCCCGCAGATGGTTATCGTCCTATCGTCACAGTGGACGGAGTGGAGGTAAACCTGACGCTGAAAAATACCGTTACCGATACGCGTTCCAACACGGCGGTCTATACCTATATAGGGCGTATGGACAATGCCAACCAAACCGTTACTATCCGCTACGAGAAATTGGCACCGATACGTATCTTTGTGCATTTGGATAAAGGTCTGAATACGTATGACGGTTGGGATTGGAGCAATGCCGCACCGCTGATTCAATGGAATGCCACTTCTCTGGCAGAAGGGTGGACGGGCTTCAACGATAATACCCGCCTGTCCCGTTTGCCGGGTTTCGAGAATTGGTTTGAGTTTACGTTTGCCGGTCAGACTGTCCTTACGTGGCAACTGCGTGATGCCGCTTCTGCCGGCAACGGGCATTACTCCGGGCAGCAGCAGATTACGACGTATGACGAGTCTTTCTGCTACCGGATAGACGATTACAAGATGCCGGATTATGACAATCAGATGCGTATAAGTCGCTTCGATTGTCCGGATGCAGGTGTCCGACTGCAGGTGAACGGCGGCACAATGGTAGGCTCTGTGGCGGAACTGTCTTCGAATCATAATCTGAATACAGACTGGGCTGGAGGTGAAATAACCACTGCCTATACTTACCGGTACAATGGCGGCAACTGGCAAAGCGTACCCGCCAATAACGAAGTGTTGGTTACCGGGGCGGGAACATACACCTACAAGGTTACGGTTACCATTTCCAAGGACGGCACTCCGCTCTATGAGGACTATGCCACCCAAACCATTGTGGTGGAAAAGCCTGCTATTACCCTTACACCCTCCACCACTGCGGCTACAGCAGGGCAGCAGATTACCGCTACTGTCACGCTCGACAAAGTGGCAAACACCAAGTATTCCTATATCGTGATGAGCCTGTGGTCTGGCAAAGACAAATTGGATATTGAATTTACTCAGACCAAAGAGAACGAATATACTTTCAATATGCCTGCGGCTGACGGTACGTACACATTGCGTGCCGAATTCAAGGTGGGAGCAACAGTGGAACAGGCTGTGTTGATAACCTATGCAGAGACCGGCATCCGCATCGGCAGTATGATTGCCACACTGACCATCACACCGGAGGCACCGAAGGTCGGCGATAAAGTTACGCTCACTGTGCAACCCGTTGGCTCTCTCGGAACGACCTATTATACTTATACAGTCAAAGCCCTGACTACCCCGACCGTCAGGGTGCTGGCAACCAATACCCCAACTAATACCTGTACGTTTGACATTCCGTCTGAAGACAGTTATATCTTTACGGTTATTGTGCGCGACGACAATCACGAGGTTACACTCACGCAAACGGTTTCCGTCAGCGGGAAAGATATGTATATCCACTATCCGTTTACAGGTCCGACAGATTGGCCTACCTATCCAATGACCTACAAGGGCGAAGGTATCTATGTGTACTATTCCGCTGAAAGCGGCAAAGAATCAACATTCTACGGGGAAAAGGTAGGAGACAACCCGTTGAATGCAGCCTATATCGGTACGGGCAATACGGCAAGCACAGACGGCAAACAGCAATATGTAGGACAAGTGATGGGCAATCCGTCCAAAGGAGATATTGTAACGTTTGTGTTTGACAACAATTCCAAAAAACTGTATATCTATGCCGATAAAACGATGCGCCGTCTCAAGTCGGTTACCGACTATGGTATATTCTATTCCAACGTGCGCGGCGATGCAGGTCCTGTTTCGTTCTTTGCCACCTCTTCCGGTACGCAGTATATGCAGACGTTTGTCAATGGGGATTGGCAGGACGTTGCGGAGCCTTCTTCTCTGGTCACTGCCGATGGCATCTTTACTGCCACAATGAACGCTGACGGTTCTGTTACCGGTGTGGCACCTTATACCGGAGACCTTACTCTGTATTACCTGAATGGCAAACCGCGGAATTATCTGGGTGATGCCGGTAAAATGGTTGATTTTAGCAATGTCTCCACCACCTATTATGACCATTATCACATGGAGTGGACGGGAAAGACATCCAAAGAAATCGGGGCTACTGTGGGAAATAACATCAACCATAATATCGCCAACATCCTGGCGGAATACACGGCTCCGTCTGATTGCAATGCACGCTACGAGTACAATAGCGCAACCAACAAACTCAGTCGTACAACCATCGCCGGTGTAGAAGACAAGTTCCTGACTATCTATGGCGATGGAATGACTACCACCAACGGCAACTCTCTGACTCGGGACAACCCGCTTACATTGACAGACGGAACGGACTGGCTATATACTGCCGAACTGAAAGTTGTCAAAGCCGATGGCAGTAATTCCGGCATCAGAGGCTATCTTATGGCGGAATACAACAACGAGAAATGTTGGTTGTTGGCTGCCTCCGGCTTGGAAACGGCTTCGGATGCCTCGCTGCCTGTCATTGGTTCCGCAACCGCAGCGGGTACGTATAATATCATCTTGATGTACGACTACAAAACCAATCGCATCACTGCCGGATGGAAACCAACGGGAACTGTCACGGTGGATGACGAATTGGTCGTCGATGCCAATATCCTCTTTGTTCGAGAGGAAAACAACGATGTGGCGCAGATAGTGCTGAATACCGATGATAGCAGAATAGCAGGTCTGCAGAAAGTGGTCTTCGTAATGCAACTGACCTCAAAGACGGCAACAAGCGGTGAATCGCATTATAAGTTCTCGCTGCCTTTCGACTGCCATATTAAAGACATCTATGGGCTGCCCGAAACCTATCTGAACTCGTGGGGCATTCAGCGGTACAACGGTGCCGAACGCGCTCGTACGGGGTGGTTCGAAGAAGATCGGGCTACATTCTGGGATGGATGAACTACAACGAAACGCTCCGTGCCGGTGAAGGCTATTCGCTCAGCGTGGATCGGAGTGTTTTGGGAAACTGGTATGCTAACAAGTATCTTTATTTTCCGTCTTCGGAAGAAGGATTCGAGATGAGCAAGACGGGATTTGATACCAAAGTGGAGTACCCCAACCAGCCTTGCAATGTTAATCTGCAATACCCGGACGACCCTAACGACGAAGCACATCGCGACCGCCGCAAGTATGATAGCAACTGGAAACTGATTGGCCCTAAAAACTACAACAATATCAAAATCCGGGTCTCTGAGATTGAGTGGGACGACAATTATTATCTCCAAAAAGATGTGCCGTCCTATGTTTACGAACTCGACTCGGCAAATACGAAATATCTGCCCAACTCTACAACGGACTTCCAATTCCATGCATTCTTCTCCTATTTCGTGCAGTTTGCAGGTACTATCGTGTGGGAGCAATATACCCAATCGCAGCATACTGCCTTGTCGGCTCCGAGACGTGTTCAGACCTTTTCCCGCCGCCCCGCTGATTTCCGTATCGAGTTGCGGGACCTTGACGATAACGAGATTGACCGCACCTTTGTCTCGCTCTCTGCTCAAGGCACGGAAGGCTTCGACCTGAATCTGGATCTGACCAAGATAGCCGCCAACCGCCCGCAGATATATACCGTTTCGGAGCATACACACTATGCGGGCAATACGATGCCTCTTGCCACAGACACTGTTGCGCTCTCTGTGGACGCACCTGCAGGCGGAATATACGCCATCACTATGCCGCACGAGAATGGCAACTATGACGTGCTGCTGGTGGACAAGTTTGAGCAGCAAGCCAATGCGCTGTCCGCCGAAGGCTGTCGTGTACAACTCGCCAAAGGTACAACCGCCGACCGTTTCTGCCTCGTGTTCTCACCCAGAGCGCAACCTTCGCAACCGGAAGGACCTTCCACGGATATGAAACCGGTTGGCAACGCCGCTGCCGCACAAAAGGTATTCATCAACGGAGTCATCTATATCCTGCGCGGCAACAGAATCTACGACCTGAATGGCAGAATGGTAACCTTGTAAATCGAAACATGAATGACACAACATACAATAAAACGGGCGGTGCTGTGTGCAGTGCTTTTGCTATGCAGCCTGTCAATAGCCTGTGCGCAGCAGATAAACATCTTGGAAGGCTATACACCGTATTATCCGCAGGCAAAGAAAGAACTTCCGGAGAAAACAGCCTACCGCGTCTATCAATCTACCATCTATACTCCTTTCAGCAACGAGACACCCTCTTCCGCATCATCTGTGGGAAACACTTCGTCCTATAGCGGTCCGCGCCGGTTGGGAGGTGAAACGGTGGACCCCGGTAAACCACCCGGAAAAGGCTCGCCCATGGGAGACCCCGCCCTTCCGATGCTATTGGCGGCTGTCCTTGCAATAGGCTGTATCTATATACGCCAACGAAAAAAGAAAAATACTAATCAACAAATAAATAATAACTATTAAACAATTATCAATGAAAAAACTGTCTGTCTTGCTGCTGTCGTTACTGCTGTGCTGTACTGCGATGGCGGCAACATTCTCGACTTTCAACAGCCGAACCGACTTTCGGGATGAAAGTATCTATTTCGTGATGACCACCCGCTTCTACGACGGAGACCCCTCCAACAACGTCCATTGCTGGGATGCTGCCCAAGCAGGCAACGAGGGAGACCCCGAATGGCGTGGCGATTTCAAAGGACTTATTGAGCGTCTCGACTATATCAAGGCGTTAGGCTTCACCGCTATATGGGTAACCCCTGTCGTGGAGAACGCTTCGGGCTACGACTACCACGGCTACCACGCAAGCAACTTCTCCAAAGTCGATCGCCGCTACGAGACCCACAACGGGAGCGAAGATGTCCTCTTCAAAGATGTCATCGATGCCGCACATGCACGCGGTATGAAAGTAATACTCGATATCGTTCTCAACCATACGGGCAATTTCGGAGAGGAAAAACTCTGCAAAGAGTTCAGCCGCGATTGGTCTAAACCGCAACAGAATATTGACGACTGTATGGTGCCTTATACCAAAAAAGACGGTGGCAACCTGCCTGACAACTATCTCTCTCTGCCGGCGGCGCAACAATATGCTGCACGCCTTGCGCTAATGAAAAATACTGACGGGCAGAACCATGACACCCACAACTATTGGCACCATTTCGGCAATTTCAACTGGGACAACTCTACGCGCTGGTGGGCGCAGATAGCAGGCGACTGCGTGGACCTGAATACCGAAAATCCTGCTCTGTACAACTACCTGATCAAGTGCTACACGGCATTCATCGCTATGGGGGTGGACGGCTTCCGTATCGATACTTCCGGACATATCCCGCGCCTCACGTTCAACAAAGCCTTCATTCCGGCTTTCACCCAAGCAGGGGCTGACCACGCTGCCGCACGGGGACAGGCTGCCACACCGTTCTATATGTTCGGCGAGGTCTGCGCACGGGCCAACGATGTTACCTATCGCAACCTCGTCAATATGTCCCCCTACTACTATACTTGGGCTGAAAGCAAAAACTATGCATGGGATACCGACCCGACCTCATTCGACAATATAGTGGCTTTGGAGGGCGATGCCTGCAATACCCATACCAACCACAAATCCTGCCAACTGCAGAACGCTGACGACGGACACGATGTGAACAGCACCACGCCGACTTCACAAAACGCTTTCCTCAATGGCAACGACTATCATAAGCCCGACTATTCGCGCTCAAGCAATTTCAATGTCATTGATTTTACTACCCATTGGAATTTCTGCAACGCGCAAGGGGCATGGAATACGATGTCGGAGAACAACGACAAGATGTACAACGATGCTTCGTGGAATGTGGTCTATGTGGACTCGCATGACTATGCGCCCGACTGCTGCCAGAAAACACGTTACACCGGTGGCACCGACCAATGGGCGGAGAACCTCGCTCTGATGTTCACTTTCAGGGGCATTCCGTGTGTGTACTATGGCTCGGAAATCGAGTTTATGAAAGGAGCGGTGATTGATGTCGGTCCCAATGCACCGCTGGCTACTACTGGACGTGCTTACTTCGGCGGTTATATGAAAGGTTCTGTCTCCGCCACCGGCTTCGGCGAATATACCGCCACCGGCAATGTCGCACAAACCCTCTCGCACCCTCTTGCACAGCACCTTATCCGCCTCAACCAAATACGGCAGGCCGTTCCCGCACTCCGCAAAGGGCAGTATAGCCGTCAGGGATGTACTGGCTCTTTCGCCTTCAAACGACGCTACACCGATGCCAATACCGACAGCTATGTCCTCGTCTGCATCTCAGGCAATGGTACGTTTACGGGCATTCCTAATGGTACATACACCGACTGCGTAACGGGCGATGTCAAAACGGTAACCGACGGCAAACTGTCGGCTTCCTGTTCGGGAAAAGGCAATATGCGTGTCTACGTCCTCTCTACGGACAAAACCAAAGCACCGGGCAAAATCGGCAAGGACGGCTACTACCTCTATGCTGCCACGCGAGGAGCAAAGGTTACACCGCAATGGGACGGCACCGAGATGGAAAGCACTACCGACCCCGGTATGCCGGGAGAAGGTGCAGGAGGTGGCTCCGAAGAACCGGAAGAACCTGTTACACCATGTCTCGGCAATGCTCAACAGGTATGTGTATTCTTCAATTCCGAAAATACGTCCATCAAATCCGGCGTTACTGCCCACGTCTGGGGTGGGAAAAAAGGCACTACGTGGCCTGGATTGGCGGCTACCAACCTCGGTAACGGGATGTGGAAAGTCATTGTACCCGCTGAATATGGTACCCCAAAACAGATTATCTGGAGTTCGCGCGGAAACAGCCGGACCGCTGACCTTATCTATGATAATCAGGCTGTTTACAACGGTGCAACCGTTACAGGACACGTAACGGCGATCTGCGACAAAGATGATACGCCCCAACCTGGTGAAAACCCCGGCGGTGGAGACGAACCGCAGCAACCCGTTGACCCCGATGAAACCTGCCGTATCTACTATGCCGGTGATTTTGCCGCACCCTATATCTGGGCGTGGGACACCAACCCGCAGAAAAACTATTTCTCTGCTTGGCCGGGTGTGCCAATGACCCAAGTGGGCGAAATGTTTGAGGGAAAGACACTGTGGTACTGTGAGTTTACGGGCGCACTCCCGCAAATGGTCATCTTCAGCAATAATGGCTCCTCTCAAACCAATGACTTGGCTGCCAAAGGCTGCGATTATGTCTATGACGGCGCCACATGGAAATCACTGACACCTTCCGCACTCCAAACAACGGTTTCTGCACCGGCGGTGAAAAAATACGTCCTCAACGGACAAATCATCATCGAAATCAACGGCATCCGCTGCAACACCTTGGGGCAAATGCTCCGTTAACGCGCAAATGCTCCGTATGCGCAAATGCTTCGCTAATCCTATAAGTCACTGCCGCCTTATGCGCTAAAAGAAAGAGACTACCTGACGTTCCTCAGGCAGCCTCTTTCTTTTTATGCATTCCACATTGATTACATCATTCCGCCCATTCCGGGGTTGGGCATTGCGGCAGGAGCGGGGTTCTCCTCTTTCTTGTCCACTATCACGCACTCGGTAGTAAGGAACATACCGGCGATAGAAGCGGCGTTCTCCAGAGCCACACGCGTTACCTTTGCGGGATCAACCACACCGGCTGCTTTCAGGTTCTCGTAGGTGTCCTTGCGGGCATTGTAACCGAAATCGCCCTCGCCGCTGCGCACTTTATCAACAACCACTGCACCCTCTTTGCCGGCGTTGGTAACAATCTGACGCAACGGCTCTTCGATAGCACGGCGCACAATCTCGATACCCGTCTGCTCGTCCTCGTTGTCGCCTTTGAGGGCATCCAAAGCTTTCTGGGCGCGGATATATGCCACACCGCCACCGGCTACGATACCCTCTTCGATAGCCGCACGCGTTGCACTCAACGCATCGTCCACACGGTCTTTCTTCTCTTTCATCTCCACCTCGCTGGCTGCACCTACATTCAACTGTGCCACACCGCCTGCCAATTTGGCAAGACGCTCTTGCAGTTTCTCTTTGTCGTAGGTCGATTTGGTAGCCTCTATCTGTGCCTTGATCTGGGCAACACGGTTAGCAATAGCCTCTTTGTCGCCTGCGCCGTTCACAATAGTGGTGTTCTCCTTGTTGACGGTGATGCTTTCGGCTGTACCAAGCATATCAATGGTTGCACTCTCCAATTTGATACCCTTTTCCTCGCTGATAACAGTACCGCCCGTCAGGATAGCAATGTCTTCCAGCATCTCTTTTCTGCGATCGCCGAAGCCCGGAGCCTTCACTGCACAAATCTTCAACTGCGCACGCAAACGGTTGACAACCAACGTCGTCAATGCCTCGCTGTCTACGTCCTCTGCTATAATCAGCAACGGACGACCGCTCTGTACGGCGGGCTCCAATACCGGAAGCAACTCCTTCAGGTTGGAAATCTTCTTGTCGTAAATCAGAATATACGGCTTGTCCATCTCCACCTCCATCGTCTCGGTGTTGGTTACAAAATACGGACTGATATAACCGCGGTCGAACTGCATACCTTGTACCACATCGATAGTGGTATCCATACCCTTGGCCTCGCCGATGGTAATCACACCGTCTTTGCTCACCTTGCGCATAGCCTCGGCAATCAACTTGCCTATCTCGGCATCATTGTTAGCCGATATGGTTGCCACCTGCTCAATCTTGTCGAAATCGTTACCTACTACCTCGCTTTGTTTCTTGATTTCTGCCACTACCGTGCTGACTGCCTTGTCAATACCGCGTTTCAGATCCATCGGGTTTGCACCGGCGGTTACGTTCTTCAGACCTACACCCACAATGGCTTGTGCCAGTACGGTTGCCGTCGTTGTTCCGTCGCCTGCTTGGTCGCCGGTCTTCGATGCCACCTCTTTTACCAATTGCGCACCTAAATTCTCCGCTGCGTCTGCCAACTCTATCTCTTTGGCTACCGTTACACCGTCTTTCGTGATGTGCGGAGCACCGTATTTCTTGTCGATGATAACATTGCGCCCCTTCGGACCAAGTGTTACTTTCACTGCATTAGCCAACTGGTCAACGCCTTTCTTCAGAGCCTCACGAGCCTCTGTATTGTATGTGATTTCCTTTGCCATAATCGTAATTCAATTTGTAAATTTGTAAATCTGTAAATGGAATTATGAATTAGAAAAATGAATTCATAATTCATAATTATTTGAGTACCGCCAGTACATCGCTTTGGCGCATAATCAGGTATTTCTCACCCTCATATTCGAGTTCCGTACCTGCATATTTGCCATAGAGCACTTGGTCGCCGGCTTTCAATACCATCTCCTCGTCTTTCGTTCCTTTGCCTGTCGCCAAAACCTCTCCGCGAAGCGGTTTCTCTTTCGCACTGTCGGGGATGATAATACCGCCAACGGTCTTCTCTTCTGCTGCCACGGGTCGTACCAACACGCGGTCTGCTAATGGTTGAATCTTACTCATACTATTTGTGTGTTTAATAATTTGTAAATTTGTAAGCGTGTAAATCCGTAAATTACACAAAAGCAAATGTGCAAATGTGTAACCTCCCGACTGCACATCATCAAAAAGCGCGGGCTTCGGTCGGCTTTCCATACCCTGCCTTCCTACACCCCCGTCCCTAATATCTCAAACTCCGTGCCAAAACTGAATTTTATTTATATGACAGATCGACGACTGACAGTTTGGCAGAATACCCCAAATACCCCCAATAACCAATAACCTCAAATAACCAATCCCCAAAATAACCGATACCCCCAATAACCCGTCGAATCACCTCCATAACAATCATAATAAGAACCTTATTCCTTTATGCAAAAAATATGCAATTATGCATTCAAATATACCCCGTAATACGATTACGTAGAAAAGACGTAGAAAGGACGTAGAAAGGACGTAGAAAGAATTGGCTTTTAAGAGGAGAATACGCCGTGTCTTTATGCATATTTTATACACATTATGCAGAAAATATGCACTGTATACATTGCAAATACCCGATACATCGGAAATCTGTGCCAGCCTGCTCTCCCCTAAATATAAAAAATCCGACTGCCGATTAGGGCAGTCGGATAGAGCAGGGTATATCTGTATAGCCCTGCCAAATGGAATGAAAAAACGGTGTGTTATTTCACCAATCTACCAGTAGCCGTATATACATTGCCGTTCCGCAGAATGTACATCTGACCGTCCTTAATGTATTTGGTAACCTGTGCCGCACCGGCTTGGATTTCGTCAATAGCCGTCTGCAATCCTGCATCGATAACCACGTGGATAGGTCTGTCATACGAATTGGTGGCATCCACCGTAATCTTCAGCCCGCCGTTGCTGTTCTCCACAACCGCCTTACCCGACACCATAAAGTATATCGGTTGTACAAGCATTCCGTCGGAAATAGTGCTGTAATAAGAGGGGTACACTTTCTTGTCGCTGTTTATGCCGGTGGTAGCCATTACGGTGCCTGCGGCATTGGTATAGTTAATCGGATACTCTCCTGCTGGGATAACAATGTCTTTGTCCCTGTCGGAACAGATAAAACCGATAGTGGTGTAGTCTGTACCGTCGGCTGCTTGTGCATCCACATAAATAACTCCTTGCGAAGCATAATCGGTATCTACCGTTACGTTGTCAACACCTGCTGTATAGGTACGATCCACGCTTCCCGTTTCGGCATCAGCCGTCAGGCGTACTACATCGTCATATTCTGCTGTCATCGTAATCTTGTAATAGACAGCATCTGTGCCTGTAAATTCTGCCACTGCGGTAACTGTACTACCCACAACAATAATCTTGACACTACCTGCCAGAAACTCTACAAAGTCGTCATCTGCAGCATACCATGGGTCATAAACAACAAATGAGTATTTGGCATTCAACCGGTCTGCCGTGTATGTACCTGCCACTTTTCCGCCTACTTTGGTAGGTTCAACACTTGCACACCACATCAAATCGGTGGTCTTGCCTTGAATCATAAAGGCGTCTTCAGTCGCCAGTTTGTTGGTAAACACGGCTTTCGGGATGTTAATCGTAACCGTATCTTTGCACTCGGGAATAACTACGGGAGCCTGTTTCATACGGATATTGTACGTATTGCCGTCCGATGCGGTTACGGTAGAGGTTGTCAGTATTCTGCCGTCTTCTTCGGCTAAGGTAACTTTTCCGTCTGCCGTCCTTTTGCCGTCTTTTGCTGTAATTTCTACTGTAAAGTATCATTACGGATCAGTTCGAGCAACGCCCCGACGGCTTCCTCTTGCGGGATGTTTTTCAGTACGCATTCTTTGCCGCGATACAGGCTCACGCGACCGCGCCCTGCCCCCACATAACCGTAATCGGCATCTGCCATCTCCCCCGGACCGTTCACTATACACCCCATCACGCCTATTTTCAGTCCCGTAAACTCCGCCGTAGCGGCTTTTACAGCGGCTATGGTCTTTTCCAAGTCAAACAGAGTGCGCCCGCACCCCGGACAAGAGATATATTCCGTTTTGTAAATACGCACACGTGCCGCTTGCAGGATGTCTTTGCTCAGCCGCTCCAACTCCTCTGCACCGAAAGCCCGATTGTTCAGTACAAGATGTGTTGCATTGTGTTCCCACAGCAATCGCCCGCACTCTGCTGAGGCGTGCAACTGGAATAGCCCCCAATCGGTGTCGTTGTTTGCATAGTAAACGGTATCGCCTTCCACCTCTATATGTGTGTTGTCTTCATAACGGATACTTTGCGAATTGGCGAAATAGTCCACCAATGCCCGTGCCACGGGTATCTCGTTTTCGGGGGCTTCGCTCAGGCTCACACGTACCGTGTCGCCTATACCGTCTGCCAGCAAGGCACCGATACCCACAGCCGACTTGATACGCCCGTCCTCGCCTTCGCCCGCTTCTGTAACGCCCAAGTGCAGCGGAAAAGCCATTCCCGCATGGTCCATCTGCCGTACCAGCAGGCGCACCGTATCCACCATCACGCGCGTATTGCTTGCCTTGACAGAGATAACGATGTTCATAAACCGCTCCCTCACCGCCACGCGCAGAAACTCCATCACACTCTCTGCCATTCCGGCGGGGGTGTCCCCGTAGCGCGACATGATACGGTCGCTCAGACTGCCGTGGTTCACACCTAGACGGATGGCGGTGTGGTGTGCTTTGCATATATCGAGCAGGCGGGTGAAACGCTCGCGCAGACGCCCCAGTTCGGCTTGATACTCCTCATCCGTGTAGTCTATATGCTTGAATTTTCGCGCAGGGTCTATATAATTTCCCGGATTGATACGCACTTTCTCCACCGCTTTCGCCGCCGCATCGGCTACATCGGCTTGAAAATGTACATCGGCAACCAGAGGAACTCCCACGCTCCACTCATAGGGGAAAATAACAGATTTTCTGCAAGCCCCCTCTTTGAGAGGGAAGGGGGAGTTGATTCTTTTATGTATCTCTTTCAGCGACTCCACCTCCCGCATTCCCTGCGTGGTGAAACGTATCAGTTCCGCTCCTGCGGCAATACAGCGTTGCGCTTGAGCCACACTCCCCTCAATGTCATTGGTAGAGGTGTTGGCCATAGTCTGAATACGGACAGGCGAATGGCTGCCTATATAGATGTTTCCTACCTTCGTTTGGGTCGTCGGGCGACGTGAATAGGTCTTGTTTATGTTCATATCTGTACTATTTTTCTATTAAAAGCAAAAATAATGCACCAATTATTTGCACGGTCCAAAAAAAAGCAGTACCTTTGCACCCGCTTTTGAGAAAAAGCCTGAATCAGTAGCTCAGCAGGTAGAGCACATCCCTTTTAAGGATGGGGTCCTGGGTTCGAGCCCCAGCTGGTTCACACAAAGGAGAGCAACGCTCTCCTTTTTTGTTGAACGCTCTTTTTTTTGCGTACAGGTCTCCTGTCGGTGGCATACTTATTCCTTTCTGTGTTGTCTGCGGCGCAGAAGGCGGAGAAACCATTGTTTGGTCTTGGTAATGAGACTCCATGTGCGGCTCGGTTGAGGCAAATCGGTCAGAAACACATCGCGCACTTCCCCGCCCATCTGCTGCTCCGGGTAGATAATCAGATAGTTGTGCTGTTTGAAAAAGCGTTCCAGCATATCGGGTATCTGCTCAAAAAGCGGGTTGTAACTTGCAGTGGCGTGCCGCGAGGATACCATTACCACCATATCGTCTTTTTCCACTTCTTTCGCCATCATCAGCACCTCCTCCCAGTCGCCCATTTCGCGATAGGATGCCCGCAAGTACTTCCCCTTGCGCCGGCTCATCGCTTTCAGCACGCGCTGTGTGTCTTCGTTGGCAAAAAATACCACTTTCGCGCCAATCTGACTGCTCAGACGGCGTATCTGACCGAAGCAGGAAATGAAATCGTATTCTTTCTCCGCATATCGCGGCACCGCCACCAGCAAACGGTTGATAGTATTAAGCGGCTGCACTTCGTGATACACTATCGTCGATTTACCGCGCTGCTCTATGATTTGCCGGGCATCCGCCCAATCCGCACTCTGTACATATTCCGTCTCGGGCAGGCTGCTCAAATGGCTCAATTCTTTCAACGGCTCGTGCAGGTCTTCGCCAACAGACATCACTATCCATTCATCCTCTGTGCGCTCGCTCTCCAATTTGGCTTCTTCCTGCAGCGCAATCTGTTTTGCGGCATGTTCCGTTACAAACGAGGAAATGGTGCATAACACCAGTATCATCAGCACCGCACTATTCAGTATCTCGGAGTTGAAAAGCCCCACTTGGTAGCCGATGGTTACTATCGCCAGCGTACCCGCTGCCGTGGCGTGGGTCAGGCCGAACATCAGTTGCCGCTCCAGACCGCTCAGGCGGAACGACCCTTGCGCCGCCCATGCGGCAAGCCATTTGCCTGCCAACTTGGTGCCTATCATCACACCCGCAATGCCTATAATCGTCCAACTTTGCCAACACAGGCTCACATCAATCATCATTCCTACATCAATCAGAAACAGCGGCACAAAGATGCTGTTGCCCACAAAATTGATGCGGTTCATCAGTGCTGAGCGGTTCGGTACCAGCCGGTTGAGTGCCACCCCGCACACAAACGCCCCGAGGATACCTTCCAGACCCGCCCAATCGGCAAGAAAAGCGGACAACACCAGCACCGTCATCACCATCATAAAGCATGTTGTAGGTTCCTGCTGCCGCTTGAAAACTTTCTGTACCACCCACGGGAATACCCACAGTGTCATCGCGACAAACAGTGCAATCTTTCCTGCCAATGCCCACCAAAACAGCGGACTCTCTGTACCGGTCAGGTGACTTTTCAGCCCCGCCAGTACCAGGAGCGACAGCGTAATTGCCACCATCGTACCGCCTACCACGATATTCACCGCCGCATTTTTCTGTATGCCGTAGCGGCTCACTATGGGATAGGTCATCAGTGTATGACTGCCGTACATCGCCCCCAGTAGAGCGCACGTCCCCCATCCGAAACCCATCAGACGTGCGGTAGCCATACCTAACACGAAAGGAATGGAAAAAGTATATAGACCGAACACCGCTGCACTGCGCTTGTACTGGCTGAAATCGTTCATATCAATTTCTATACCTGCCTGAAGCATGATATAGAGCATTCCCATTTTGCCCAATACACGTATGGTTTCGCTTTCGGCAAAGATATTCAGTCCGTATGGTCCCAGCACAATACCCGCAATGATAAAGCCCACAATGCTCGGTACGTGTATCTTGCGGCACGCAACCGGCACAAGGAGTATCACCCCGAGTACAATCGACATTATGGCTAATGAGTTGGTTATCATGCTTCGCCTTTGGCTTCGCGTTAATGGCTATGTGTTAATGGTTTGCTGCGCAAACGTTTGTGGCTTTACGTTTATATCCGTTTTGCCAGCCCCCCCCTCTGAAGGAGGGGGGAGAATAATTTTGGGGAGGTCTTACAGAAATCTTCCCGTAATGCTCTCTTTGCAGTTTTTCACTTCCTCTATCGTCCCCTCGCAGACTATCCGCCCGCCGCCGCGTCCGCCTTCGGGACCCATATCGATCAGATAGTCGCAACTGCGGATGACATCCAGATTGTGCTCTATGATCAGCACGGTGTTGCCCTTGTCCGCCAGTTTGCGCAGCACACCGAGCAGCACGCGTATGTCTTCGAAATGCAGTCCCGTGGTCGGTTCGTCTAATATATACAGGGTCTTGCCCGTGGACGGTCGTGCCAGTTCGGTCGCCAATTTGATACGCTGGCTCTCGCCGCCTGACAGAGAGGTGGACGGCTGACCGAGTTTGATATATCCCAATCCTACATCTTGTATTGTTTTTATCTTGCGCAGGATATACGGCTGGCTCTCGAAGAACTCCACTGCCTGATTAACCGTCATATCCAACACATCTGCGATGTTCTTTCCCTTGAAACGTACCTCGAGTGTCTCTTTGTTGTACCGCTGTCCGCCGCATGCCTCGCAAGGCACGTACACATCGGGCATAAAATGCATTTGTATGGTCTTGTACCCATTGCCGGCGCACTCCTCGCAACGACCGCCTTTGGTGTTGAAACTGAAGCGGCTGGCTTTCCATGCGCGTATCTTAGATTCGGGCAGTTGAGCGAACAGTTCGCGTATGTCGTTGAAGACATTGGTGTAGGTGGCGGGGTTGGAACGGGGTGTCCTGCCTATCGGCGACTGATCGACGGCAATCACTTTGTCAATGTTCTCCACGCCCTCTATGCTGTCGTATGCCAATGGTTTCTGCAGACTGCGGTAGAATTTCTGCGACAGGATGGGGTAGAGTGTCTGGTTGACTAATGTCGATTTGCCGCTGCCGCTCACGCCTGTAACGCATACCATACACCCGAGCGGAATCCGCGCTGTAACATCTTTCAAATTATTGCCCTTGCATCCTCGCAGTGTGAGCCATTTGGTGTCTTTCCCGATAGGTGTAGTCGTATGTTCGGGCGGCGTAACTTGCAACTCCCCGCGCAGATATTTGGCGGTCAGTGTATCCGTATGCAGCATCTCGACGGGCGTGCCGGCAAACATAATCTCGCCCCCCAACCGTCCCGCTTTCGGACCTATATCCACTACATAATCCGCCTCGCGCATCATCTGCTCGTCATGCTCTACTACAATCACCGAGTTGCCCATATCGCGCAACTCTTTGAGCGAGTTCAGCAACCGCTCGTTGTCCCGCTGGTGCAAACCGATACTCGGCTCGTCCAATATATATAGTACGTTCACTAATCGCGAACCGATCTGCGTCGCCAGTCGGATACGTTGACTCTCGCCGCCTGACAAACTATCCGCTCCGCGCCCGAGGCTCAGGTAACTCAGTCCTACACTTTGCATAAACTGCAGCCGCACGCATATCTCCTTGAGTATCGGCTCGGCTATCGCACGCTGCTGGTTGCTCAGAGCGGCAAAAATGTCCTGCCCCTCGCCTTTGGCAATCGCAGTCAGAAACTCTAAGAGTTTGTCAATATCCATATCCGTCAGGTCGGCGATGGTCTTGCCCGCAATCTTGTAACTCAACGCCTCTTTGTTCAGCCGCTTGCCGCCGCACTCGGGGCAGACTATCATATCGTCGTCCGAACCGTCTTTCTGTTCCTCCTGCTCCTGCACGTATGCAAGCATACGCTGATACCAGTCGGCATCATCGTGTACGATGTCGTCCAACTGCTTGTCGTCTCTCGTCTGTGAAGCGTGTATCTTGCCTAAGCCCTTGCAGCACGGGCACCAGCCTTGCGGACTGTTGAATGAGAACGTATGCGGTGCGGGGTCGCCGTAACTCAGTCCCGTCGTCGGACACATCAGGTTGCGCGAGAAATACCGCACCTGCGGTTCTTTGTTCTTTGTTCTTTGTTCTTCGTCCCCCCTATCCCATTCCGCAATCATCATCACCCCGTTGCCCTGCGTCATCGCTTTGTCCACCG
>ERZ808286.612-NODE-612-length-22428-cov-3.539847_pt1 | contig 22428 bp, 16 predicted proteins | sample MGYA00521276_ERZ808286 | MGnify/ENA primary metagenome ERZ808286 (study PRJEB31516, sample SAMN03275607) | gut metagenome | biome: mammalia-associated habitat; material: feces | host: Papio cynocephalus | place: Kenya | collected 2012-08-01 ... | reverse complement strand
CAAGCGGGCCCCACGGCGACTGCCACCGGCAGGGGGCACCTCTCGGTCTCGCAGTCGGTAGCTTTCTCTGATTGTGTCACTCGTTTTCGGGGCGGCGCACTGCGCCATGCAAAATTCCCGAAAACTTCGTACAAAGTGCAACTGCTCGACACTCTAAAGCACGGCCGCTGTGTAAACCCAGACCATAGGCGCGGCCGTGGCCTCATTTTTCTTTCAAGCAAAGTGCTTGTTCCCTTTAAGCAAAACGCAAGCGTTTTGTCGGGCGGGGATACCATCGCACTTCTTATCTTTTTAGGGAAAACTACTTTTAACTGACCATTTACACAAAATAAGCTTTTGTTTGTTCCGAGCGGCAAAAGAGGAGGTTTTTCTCTTAATCGGTTGACGGAAAGAAAGGTTAAGTATATACTTAAATCAATATATATTTATTTATCCAGAGGAGGATACGAAAATGAAAATTAAAGTTAAAGATTTGCCATACAAAAGGTACACTATAGAAGAAATGCGCGCGGCGTTTGCGGCGTTTGAGAAGGCGGTTTCGGAGGCGAAATGCGCCGACGACGTTATTGCCGCAAGAAACGAATTTATGAAGGCGCAAACGGAATATCAGACGGCGGCGTCGCTTTCCAACTGCCGTTATACGCTTAACACCAGGGACGAGTTTTATCTCGGCGAAATGAACTATTACGACGAAAACGGTCCTTTGTTTGAGGAAATCGGCAACAAATACGCCGAAGTTATGCTTGGCAACAAGTTCAGAAAAGAAGTGGAAGCGAAGATGAATCCGCTCATTTTCAAAGGGCTCGAGATTGCCGAAAAGTGCTACAACAGCTGCATCGAAGAAGAGAAGAAGCAGGAGAACGCTCTCGTAACCGAATACAGCCAGCTTATGAGTCAGATTGCCATAAAGTGGCGCGGAGAGGACAAGCCGCTTTCTTACGTCAGAGGTTTTTTGGAGGATTCGGACAGAAACGTCAGAAGGGAAGCGTGCATTGCTCTCGGCGAAGGGCTTGACGCGCACAAAGCGGAGTTGGACGAGCTTTTCGACAAGCTTGTGAAAAACCGTGATTTGCAGGCCAAAAAGATGGGCTACAAAAACTTTGTGGAGCTGGGATACTACCGCATGGCGCGTCTGGACTACGACCGCAAAATGGTGGAAGCTTTCAGAAAGAACGTGGCAAAGTCGCTGGTTCCGGTGGTGGCGGAAGTCAAAAAAGAAATCGCCGCGGATATGGGAATCGACAGAATCACCTTCTACGACGACGCGGTTTACACGGCCGACGATCCTCGTCCGGTTCTTGACAAGGACGGCATTTTCAAAGCCGCTCAAAAAATGTACGACGATATGCGTCCGGAAATCGGCGAATTTATGCGCAGCATGCAGGAAGCCGAGGCTTTCGACGTTGACGCTCGCGACGGCAAATGGGGCGGCGGCTATTGCACCGAATTCGACAAATTCAAGCAGACGTTTATCCTTGCCAACTTCAACGGAAGCTCGGGCGACGTGGACGTTATGACTCACGAATTCGGCCATGCGTTTGCCATGAATCAGCAATTCTACACCGGCGATCCGGAGCTTGGCGTCGGCGGTATGGAAACCGCGGAATGCCACAGCATGAGCATGGAATTTTTCAGCTGGAAATATATGGATCTGTTCTTCGGCGAGAATGCGGGCAATTATCGCTTGAAACATCTTTTGTCGTCGTTGTGCTTCATTCCTTACGGAGTGGCGGTGGACGAATTCCAACACGTCGTCTACGAAAAACCTGAAATGACTCCGGCGGAGCGCTTGGACGTGTGGAAATCCCTGGAGAAAAAATACCGTCCGTATCTGGACATCGAAGGTCTGCCGTTTATCGGTGAAGGTCGCAGGTGGCAATATCAAATGCACATCTACGAATCGCCGTTCTATTATATCGACTACACTCTGGCGCAAACCGTGGCGCTCGGCTTTTTGATCGAAATGCGCAAAGACTACGAAAACGCTTTGGATCGCTACGTCGCGTTCGCCAAAAAAGGAGGCACCGAGCCGTTCAGCAAACTGGTTGCCGAAGCGGGGCTTGCAAACCCGTTCGGCGACGGCACGCTTGACGCCATCGCTTCCGAAATACTTAAAATCGTAAAGGAACTTAAAAAAGAATAACATATGAAAATATTTGCAAAATACCTGAAACCTAACGCCAAGTTTGCCGTTTTCGGGTGTATGTTCGAGGTTGTGGCGACGCTGTGCAATCTTGCGTTGCCGCTTCTGATGAGCCAAATCGTCGACGACGGCATCAACAAGCTCGATTTTGAGTACGTTTGGAAATCTGTGCTGGTGATGTTTTCCGTTGCGGCCGTGGGCATGGCGTGCCATATCATGGCCATAAAACAAAATCTTAAAGCAACAACGAGGTTCACCGAGCTTCTGAAAAACGACGTTTTCGAAAAAGCGAACAAAATGACTTTTTCCGATCACAACCGTTTGGGGGCGGCGGGGCTTCTGACGCGCACCGAAACCGACGTGTGGCAGATGAGCGAAGTTACCGACGTCATTTTGTCGGGCGTGTGCACCATTCCGATTTATATGATATGCGGCTCGGTGCTGGCGTTTATGAAGGACGCTTATCTGGCTCTGCTTTTGTTTGCGTTTACGCCGGTTATAATTGCCGCGGTGATTTTGGTCGGCCGCAAAATTCACCCGCTTTGGGAGATTGCCGACAAACAGACCGACAGGCAGAATCAGCTGGTCAGAGAGCGGCTTATCGGCATCAGAGTGATAAGGGCTTTTAACCGCGACGAAACGGAATGTCAAAAAACCAACGAAGCAACTCGAAAGATGGTTTTGAACTACGTAAAAGCAAACAACCGCTCCGGCTTGATCACGCCGGTTGCGATGCTGGTTCTGAACGTAACGACGCTGCTTATCGTCTACGTCGGCGCAACAAGAATGCAATCGGGAACAGGCCTTTCAGCCGCTGACGTCGTGGCAGTGGTGCAGTACGTCGGGCTTATAATGTCGGGCATAATGACGCTATCATGGTCGCTGATTTTCGTGCCGCGAGTTAGGGTGAACGTAAAAAGGCTGTCGGAAATTCTGGAGTCCGAAAGCATTCCCGACGCAACCGATTTGGACAAACCTGCACTTAACGGCAACGTTTCGTTCGATAACGTGTCGTTTGCGTACGCAGACGGCTCCGAACTTGTTTTGTCGGACGTTTCGTTCGAGGTGAAGGCAGGCGAGAAAGTGGCCATAATCGGCGGCACCGGAAGCGGCAAGTCAACGCTTGTCAGCTTGCTTTTGGGGTTCAACAAGCCTACTTCCGGCACTCTTGCTTTTGACGGCGAAAACGTGGAAGGAATAAGCGGCGAACGCCTTCGCACCAACGTTTCGGCAGTGCTTCAAAAAGGCACGATATTTGCCGGCACACTCAGGGAAAACATAGGCCTTTGGCAGGATTTTACGGACGAACAGATTATGGAAGCCGTGCGCGACGCGCAGCTCGAAGGCTTCGTTTCGTCGCATCCGGAGGGGCTTGATTTCAAGCTTTCGCAGGGCGGAAGCAACGTGTCCGGCGGACAAAAACAGCGTATTCAGATTGCAAGGGCGCTTTTGAAAAAAGCGACGATTTTCCTTTTTGACGACAGCTTTTCCGCTTTGGACTTTATGACCGAATCCAAAATCCGCACAGCCATAAAAGATAAACTTGCGCCGCGCACGGTTTTCGTGGTAACTCAACGCGTAACCGGCGCAATGAACAGCGACAAAATCATCGTTATGGACAACGGAAAAGTGGTCGGCATCGGAAAACACGAGGAGCTTTTGCAAAATTGCTCGGTGTATAACGAAATATTCATATCGCAGTCGGGGAGGAGTTTTTTATGAAATCGAAAGACAAATCCATAACGCGAAGAATCGTTTCGGAGCTTTCCCGTATCAAATTCGGACTGGCGGTTATGATTTTGCTGAGCGTGCTTCTGATGGTTTGCGACCTTTTGTCGCCGGCGGTTCTCGGCAAAATAACGGGGACGCTGAACGACTACTTTTTGGGTAATTTCCAGACCGACGACCTCATCGGGGAAATCGGCCCGAAGCTTATCGTTCTTGCGGTGATATACGGCGTTTACGCGGTGCTGTCGTATTTGCAGGTTCCGCTCCTAAACAACACCGTAAGCCGCCATTTCACCTACGGTTTGAGGGTTGACATTTCAAACAAACTGTCCAGAGTTCCCGTGTCGTTTGCGGACAAAACCCGCCCGGGCGAAGTGCTTAACCGCATGAACAACGACGTTTCCAACATGAGCACGCCTGTGTATAGCATCGTGAACGTATTCCTTCTCGGCGCAGTGCAGATCGTGGCCATTCTCACAATGCTGTTTATCATAAAATGGCAGCTGGCGCTTGTGGTTACGGCGGTTGTTCCGCTGTCGCTCTTTACGGGGGCGAAGCTTTCGGCGCGAGCCGAAAAATATTTCGACAAGACCTTCGAAACGGACGGCAAGATAAGCTCGCACGCGGAGGAAACTTACGGCGGCTATTCGACCATCAAGGCCTTCAACCTCGAAAAACAACAGCTTCAAAAGTTCAAAGAGCTTAACCGCAAGCAAGCCGAATTTTCCGAAAAAGCCTTTTTCAGCAACAACGTCGTAACGCCTGTCGTAACCGTTATAAACCAAATCGTATACGCGCTTATCTGTTTGTACGGCGGCTATTTTGCCGTCAAAGGCGAACTTGGCGTCGACGGCATCGTTATGTTCATTTTGTACACCCAACAGCTTTCGAATCCGCTCATAAGTATATCGGGAGGCTTAGCCAGCAGTCAGAAAGTCAAGGCGGCGGCAAAACGCGTGTATGACATTTTAGACGCCGAGGAAATGCAGCCTCAAACCGACAAAATGCCAGAAACCGCCGACGGCGACGTGGAATTTAGGGGAGTGGATTTTTCCTATTCGGAAGACAAACCGCTCATTCAAAACCTCAATTTCACGGCCAAAAAAGGCCAGAAAGTGGCAATCGTCGGCCCGACGGGTGCGGGGAAGACGACAATCGTCAATCTTCTTATGCGCTTCTACGACGTGCAGAAAGGCGAGATTTTGATCGGCGGCAAAGACATAGAAAAAGCCGACAGAAACAGCGTCAGAAGTCTTTTCAGCATGGTTTTGCAGGACGCTTGGCTCTTTGGCGGAACGATTTTCGAAAACGTCGCCTACGGCAGAGATAACGTTACCAAGGAAGAGGTGGAACGGGCCTGCGAAAACGCATACTGCGACCACTTCATAAAAACCCTTCCCGAAGGCTACGACACCGTGATCGACGAGGGCTGTTCAAACGTGTCCGGCGGACAGCGACAACTTCTCACCATTGCCCGCGCGTTTCTTACCGACAGGGATTTCCTGATTTTGGACGAGGCCACCTCCAACGTCGACACCAGAACGGAAATCTTTATTCAGAAAGCCATGGACAATTTGATGAAGGGCAAAACCTGTTTCGTCATTGCGCACAGGCTGTCCACGATCATAGACGCAGACGTCATTTTGGTTATCGACGGCGGAAAAATCGTTGAAATCGGTAAGCACGAGGAGCTTCTTGAAAAGCAGGGCTTCTATTACAGGCTCTATAAATCGCAATACGACAACTGACAAACCGCAAAAAAAAACGGCTCCCGCGGGAGTCGCTTTTTTTGATTTTTGTTTTGCTCTCAAATTTACTTTTTGGTAAATTCGGTGTTCGTGCATTTAGGGCACGGCGGCATTTTGTCGCCTGCATCCAGACAAATCTGGGTGTGACAGTTGGTGCAGGAATAGCAACCGCTGCCCGGTTTTTGACCGGTTTTGTAAACAGTTTTGCTCACAACGTTTTCCTCCTTGTTCGTTACTGATTTTAGTGTGTTCAAAAACGAACGTATTATGAAAGATAAACGGATTTTTACAAAAATTTATTTGACAAGTTTTTCCTGCATGCGGCGGCTTTCGGCGAAAACCGTTTCGTAAAGGTCTTCTATGTAAGGGCGGTTGTGCTCGCCGAATTTTTCGATAAGGCGTTCGAGTATCTGATACTCCCTCTCGCCGTCCGAAACGGGCAGGTTGTGCAGTTTTTTATATTTGGCTATGCCGGTAACGATTTGCATACGGTAGATGAAGCTTTGGCACAATATGTCGTCGGCTTTGTCGATTGCGTCGCGCAATTTTTTCAAATCGTTGTTCATTTCGTCAAGTTGTTCTTTGGAAATTTGTTCGTCCATTTATTTACCCTCCAAAAGTAATTCTGCCGCCCAAAACTCGGCCACGGCTTCGATAACGGGCGCCGCGCGGGCAACGATACACGGATCGTGTTTCCCCGAAATTGATATTTTACACGGCGTTTTCGTTATGTAATCCACCGAATCTTGTTCTTTTGCGATAGACGGCGTCGGTTTGAACGCCACCCTGAAGAGCACAGGCATACCGGTCGTCAGTCCGCCCAAAATTCCGCCGTTGTCGTTTTTCGTGGCAACGATTTCGCCGCTTGATATGCCGTACGGGTCGTTCGCCTCGCTTCCCGTCATCTCGGAAAGCGCAAATCCTTTGCCGAATCCCACGCCTTTCACCGCAGGCACGGCAAACAGCATTTCAGATAACATCGATTCGGAGGAATTGAACCATACGTTCCCGAGCCCTGCGGGAAGTCCGCTTATTTTACATTCCACGGTGCCGCCCACGCTGTCGCCGTCAAGGCGCGTTTTTTCGATGAGAGAAAGGTATTTTTCCTTAATTCGGCCGTTTATGACCGGAAAATCCTGATTTTTCAAATCGACCTCGTCGGCTGCGCTTAAGCCGTCAAGCTTGTCGTCGCAAACGGTTCCGATCGACGCAACGTGCGAAACTACGTTCACACCGTTATCTTCCAAATACTTTTTGAATATTGCTCCCGCAACGACCAAAATCGCCGTAAGTCTGCCGGAAAACACGCCGCCTCCGGGTTCAAGCTTGCCGTATTTTGCAAGCGCGGGATAATCGGCATGCGACGGCCTCGGCACGGATGCTAAGGATAGATACGGCTTCGAGTCGAAATTTTGGTTTTCAATATAAAATTTGACGACGTTTCCGTCGGTTTTTCCGTCCGATACGCCGCTCACAAAAACGGGCTTGTCGGTTTCGGCTCGCCCCGTTGTGTATGCCTTTCCGCCTTTTCTTCGCCGAAGTTGTTTTTCTATGTAATCAAAGTCAACTGTCAGGTTTTTCGGAACGCCGAAAATCCGCCCCACGATTTTGTCGTCGTGCGACGCACCCGAAATTTCCAGTTGCAATTTTTCGAAGTTCAGTTTTGACATATTCTTTCAAGTTCCTCAAAAAAGTTCGGATAACTTTTTGCCACGCAAGCGTCATAAGTCGGTTTCTCTGCAAGCGCTAGCGCGGCCACGGAAAAAGCCATTGCAATGCGGTGATCCGAAAAGGAGTCTGGCACGAACGGTTTCGGATTTCCGCCGAAAATTTTCAAGCGGTTATCGTCCGACACGAAATTTATGCCCATAAGCGACAGATTTTTTTCTATCGCGGCGAGCCTGTCGCTTTCTTTGTTTTTAAGGCGGTTGGTCCCGATAAGCACGGTTTCGCCGGTGGCGAACGCCGCAAGCACGGCGCAAATGGGGAAGACGTCGGGAGTGTCCGTAAGGTCTGCGCAAAAACCGTGAAGAGTTTCGGCTTTTCGGACGCACAGCGTCCCTCCGTCAAAATAGGTTTTCCCGCCCGAGTCGCTTAAAATTTTCAAAAAAGCTTTGTCCGGCTGGGCGGAATCTTCGGCAAGTCCCAGAACGTTCAGGCTGTTTTTTAACGTGCCTAAAAGCGCAAAGTTTGCGGCGGCAGAGTAATCCCCCGAAACCGAAACGGTTGTTTCTTTGTATTTTCCTGCAAGTTCGATATGTAGGTTGTCTGCGGTGTGCTTTACGCCGAACTTTTCCAGCATTTTCAAAGTCATAAGCGTATAGCCGCGGCTCACGGCGCCATTTACGAATATGGTGGAATTTTCCGAAACCGTCGGCAAAGCCATGATAAGTCCCGACAGATTCTGCGACGTTGAGGAGGCAGACACGGCGTAGCAGCCACCCAAAAGCTTTCCGCAAAATGCTATATGGCCGTCCTCTTTTTTAACGTTCATGCCGATGTCATCGTAAAATTTGACATCGTCGTCGTTAAATCTGACATAAAGCCTTTCGCCGACAAAAATTTTGCCCGAAAGGCCGAGAGCACCCAAAACGGGAAGCAAAAACCTAAGAGTTGACGCGCTTTCGGAGATATTGAGCTCAACGGTCTGATTTTTTATGATTTCGGATCCGTCAACAGCAAGGCCGCCGTCGATTTTTGATATTTTCACGCCGAGCGCCGTCAGGGCGCCGATCGTCTCTTTTACGTCGGCACAATTTGAATGTCCGAAAATCTTGCAAGCGCTTTGGGTAAGCGCCGCCATAATGAGCGCGCGATGAAATTCCGATTTGGATGCGGGTGCCAAAAGGGCCTGCACGCTTTCTAAATTGTCGCCCATTTTCCGCCTCCCAAAAAACTGTCCAGCGAAACCGGTACTATCATAAGCTCGTGAGGCCTTGGAGCAAGGACAATCTTCAACACACCGCCACAGTTCTTTTTGTCTTTTGCAACAAACTTTTTAAGCTCCGAAAAGTCGTACGGCGAGGTTGGACTTAGGCCGATTTTTTCGATAAGTCCGCCAACGATATCGGGCATATCTTTGTGAACAAGGCCGTTTAGAGCGGCCATAGCGGTGATCATGCTCATACCTGCCGCAACCGCTTGCCCGTGCAAAATTTTGAATGACGAAGCCTGCTCGATTGCGTGACCTAGGGTGTGCCCGAAGTTTAGCGCGTGGCGAGCCGCATTGTCAAATTCGTCCGCTTGCACAATTTTCGCCTTGAAAGAGAGCGCTGCAAAAATCAGTTCCTCTACGTTCTTTTTTTCGTCGTCGAAAAGAGAAAAGTCGATTGGCGAAATAATTGCGCATTTCAGAATTTCCGCCATGCCGGACTTAAATTGAATTTCGGGAAGCGTATCCAAAAGAGAAACGTCGGAAATCACGATTTCGGGTTGATAGAACGTGCCGACGTCGTTTTTGCCCAAAAAATCAATGCCGCATTTTCCGCCTACGGAAGCGTCGCACATTGAAAGAAGCGTAGTCGGAACGTTGAAAAATCTGATGCCACGAAGATACGTCGCGGCGGCAAACGCCGCAAGGTCGCCGATCGCCCCTCCGCCGAAGGCCAAAACGACGTCACCTCTGGTGAAATTGTTGTCGGAAAGAGTCTTCAGCACGGCCAAATAGTTGTCAAACGACTTTGCTGCCTCGCTTGGCGGCACAATTTTGACGACAACGTTTTCCACGGGAATATAACGCTTCAAAGCGTCGAAATGCAAATCGAATATTGTTTGGTCGGTAACGACCAGAATTTTGCCGCAAAAACCATGTTCCTCCAAATGATCTTCGAGGAACTTCATTGCGCCGCGCCCGATATAGACGTCGTACGGTCTGGAAGTTTTTACAGTCAGTTTTTGCATTATTTCAACCTAAAACGCACTTTATTTTTTTGATTTTATCCATTAAAACGCCGAATTCGGCAGGAGTGATGGCTTGTAGCCCGTCGGAAAGGGCGGTTTTCGGGTTCGGGTGAACTTCAATCGTCAGTCCGTCTGCGCCGGCGGCCGTTGCGGCAAGAGAAAGCGGCGAAACGAACGAAGAGTTGCCTGCTGCGTGCGACGGATCGAATATGATCGGAAGATGCGTCAGCTCTTTAAGCGCAACGATTGCGCCGATGTCGGGCGTAAAACGCATGGCGTCGTCAAATGTGCGTATGCCGCGTTCGGCGAGAACCACGTCTTTAAGACCGCCGTCCAGCAAATATTCTGCCGACAGCAACAATTCGGTCATGGTGTTTGCAAAGCCGCGCTTCAACAAAACCGGTTTTTTGAAAGCGGCAACTTCCTTGAGCAGAGCAAAGTTCTGCATGTTTCTTGCGCCGATCTGAAGCATGTCCACGTCTTCATAAAGAGAAAGCTTTGTCTGATCGGTGATTTCGGAAACGACCGGGAGTCCCACCGATTTTCCAGCTGTGACAAGCCACTTCAGCCCGTCGGCCATAGAGCCTTGGAAGGAGTAGGGCGAAGTGCGCGGCTTAAACGCGCCGCCGCGAAGCATCCCGGCTCCGCAATCTTTCACGGCCTTTGCCGCCTCGAATATCTGCGCTTCGCTCTCCACCGAGCAAGGGCCGGCTATCACCGCAAAGTTACCTCCGCCGAAGCTAGTGTTTGCAATTTTGACGATTGTATCTTTTTCGCAAAAAGTCCTTGACGCCAGTCTGTACGGTTCGGTTATCCTTTTTACGTCCGAAACGAACGGCAAAGCGGTGATGCTGTCTGCGTCGAATTTTGAGGTGTCGCCGATGACGGCAACCACGGTTTTGAGTTCGCCTTTCACGATTTGCGCTTTAAGGCCGTTTTCCGAAAGAAGGGAAGCAAGCGATTTTTCGTCAAGCGCCGTTGCGGATTTTTTCAGCGTAATTATCATTTTTCTTCCTCCGCAGTCAAATTAAGCAAAAAGTCCAACGCTTCGATATAGCCGCGTTTGCCGTGGCCTGAAACGGTTTTTGCGCAAACGTCTTCGAGAACGGACGTGCGCCTGAAGGCTTCGCGGTTTTTTACGTCCGACAGATGCACTTCGACGGTCGGTATCGAAACGGCTTCGATAGCGTCCCTTATGGCGTAGCTGTAGTGGCTGTAGGCGCCTGCGTTGAGAATGATGCCGTCTGATTTCAGATAGAACGCCTTATGAATTTCGTCGATAATCGCGCCCTCGTGATTTGAACCCGCGAATTGCAGTTTGACGTTTTTTTCTTCTGCGTACTTAGAAAGCTCGGACATTATGTCGTCCAGCGTTTCCGTGCCGTATATTTCGGGCTTCCTCGTGCCGAGGAAGTTGAGGTTTGGTCCGTTTATCACCAAAAAGTTTTTCATCAAAAAACCCCTTTATAAAGCTAATACTTAAATATTAGCCTATGAAAGGGGGTTTGTCAACAAAAGGGAAGTCAAAAGAGAGAAATGATCGACTTAGCGACGTCTTCAAGGCTGCCCGAGGCGTCCACGACGAAGTCCGCTGAAGACAGATATGCCTGCCTGCGCTCATCGTAAAGCGCCAAAAGCTCGTCTCTCGAAAGTCTGCTTGCAATCGGCCTAAGAGCGGAATCTGCGGCAATTCGGCCGTACAAAACGTCGAACGGCGCATCCAGAAAAACGATTTTTCCGCCGGACTTCAGGGCCTTCACGTTGTCTTCGTCCAAAACGGAACCGCCACCCGTTGCAATGACGGAGGAGCGTTTTTTTGAACATTCGGCAACGGCTTGCTTTTCTGCGGCTCTGAAAGCCGTTTCGCCGCCCGAGGCGAAAATTTCGGATATGGTTTTGCCGCGGCTTTCGACTACGTCGTCGACGTCCAGCACCGAAAAACAGGTAAGTTCGCCGATTTTTTTCGAAACTTCGGTTTTGCCCGCGCCCATAAAGCCCGAAAGCACGACGTTCGTCGGGAAATTTTGAAGTTCGGCCGCGGTTTCATCTATGACAAGCGAAATTTCCTCCTCCGAAAAGTCGCAGCCGAGCCAGATTTTCTGCGCTTCTGCGGCCTGCCTGACAAGCATTTCAAGCCCGCCGCACGCCAAAATTCCCATGCTTTCGGCCATAAGAACGAGAGCGGTTTTTGGGGGATTGTAAACGCAGTCGAAAACGGCTTTTGCCTGCGCCGCGACGCTTTTCGGAACGGGCGACTCGAGGTGCTTCGGAAACGTCCCCACGGGCGTTGCGTTTATGAGCAAATCAAATTGACCGTTAATGCTTGAAACGTCGGAAACCGATATTTCACCGCTTTGAAAACGTGCTTTAAGTGCCGTTATTGCAATTTTTGTTTTTTCGAGCGACGAACTTCTGACAGCTACGGTAACCTTGCCCGAAAGCTCCAGCGCGCGGGCGGCAACCGCTTTCCCGAGGCCGCCGAAACCCAAAATCAAGGTGTTTCCGGAAAGCTGCAGACCTTTCTTTTTTAAGCACTTTTCGAGGGCGGAAACGTCGGTGTTGTAGCCTACGTTCTCATGCACCGTGTTGACGGAACCGAAAAGCTTTGCTTTGTCCGAAAGGTTTGATAGAACTGAAGTGATTTTTTCTTTATACGGTTTGGTAACGTTGTAGCCGTCAAGCGATTTTGCCGCCGCAAAAACGTCGTCCGCTTCGCCGTCCAAAACGACGTAGGAGGCCACATTGTTTTTAAGCGAAAAAAGCCGTTTGTGGACAAACGGCGATACGGTGTAGGATATGTCTTTTCCTATAAGCGCAAATTTTTTCATAAAACACGGCCGCCACGCGGGCGGCCACAGAATCGATTAGATTTCGCCTTTTACAAAGCGTTTCAGGAAGGTGATTGCCTGTTCATTGTTTGCCTTGGCGGCCTTGCTGGTCCAGGTGAGAGGGAAGGTGTGGTTGTCCGTGAATTTGGTGCTTGCGTAAACCTCGTGATAAATCCCGAGATCGTCAAGCTGTTTGGACAGATATTCGCCTTGTCCGCCGCAGAAAAAGTCTTTTGCGGCCAGCGTTATGAAAGCAACAGGAAATTCGGAATTTACGAAGCTGGACGGCGAAACGACGTCGATATATTCGTATTTTTCGATTTCATTCGTGTGCACGCCGACAAAGTCGTAGCAAATGCTGTCGGTGAGGTTGAAGAGAACCTTTTGTCCCAAAGCGGTTACGATGTCGTAGATGCCGCAATCGAGCACGGTGCCGGTGAATTTTGCTTTCATTTCGACGCCGAGCCTCTTTTGAAGTTCGGGATTGGATTGCAAAACGGCGAGGTAAGCGGAGTAGTAACCGCCCGCGCTGTCGCCGGTTACGACGAAGCGGGACAGATCCAGCCTAAATTCTTCCGCGTGGTCGGCAACCCAGTTGACGGCGTTCACAAGCTGCGGAATGACTTGGTGGAATTTGTATTTAGGGCTTAAGCCGTAGTTTACGTTGACGACGAATGCGCCGAGCTCCTGCGCATACCATGCGGAAAGGCATCTGCGGTATTTTTTGTCGCCGGCAACGAAGCCGCCGCCGTGAATTTCGAATATAACGGGATATTTGCCTTCCTCTTTAGGTATGACGAAAGTGTCCAGAGTGCAGGCTTTTTTGTCCGATTCGTCATAGACGATGTCGGTGGTTTTCACCACGTTTTTCATGTTGCGTTTGGTTCGGCCGACAGGGTTTTGCTGAAGATCGAACATATAATCTATGGCTTTGAAGATGACTGTTGCTGCTGACATAATATGATGTACCTCTTAAAATTTTTTCTTTTTTAGTATACGCGCCGTAGCTCCCGAAAGAACGTGTTTTTTATACGGCGCAATAATATGTGGGCGGTATATGGATGTTAAGCTTTGCGCCTGCGCGAGCGAGCGTAGCAGATTGCAAAGACGAGTGCCGCGCCGCCGACTACTGCGAAAATTGCCCAGACGTACGGTTTCACTTTTCCGCCGTCGCTATCGCCGCCGCTTAAGTTGTCGATATATTCCTGCAATTTCTGATAGGTTTCTTGCATTTTGGCCTGATCGGAAGGGGAGAGCTTGTCGTACTCTTGCATAGCGTTGTCGATTGCCGCTTGTTTTTCTTCCGTTGTCGTTGCGTCGGCAATGGCGTCCACGGCTTTTTGGAAGTTGTCGCCTGCGGCAAGCTTAGGGATAGATCTCGTTTCTTCTTCGTTGCACTTGGAGCAGACGCGTTTTTCCAAACCTTCTGCGTCTTCGGTAGCTTCTGTTACCGTCTGCCATTCGCCGAAAGTGTGGGAACATTCCTCTGTCTGAATAGAGCCGTAAGTCATTTCGACGGAGTCAACGTAAACCGCGCCGGAATCTTTGTAGCAAAGAGCAAAGTATTCGTCGGTGGTGTTGACTGTCCAAGTTATTCCGTCGGACGTGGCGGTTTTTTCGCCGTGCGAAGTCCCCGTGGTAGGGTAAGGATTTGCCGAAGTGTCAAACGGGGTTTGGGAAGTGCGGAGCTCCCACTTTTTCCCGGAGGAAACTTTGATCGTTATCGTCCAAATTCCGCCGGTCAGGGCTTTGTCGTTGAATATGTAACACTGTCTGCCGTCGCGGTTGTTCATTTGAATTTGGTTTTTGTTTCCGGGGTAGGAATAGACCTTGCCCGTGATTTCGCCTGCGGTCCAGCCGGTCCAGTTGTAGCCGCCGCTTCCCGAAACGCCGCTTCTGTCAAACGACACGGTTTTGGTCGTCGCGGCCTTAACCGTTATGCCGGAAACCGTTTTTTCAATTCCGCCGAACGAAAGGATAACCGAGGTGGTTCCGGCAGTTAAAGTTTCGGTTTTGGTCGTTGCGTCCAACCACTTGAGGGTTGTGACGGAAGGCGTTTTGGTAGAACCGTCCGAATAGGTAACGGTAACCGTCAGCCCTTGCGGGTTGAATTTTTCGCCCGCAACGTAAGAGGTTTTCGTCGGTGTGCCCGTCACCGTGACGGAAGAAACGCCGATAACCTTCACGGTTATGCTTGCTTTTATGTTGCTGTCGTTTGCCGCCGTCGCGGTGATGGTGACGGTGCCTTGCTTAAGGCCTTTGACTGTGCCGTTTGCAACGGTTGCCACGGAATTGTCGGAAGACGTCCACAAAACGTTTGTCGCGGCAGAGGACGGTGTTACGGAAACGGTCAATGCGGTGCTTTCGCCGACGGCAACGGTGGTTTCGGTTTCGCCGAAGGAGATGCTTTCGACGTCGGTGCCTTCATAGTCGCCGTAGGTGTTGACGACGGTTTGAAGAGCGGAGTTGTAGCTTTCGCCGTCGTAGCAATAAATTCTGGAGGCGTATTCCGGATGATCGATGAACGGGTTGCGGTTGCCCTGAATTTTGTAAACTTCTTCGTTTCTTCTGTATTCTTCTTCTGTAGGTGGTTCTTCGAGGTGCCACTTCATAAGGGTGGAAATGCTGCCTATGGTTTTGTTGTGGCCTTGGCCGTCGACGAATTTGAGGCTGTATTCAGTGCCCCATCTCGTCTGGACGTACATCAGAATTCTGGCGGTTGCGCCGCGGTAACCTTCGCCAGGATAAAACGTTCCGTTTGCCAGATAGCAAAGGTTGCCGTAGGAAGACGAACCGTTTTCTTTGACTATATTAGCCGGAAGCTGCGGGACTTCGTCAAAGCCGTAACTGCCTCTGGAGGAATTCAGGTTTGCGTTGCAAGGTCTGAGGTGGTGAGCGTCGGAACCTGCTTTGGAAGATGCAGGGAAAGCGTCGCCGCCGTTTTTAGGCCAGACGTGTTCGCGGTTAGTTCCGCCGTTGAAATTGCCGGAAAACGCAGCGGACGTGCCGGTGTAGAACCAGATTATGTTTCCGCTTTTGTTAGGATCCTTGTCGGTCGTTTTGTAAACGGTCTTAAGATCGTCGTAAGACGTTTCGTGGGTATGCGTGCTTTTGATAAGCGCCGCAAGCTTGGTGCGGAACGCCGCCCCGTTAGAGGTTTCGTTTTCCAAAGACGCGTAATAACCGGACGCGGTTTCCGCCGCAAAGGCGCCGTCCGAGGTCTTGGAAAAATCGAGCCCGCCGAATGCGCCCAGCGCAAGCGTCAGGCAAAACGCGACGACTAAAAACGAATAAAAAAGCTTATTGCCGAATTTGTTCATCAAAATTCCTCCGAATTCTGTTTATATGTTTGATTATAACACACTCTGTTTATTTTTTCAACTAATTGACAAAAGACGGTGCTCGATCGTTGAGTTTTTATTATAGCCGTGTTATAATTTTAGCAAGGAAGATGTTGTGAAAAATCTATGATTATTCACACTTGAGTTGCAAAGCCGTTACAATTTTATCGAAAGCACGGCGCATGCAGTGCTTTTTTCGGAATATTGAGAGTTTTCCCTAAAAGAAAAACTTGACGCGGTGGCTTGACTTTGCAATCGCGGAATAACGAACTCTATAAGTGTTTCGATTTATTATGATGGCACATATATTCGCCGTTTTAACGATAACAAGAACGTGGAAAACCATTCTTTTTGATACACGGCTATTTTTTTAAGGTATTCTAGATAACGATGGAGGTAGAATATGTCTGACACGGCTTTGACAGTGATCGGCATGTCGTTCATCTTCGTGATGACGACGGCGGGTTCTTCGATAGTTTACTTTTTCAAAAATCAAATTTCCGAGAAGGCAAACACCTTGTTTTTGGGGTTTGCTTCGGGAATAATGATTGCCGCGTCTGTGTGGTCGCTGCTGATTCCCGCAATTGAGCAGGCTTCCGCAAAAAGCGGCAAGCTGGGGTTTTTGCCGGTTGCGATAGGCTTTATCGTCGGCGGACTGTTTCTGGTGGCTTTGGACTACACGGTTCCGCACATGCACGCGAGAGGCGAGGAGGAAGGCCCCCGCGTTTCCGTCAAAAAATCCGTCAAGCTGTTTCTGGCGGTGACCATACACAATATCCCGGAAGGCTTGGCCGTAGGGTTTGCGTTCGGCGCTGCGGCGGCAATGGCCGACCATTCGGCGTATATTTCGGCACTGGGGCTTGCCATCGGCATAGGCGTGCAGAACTTTCCGGAGGGCGCGGCCGTGTCCCTTCCGCTTAAAACCGAAACGGGCAGCAAAAACAAGGCGTTTTTGTACGGCATGGGTTCGGGAGCGGTCGAACCGGTGTTTGCGGTGATAGGATTCTTCCTTGCGTCGGCGTTGACGTCCCTGCAGCCGTGGCTTATGGCGTTTGCGGCGGGAGCGATGATTTTCGTCGTGGCAGAGGACCTTATCCCCGACGCAAAACTGGAAACAAATCCGCACCTCGGCACTTGGGGCGTTATGGCGGGCTTCGTGGGTATGATGATTTTGGGCGGGGCGCTCGGCTGAAAAACAAGACTTCACTTTTGTGAAGTCTTTTTTACTTAATTTTGTTGAAAAAGACATAGCTTTGTGCTACAATTTTTATATCAAACGAGGTGGGTTATGAAAAAAGTCGTCGTAGCGGCGGATTCCTTCAAGGGATCGTTGGACTCGAAAAGCATAGCGTCGGCATTTTCAAAGGCGGCCGAAAAGTCGGACGACGTTTTGGTCGTCGGTTTCGGCGTTTCGGACGGCGGGGAAGGAAGCGTCAACGCGCTTGCGGAGGGCTGCGGTTTTCAGAAAAGATCGGCCGAAGTTACGGGGCCGACCGGCGCTCGGGTTTTGGCGGAGTACGCCGTCAAAAACTTCGTCGCGGCCATAGAAACGGCTGCGGCGTCGGGGCTTACTTTGATTCCGTACTCTGAACATAACGCTCTTAAAACCACCACCTACGGAACGGGAGAACTCGTTATGCGCGCACTCGGCGAAGGCGCGCGAGAAATCCTGCTTTTTGCAGGCGGAAGCGCCACCAACGACGGCGGCGCGGGCGCGCTTTCGGCAATGGGGTTTAGGTTTATGGATAATAGCGGAGAGGAATTCTTGCCGACGGGCGGAACCTTGCAAAATATTTCCTCGGTGAAGCTCCCGAGCGATAATTTGTTTTCGGAAGTAAGTTTCAGGGTGCTCTCCGACGTAACGAATCCGCTTTTAGGGCGCTTCGGCGCAACCTACGTTTACGGCCCGCAAAAGGGCGCGACGGAAGGGGATTTGGAAATTATGGAGCGAGGAATGGAAAACTTTTCTGTCGTAACGAAAAAAGCCACGGGCGTTTCTTTGGAAAATCTTTCGGGGGCGGGAGCCGCAGGAGGACTTTCGGGCGGAATGGCGGCGTATCTCGGGGCAACGATAGAGAGCGGCGCGGATTACGTTCTCAAGCTTACGGGTGTTTTGGACGAAATAAAAACGGCGGACGCAGTGATAACGGGAGAAGGCAAAATCGACAGTCAGACGCTTTCGGGGAAGATCGTTTCCAAAATCGCCGCGGCGGCAAAAGCTTTCGGCGTGCCGCTCTACGGCATAGCGGGAACTTCCGAACTGTCCGAAAACGAGCTTACGGATATGGGGATTTCGGCCGTGGAGACGCTTGAAAAATACGCCACGTCAAGGGAAGATTCCATCGTAAACGCAAAAAAATATCTGGCTATGGCTGCCGAAAATTTGATTGACAGATTCGGAGAAACGAAAAAATGATAACCGTAAAAGACGTCAAAAAAATCTATAAAACGAAAAAGACCTATTGCGAAGCCTTGAAGGGCGTAAGTTTCACTTTGCCCGACAGAGGCTTGGTTTTCATACTCGGAAAATCGGGAAGCGGCAAATCGACGCTTCTCAATATCCTTGCGGGGTTTGACAAAAAGACTTCCGGCACCATAACCGTCGACGGCAAAAGCGTGGACAAGTTTTCCGCATCCGAATTCGACAATATGCGAAATCAGAAAATCGGTTTCATATTTCAGGATTTTTGCCTACTGGAAGGCTTACCGTCCGCGAAAACGTGAGGTTGGTGCTGGATTTGCAAAACTCCGACAAATGCAACATAGATCTTCTTTTGAAATCGGTTGGCCTCGAGGGGCTTGAATCGAGGTATCCGAAGGAGCTTTCCGCCGGGCAAAAACAGCGCGTCGCCATTGCGAGGGCGCTTGCGAAAAATCCGCAGATTATTCTGGCAGACGAACCTACCGGCAACATCGACAGCAAAACTTCCAAGGTGGTTTTGGACATATTGAAAGAACTGTCCAAAACGAGGCTTATCGTCATCGTTTCCCATAACGCTGACGACGCCGAAAACTACGGCGACAGGATCATCGAGCTTGCCGACGGGCTTATCATAGGCGACAAATCCAGAATCAGAAACTATCGCGACAAGCTGTACGTTAAACTGCCGAGGATAATTCTGCCGTACTCCAAAAAACTTGACAGGGCGGAAATCGCCGAACTCAACCGCACGGTAAGAATGGAGCGCGGCGCGGTAACTTTCGTTCAGAACGGAAGCGGCTTTGCGCCGACCGTGCAGCCCGTGGACGATATGCGCCCGAAGAAATACAAAAAACGCAATATGAGCGTAAGGAGCGTGAAGAAGTACGCTTCCAAATTTATGAAGAAAAACCGAATTGCCGTCGCGTTGATGATTTTGGTTATTTCGGGGCTGATGACGCTGTTCGGCCTGGCGCAGGTGCTGACTATGATTGACGGCGAAAAGCAAGTCAAAAGCTTCATTTCGGTGCACGGCGACAACGGCCTTATAATAAATAAAGGCGTAAAGAACGAACTCACTTCGACCGAACGGAAAGTCAACGTCGATTATTACCGATTGTACCACATGACCGACGACGATTTCGCCGCGATCTCCGCCGTTTACAAGGGCAAGATTTTTAAGCATTATCCTTACAGCTGGACGTTTGCCGAAAGCACCTACGTTTCCGAAGGTTTGGCGTTGCCGGACTTACAGAAAATGTTCAAAAAAGTTTATGCAACCGAAACGAACGGCGTTTTAGAGTGCGATTTAAGCTACTTAACCGCCAAATTCGGCAAAGACGGCAAGCTCAACGTGCTTGCGGGCGACATAAGCAGAGCGGCCACGACGGGCGAAGTTATCGTCACCGACTACGTTGCCGACAGCTATCTTTTCTACACCTACGGCAAGGTGGACCGCTCACTTTACGACGAGCTTTTTACCCCGTGGATCAAAAACGTCAGAATGAGGATTTGCGCAGTTATAGAAACCGACTATAAGGAACGCCTGACGCCGTTTATCACCAAGTTTTTTGCGGGTGAAGAGGTGGACAAAACCGAGGTTTACAACGCGCTTTCATACGGCTGGAATCATCTCTGTCCGGCCTATTCCGTAAACGAGGATTTTTGGGACGATTACGTAAACGAATATTATTCGACGGACAAATACGGCTTTTCAAAACTGCGCCTGACCGACTTTACGTTCGACGCCGATGGCTTAGCTCTGACGGCTTCGGGTGACGATCCTTTGTGCTATTTCAGAAGCAAAACCGAAACGGGCGTTTTAAGCCTTGAGGACGACGAAATGGCTATGGGGCTTGCCCTGTATAATCTTTTGTTCGGCACCAGTTTTTCGGCGAGAACGCTCACCGACGACGCGCTTGAGCAGTGCAGGGCGCAGGTCGTGGGCAAAAAAATCCGCATAAGCTCGCGGCTCAGGGAAGACCTCGGGTGTTATTTCGACAAGGAGTTCACCGTAGTCGACGTGTCGCGAAACGACTGCGCGGTGGTGCTGCCCGATTCGTATAAAAAACAACTCAAAAAAGCTATGGGCACGCCTTCGGCGGCATATCTCGAAACCTCCGAAAAGGTGCTGGATTTGTACGCCTTGGAGCCGACTACATACCTTGGGGTGAAGAACGACGAATATAAGGTTCTCAAAAACGTTATAAACATCGTAAATATCTTTGACGACATATTTTTCTACATTGCCGTGGCGCTGTGCGTGCTGATCGTGGGAATGCTGGTGTTTTCGGCCGTAAGCAACGTGAAGAGCAACACCTACGAAATCGGCGTTATGCGCGCGATGGGTTGCGGGAGCAACAAGATAGGAGCGGTGTTTGCGTTGCAGCTCGTCGTTATAGGCGCGGTGATCGGCGTGCTGACGTTTTTGCTGAGCTATTTCGGAATGAATCAATTTAACACGATGCTCCTAAAAAGCCTGACCGAAAACGTCAACGTGGAAGGCTTGGAGGGCATGAAGTTGCTGTATTTCGATTCGAAAATCGTGGGCATAGACGTCGGAATAGTGGCAGTGCTGACGGCGCTTTCGGCGTTGTTTCCGGTGGTTGCCGTCAGAAAAATCAAAGTTATAGACATCTTGAAAGCAAGAGAATAGGAGGACGTATATATATGTCGAAAATTTATAAATCGCAAACCGAACTTGTCGGCAAAACTCCGCTTATGGAAGCAGTGAATTTCGAAAAGAAGCTGGGGCTTAAGGCAAGGCTTCTGGTGAAAATAGAATTCTTTAATCCGGGCGGCTCGGTTAAGGACAGAATCGCCGCGGAAATGATTTCGGCGGCGGAAAAAGAAGGCAAACTTTCCGCAGGCGGCGTCATTGTCGAACCGACTTCCGGCAACACCGGCATCGGCATTGCGGCGGCAGGCGCGGCAAAAGGCTACAGAGTGATAATTGTTATGCCTGAAACCATGAGCGTGGAGAGAAGGCGGCTTATCGCGGCCTACGGTGCGGAAATAGTGCTGACCGACGGCAAACTCGGCATGAAGGGTTCGATTGCAAAAGCAAACGAGCTTGCCGAGGAGCTTGGCGGCATAGTTTTGGGGCAGTTCGACAATCCTGCAAACGCCGCCGCACACTACAAAACCACAGGTCCCGAAATATACGCCGACACCGACGGACAAGTGGACTTTCTGGTTGCGGGCGTAGGCACGGGCGGCACAATAACCGGCACGGGCAAATTTTTGAAGGAAAAAATAGGCGGCTTGAAAGTGGTCGCCGTGGAACCTCAGAGCTCTCCGGTTTTGTCGGCAGGGAAATCCGGCGCGCACAAAATTCAGGGCATAGGCGCAGGGTTTGTGCCTTCCGTTTTGGACAGATCCGTTTACGACAGCGTAACGCCGGTTTCCGACGAGGACGCCTATCGCTACACAAAGCTCTTTGCAACCACCGAAGGCTTACTGGTGGGCATAAGCTCGGGCGCGGCTCTTTGCGCCGCAACGGAAATTGCAAAGAAAGAAGAAAACGCAGGCAAAACCGTGGTTTGCATTCTGCCCGACAGCGGCGACAGATACCTTTCCACTTCGGTTTTCGATTGAGGCAAAAATGTGGTATGCAATAATAGGAATTATAGTTCTGCTTTTGGTTGGAGTTTTGTTGTGTTTGGCGGCCGCCGCGGCAATGTTCAGCCCCGACAAAGTGCCCGCATCAAAAGCGCAAAGCGGACGGGAAGTCTGTTTTAAGAGCGGAAAAAAGAAGCTTAAAGGTTGGTTTTGGAACGAAGAAGGGAAAGCGGGGCTTGTCGTCGTTTCGCACGGAATGGGAGTGAGCGTCGATTATTATATGCCCGAAATTCTCGCGTTTACGGACAAAGGCTACAAGGTTTTTGCCTACGACTATTCGGGTTACGGCGAAAGCGAGGGACGATTCTGGGGGTTCGAAACCGCAGTGGAAGACTTGAAGTGCGCAATAGATTTCGCTTATGCCGATTCGTTGCCGCTCGTTCTTTTCGGGCACAGTATGGGCGCGTATGCGTCGGCGGCAGTCGGGCAAATAACCGACAAAAAAATTGCCGCCATAATCGTCGCGGCGCCGTTCACTTCGCCGAAAGACGCCGTGAAAGAACTGACTTCTTCAAACAAAAAAATCGGAAAGCCGATGGCTTTTGCCGTCAACGTGACAAGGGGAGTTGTGTTCGGCAAGCACGGAAATTTGGAAGCTGCAAAAGGCATTTTGGCGGCAAACGCGCCTACTCTTATTTTGCAAGGCGCAAACGACAAAGAAGTTACCGTAGGCGGTTGCGCCCTTTACTCCAAACGAAAC
>ERZ808286.611-NODE-611-length-22431-cov-7.558545_pt1 | contig 22431 bp, 18 predicted proteins | sample MGYA00521276_ERZ808286 | MGnify/ENA primary metagenome ERZ808286 (study PRJEB31516, sample SAMN03275607) | gut metagenome | biome: mammalia-associated habitat; material: feces | host: Papio cynocephalus | place: Kenya | collected 2012-08-01 ... | reverse complement strand
GTTCTTGAGAATACGACTCAAGAAGCTCCCTGCCTTTAGACGGGAGAGTTGTCACGCAGGTAAATCATTAAAGTAGGAACACAACAGTTTAATTTGATTAATTGCACGAGGTAGAGAAATATATATAGGATCCCCCTCTGGCTCTATATACTCCCCGAAGTTACTCATTATGACAATGCTGTCTTTATCCTCTTCTAACAGAGTGGGATCTAGAACGACCTTATTCTCTTTCCATTTGCAATCTCTGTAGGATGGATTTCCGTTTTTATCTAAGGCAACAGAACCTCCAAATAGTCTACAAACCATACTTCGACCTTCATAGAAAAAGCAGTGCTTTTCTCTATCCTCTATATAAAGAGGACAAATAGGAGAATTAATATCTCCATTATTGAGAAGCGCTAAAGCTTCTTCTTCTCTTTCTTCTTTTATTAAAAGAAAAGCAGCTACATTGGCTTCTGTTTCAGATAAATAAGGAACGTAATGGCAACAACACTCACCACAACACTTCGGGCAAGAGACAGAAAAAAGAGATAAGAATTTTCTTTCTTTTTCTTCAAGAATACTATATATGCCTAATAGTTTTCTTATTTTTTCTCCACAAAGGGTAGAATAAAGCACTGAATCTAAAATCTCTTTTTTCATGGCATATTTTTTAAATCAAACAAAAAAAGAATTTCAATAGTCGATCTTCGATTTTTGAATAAAAATCAATTTTTTTACATTTTCTTTACATATACTCACTTCCTTAAACTTTATATATTCCTAAAATTTTATCCCTCTTACTTTTTTTGAAGAACATTAACTTAATCAATTGAATTTTGATTGCTGATAGTTCACAATTCTTGTGCGATGAAAATAGTTATTTTAGGTGCAGGAAGACGAGGAATAAGGCTTGCTAAGCATCTTATTCAGGAAAAGAAATCTGTAGTAATTGTAGACTCTAATCCAGAGCGTTGCTCACAGGTTGTTTCAAAGCTAGATTGCCTTTCTATCTGTGGCAGTGCAACAGATTTAGATATCTTAAAAGAAGCAGGATGCGAAGATGCCGACGCTATCATTGCAGTAACTGATAGCGACGAAGTGAATTTAGTAGCATGTGGCATCGCAGCCTCTAATTATCCAGAAGCAAAAACAATTGCTGCTATTCGTAGTATTTCCTACTTAGGTAATGGAGCAAAATCAAAAAACAAAATATTAGGCATTAACCATATTGTCAACCCTGAGGAAGAAGCTGCTAAAAGCATGACTGGCATCCTCAAATCTGGTCTATTTTCCAACATCATATCATTTGAAGATGCAAACTTTATTCTGTTTAGGTCTATGATTACCCCATCTAGCCCATTTAATGGACAGAGTCTTATAGATATGAAAAAGAGCCTTAATGGCGAATACATTATTATTGGAATAAAACGTGGTGATGAGGTTTTCACACCTAGTGGAAACACAGTTTTAGAGATTGGTGACGAAATTGCTGTAATGGCAGGAGATGACGACAGCGAAAACATCTATAAAGATCTATGTGGAGGAGCAAGCCATACTAGACTTAAAAGAATTATTGCTGTTGGTGGAACTCGTATTGCACGCTATCTCTTCTCTAACCTTCCTAAAAATATGCTGAAGCACATTACTCTAATCGAAAAGAATCCAGATATTTGCACAGAATTTGCCGATGGGTTTCCTTCAGTTCTTACGATTAATGAATCAATTACCGATGAAAACATATGGGAAGATGAACGCTTGTCTCAAGCAGATTTACTTATATCTGTGACAGAAAACGATGAGTTAAATATTATTACTGCCTCCTATGCAAAAAGAATAGGCACAAAGAAATCTATAGCCCTACTTAAAACAAACCCAAACTATATCCAATTCGCAGCTAATATGGACATAGATGTAACAATAAGTACTACAGAAGCTACAGTAGATGCCATCATGAAGTTTTTAAGAGGAGATGGCATAAAGACGTTGCACTCAACTTTCAACGGAGAATTAGAGGTCTATGAATATGTTTTGGATGAAAAATTCTCAAAACTAGGAGAATCTCTTTCTAATGTTGATTTACGTGGTAAATGTATAATTGCAGGAGTAAAAAGAAGCAAAAGCGAAAGCTTTGTACCTAATGGGTTGTATCAATTTGAAGTTGGCGACACGATTCTTGTTGCATGCTCACATGGTAACTATGATGCTGTAATGGAGTTTTTCAAATAATGAACTATCGCTCTGTTTTTAAATTACTAGCATACATTGTTCTTTTTGTTGCCCTATTAATGGTTTTACCTACCATTCTCTCTATCTATTATGGCGAAACAGTAGCCTTATTTGGCTTTCTAGTAACGCTAACAGTAATGGTACTATTAAGTCTAGTTACAATTTTAATTCTTTCTAGATGGAAAGAAAAAATTATAATAGGTCCGAAAGAAAGCTACCTTTTTGTAACACTTGCATGGGTTTTAATCTCTACATTTGGTGCTCTTCCACTGTACCTAAGCAAGGTCTATCCATCGTTTGCAGGTTGCTATTTTGAAATAATGAGTGGCTTTACAACAACAGGAGCAACACTATTAGACAATGTAGAGGGAGTAGACAAATCAATACTTTTTTGGCGCAACATGACAAACTGGCTTGGAGGAATGGGAATAGTAGTATTATTTGTTGCACTCCTTCCTGCCTTTGGTGCAAAAGGAACAGCACTTGTAGGTGCAGAGTCTGTTGGCCCAACAAAAGATAAGCTAACGCCGCAAATAAGGCATACAGCTCTTGCATTGTGGCTTATTTACTTTGCACTTTCTGTTCTAGAAACTATACTTCTTCTCTTAGGTGGCTTAGATTTATTTAATGCTACAACAGTTACCTTTGGCACTATGGGAGCCGCAGGATTCTCACCAACAAATCTCTCAATCCTAAGCTATCACTCCCCTTACGTTGAATGGGTATGTATTATCTTCATGTTCCTTGCAGGTTCCAACTTTGCTCTCTATTTTAAAATATTAAAAGGACAGTTCTCTAAGGTATTCAAAGATGGTGAATTTAAGCTTTATGCATTAATAGTCTTATTTTCATCTTTAGCTATAGCAATTAATCTCTTTGTGAATACAGGGCTTAGATTAGCAGATGCATTTAGAGATGGTCTCTTTCAGGTAACATCTTTTATAACCACAACAGGCTTCTATTCAACAAAGTATGAGAGTTGGCCAGTATTTAGTAGGCTAATACTCTTTGCTTTATGCTTTGTTGGAGGATGTGCAGGATCTGCGGGTGGCGGTATTAAAGTTATAAGAATTGCAGCTATTTTTAAGCTTGGAACATCCTCTATAAAGAAGAGACTTCATCCTAATGCTGTAACTACAGTTAAGATTGGGCAAGATACATATTCAGAGAATGTTCTCTCTTCTATTTGTGGCTTTATAGGAATGTACCTCATAACTTTCTGCCTTGGCTCAATAGTTATCTCTTTAGCAGGACAAGATATTCTTACAACGATATCTTCTACAATTCTTACACTTGGTAATATCGGCATAGGACTAGGAGGAATTGGAACGGAATTCTCATTCTCAATCTATCCTTCTTGGGCACTTTGGGTCTTTTCATTTTTAATGATGGTTGGAAGACTCGAGCTCTTTACTGTCTATGCTCTCTTTACTCGTGATTTCTGGTACAACTAATTTTGACGTACTCCAACGGCTAAAGCCTGTTGGATTCTGGCCCTACAAGCGATAAATGCACCATGGTGGCGTCTTACTCAATCTTGGACCGCTGAGGCCCGTCCATCCTCAGTATTTATTAGTAGTCTATACTACTGATAAATCCTTAATCATTCTTAACCCTTCGTTCTTAAGATTGATTGCAGCATTTATGTCTCTGTCAATTTGTGAACTACTCGGTAATTGAATTACAGAGGAATCCCGCTAGCTCTCCTAAAAATGTCTTGAGCCCAAAATCCATTCAGCATTCATATCTCTTATCTCTGTTTTCACCCATGGTGATAGGAGCATCTACTGTTATGAATAAAAAGTACTCGACAAGAGCATTTCTCTTTATCGTCATAGTATGAACATTAACAGTCTAAAGTAGGCCATTATAGGAATCCCAGAATCTGTAGATGTGACCAGAGATTTTAACTCTACCAACAGGAAGAAACTTATATCCTGCCTTCTTGTATGTTAAGCTTTTGTATTTTTTTACCTTCTTTCTTTTAGTAGGAGATGCCTTAATACCAATCTTTCTATCTGTGAAAAATTTATTATAATAGCGGTATATCCTGTCTGTTATATCTTGGAGAGCTTAACTTCCTACCATTTGCAAAAAGCTATTCTCTTCACTGTTTCTAATATCTTTGAGAATCTTTTGAAGGTCACTCTTTTTCATAAGCTTTCCTTCTTTCTTGTACTCATGAATAGCCTTTCATCCCACAGCTAAAGATTGTGGGCTTTCTCGGCTAGATATTGTAAAATAAATGTTCAATATATTGAGAATACTTTACATAGATTTATAATTATTTCTTAAGGAATTGATGAAAAAATGGATGTAAAGGCTTTAGCAGATAGCTTACAGAAAGAAACTGAAAAGATTATCGTTGGTAAATCAGATTGCATTAGAAAAGTAATTCTTGCCCTTCTTGCTGAGGGTAATGTTTTATTCTCAGACCTACCAGGTTGTGGAAAAACAACATTAGCAAAGACTATCTCACTTGCCTCGGGACTGAACTTCAATAGAATACAATTCGTTTCAGATATGCTTCCGTCCGACATACTTGGCATGGAGATATTCAATCAAAAGACTGGAGACTTTGTTTTAAGAAAGGGTCCTATTGAAACGAATATACTTCTTGCAGATGAAATAAACAGGGCTATTCCAAGAACACAATCAGCGCTTCTTGAAGCAATGGAAGAAAGAGAAGTATCTATCGAAGGTAAGTCTTTCCCTCTACCACGTCCATTTATTGTTTTAGCAACTCAAAACCCTATTGAAAATGAAAGTACATTTGCACTTCCCTCTGCCCAAATGGATAGATTCCTTATTTCTCTTTCTATTGGCTATCCTTCCTTTGAAGAAGAGAAGGAAATGCTAAGAAAAGTTGGAGACGGAACTCCATACGATACTATCAAAGCTGTTTCATCTGAAAGTGAGATACTTCAAGCGCAAAAAGAATGTAAAGAGGCCTTCATCTCAGATGAATGCGAAAGCTACATCGTAAGAATTGTTGACGAAACACGAAAAGATCAACGCTTAAAGATGGGAGCCTCCCCTAGAGCATCACGCTCTCTATATTCTGCGTCTAAGGTTTGGGCAAAGATGAATGGAAGAGATTACGTTAATCCTGATGACATAAAAGAAATTGTAGAACCAGTACTATCACATAGATTAGTTCTATCTAGTTCATCTAAATATGCTGGCCTTACCGTCGAAACTATTCTTAGCGATATTTTATCAAGAGTAGAAATACCCGAGAAGATTAAAGAAATAAAATGAGAAGCTCACACTCCTTCTCTCGCTCTAGTCTATTTGTTACTATCCCTGCAATTATTATCTCTTTTGTTCTCTGCATAGTAATGGCACTACAAAGAGAAGGCCTACTTATGGCACTTTTTGCCATTTTATTCTTCTTCTCTCTTATCTCTAGACTATGGGCAAAGAGTGCAACAAAACATATCGAAGCATCGCTCTCTTTTTCTAGCCAAGCGACATTCCCTGATAAAGAGATTGAAGCAAAGTTGAAAATAAAAAACAACAAGCTCCTTCCTTTGCTTTGGATAAAGATTACAATGCCACTTTCAAAGAGGCTATCAATAGTACCAGAAAAAACAAGAGTGCCAGAGAGTAGCGAAATATCTCTTTTATCGTCTAGGCTTGAATCTACAGTGCTAATCGGAGAAGAAAAGCTTGGTCGTATAATGTGGTACGAAGAGGCGGAATTTACATTTAAGCTAAAAGCAAAAGAACGAGGAATCACACATCTTAGCTCTTGGTACTTATCCTCAGGCGATGGTTTTGGACTATCGGAGGCAAACATCCCAATGAATGGTCTTGGAAGTTTAGTTGTATATCCCCGTCTTGTTGAGGTAAATATAGATCCTTTTATAAAGAACCATTGGAATTCCTCTACAGGACCAAGAGGTATTATGGAGGATATTACTGTAATAAGATCGACAAGAGACTATCTTCCTTTTGATAAAGTAAAAAATATAAATTGGAAGCAAGTTGCACTAGGACTACCATTACAGACTAATGTATATGAGGAGATACTACCAAAAGGTATAAGCATTATATTTGATGGAGAATCATTCTCTGGTCCTGTTGGCATGAAAGAAGAACTTGAAGAATGTATATCAATCATTGCATCAATACTAGTTAGCCTAGATGAGAGAAATCTCCTTCCGTCTCTTTCTCTTCCAGATTCGTTTTATGCAAAGGCAGAAACGATTAAGAGCTCGGACGGCCTTAATAGCCAACTGTCAGCTCTCGCTTCTTACGAACCATTAAAAGATATCTTGAATCAGAATGGTACTGAGATGATAAGACAAGAATCTTCATTTAGGGACGAAGAAATTATCTTTTCAAGCCAAGATTGCATGGAAGTATTCTATTTTGCTGCTTATTCTGACGATATTTTACGTCTTCAATTTATCAAAGAAATACCAGAAGAAAAAATAACAGTTGTTAGTGCAAAGGAAGGAAAAGAAAGAATACCGTACAAAGCAATCACACTATCATCTTTAAGGAGGAAGAAATGAACTTATTCCCAACTACTGCAAAAGAAACAATTCTCTCCTCCTTAATTGCAACTATTCTTTCTTTGTTTCTAAAAGATGGTGGTGGGCCACTACCAATCTTTCTTGTTGTTTATACTCCTATTATTACTGTTCTAAATAATTCTTTTTTAAAGAAGGAAAGAAGTGGTTCTTCAATAGCTATCTTCAATCTTATTGTTATTATCCTTTTTGAAGTGGCTATTATTCTTTTAAGAACAACAGTCTCTCTCTTTATTTCATTCCTTTTTATCCCTCTATTTGTGCTTATCTCTGCGTTTTCAGTAAGGGCATTAACAAAAGAAACTGGAGAGAAAAGCATACTAAGGCTTTTTGATATCTCACTATTCTCTTTAATCTTTACTATCTTCTATTTGCTGTCAAATAACGCAAATAGAATAACGATAGTCTATCCTATCATTGCGACGACAATATCTCTTATAACAATTCTAACAATGAGACAAGGAGGAAAGAAAAAGGGGTGGATTCTTACAGTCTGCGTAGCTTTAGTAACTCTTTTTCTTGTATTTCTGCTTGATAGATATGCTCCAACAATAGGAAAAGGCTTAGTGAACTTTTGGTATAAAATAGTAGCACTTGCAAAGAGAATCTATGCTTTTTTCCTCTATCTTATTTCATTACTACCAAGCATTAAGCCAAAGCTTAATTATGATATTCTTCCAAAGCCAGCTGATGGAGAATATAGAAGAGAGGTAGTAACAGGAACAATTGGAGAGAGCGTTTTAAAGATTATTGTTTTTGCTTTCTTCCTTATCGTTGCTATTATTGCTCTTATTATAGTCTTAAAAAATATACATATAAAACGAAATGGTGGAGCTAGAACCAACAAGAAAAAAACTATATCTAATAACTCTCTTATTGGTGCAATTAAGGCTTCTCTGTTGCGCCTAAAAGATGAAATAAAGCTGAGAAGATATATAAGACAAAATAAAGATTACTCTCTAGGTCTTTCTCTCTGGATGGAGAAAAAATTAAAAAATGACATATGGCATAGAGAACTAGATGAATCAAGGACATCTTTTGTAGAAAGAATTGGTCTTTTGATTAATGAAGAAGCGTTAATTAAATGTTCAAAGAATGTCGACGAAATTCTCTATTCAAATGAAAAGATAAGTGTTCTCAAAGTTGAAGAATCAAAATCTATACGAAATAGAATTCTCAAAGCAAAGTCAAAAAGAGATAAGGAAAAATTCTTAGAACGCTTTAGAAAGCACAAATAAGACTAAAAAAAAGGGCAACCCACTCCGGTGCCATTGCTCCCTCAGAACGGATTGCATCATTTTTTTCGGGTCTGGAAACCACGTCTGTCGGCGGCTTTTGCTCACTCGACAGTCCAGATACCACTATAGCAGGGGTAGGACTCGGACCTACGACCTCCGGGTTATGAGCCCGACGAGCTGCCAACTGCTCTACCCTGCGTCGACTTACCTTTCAACCATAATCAAAATTGCAATACTTGTCAATAGTTTATTTGCTCTATAAGATTTATAGCATGGATGCAAACGAAAAGAAAGCAATTCACATAAGAGTGAAAAGTATAATTAGTAATTTAGAAAAAAATAACTTCAGAGCAACATATGTCGAAACAAAAGAAGAAGCATTAACACTTATTAAAACTATTATTGCTCCTTCTTCTTATACTGCTAGTGGCGGCTCTATGACATTAATCGATTGTGGAATTATGGACTATTTAAAAAAAGAGACAGATTATCATGAAGATAGAAGAGATGCATACAGAGCCAAATACTACCTTGCTTCAGCAAATGCGATAACAGATAGTGGCGAAATATATGAAGTAGATGGCAGAAGTAATCGAATAAGTGCAATAACATTTGGACCTGAAAATGTTATTCTTGTTGTTGGAATAAATAAAATAGTGCCTACACTCAGAAGTGCAATAGAGAGAGTAAAAAATATAGCAGCTCCAAGTAATGCTATTAGACTATGTAAAGATACTCCGTGCGCAAAACTTGGACACTGCCTCTCGCCCCTTTGTTCTCCAGATAGAATATCTAGTGAGGGTTGCTATAGTGATGAATGTATATGTTCATCTCAACTAATAATGCGTAAGCAAACTGAAAAAAACAGAATTACTGTAATTATTGTTGGAGAAAATCTTGGATACTGATTTACTCTATGCTCCATATATAGACGAAAAATACAAAGAGTTTTCCTCTTCCCTTTCTCTTACAGATAAAGAGGAAAGAAAGGGAATCAGAATTCCTGTTTTGCGTTCTTTAGCAAAAACTGTTAGTAGTGAAGATATAACAATAAAATACCATGAGGATGTAATACTTAAGGGTTTAAGTTTGGGTAGAGAGAATATTCCAATTGAGGAAAAGCTAGAAAAACTTACAGTTCTCCTACCCTATCTAACAAGTTGGGATCAAACAGATATCATTCAAAGTGGTTTTAAGCCAAAGAAAAACGACAAGGAAATCCTTTATTCATACTTTCGTTCTCTTTTAAATAGTAAAGATGTATACAAAAAGAGACTTGGAATTATTTGGTTAATGTCTAACAGAAAATATTATGACAAAGAGCAAACACTCCTTGCCATAATAAATGCAGATGATGAAAAAGAATACTACATCTCAATGGCAGTAGCTTGGGCATTCTCTTTCTTTGTAATTGATGACCCTACTTTTATTTCATGGCAAGACAAACTTCAAAATACAACAAGAAAAAGAGCACTACAAAAGTTAAGAGATTCTAAGCGTTTTTCTTTTAGTCTTCAGCAGTAGTTGCATCTGCCACTTTCTTTAGAGGTACAAAGCCTTTTCCCATAACATTATAAGCTTCATTGACAAAGACAAAGGCCTTTGGATCATCTCTGTTTATTATTCTTAATAACTTCTGATACTGATGATTTTGAACTAACACTAAAAGAATCTTATGTTCATGTTGAGTATAAACACCCGTCCCATCAAGGAGTGTACCCGTCTTCTTCATCTCCTTAACAATATCTTTGCCAATTCTTTCCATATTATCAGAAACAATATATACAGCTTTACTTCTTCTTGTGCCAAATCCTGTTAAGACATAGTTAACCATGTAAGAAGAACATGCCATTCCTATAATCGAAAAAAGCATAGGTTGCAGACCAATAAAATAACCAGAAGAACCAACAACAAGAGCATTGAAGCAGAAAGAGATTGTTCCCACAGCAAGTGGTGTATAGTGTGCAATTGACTGCGCGATGATATCTGTGCCACCAGTATTACAGCCTGCTTTCATGGTAATACCAATACCAGTCCCAAGCATAATACCACCAAACAATGCTGAAAGAAGCACATTAACAGGTTCACTAATATCCATTATTCCTTTGTATGAAGTTATTCTACCAAAGAATGAAATCCAAAAAGAAAGAAGAGAAGAACCAATCAAGGTTTTAAGACCATACTTAAAGCCGAATACAGACATCCCAATTGCTATTAATGGAATATTAACGCATAAGCTTGTTATACCAAGCTCAAAGCCAAAAAGGTTATATAGAATATTTGCAACTCCGGCTGCTCCACCACTAGTAATCTTTGCAGGGGTATAGAAAACAGCAATACCAAAGGCTGCAACAGCAGGACCAACTAACAAATAGAAAATATCGAAGGAATTGTGGATAACGTGAACTGATTTCTTCATAGCGCTGAAAATGATACAGTCTTTATTCCTTATTTCCTAGCTTAAAAAGTCAAAAAATGGCTATTTTCCCTACTTTCTGCACCTTTTACTTCACTTTCAAAACTTGTCTTCATATATAGAATTTGTTAGAACTGAAACGTGCTTTAAAGCCTCATTAGAAAGATGAGTATATCGATTATTAATCTCCTTGGATTTATGCCCGAGAACGGCCATTCTATCTTCTTGAGAAATGTTATAATCCCTACCAAGAGTTGAAAATGTATGTCTAAGAGAATGAAAGGTGATGTTCCTCTCTTTCCTTTCTTCTTCATTTATACCAATTTGAGAAAGAAGAGTATAAAAACCATTTCTTAAAGAAGGTGTTGATATGTACTCCTTACTACTCTGAGGAGATGGAAGTAACACTCCAAATGATGAGGCATTTGCCTTAAGGTCAGATGCCAAAGTAGAAGAAATAAGTACAGATCGCTCATACTTACTTTTAGTGCTCTTTAGACCACTTATATAAGCAACAGAGTGCCTTATAATGACTTTAGATTGCCCTTTTATATCACTTTCTACAATATCTTTTACATTTAGGGCCCTTATTTCAGATATTCTCATTCCTGTTATAAGGCCTAGTAAAATACCATAATACAGGGATGGAAAGAGATTACTTTTCTCTTTTTCTAATTCTTCTCTTAGTTTTTTTACCTCCTCTAAAGATAAAATACCTCTCTCACTTTTTGTTCCACATGACTTTAAAATACTATCTGCAGGATTAGAAGATATATAGCCTAATCTTCTTGCTTCCTTAAGTGGTAACGAGAACGAATAGATAATAACGTTAATAGTACTATTTTGCTTTTCCCCCTTATAAAGACTCTTTACAACTCGATCTAAAATTGCAGAGGTAACATTTACAAGCTTTAAACCTTTAGGTAAAAGAGGCTCAACATTTTTCTCAAAGTTTTTCTTCATATTGTATGCATATTCTCGTCCGATAGCATTCTTCTCAAGTCTATTCTTTAGTGTGATGTATTCGGAGTTATCATAATCCCAAAAGTTCTTACACCAAGAACTAAATAGAATTCCACTTTCCTTAGAATTAATAAGTCCTTGTTCTAAAGCTTTAGATGCAACAATTGCAGCATCTTCCTTTCTAGTTATTGCTTTGAAATCCATAATGCCTAATCTTTCCTTTAAGCAATCAATACTCTTTGCACTTTGTTGCTTTCCTGTCTCACGATCTAAAAAACAAACATACCAATAATCTCCTTTTTTCTTGTGTCTTTTATAAAGATAAAAATTTCGTCTATGAGCCATACTCTCCTACTCCTTTTAAATTAGAGAGTTTATCATTTCTGCACTTTTTTATACACTTTGCTATTTTTTCATCTTACTAAACTAATTTCATGACACTCATTTTCTTCCCAAGAAAAAGCCTAAACACAAATAAAAAGAAGATCCAAAGTTTAAATAAATAATTGAGGAAAAAATGAAAAAAATCCTTACAATCGCTCTCGTAGCACTCCTTGCAACAGCAAGTGTATTTGCTGGTTTTACAGGTAGTGCAACACTTGGTTTTGGCTATAATTTCGAGGAAAGAAGCTTTGGTTTTTCTAACTCAACAGCCACAAAACTTGAATATGAAATCACATCAGGTGTAGCTGAAGTTCCAGCTCCTGCAGTAGAAGAATCTACAGAAGAGACAACAGAAGCTACTGAAGTTCCAGCAGAGGCTACAGAAACTACTGAAGCAGAAGCTCCATCTGTTTATGCAGGTATTAAGGGAAGTTTTGCTTTAAAAACAACAGATGCTAAATTAGGCTTAGAGTCAAAAGTTGATGAAGCATATGTTGCTGGTGAAGGTTGGAAAGTTAGTATTCTTGGAGCTGCCGATGGTCTTGATTTTGCTTCTTCTAGTCTTGACTCTTATTATGATAGTGATGCTAAAGCAAAAGCAACAACAACGGCTAAGGTTGCTGCAGCTAAGGCTCCTGGATTCACAGCAGAGTACAATGGTTGGAAACTTGGTGTTGGTTTAGTAGCTGGAACAAACAAAGTCGCAGAATACAATACAGATGGACTCCTCGAAGTTTATGAGTACTTATATTACGAAAATGCAGATGCTGCAAAAGAATTCAATCAGAAAAAGTTTTATGGTAGCGCAAAAGACTGGGAAAACTTTACTGAAGATAAGGATGATTTAATTGAAGTTAAGAAGACACTTAAGGGTTATGCTGAACCATCTGCTGAAGGAAAGAAAACTACTAATTTAAATCATGATGTTTTAGATCCAAAAGAATATAAAGGTAAAGATTTAAAGGCTCAGATTGCAGAACCTACATACAAGACTCTTGACTACAGCGTATACTTTGAGACTCCAGAATTTGCATTTGGTAGCTTTGCTCTTAAAGCAGGTGCTATGGTTGGTGATGTTTCAGATGCTGACACAAAAGAATATCTCAAGAAAGCAGAACTTGGTTTCTCAGCTCAGGCTTCTTACAAAACAGATCTATTTTCTGTTGGTTTAGCAGGTGATGTTGTTCTTAATGGCGTTGGTGGAAGCGATGATATTACTCCTAACTTCGATGGTAAGTTAACAGCTTCTTACGCTCCAACAACAGTTGAAGTATATTATGCTAGAAATGTTAAGACATCTGATGTAACAACAAATGCAACTCTCAAAGATAGAACATATGCTGTTAAAAACTTACTTTCTGCAAAGGTTTCTGCAGACCTAGCAGCATTCGAAATTCCAGTAAGTTTTGCAATCACAGGAAGAGATCTTATTAATGATGGTAGAGGTCTTGGCTTCTCTGCAAAAGCTAACCTAGCAGCATTCTCTGTTGGTGCATCTTTTGATATGGCTCTTACAGCAAAGACATATGTTATTTCAGGAAATGTTGGATATACAGCAGATTTATTCTCAGCAAATGTTGGCTTAACATATTACAGTGCTAAGCAGCTATTCGCAACAGCTTCAATTGAATCTTCTGCAATACTTCCAAATGCAACATTAAAGCTTGCTTATAGCCCAATTGCTAATGCAGATGGTCTTATTACATCAGATCTTCTCAATAAGAAGTATGGAAGAGTTGATGCAACATGTACAATCGCTTTCTAATATAAACAAATATCCCCTTGTTTATAGTGCCACGGCTTCTTGTCGTGGCATTTTATTTTCATTAAAAAGGATTTTTATTTTGAAATCTTGGAAAAACGGACAAAATATGATTAAAACACCTTGGAAAAACGGACAAATCTGTATTATAAAGAAATAAATGAACATACAAAGATCTATTACAAATTATTTAGAAGATTTTTATAAAAGTGAAAAAAGCAAAGCAGTCCTTATAACAGGAGGAAGACAAATTGGCAAAAGCTATTCTATAAGAGAATTTGGAAGAAGGTGTTTTAAGTCATTTGTTGAAATAAACTTTCTTGAAAACAAAGATGCTGTAACTGCATTTAAAACAGCAAAAGACACAAAAGACTTAATACTTCGCATTTCGTCTCTAACAAGCATTCCTTTAATAGAGGGAGATACTTTAGTATTCTTAGATGAAATCCAAGTCTTACCTGATGCAATTACTGCCATAAAATTTCTTGTTGAAGACGGTAGATTTAAATATATTCTGAGTGGTTCATTACTTGGAGTTGAATTAAAAGGTATACGTTCTGTTCCTGTAGGGTTTATGAGTATAAAGGAAATGTATCCTCTTTCAATAGAAGAATTTTTTAAAGCTTGTGGCGTTAATGATAATATTTGGGAAAAGTTAGAAAATTGCTATAAAAATGCAATTGAAGTAGACTCATTTATACATGAAAAGATGATGGCTCTTTTCCATCTATACCTAATAGTAGGTGGTATGCCTGAGGTTGTTAGCACTTACCTAGAAACAAATGATATTCAAAGAGTAATTGAGAAGCAAAAAGAGATACTAACTTTGTATAAAGAAGATATCTCTCAGTATGACAAAGACTCTAAGCTGTACATAGAAGATATCTTTGACCTTATTCCAAGCGAATTAAATAACCAAAATAAGCGTTTTATTTTGAAGAAGCTAAACGAGAATATTAAATTTAAACGATATGAGGATAGTTTCATTTGGTTAAGAGAAGCCGGTGTTGCTATTCCTGTTTACAATATTGAATCACCAACATTACCTCTAGAATTAGCAAAACTTAGAAACTTGTTTAAACTTTTCTCGAATGATGTTGGTCTTCTAGCATCTCAATATGCAGATGGCATACAACTAAAAATCTTAAATGGAGATGATTCGATTAATTATGGCGCTGTATATGAAAATGCAGTTGCAGAAGAATTACTCTCTCATGGCTTCAAGCTTTACTATTTCAATAGTAAGAAACAAGGTGAGTTAGATTTTGTTATAAAACTTAACGATTCAATTCTTCCAATAGAAGTTAAATCAGGAAAGTACTATGAACGACATAATGCTCTCAAGAATGTTTTAGAAAACAAAGAATATGGAATAAAAGAGGCAATTATACTCACCAATGCAAATATAAAAAGAAAAGATAATCTACTATATCTTCCAATATATATGGTAGCTTTCATAAAAGAAGAAAAACTAGAGCATCTATTATACAAAATAGACCTAACTGACATAGTCTAAGCTTATTATATGGAGAAAATCGCTTGTATTAAAAAAGTATCTTAGTCCATTCACATATATAAGAGACGATAATGAGTTTATTGATCATGCCTGTTTTTAGAAAACTAAATAAATTTCATTATTCATCCGAAAGTTGCCAAAATTATCAATAATAATTACTCCATTTGCGATTGAGGAAAAAATGAAAAAAATCCTTACAATCGCATTAGTTGCACTTCTCGCAACAGCAAGTGTATTTGCTGGCCTTTCAGGAAAGGCTAAGCTTGCCCTTGGTTATGATTTCGAGAATGGTAACTATGGTTTTTCTAATGGAAAAGAGTTTGCTCTCACAATGAATATTGCTGAGGAAACAAAGGAATCTGTTGCAGAAGGTGATATCTATGCAGGTATTAAGGCAACAATGGCTCTTAAGGCTGACGACCTTATTGGTAGTGATGCTGCTTTCTTTGTAAAAGATGACAGTGCAGCAATTGGTCTTGGTTTTATCTTCTCTCTCAAGGAAGCTTATGTCGCTGGTACAGATTGGAAAGTTGCTATCACAGGAACACAGAATGGTCCAGATTTTGCTAAGTCTGCTATTGATGTTGTATTTGATAAGTATGCTAAAGACTCTTTTGGTGGAACAGATAACATGTGGTGGAGTGCTCTTTATAAGGCTAAATCATATTCAGTTTCTGTCAACAAGGCTCCTGGAATCACAGCAACATATAAAAATTGGTCAGTTGCTGCAGGTTTCAATGGTGGAAAGGCAAATGCAACAACAGCTGCTCCTGAATTCTTTAACTACCATGTATCAGCAATTTCTCCAGCAATCACAGTTGCAGAAGGCTTAACAGTTAAGGCTGCTGCTGTTGCTTCTGGTATAAAGAATGCAACTAAAGATGTTGAAGACCTACCTGCTATTAAAGAGCCTAGCACAGAAAGAGAAGTCTTACCTGCTACAACAAAGAAAGTATACGATGAAAGCAAGAACTTTGACGCATTTGGTGCATCAACAGAAGTTGCATATGCTTCTGACGCATTCTCAGCAAAGGTTGCAGCTGATTTTGGTATGAAAAAGACAGTTGGAACAGATGAGTTCAAGCCAGGTTTAGACGTTGCTCTCAACGCAGTTGTTTCTGCATTTACAGTTGATGCTTATTATCAGTATGGCGAAAAGCAGTGGATTTCTGCTCAGTTAAAGGCTGATTTAAATAGCTTTGATGTTCCAGTTGCTCTCACAGTTTACGGAAAGGACATCTTAAATGGTCAGACATTCGGTGGAAAGGTAGACGTTACAGTTGATGCTATTACTGCTAGTGCTGAAGCAAGCTATGGAATTGATGCAGAAAAACTTACAGTAAAGGGTTCTGTTGCTTATAAGACAGAAATGTTCACTGCAAAGGCTGGAGCTAATTTCGAAAAAGTACTCAAGGAAAATGCAGAGTCAAAGCAGCTTTATGCTAATGCTTCTATTGAATCTGATGCAGTTATTTCTGGTGCAACACTTGCTCTTTCTTATGGTCCAAAGACAAACAACGCTGATGGATCTAAGACAACTAACTTCTTCGAAGAAGGAAAGCTTGGAAAGGTTGAAGCATCTTGCACAATCAAGTTCTAATATAGACAAATATCCCCTTGTTTATAGTGCCACGGCTTCTTGTCGTGGCATTTTAATTAAGAAAACAATTCTTATATTTTATAAATTACATATTTGATAAAACATTGATTTTTACATTTTTATCAATTAGATTATAGATATGATAAGAAAAAGCTATCTTGACCGTATTCGTCCTTACTATCATTCTGAGCAATTAAAAGCAATAGTTGGAGCTCGCCGTTCAGGGAAGTCCACAATAATGAAGCAAATTGTAGATGAAATATCTATAACTATAAGTAAAGATAGAATTCTTTATTTAGATTTTGAAGATTATGAAATGTCTATCTATCAAGATGATCCAAAACGTTTCTACCAAATTATTAAGAATTACGTGTCAGGAAAAGATAGATGTTACGTTTTCATAGATGAAATACATCACATGAAGGACTATGAGAAAGTATTAGCATCAATACGTTCAACTTTAGGATGCTCTGTCTTTGTTACATCCTCAAGTTCAAGTCTGTTAATGGGAACTCTTGCTTCCACTTTAACTGGTCGATACATTAGTTTCAATGTATTACCATTTCAATATTCAGAAGTCCTTGAGTATAAAAATGTGGAAGATTCTCCTGATGAATTCATATCATATATGGAGAAAGGTGGCTTTCCTCTTGTATATAAAGAATTATTCATGGACCCAAAGCAATACACAAAAGAGCTATATGATGCAATCATAAAAAATGATATTGTCAAAGCAAATGAAATTAGGAATTCTGACCAGTTAAAACGATTTGCTTCATATATCTTTGTTCATTCTGGAGAGATAATATCTTCAGAGAGTATCACAAAACACATTAAGAGTACTAATGAAGATATTTCAACACAAAGTTGCTATAAGTATTTAAAATGTCTCGAAGAAGCTTTTTTAGTGGGAAAATGTAAGCGTTATGATATTAAAGGAAAAGCTCTTCTAGATGCGAAAAGTAAATATTATGCAGTAGATCCAAGTTTCATAAACATAAATGAAGGTTCAGCAGATATCAACAAATCATTTATTCTAGAAACAATCGTTTACAACGAACTCAAATCTAGAAATTATGAGATTTATGTAGGAAAAACTTATAAAGGAGAAGTCGACTTCGTTATCTTTGATGGTAAGAAAAAATGTTATATCCAAGTATGCTATCTTCTAGCATCAGAAGAGATAATAAGACGTGAGTTTGATGCTTTTCTTTCTATTAAAGATGCTTGCCCTAGATTTGTCTTCTCTTTAGATACTCTAAATTTTTCTCGTGACGGAATTACTCACATTAACATAAGAGATTTTCTTACACATAAAAAAGAACTTCTGCTTTTATAAAAATTAACACCGAAGATGAAACTATAGCTAGAAAGTAATCTTTATATTTTTTAAAATTTACTCAACCAACTGAGTAAATTTACTCAACGGAAAGAGAATATGCAAAGAAGTAAATATATTAAAATACTATCAGAAAGGCTATCTGAAGAGAGAGTTTATTGAGATGCTTGTTGGGGCAAGGCTAGTTGGAAAGACAACAATAGTTAGTCAATTTCTTTCTACTTTTGAGAAGCCATATATTTAGGAATCAGCAGATGATGTATCTCTCCTCAAGTTTGGCTTGAAGGAATATGTCAAAGGGCAAGGATGCTTTTTTATTCATCAAAAAGCGATGTAGTTCTCTGTATTGATGAAATTCAAAAGGTTCCACAATGGAGTGAAACAGTAAAAAAGCTATGGGATGAAGACACAAAAAACAATAGAAACATAAAAGTAGTACTACTTGGATCTTCTAGACTTCTTCTTACAACAGGGTTATCAGATTCTTTACAAGGGCGATATGAATTAATATATGTAACTCATTGGTCTTATCAAGAGATGAAAGAAGCTTTTGATTACACATTGGACGAATACATTTACTATGGAGGATTCCCTGGGCCTGCAAAAATAACAAAGAATGAAAAGAGATGGAAAAACTATATTAGAGATTCTATTGTTGAACCGAGCATATCAAAAGATATCCTCTTCTCTACAAAAATAACTAAGCCTGCCCTTCTTAAACAATTATTTGAGCTTGGTGCATATTATTCAGCTCAAGTACTGTCATATAATAATATGCTTGGAATACTTACAGATGCAGGAAATACAACAACATTGGCCGGATATCTTAATTTACTCAATCAGTGTTGTATGATGACCGGATTGAATAAGTATTCAGGGAGTGAGGAAAAGAGAAAAGCCTCTAGTCCTAAATTACAGGTCTACAATAATGCTTTCTTAGCGCTTTATTCAAAATACTCATTTAAAGAAGCAAAAGAAAATCCTGATTTATGGGGACGCTTTGTTGAATCAACAGTAGGGATGCATTTAGTTAACAGCTTTATAGAAAATGATTTTGTTCCTTATTATTGGAGAGATGGAAACTATGAGATTGATTACGTAATACAAAAGGGAAAAAGCATTTGTGCTTTTGAAGTTAAAAGTGGTTTAAGAATAACAAATAAAGGAATTGATGTTTTTCGTAATCGATACCCTCAATCGAAAATATTTGTCATTTCAAGTTCAACCGATGCTTCAGGATGTATAAGACTTGAGGATTTTCTTTCTACACTTCCTAGTGATTTTCTATGAACTTATTATTTTTTTCTCCAAGAAAAAAGTTTTGAGACTTACTATATCTCCAGATAATAGCCTAAAACTATATTTCAATTTGCGATTGAGGAAAAAATATATTAGAAATCCTAAATCCCACAAAATTCAGGACTGAGTCACAATAAATATAAGTCTGTACTGGCATATATGTTTATTGTTCCGATCTATCTATCCCAAATATCGCATTATGATACAAGAATGACTTTAATTCTTCCTTATCACCCGTGTCATAGAAAGAGCAAAGGAGAGTATTAAATTCTTTCATATTTTTCTCTTTTATAGTTAATAAACCTCTTCCTTTAAATAGTAATAACTTGTTTGCTGCACATAATGATGTTCTCTTATTTTTAACCTTAAATAATTGATTTTTGTAATAAAGCAGAATAAATAACCTGATAATCAAATCATTTTTGATTTAAAAACAAGCTTTATTCTGATATTCTATATAAAAAAGGAAATTAACATGAGTTATATTTGGGAGAATAGCAATTGGCCTCAGTTTGAAATAGATATGTCTCATATCCAAAAAAAATATGAGAATTTCATCTATCAAAAGGGAAGAACAGACCAGATATTCACATTGCTGTCATCACCACTTAAAGATGATTTCATACTTAATTCTTTTACTTCAGAAATAGTTTCATCAAATGAGATTGAAGGGATTTCTATTTCTTTTGACTCTGTTTATTCTTCTGCTATCAAGGCCTTGGAAATAAACAAGCAATCATCAATAAAGAAAAATAAGATGGCAGAAGAAGTAGTAGCACTCCTTCTTGATGCTCGTAATACCACTATTCCTCTAACAGAAAAAAGAGTTCTCGCATGGCATAAAAAGCTTTTTAATACTGCGATAAGTAAAACACATCAGGTTAACAAAGGACAATATAGAGAAAAACCTGTTTATATAATGAAAATTACAGGCAAGCTACATGAGGAAGTACTCTATGAAGGTGTACCTGCAAATATGCTAAAAAAAGAAATGAGTTCTTTCTTTTTGTGGATTAATAACCTATCAACAAATCTCCCGCCACTTGCTATAAGCGCTATTGCCTCTCTATGGTTTGTATCTATCCATCCATTTGAAGATGGAAATGGAAGAATTAGCAGATTAATCTCAGACGCAATTATTGCAAAGTACATATCCCTTCCATATTTAAGTGTATCATCTGAGATTTTAAAGAATAAAAAAGAATACTATGACATCTTGTATTCTGTCCAACATTCTTCATCCATGGATGTTTCAGAATATGTCGTGTGGTTTATACAATTATGTACAAAAGCATTAGAGAATGTAGAAACAATATGTAGAAAGAAAGTTGCACTTTCATTCTTCATGGCTTCTCTTGACCCTACTGAATATAATTCTAGGGAGATATCTGTGCTGTATAAGCTTGCATCAGGTACATTTAATGGAAAGCTTACTAGTGCAAAATGGGTAAAGATTACAAAGTGCCAATCAGCAACAGCAACTAGAGATTTGACACATCTTTGCTCGAAAGGAATTTTGATTAAATCAGATGAGGGAGGAAGATCTTGCTGGTATAGTTTGAATCCAAGTATTCTTGCAAAACTATAGTAAAAAAGTTTCTTATTCAAAATTCTTTTATCTAATTAAGCTTTGATTAAACAACATATATGCGATTGAGGAAAAAATGAAAAAAATCCTTACAATCGCTCTCGTAGCACTCCTCGCAACAGCAAGTGTTTTTGCTGATTTTACAGGTAGTGCAACACTTGGTCTTGGATATAATTTTGAGGACAAGTCATATGGTTTTTCAAATGACTCAGAAGTTAAAGTAACTTATGAGTTAACAACAGGTGCTTATCCAACAGAAGAAACACCAGCTCTTGAAGGTAATGTTATTGCAGGAATTAAAGCTTCTTTTGCTCTTTCTATTAAAGATTACAAAACAACAGCTGAAGGCGCTCCAACATGGAATCTTAAGCCAGAAATTTCTGAAGCATATGTTGCAGGAACGGATTGGAAAGTAAGTATTCTTGGTGCTCAGGCAAGTCAGGACTTTGCTTCTTCTGCTATTGATAAGTACTCAAAAGATGTAGCATTAAATGCAACCACAGTTGCAGTTGGTGTTGTAGCAGCTCCTGGATTCACAGCTGAATATAAGGGCTGGAAGATGTCAGCAGGATTTGCTAATGGCAAGAAAGACACAACAACTGTTCCTGCAAAATATAACTACTATGTAGTTTTAAACGGTGTTGGTACACCTAAGCTAGACATGACAGAAGATGAATTTGATAATTGGGCAAAAGGTTTAGCTGACACAGATGTTTACACAGTTGTTGCAAAACAGTTAAAGGAAGAGGCTACAGTATCTTCTGAAAACTACCTTGACTATAGTGCAACAGTTGCTACTCCAGATTTCGCATTTGGTGATGTTAAGGTTACTCTTGGTGCAGCCGTTGGTGATGCAACAGCAAAGACAGCTAATCTTGGCTTCTCTGGTAAGGTTGCATATGATACAGACGATATCAAAGCATCTGTAGCATCTGACCTTGTTCTTGCTGGTATTGGTGATGAAGTTAAGGCTGATGCAGATGTTGCTCTTAAGGCTTCTTATAAGTCTATCGCTCTTGATGCTTACTATGCTACAAAGGTTGCTACACAGTCTGTTATTACTCCTAACAAGAAAGCAGCTAACAAGACAGTTGAGAACCTTCTCTCTGTTAAGCTCGCAGCTGACCTTAAGGACTTTGGTGCTCCAGTTAGCGTAGCAGTTTATGGAAAGGATTTAATCAATGAAAAGGTTCTTGGTGCTTCTGCAAAGCTCGCTCTTGAGAACTCTTTAAATGCTAGTGCATCATTTGATTATGATTTAACAGCTGAAGATTATGCTATCGCAGGTTCTGTAGGCTATACAGTTGACATCTTTGATCTTGCTGCAGGTGCTACATTCAAGTATACAAAAGCTAGTGATGCTAAGCAGTTATATGCAAATGCTTCTGTTGAAACATCAAAGCTTATCCCTGGTGCAACACTTAAGCTTGCTTATGGCCCAGTTTCTGATGCTGATGGTAATGCTACATCTAACCTTCTCAAGGAAAAGTATGGAAAGGTTGATGCATCTTGCACAATTGCTTTCTAATATAGACAAATATCCCCTTGTTTATAGTGCCACGGCTTCTTGTCGTGGC
>ERZ808286.609-NODE-609-length-22482-cov-5.392919_pt1 | contig 22482 bp, 19 predicted proteins | sample MGYA00521276_ERZ808286 | MGnify/ENA primary metagenome ERZ808286 (study PRJEB31516, sample SAMN03275607) | gut metagenome | biome: mammalia-associated habitat; material: feces | host: Papio cynocephalus | place: Kenya | collected 2012-08-01 ... | reverse complement strand
CTCTAAACCAGCTGAGCTAAGCGCCCTTACTTTTCGTAAGCGGTTGCAAAGGTACAAACAATTTTCGACTCCACCAAATTTTTCTGCAACTTTTTTCGTTTTTTCTTTAAAAAAGTGCATTTTTCTATGTTTTTACCCAGAAAAAGAGTGCATTCACCTTCAAAAAGTGCCCTTTAAAACAAAAAAGGCATCCTCCACAAGGAAGGATGCCCCAACATTTGTCAAACTTTACATTTCTTAAAAGAAACCAAATTACTCAGCAACCTGAACAGTTGCACGACGGTTGTAAGAATCTGGAGTCAAGTCCTTAACACCACCGTTAGCCTTAACTGTGATGTTGTCCTTAGCTACACCCATCTTAACGAGTTCGTTAGCAACCTGCTCTGCACGAGCCTGAGATATCTTCTGGTTAACAGCTGCAGAACCTGTAGCACTATCAGCATAACCATTAACAACCAACTTAGCGTTGTTGTCCTTAGCATACTTAGCAAGAGCCTGTACGTTTACAAGATCCTTCTTAGAAGCTACGTTAGACTTGCCGATGTTGAAGAATACAGAAACTGGAGTATTTACATACTGAGCTGCTGCAGATGCGTTAGTCTCAACCTGCTTCTGGTTGTTCAAGAGGTTCTTCAAACGATCGTTCTCTGCGTTTGCATCATTCAACTTAGCGTTGAGAGCGTCGAGCTCTGACTGATGGAGAGCGTTGATAGCGTCAACATCTGGAACCTTGTTCCATGTAGCCTTGCCAAGGTTGTAAGTAACACCGACCTCAACGTTCAATACACGGTCATGGTTAGCGATCAAGCCCTTGAATGAGTGAGAATCGTGTGGCTTAGCACCATTCAACAATGCTGTCTGACCATCATAGTCAGCTGTGCTCAAACCATAGTTGATGTCGAGGTTGACAGCCCACTTGTTGTTGATCTTGAACTCGTTCAACAAACCTACGCCCAAAACTGGAGCATAAGTATTAGCTGTCATGTTACGGTTCAAACCTACGCTAGCGTAAGGGATGCAGTCCCAAACACGTGCCTCGTTGTAACCACACAACATATTGCTAACGTTGAACAATACCTGCTCGTTCAATGTCCAATACTTGTCAGCATTTGTTGACTTATCCTCAGAAACAACTGAGCGGCCCCAAATACCATTGAACTTTGTACGGAGACCGAGACCTGGAGTAAACCACTTACCTACAGCTAAAGAGAAACCAAGGTTGTTGCGGAAACCCTTAAATGGGCTCTTAGAGAAATTGTTGCCAACCTCCTGGTTGCCCCAGAATGCAGAACCTGCAACGTTTGCCTGAACAAACCAATTGCTCCAGAAAGAATTTGTTGCAACACTATACTTCTCAGTAGTGTTTGCATCCTGAGCGAAACCGCTCAATGAAATACTAGCCAAAGCCAGCACTGCTAATAACTTTTTCATAACTTTATAATTTAACAATCAAATTTATATATACCTTTTAATATTTGGGGGCAAAGTTAATACTTATTTTTTAATTAGCCTTCATTTTCACGAAAAAATAGCACTTTTTGTTTAATTTTCTTGAAAAATTAGGGATATTTACCCGTTTTCACCCGTCATAAGGCATAATTTAGCCTAAAAGATGCTCTATTTCCTGCTGGCGAAGGATGCAAAGCACCGATTTGCCATCGGGAGTGTAATTAACATTTTCGCAGGCGAAGAGTCCATTCACCAAAGCCTCCATCTCCTCATTGCTCAACACCTGACCATGGGGAATAGCCGCATGACGCGCCAAACTCAAGGCTAGTTCACGATTGATCTCGTCTAAAGCAGACACACCCTTGTCCAATGCACTAGCCACCATATCCTGAACTAGCTTCACCGGGTTTACGCCTTCCAAACCAGCAGGAACAGAATTGACAGCGTAGCTACCTCCCCCCAAGTCTTCCAGTTCGAAGCCCATATAATCCATCTCAGGAAGTATCTTCTCAAAAATCACTTTCTCTGACATGGGGAACTGAACGACCTCCGGGAAGAGCACTTTCTGGGAATGGAAGGTCCTTTCGCTCAGTTGGCGAAGATATTGTTCGAACAAAATACGCACATGGGCACGATGCTGGTCGATGATCATCAAACCAGACTTTACTGCTGTCATGATGTATTTACCCTTATATTGATAATGGGCAGGAGATTTTTCTGCTATCATACTGTCGGGAGTATTCTCCTGCGCCGGTTCCTCATCAAAGAGATTCATCGACAGCTCTTGATCCTGTTCTTGCGATTGATCCTTCAATCCCTCGTAAAGCAGTTCCCAGTTTTCATCCACCTGTGGTTTGACATTCGATGAGGAGAAATTGGCAGAAGAAGGAACAGAAGAACTTGCCTTAAAAGGATTATAACCTGGATTCAAACGAATCTTAGGCGCGGTAGCCCCCGGAGCGACATCAGGGTTGTAGACCGGAATATCGGGTTTGTCCTCTGTATCAAAGTCTATGGTCGGCACATCGTTGAACATGCCAATAGATTCCTTGACTGCCGCAGAGAGAATTTGCCAAATCGCTTGGTCGTTCTCAAACTTGATTTCAGTCTTGGTAGGATGGATGTTTACATCTATATCCTTAGGGTCTACCTCAAAATACAAGAAATAGGGCACCTGCTCGCCCTGTGGCACCAATCGATCGTATGCAGTCATCACAGCCTTATTGAAATAAGGATGTTTCATATAGCGACCATTGACAAAGAAGAACTGATGCACGCCTTTCTTTCTTGCCGATTCAGGCTTGCCCACAAAGCCTGACACTTTGCACATTGTGGTATCAACGTTTACAGGAAGCAATTCTTGATTAAATCTCTTGCCAAAAACATCTAATATACGCTGGCGTAAATTTGCAGCTCGCAGATTGAACACTTCAGTCCCATTACTGTGCAAGCTAAAGGTGATTTGAGGATTTACCAAAGCGATACGCTCAAAGGCTGCGAGAATATTGTTCAACTCGGTAGAATTAGACTTCAAGAATTTTCTTCGCGCGGGTACATTATAAAATATATTGCTAACGGAAAAGATACTACCTACCGGACAAGAACAAGGCTCCTGTCTTTCAATTTTAGAACCAGAGATATAAATCAGCGTCCCTATTTCATCCGTATTCTGCCGCGACTTGAGCTCCACCTGAGCTACAGAGGCGATAGAAGCAAGTGCTTCACCACGGAAGCCCATCGTATGAAGTGCGAAAAGGTCGTCGGCCTTACGTATTTTGGAGGTAGAATGACGCTCGAAAGCCAAACGAGCGTCAGTTTCCGACATGCCTTTGCCATCATCTATCACCTGTATGTTGGTGCGCCCAGCATCCGTCACCGTGACATGGATATTCTTGGCACCAGCGTCCACGGCATTTTCTACCAATTCCTTTATAACAGAGGCTGGACGCTGTATCACCTCACCAGCTGCTATCTGATTGGCCACCGAATCGGGTAAAAGTTGAATAATATCACTCATCTGTATCTTTTAACAAAAATATCAATTAGTTATCTTCTGGAGCGGAGCCTCATGACGCTTGATGTTCTTCAGTTCCGTACCCTTTGCCTTACCTCTCCAAACAAAGATGTCATTTTTATCTTTTGGACGAAGATCCTCAAACCATGCAAAATTATTAAGTTTGTACTTAGAAGGTGGAATTTGTGTCATCGGATACATCGTACTGGTAAACTTATTGGTCCAAATCTTTTCCATCTTTCGCCCAGGCCCCATATACATTCGCATGGTGTCTGTTTCAAGATAGTTCAATCCGACCAACGAACTGTCTTTATCGTCCGTCATATAATAAATGGTCTGCACATTGCCTATAGACTCTGCAGTTTTCACCTCTCCATGTTCGAAGTAGGCTTTCATCTCACTAGAGGTAATCTGATTATAATGAACACTATCTGGCATTTGCTCTATAGACAAAGCTTGACCTATGACATGAGCAAAACGTACCGTAGAGTCGTTCATATAGACCAAGATTTTCTCTCCCAACAGTTGTCGGTTTCCATTCCACACAATAGGATCCTTATACATCGTCATACAAGAATCCTTGGAATTGAACACCAAAGAATCGCACACCGCCTGCATGTCCAAGCGATAAGCACGCACCTTAGGATAAGCATGCACCTTTCTATACACTGAGTCGGTATTGATGTTAAAGGTATAAATGCGCATCGTGTCAGAATGCATCCAGAGTGTATCCTTTTGGGAATAGTCTATTGCAACAGGATTGCGAGTTGCAAATCCTTTGCCTGTTTTCTCATTATAGCGCAAATAGTTGCAGGTAAGCGAATTTTTGTTTTTCTTATCCACATACACCACATTGCCGTATCCCGTACTCTCACCATTTTTACTATAATACAGAGTATCTCCCGTCAAGGTTTTGTCCTTATCCACAACGGTAGAACGACCATAGAGTTGAGCCTTGTCTGTCTTCGTGTCGTAATATCCATTCTCGGTCTTGACCACACTGCCACCCGAGAGGATTCTCGAAGGTCCCACCATGTGTGCCTTCGACTTACGTACATCATAATATAAGGTATCAGTTGTTACGACATCTTTGCCACTACGCAGTTTAACATTATAAACAAACTTAGCCTCTCTTGTCTCTGTATGATACTCACCCCAATCTGCAACCAACTTGTCTTTACCATCAACCAAAGTACCCCCATCAAAGAAATTGGCCATATTGTATAGACGGTCGAAATCCAAGCTATCAGTACGTAAAACCTGACGACGATGATGAAGCACAACATTCTTACGCGCCCTCATCATCTGCATTTGCCCATCATATTCGGCACGATCGCAAGTAAGGGTCAAAGTATCTCCCTGACGGTAATGCACATGACCGAATGCCTTGACAGAGTTAGAGCCTTGGTAGAAATAAGCGCTATCGCAAGTAAGGTGACTGCCCTGATGAAGGAAAGAAACTTTTCCCTTCAAGATTTGGGCATCAGGATTCTTGCCGAACATATCATAACGCAGCTCATCGGCATGCAACAAATATACACGTTCCCCCTGTGGACGCTTCTTTGAATGGCGTCTAGGAGCTTGCATTGCCTGAACCAAGCAAAACCCAAATAGGCATAGAATCAATATTGAAATGATTCTATGCCCGTTTTTCTTATTATATTCGCTATTGTTTATCATTTAATCCAACCTTGATATTCGAACTTGCAATTCTTATAGCGATCGTTCATGCGAACATACGTATGCTTTATCTTATCGACTACCCAGTCATGCAAAGTTTTCTCTCGTTCCTTTGCCATCACCACATCTTTCATCACTTGGAAATCTTCAGTGATTGTAGCTCTGTGGCCTTCCACTCTACTTACGAGTTTCACCAAAGCACAAGTAGTTTTGCCCTTAGAGTTGACCATCGTGAAAGGAGCCGATATTTCACCAACCTTCATGGTATCCACAACACGGGCTACCTCTGTTGGCAAATCCTTCATTGCAAACTTAGATGTACGACTTTCTGCCTGAGCTGTGTTGACCATCAAACCACGATTATTACGAGTGTCCTTATCATCAGACAGGGCCTCAACAGCAGCCTCAAAAGTAAATTTCTTGGCACGAATGTCATTTCCTATCGAGTCGAGACGACCTATCGACTTATCTATGGCATCTTGAGAAACTCTTGGTTTCAACAAGATGTGACGACACTTGATTTTGTCACCACGCTTATCAATAAGTTGAATAATGTGATAACCAAATTCCGACTCAACAATCTTAGAGATTTTCTTTGGGTCTGTCAAGTTGAAAGCCACATTGGCAAAAGCAGGATCAAGCATTCCACGACCTACATAGTCCATCTCACCACCCATACGAGCAGAGCCCGGATCCTCAGAATAGAGTCGAGCCAAGGTTGCGAATGAAGTCTCGCCCTTGTTTACACGGTCGGTAAAATCACGCAATTCATTCTTTACACGATTGATTTCCTCCATCGGAATACGAGGCTGCATGGTAAGAATCTCAACTTCCACTTCAGTCGGTACAAAAGGAATACTGTCGGTTGGAAGATTATTGAAATACTTGCGTACCTGAGCCGGTGAGACTTTGATATCCTTCACCAACTCTTGCTTCATTTTATCGATAAGCTGTTTATTCTTAAAATCATCATGCATCTGTTGACGCATCTGGGTAATACTCTGCTTACGATATTCCTCCAACTTTTCACGTGAGCCTATCATAGACACCCAATAATTGATTTGCTGGTCTATACCTTGCATCACCTCAGACTCAGATACCTCTATACTATCAATGGCTGCTTGATGAAGGAACAATTTCTGAACTGCGATCTGCTCTGGTATGGAGCAATCTGGGTCGCCAGAGTACTTGATGCCCTCAGCCTCAGCCTGCAAACGAGTAACCTCTACATCGGATTTCAAAATGGCCTCGTCACCTACTACCCATATCACTTCATCTACCACGCTTCCCTCATCAATTTTTGGGGAATCAGCAGAAGCCTTCTCGTCAACCGCAATGGAGTCTGCCTCCCTTGCCAAGGAGCTTCGTCCTGCCTTCGTGGCACTAGCACTTATCCCCACAATCATCAATAGAGCGATAAACGCCATTGTCATTTTATATCCAGTATTCATGTATTTGTCTTTTATATTAATTTATATTCATTGTGGCCAATACTTTCGGAAAAACCACAACTTTGTATTTTTTTCTTAATTCTGTTACCCATTGCTTTTCCAATAGGTCTTGATAATCTGCGACGACTATGTCAATTACATCCTGCAAACCGACTTTTTTCTTGCCATCACGTTTTTTCAAAAGAGTCAAAACTCCCTTGTATTTCTTTTTGTTCTTGGCAAAATAAGCCATCACGCCTTTTTCTTCGCCGACAGCTTTTGTCCATACTTCCCTTTTATAGATTTCATTCACCAAAAGGGCCTCCTTTACATCTTGCGGCATTTCTGTCTGCTGCCTGCAATTATAAGCAACAGAATCCACCACCGATGGTGCAATTACCACTTTTTCCTTCACAATATTTTTCCTCAAATTCTGAGCATCAACAAACTTATAGATTTCATCTTTCAATGAATCATAAGGACTTTGTTTTTGGCAATCTAACAATTTCACTATATGATAGCCAAACTCAGAAAGAAAAGGCCTACTTACCTCTCCCTTTTTTAAAGAAAAGGCGACATCCTCAAAAGCCTTGACGGTTTGTCCTTTTGCCAACCAAGGCAGACATCCACCCAGAACAGCAGAGCACCTGTCATCAGAGCATTTACGAGCCAAATCCGCAAAATCTGCTCCACGTAGCAAAGCTGCATAGATGGAATCTATTCTATTTTGAGCAATCCTTTGTTTCTCGTAAGGTTCCTTTTGCCCTAATCTCAACAAGATTTGAGCAGTCTTCACTACTTCTCCATTATCATCAATACTTCGCTTGCTCTCCATAAAAGCGTTCTTCGTCTCGTTCTCAACACGGGGCGAACTTTCGTCGGTGGAAGTTTTATGTTGCCCTTCATAACACTCAACCGCCAACTTATAGGAGTTCAGTGTGTCTAGATGGGCATCCAGCGCAGCCTGCACCTTCAGCTTGTAATCAACAAACAAATCAGCAAAAGCACCAACAGAGACTCTGTCAATGCCATCAACCGATTTATTCTTATGATATGAGGTCTCAAACTCCGTCAAGCTCACGTTTTTCCCATTAATAATCATGACCGTCGGAGAAGTTTGAGCAAAAGCAATGCTCCCCGAAAGGAGCATTGCTGCCAAATGTGCAAAAAATTTCATTCTCTACTTGCAAATACTATTCTGGGCGGCTATAGTTTGGCGCCTCACTTGTAATAGTGATGTCATGTGGATGACTCTCCAAGACACCTGCATTTGTGATACGAGTAAACTTTGCATTATGCAGATTCTCGATAGTACGTGCTCCACAATAGCCCATACCAGAGCGCAAACCACCAATAAGTTGATAAATAACTTCCTGTACGGTTCCCTTGTATGGTACACGACCAGCAATTCCCTCAGGAACCAACTTCTTGATATCTTTTGTATCACTCTGGAAATAGCGGTCCTTAGAACCATTTTTCTGTTCCATAGCCTCCAAAGATCCCATTCCACGGTAACTCTTAAACTTACGACCATTGAAGATGATAGTATCACCAGGGCTCTCCTCTGTACCAGCAACCAAAGAGCCAATCATGACACAGCTACCTCCAGCTGCCAAAGCTTTGACTACATCACCAGAATAGCGAAGACCACCATCAGCAATCAATGGCACATCAGTTCCCTTCAATGCAGAATACACATCATAAACTGCACTCAACTGAGGGACACCAACACCTGCAACCACACGCGTTGTACAAATTGAGCCAGGGCCTATACCTACCTTCACGCCGTCAGCGCCATTCTCCACCAAGTACTTGGCAGCCTCGCCAGTAGCCACATTACCCACAACAATATCTACGTTAGGGAAAGCAGCCTTCACCTCCTTGAGCTTCTCTACCACACCCTTAGAGTGACCGTGAGCTGTATCAATGACAATAGCGTCAGCACCAGCGTCCACCAAAGCCTTGGCGCGTTCCAAAGTATCAACAGTTACACCTACACCTGCCGCAACGCGTAAACGTCCTTTAGAATCTTTACAAGCCATAGGCTTGTCCTTTGCCTTTGTAATGTCCTTGTAAGTAATCAAGCCTACCAAGTGATTCTCGTTATCAACAACAGGAAGCTTCTCGATTTTGTTTTCCTGCAAAATCTGAGCGGCTGCAGTAAGATCTGTTTGCTGATGAGTTGTAACAAGATTTTCAGAAGTCATTACCTCATCAATCTTCTTGTCTAAGCGACGTTCAAAACGGAGGTCACGATTGGTGACAATACCAACCAAGTGATTCTCATCATCTACCACAGGAATACCACCGATATGATAATCGTGCATCATATCAAGTGCATCCTGGACCGTACTACCGCGGCGGATAGTAACTGGATCATAAATCATACCATTCTCAGCACGCTTCACAATAGCGACCTGACGAGCTTGCTCTTCTATAGTCATGTTCTTGTGAATAACACCAATACCACCTTCACGAGCGATAGCTATCGCCATTGAAGCCTCAGTAACGGTGTCCATCGCAGCTGTTACGAATGGAACATTCAACTCGATGTTACGAGAGAACTTGGTTTTCAACTCTACCTCTTTAGGCAGTACCTCTGAATAAGCAGGGATAAGAAGGACGTCATCGTAAGTGAGTCCGTCCATTACAATTTTATCTGCAACAAATGATGACATATTGTAACCTTTAAAAATTTATTGCGTGCAAATTTAGCAATAATATTTCAGATAAGCATCGCTTTTCACGAAAATCTCATCATATTAATGCTATTTAACGCGATTAGTTGGCTTGTTCGGACAAAAACTTGATTCTAACGAGCCTTATCTCGTCTTCACTGTAGTCTTCTCCTAATTCATCTTGCGCAGTGCCCAAATCGTCTGTTTCGCTCTCCATGAAGTAGTCATAGATGTCATCTACATGGTCGTCGTCCACAACTTCGTCTATGAAATAGTCGATATTTAATTTAGTGCCACTGTACACGATAGCCTCTATCTCATCGAGCAACTCTGAAAAATCCAAGCCCTTCGCCTCCGCCAAGTCATCCAAGTCTATCTGTCGGTCTATGCTCTGGATGATATAAACTTTGAGCATAGATTTCTTGGCAACGGTTCTAACTCGCAACTCCTCTGGCCGCTCTATCATATTGTCCTCACAATACTTATTTATAAGCTGACAGAACTCCTTGCCATATCTCTTGGCTTTCCCAGCTCCCACACCTTGAATATTTTGCAGCTCTTGCAAATCGATAGGATACATGGTCGCCATCTGTTCCAAAGAAACATCCTGAAATATAACATAAGGAGGCAGCTTGTGTTTTCGAGAAACACTCTTTCTCAGATCTTTCAGCATAGCATAGAGTACAGGATCTAAAGCACCGCCATTTCCCTCGTGCGTATTTCCTTCTCCGAAATCATCTTGAAATTCTTTGTCTGCAACTATCATGAAAGACTGTGGTGCTTGTAAGAAACGCCTTCCTGCAGCCGTCAGTTTCAATAAGCCATAGTTCTCCACATCTTTCTTCAAATATCCAGCAATCAAAGCTTGGCGAATCACCGGATTCCAAAGTTTGGCATCCATATCTTCACCTGCACCAAACTCCTCCAATTCATCATGCTTATGAGACACGATGTCATCTGTAGCACGACCTTTGACAAAGTCAATGATATATTCCTGACGGAAATTCTCCTTCACTGCCGCTACCGCCTCCAAGACAACAATAAGACAATCCTTTGCCTCAATTTTCTCTGTAGGATGCAGGCAGTTATCACAATTATGGCAATTTTCCTCCAGATAATCTTCACCGAAATAATGGAGCAACATTTTCCTACGACATACAGAAGACTCTGCATAAGCAGCTGTTTCCTGCAAGAGTTGACGTCCTATGTCTTGTTCTGCCACAGGCTTGTTCTCCATAAACTTTTCGAGTTTCTTTAAATCCTTACGAGCATAGAAGGCGATGCAAATACCTTCACCACCATCTCGACCAGCTCGTCCAGTCTCTTGGTAATAGCCTTCCAAGCTCTTTGGGATGTCATAGTGAATGACAAATCTAACGTCTGGCTTGTCTATACCCATACCAAAAGCGATAGTTGCCACAATGACATCGATACGCTCCATCAAGAAATCGTCCTGAGTTTGGGAACGTGTTGCTGAATCCAAGCCTGCATGATAAGGTGCAGCCTTTATATCATTAGCTTTCAATACCTCTGCCAATTCCTCGACTTTCTTACGCGAAAGACAATAGATGATGCCACTTTTCCCCTGATGTTGACGAATGAACATGATGATTTGACGATCTACATCTTTGTTCTTCGCTCGCACTTCATAATACAAATTTGGACGATTAAAAGAACTTTTAAATTCCTTGGCATCGACTATTCCTAAATTTTTTTTAATATCAGTACGTACTTTATCGGTTGCTGTGGCAGTAAGAGCTATCACCGGAGCTACACCAATCTCATTGATAATAGGACGGATACGACGATATTCCGGACGGAAGTCATGTCCCCATTCGGAAATACAATGTGCCTCATCTACGGCATAAAAAGAAATTTTTATAGACTTGAGGAATTCCACATTGTCCTCTTTAGTCAAAGACTCCGGAGCCACATACAGCAACTTCGTCTTACCATTCAAGATGTCACTTTTTACCTTTTCTATGGCAGATTTATTGAGAGAAGAATTCAAGTAATGAGCCACCCCATCACTCTCGCTCAACCCATTGATAACATCCACCTGGTTCTTCATCAAGGCTATCAATGGAGAGATAACGATAGCCGTACCATCCATGATAAGCGAAGGCAACTGATAACACAAACTTTTACCTCCGCCAGTAGGCATCAACACAAAAGTGTCATTACCACTCATCAGATTTTTGATGATGGTCTCTTGATCACCCTTAAAAGAATCAAAGCCAAAATAATGCTTTAACTGCCTTGTTAGATCAACCTGTTCTGTCATATCCACCTATTATTATATTATATATGTCTTAATGGTAATTAGAAACCAGTTGGGCTAAACCCAACTGATTTATGCAGTTTCTTCCAACTTTCCAAGATGCGACTTATCCAACTGTCTCTTGGCGTAGTCAAGAGACACGACAAACGAGACAACATTCTTGGAAGGTTCCTCGAACATAGCGTCCATCATGACGGCCTCCACAATAGAACGAAGTCCACGAGCGCCAAGTTTATACTCTACAGCCTTATCTACAATGTAATCGAGAGCGTCCTCATCAAAAGTTAGTTGGATACCATCCATCTCAAACAACTTTTGGTACTGCTTGATGATAGAATTCTTTGGCTCAACCAAAATTCTCCTCAAAGCCTCACGATCCAAAGGATTCAAATAGGTAAGAACTGGCAAACGCCCGATAATCTCAGGTATCAAGCCAAAAGACTTCAAGTCTTGTGGAAGGATATACTTCATCAAGTCTTTCTTATCTATCTTGGCAACATTTTGCACAGAATTATAGCCAACGACATGCGTATTCATGCGTTGAGCAATTTTTCTTTCAATGCCGTCAAACGCACCGCCACAGATAAACAAGATGTTCTTGGTATCCACATGAATATAATCCTGGTCAGGATGCTTTCTTCCTCCTTTTGGCGGAACATTAACCATGGTACCTTCCAAAAGTTTCAACAATCCTTGCTGTACTCCCTCTCCACTCACATCGCGAGTAATGGAAGGATTATCACTTTTTCTTGCTATTTTATCAATCTCATCGATGAAGACTATGCCTCTCTCCGCAGCTTCCACATTATAGTCTGCCACTTGCAGCAAACGAGACAAAATGCTTTCCACATCCTCACCTACGTATCCAGCCTCGGTAAACACCGTGGCATCAACAATAGTGAAAGGAACATCTAGCATCTTAGCAATGGTACGAGCCAGCAAAGTTTTGCCAGTACCCGTACTACCAACCATGATAATATTGCTTTTTTCGATTTCAACACCATCATTATCCTTTGGCTGTTGCAAGCGCTTATAATGATTGTACACGGCAACAGCTAGATTTCGCTTAGCCTGATCCTGCCCGATGATATACTCATCTAGATACTTTTTAATCTCCATCGGCTTCGGAACTTCACGAATGGCAAACTTACCATCCCCGTTTTGCTTAGACTGCAAAACACCAGTAGACTCAACAATCTCGTAGGCTTGCTTAGCACAATCCTCACAAATGAATCCGTTGATTCCTGTTATCAACAATTTTACTTCCGTTTCACTTCTTCCACAGAAGCTACAAACTTTCTTTGGCATAATTTCCCTTTACTTTCGTGTCAACACTGTATCAATCATACCATACTCCTTAGCTTCCTCTGCTGTCATCCAATAGTTACGATCACTATCCTTCCATACTTTTTCGTATGGAGTATGAGAATGCTCAGAAATAATGGTGTACAACTCTTTCTTGAATTTTTGAATTTCCTTCGCCTCAATCTCTATGTCTGACGCTTGTCCCTGACAACCGCCCAATGGCTGGTGAATCATCACACGACTATGAGGCAGAGCTGAACGCTTCCCTTCCTGACCTGAAACCAACAACACAGCAGCCATAGATGCAGCCATACCGGTACAAATGGTAGCAACATCACTTGAAATAAACTGCATGGTATCATAAATACCAAGGCCTGCAGTTACGCTTCCGCCAGGGCTATTGAGATAAATAGAAATATCCTTACCGCTATCGACAGAATCCAAATAGAGCAACTGTGCCTGCAATGTATTGGCTGTATAATCATCAATTTCCGTTCCCAGGAAGATAATACGGTCCATCATCAAACGTGAGAACACATCCATCTGAGTAACGTTCAACTGACGCTCCTCCAATATATATGGATTTAAATACTGAGCCTGCGACTTGATGACATCGTCAAGCACCATTCCACTCATTCCGAGATGCTTAGTAGCATACTTTCTAAAATCATTCATATCTATAGTTTTTTCTATCAAAAATAAAGACGAAAAAAGAGGTTATCGACCTCTATTACTCGTTCGGTGGAACAAAGATAATAAAAAAAGTCGATAACCTCGTAATTATTTGAAGTTTTTTTCAAAAAAAATATTATTCCTGCATCATCTTATTGAAATCTTCTACAGAAATCTCCTTCTCATTGAGCTTAACAACAGTCTTGAGCGTTGCAGCCAACTTACGGTCGATAGAACGATCAACAAGCGCATCTGTAGCATCACCCTTCTTGATGATTTCCTTGGCATAATTGTCAATGTACTCATCAGGGATGTTGCTCATACCATACTGAGCAAACTGTGCACGAGCGGCCTCCTTGGCTGTCTCCATGATGTCGTTGTCATCTACCTTGATGTTCTGAGCCTTAATGAGCTGTTCCTTGATAAGGTGCCATGTCAACTCCTTGATGCTCTGCTCGTAGTTCTTCTCTACGAAGTCCTCGCCCTTATCCTTGTTGTTAGCCAACATGATGCGCTTCAGAAGAGCATCAGGATACTCAAGCTTACCTACCTTCTTCTCGCAGTGAGCACGAACGTCAAGAATGAACTTATAGTCAGAATCGTTTACCAACTGCTCCTTCAAGCCCTCAGCAATCTTGGCACGGAAACCAGCCTCGTCCTTCACGTCAGTATCCTCACCGAAGACCTGCTTGAAGAGTTCCTCATTGATTTCATGCTTCTTGAAACGCTGAATCTCTGTAATCTGGAAGCTGAACTCAGACTCCAAATCCTTCACAGCCTCACGCTCTATCTTCAAGAGCTGAGAAACCTCAGTATCATTCTCTGGGTAAGCTTTCTTAGGATTGAATGTAATAACATCACCAAGCTTAGCACCATTAAAGAGGTTCTTTTGCTCTTCTACCTTAATATAGCTAGGCATAATGATAGCTCCCTCAACAGTGATACCACCTTCCTTGGTATTACCATTCTCATCGAGCTCACGCAAGTCACCCTTCAAGAGGTCATTGTCCTCATAAGTCTCAGCCTTGTCATAGCTACCTGCACGAGAGGCATACATATCAACCTGCTGATCCAGGATCTTATCGTCAACAGTAATGTTATAGTAATCTACCTTGTCACGGCCATTGAGAGTTACCTTGAACTCTGGAGCAACAGCGATGTCAAACTTCAATGTGAAAGTAGTACCCTTCTCAACGTCTACTGGCTCCTGCTTCTCTGATGGGAGAGGCTCACCGAGCATCTGGATGTTGTTGTCCTGTACATACTTGTAAATCTCCTGGCCAACGATCTTGTTGATGGCCTCCATCTTTACAGATGCACCGAACTGGCGCTTAATCATGCCCATTGGAGCTTGACCAGGACGGAAACCTGGAACATTAGCCTTTTTACGATAATCTTTCAATGTCTTCTCGACATCATTCTTGTAGTCCTCCTCTTCGACAACGAGGGTCAAAAGACCATTAATCTTGTCAGGATTTTCAAATGAAATTTTCATCTTGATGTTTTATTTTTTATATTATTAATTATTTTTCCATACAATTTGGTTTGCAAATTTACGCATATTTAATGAATATACCTAATATATAAGAGAAAAATTTGTTTTTTTAACCATCTGCCTCAGCTTCCTTGGCTCTTTTCTGCTCATCAATGAGCTGAAAATCCTTCTTTCTGAGTACAAAGCTATTACTAAGATATTTCTCACGCACAATTTTGTTTTCAGCCAATTCCTCAGGTTTCCCTTGGAAAAGTATCTTTCCTTCAAACAGCAAATAGGCGCGATCTGTAATGGTTAGAGTCTCTTGCACATTATGGTCTGTTATCAAAATACCTATATTTCTATATTTCAACTGCCAAACGATGTGCTGAATGTCTTCCACTGCAATAGGGTCTACACCAGCAAAAGGCTCATCTAGCATAATAAACTTAGGATCAATCGCAAGACAGCGAGCTATCTCCGTACGTCGACGCTCTCCTCCCGACAATTGGTCACCTTTGTTTTTACGCACCTTGTTGAGACGGAATTCGTTAATCAGACTTTCCAATTTCTGAAGTTGATAACTGCGTGGTTTTCCGGTCATTTCCAATACTGATAGTATATTGTCTTCTACACTCATCTTTCGAAAAACACTTGCCTCCTGTGGCAAATATCCGATGCCAGCGCGAGCGCGTTTATATACCGGATAATCAGTTATTTCCTTATCGCCCAAGAAAACATGCCCTTCATTAGGCACAACGAGTCCTGTAGTCATATAGAAAGAGGTAGTCTTACCAGCTCCATTAGGACCCAGTAGACCCACAATTTCTCCTTGCCTTACATTAATAGATACGCCATTGGCCACCGTTCGCTTGCCATAACGTTTCACCAAGCCTTCTGTTCTCAACACCAAACTGCCTTGAGATTGCTCTTGGGATTGTTGTTCTATATTGTTAAATTCATCCATAATTAGCTAATTTGGTTGCAAAAATACTAAAAATCGAGGAAATATCGCTTATAAATTCAAAAACTATTCATAATATTGCAGTTTTTTAGAGGATTTTGGTTAATTTTGCAGCATAAATCAGTAAAATAATAGCATGTTAATAGAAAAATGGCTTACCACCTTCGGTAAATATCTCATATTGATGGGGCGCTCATTCTCCCGTCCAGAGCGCTTACGCATGTTCCTCAAGCAGTATCTGAAGGAAATGTCCCAACTCGGTGTCAACTCCATTGGCATCGTCTTGCTTATTTCATTCTTCATCGGTGCCGTCATCTGTATTCAGATGAAGCTAAACATCCAGAGCCCTTGGATGCCTAGATGGGTATCAGGTTATACTACGCGTGAAATTATGTTGCTAGAGTTTTCTTCCAGCATCATGTGTTTGATTCTTGCAGGAAAGGTTGGTTCTAATATTGCTTCCGAATTAGGTACTATGCGAGTTACCCAACAAATTGACGCTTTGGACATCATGGGCGTAAACTCTGCGTGTTATCTCATCTTGCCAAAGATTTTAGGATTGGTTACTATCATGCCATTTTTGGTTATCTTTAGCTCGGCAATGGGCATCGTAGGAGCATATGGAACAGCCTTTATCGGACACATTCTGCCGCCAGATGACCTAACTTTGGGCTTACAACATGCGTTCAACCAATGGTTTGTTTGGATGAGTATCATCAAGAGCCTCTTCTTTGCATTCATTATCGCCAGCGTGTCGTCCTATTTCGGCTATACTGTAGAAGGCGGTTCTGTAGAGGTGGGCAAATCGTCTACCGATGCTGTGGTATGCTCCAGCGTACTGATTCTTTTCTCAGATGTTTTCCTTACTCAATTACTTTCATAGACTATGATAGAAGTTAGAAATCTTACAAAGTCGTTTGGCGACAAAACCGTTCTCGACAACATCAATGTTACATTTGAAACAGGTAAGACCAACCTGATTATCGGCCAGAGTGGCTCTGGTAAGACTGTATTGATGAAAAATCTAGTAGGGCTACTCAATCCAACCAGCGGGCAAGTTCTTTATGACGATCGGGATTTCATACAAATGTCGAAAAAGGAAAAGGTACAGATGCGTCGAGAAATGGGAATGATATTCCAGAGCGCAGCTCTATTCGACTCTCTGTCGGTACTGGAAAACGTTATGTTCCCCCTCGATATGTTTTCTAGCATGAACTATAAGGAGCGAGTAAAGAGAGCACAAGAATGCTTAGATCGAGTCAACCTGATTGAGGCTCAACAAAAATATCCAGGAGAAATCTCTGGAGGTATGCAGAAGCGTGTGGCAATTGCCCGTGCCATTGTAATGAATCCCAAGTATCTATTCTGTGATGAGCCCAACTCAGGACTAGATCCTAAGACCTCGCTCGTAATAGACGAGCTTCTGTCGGGTATTACCAAAGATTACAATATGACGACCATTATCAACACACATGACATGAACTCGGTAATGGGAATAGGTGAAAATATTTGCTTTATCTATAAAGGCCATAAGGAATGGCAAGGAAACAAAGACCAGGTGATGACTTCTACCAATGAGAAGCTCAATGACCTAGTCTTTGCCTCCGACCTTTTCCGTAAGGTCAAGGAAGTAGAGATGGAAGAACTGAAGAAATAAAAAATGCCAGCATATGCTGGCATTTTTTATTTCTTCAATTTCAACTATCTCATTTTCCATTTGCCTTTTACTTCCACCATTGGGACAACTACTTGTTCCTTAGAACTATCAGCATACACCATTTGAAGAAAGACATCCGCCACATGATGGGCCGTGTCGGCCTTGGCATTTAGGATGTTAACCTTATCTATGCCCTTATGCTCGTCTTGCTGTTGCTCTACAAACATTTGAGCATTCATCACCAATTGGTCTTGATAACCATCTGGCAAACGGTTGGGCTGGTTATAGCCAGCCACAAACTCTCGATATTTGCCTTCCAACAGCAAGTCGTAATATCCTTTGGCGGCTTCAGCTGCCAACTGCCCCGCATCAGGACCCTCGCTCTTGCAAGCCCCCAGTCCCAAAGTCATGAGCAGTACAAAGAAAAAAGATAGCTTTTTCATTATTTCTGTCGAATGAAGATATTGATTGGACATCCATGGAGCGACCAATTCTCACGAATTTTATTTTCCAAGAATCGGCGATAGTTCTCCTTCACATACTGTGGCAAGTTGGCATAGAACACGAACGATGGAATCGTGGTGTTAGGCAACTGGGTACAGTACTTGATTTTGATGTACTTGCCCTTGATGCTCTGTGGTGGATAAGCCTCGATGATAGGCAACATCACCTCGTTGAGCTTGGATGTTCCAATATGTGCCTTACGGTTCTGGTATACCTGCTTAGCGGTCTCCAACACCTTGAAGATGCGCTGCTTGGTCAGTGCAGAGGCGAAGATGATTGGGAAATCCACGAATGGAGCCATACGCTTACGGATGGCGGTCTCGAAGGTATCGATAACCTTTTGGTCTTTGTTCTCCACCAAGTCCCATTTGTTCACTACCACTACCAGACTCTTGTTGTTTTTCTGAATCAACTGGAAGATGTTCATGTCCTGGGTCTCAATACCACGGGTGGCATCGAGCATCAAAATACAGACATCACTATTTTCAATGGCACGGATGGAACGCATCACAGAATAGAACTCTAAGTCTTCGCTTACCTTATTTTTACGACGGATACCCGCAGTATCCACAAGATAGAAGTCGAAACCAAACTTGTCGTAACGAGTATAAATACTATCACGGGTAGTACCTGCAATCTCGGTCACGATGTTGCGGTCCTCTCCGATGAAGGCATTAATGATACTACTCTTGCCAGCGTTAGGACGACCTACCACGGCAAAACGAGGGATATCCTCTTCCACTGTTTCCTCCGGGTTGTCCTGGAGTTTGTCCAATATCATGTCGAGCAAGTCACCCGTTCCACCACCTGTTGCGGCACTGATGCACTGAGGGTCGCCCAAGCCCAGCTTATAGAACTCAGCAGCCTCGTAATACTCAGCGCTGTTATCCACCTTGTTGGCAACCAGGATCACAGGCAACTTGGCACGGCGTAGGATCAACGCCACGTCCTCATCCCAGTCAGTCAAACCTGTGTTCACGTCCACTAAGAAGAGCACCAAGTCGGCCTCTTCGGTTGCCACGAGCACCTGCTTACGGATAGCATCCTCGAAAATGTCATCTGATTTTACGACCCAACCACCAGTATCCACTACAGAAAATTCTCTGCCGTTCCAACTACACTTACCATACTGACGATCGCGTGTAGTACCTGCGGTATCACTGACGATAGCGCGACGAGACTGGGTCAAACGATTGAATAAAGTAGACTTGCCCACGTTAGGACGGCCTACGATTGCTACTAAATTTGCCATATTTTTCTTAGTCATTTCCCTCCTTCCTTGAGGAGGTTCTAGGATGTGGTCTCTGCATCCAAGTTAATAATTTGCCGAAGCTGACCATGCTCCGGCCCTCGCCAACCGGCGAGAGTATCCCCTCTTTTCTATTCAGGGTTGTATCCGAAGGCATCCAGTTCCTTCTGCGAGCTGCGCCAGTCCTTGTCAACCTTTACAAAGGTCTCCAGGAAAATCTTTTTACCGAAGAACTTTTCCAAAGCCTTGCGGCTCTCGGTATTCACCTTCTTCAAGGCTATGCCCTGGTGACCGATGATGATACCCTTCTGCGAGTCGCGCTCCACATAGATGACGGCATTGATGTGAATCATCTTGTCATCCTCCTTGAATCGCTCCACTCTCACCTCCACCGAGTAAGGTATCTCCTTGTCGTAATAGAGCAGAATTTTCTCACGAATTATCTCCGATACGAAGAAGCGGGCTGGCTTGTCGGTCAACTGGTCCTTGTCGAAGAACGCAGGCGACTCAGGCAACAATTCCTTGATACGCTTCAAGAGCATATCGATGCCAAACTTATTCTTGGCAGAGATAGGAAGAATCTCAGCGTTAGGCAGCAGTGCATGCCACTTCTCCACCACGTCACCGAGCTTCTTCTGGTCGCTTTCATCAATCTTGTTGATAAGCAAGAGCACAGGGATGGTCATCTTCTTTACCTTGTCGAGGAAGTCCATGTTCTTCTCTGGGTTCTCCACCACATCTGTCACATAGAGCAAGATATCAGCATCAGCCAGAGCACTCTCCGAGAAGGCAAGCATCATCTCCTGCATCTTGTAGTTAGGCTTCAAGACACCCGGCGTATCGGAAAACACGATTTGCATATCATCAGTATTCACGATGCCCATGATACGATGACGGGTGGTCTGTGCCTTGAAAGTAGCGATGCTGATGCGCTCGCCCACCAACTGATTCATCAAAGTACTCTTACCCACATTCGGGTTGCCAACGATATTTACGAAACCTGCCTTATGCATATCTACGAAATTGAAAATGAAACGAAACTTTTTTATAGATTCAAGCCCAGTGCTTGATTTTAAGCTAAAGAAACGCATCCTTGCTTATATCAAGATAAGAAAGATGCGTTTCCTTTAATTATAGATAATTAGTATTTTCTATTCATTACTTTCCGAAAGCAGCACCGTCATAAGCCCACTTATAGAAAGACGCGCCATGAACGAATCCTGCACCAAATGCTGTGAAGATGATGTTATCACCCTTCTTCAATTTGCTTTCAGCATCCCATAGTGCCAATGGGATTGTAGCAGCACTTGTGTTACCATAATGATCGATATTCACCACAACCTTGTCGAGAGGTATTCCCGCACGCTTGGTAACAGCCTCGATGATTCGAAGGTTGGCCTCGTGAGGTACCACCCAATTCACATCATCAGCAGTAAGATTGTTCATCTCCATAATCTTCATCACGTCATTGCTCATGTCGGTAACTGCATAACGGAACACAGTGCGACCTTCCTGATAAAGATAATGCAAGCGATGATCTACTGTAAAATGTGAAGGAGGGCAAACAGAACCACCCGCCTTCATGTGAAGGAAAGGCAAACCTTGTCCGTCAGTACGAAGGTATGAGTTCTGAACACCTACATTTTCCTCTTCTGTAGCCTCTACAAGAACCGCACCTGCACCATCTCCGAAGAGCACACAAGTAGAGCGGTCTGTGTAGTCAACTAATGAAGACATCTTATCTGCACCGATAACGATGATTTTCTTATATCTTCCACTCTGAATCATGCTTGCCGCAACATCAAGAGTGAACAAGAAACCGCAGCAAGCAGCAGAAAAATCGAATGCGAAAGCATTCTTTAATCCGAGCTTACCGAGAACGATAGATGCTGTAGAAGGGAATTTGTAGTCAGGTGTCGTGGTTGTTACAATCAGAGCATCGATTGTATCTGGATCAACGCCAGTCTTTTGGATAAGCTGCTTGGCAGCCTTGCGGGCCAAGTAGCTTGTACCGAGACCTTCCTCTGTAAGGATGCGGCGCTCTTTGATACCTACACGGGTGGTAATCCACTCATCGTTGGTATCTACCATGCGCGAGAGCTCCTCGTTGTTGAGGATATAGTCTGGCACATAGCCGCCGACACCTGTGATTACAGCATTAATTTTACCCATTATTCAGCTGCTTCCTTTACGATTGCAACCTTACCACGATAGTAACCGCAAGTAGGGCAAACTGTGTGATATACATAGTATGCACCACAGTTAGGGCAAACTGCCAATGTAGGAGCTACTGCCTTATCATGAGTTCTTCTCTTAAGTGTACGTGTCTTTGACTGTCTTCTTTTAGGATGTGCCATAATTTTTTAATGTTTTAAATTTTACTTTTTTACTTTTTCAATTTTAAGAGTGCTGCCCAGCGTGGGTCTATAGCTTGCTCTTCTTCCTCACCGCTTCGGGCGGCAGAATGCTGATTGAGCATTTCAATCATAGCAGGGTTGCATTTTCCAGGTGCATGCACATGCTTGATGGGAATGTTGAGATCTATAAATTCATAGATAAACCAAGCGACATCGAGTATTCCTTCGTTCTCGGCCACAGTCACGAGGTCATCATCTTCTGAGTAGTCTTCTCCGAATTTTGCAACAATTCTGTCATCGCTCATAATCTGCTGATCCATGTCGTCGAGACAGATGTCACAAGGTATGTGTACCACTCCTTCAGTATGAAAGTTGAGTTCGAAAAAGTCATCAGTCCTGTTGATGGACAGACAGCTCACCAATTCTCCTCTCTGTACATCAGGAGCTTCGATCGCCTTGAAGTATTCATCATCAAGCTTCAACTCCAAGTTTGTGATGCCTTGGGGTAATGCTTTCAAATCAATCTTAAAACTATCTATATTACACATATTCAATATATACTATATTGTTTCGGGCTGCAAAGTTACAAATAATTTTTGAGATAAAATAATTTTTTATGTAAAAATCACTAAAATCTCTCATTATTAAGCCATTATTCTTCAGAATGGTTGCATTTCAGCCCTTGTTTACAATTTAAACTTTATCAAACTGACACAAAAAAAGCCCCGACTACATTCGTAATCGAGGCTCGATTGAAAGGAGGCGGCT
>ERZ808286.608-NODE-608-length-22552-cov-3.955772_pt1 | contig 22552 bp, 16 predicted proteins | sample MGYA00521276_ERZ808286 | MGnify/ENA primary metagenome ERZ808286 (study PRJEB31516, sample SAMN03275607) | gut metagenome | biome: mammalia-associated habitat; material: feces | host: Papio cynocephalus | place: Kenya | collected 2012-08-01 ... | reverse complement strand
TATCAAATTAAAAAGAAAAAAGCAACACTTTTTAATAAATAAAACGTACTTTTTTCTAAAAAATAAAAAATATTTGCGCTAAGGTATAAGCTTGCTCGCTTAGGAAATAATTTTCAAAGGAGGCAATAATGAACCCATTAAAGACACAAACAAAAGAATTAGATAAATACTGGATCAACTTTTCAAAAATGTATCCAAAGGCTTACAACAAAAAGACTACTTCGCCATATTCAAAGTGTAGAGTTATACTTTTGAACGGACTAGAGTTTGAAAGCAATTGGTTTATGCACCAGTTTTCAAGAAACTGCAATAATGCGGATTTAAAGAGAGAAGTGGCTGTAATAAGAAAACAGGAGCAACAGCAACAAAAGAGGATTAGTTGTTTGAAACCAATCAATGAAAACATTTTGGAAACGACGATTTCCTATGAACAACTTGCAATTGATCTAACCGCAACTCTAGCTCAAAATGATACTGACAAAAATAATATTGAAGCCTTGAATTTTGCTCTTCTTGAAGATTTCGATCACCTTTATCGCTTTAGTAACTTGCTGCTTTTGGATAAAGGGGAGGAGGCAAAACCGCTTGTTGGAGGACTAACGGAAATAATGCCAGCGCGCCCAACAATTGCACACCATAGATGTCCAAAGGATGAAATTAAAAAGCCTATGGTTGCAAAGAAAAGCAGTCTGTATTCTAAGCTTGTCGCTAATATTATTACAGCGGCTGAGCAGCAGACAATGAATTTCTATATGAACATTGCTCAGTGGTACAAAAACGATCTTGGAAGAAAACTCTATGCAGAAATTGGGATGGTTGAGGAGCAGCACGTAAGCCAGTATGAAAGTTTAAAAGACCCGAACTGCACTTGGCTTGAGCAGCTTGTTCTTCATGAGTACACGGAGTGTTATTTATACTACAGCGCATATGTCGAAGAAGATAATAAGTACTTGAAAAATATTTGGCTTGAGCACTATGAAATGGAGTGTGCGCATTTAAAGAAATCGATTGAACTTTTGCAAAAATATGAGAAAGGGGATTACAGAAATATCATCGGCGACGGCGAGTTCCCGACGCTGTTAAAACTTGGAACAAACAAGGAATATATCAGAAGAGTTATTGAAAGAACAATCACTCTTACAGCAAATAGAGAGTCATATATTGATATAATGAAATTGAAGGAAAACGCAGACTTTTTCAATTATCAAAAGCTAGTTATCGACGACGAAAACCTTGTTCCTTCTCATGTCGTGATTGAAAAGACAATCGAAAAATTAGGTCAGGATTATAGATATCAGGACAAGCCAAATCCAATAAAAGAGCTAGCAAGCCGAAAGAAAGATGACATTCATCTTGCAAGAAAAAAATAGTAGAAAAAAATTAAAAAACCCAGCATATGCTGAGTTTTTTAATTAATTTTTATTTATAAAACCCTAAAGAAATTAGTAGTGCTCTATTAACTTCCTTCATTTTTTCGTCACTAAGAGTTGTGATTTTATTCTTCATTCTTCTCTTGTCAAGGGTTCTCACTTGCTCAAGAAGAGCGACGGAATCTTTTGGAAGATTTGACTGAATGGAAGGGAGCTCCACATGAGTTGGCATCTTCGCTTTTGTAAGCTGGCTTGTTATTGCAGTCACAATAACTGTTGGGGCATACTTGTTTCCAATATCATTTTGAATTATAAGCACAGGACGGATTCCCCCTTGTTCGCTTCCAACAACGGGACTTAAATCAGCCATATAAATATCTCCACGCTTATAATTAATTCCTTCCATATCTCCTTTCCAAAAGAAAATAGTCGGACAAGTCGGCAATATCCAAATCTCTTAGAGAGCTGTAGAGTTCTTCGATGTCCTTATCGCTATATCCTTCTACTAACAATCTATGTTCCTGCTCAGTTAAAGTTTCCTTCTCATCCTTTTTCGATAAATTATTATCTTTTTGTTCTTCGTCTTTCATTAATTATCTCCTTTTTTATAGGCTTCAAACTCAGCGAGGATAGGATTTTTTGTCTATTCCTAGCAAAAGATTATCTGCTAGTAGAATGAGTAAAACTTAAATTAATATTCAGAAAATTTGACTTTTGAGTTAAAATATAATAGTATATAAGTCAATAGGAAAAAGATTTTGGAACACGAGAGAAGTTTAGCTAAACTGATACATTTCCGCCCAATATTTTGCATATTTATCTCAATGTTGTTTGGAATTGTGGCGAGCAGAAAATTATTTATGGGAGATACAATTTACATCATCACAGTTGTACTTGCTTTTGTCGTGTTCGGCCTTTGCTGTATATTTTATCGCAAGTGGATTCCATTTGTTCTATGTTTAGTTTTCTTCTTTGTCGGATCTGGAATGTTCTATGCGGGCGAAGCTGTTTTCAAGGGTAAAGAGTATGTCGGTGTCCAAAGTGTAGTTGGAAGAGTGACAGACAAAAGTAGTGATTCAGAATACTATGCTAACGTCGTGCTTGATGAGTGTAAAATTAATGGCGAAAGTGCAAAGGGAATAAATTTATCAATCTACAAGAATGACGATCTTAAGCTAAAGACTGGAGATATCATTTCATTTAATGGCTACGTTGAAAATGTTCATCTGTTTACATTAGGCTCATTTAACCTTTTCTATCTTAGGGATAACACGCCATACAAGATGGAGGTTAATTCTTCAGGGATCACAGTTACAGACGGCTATCAAAAGCTTGATGAAAAGATAAGAGATTCAATTAGAAATGTTCTAACTAGCAACATGGATGAAAATTCAGCAAATTTGGCATTTGCGATGCTGACTGGAGATCGTGACAACCTAGATAGCAAGATCTATGAAGATTTTAGTGGAGCAGGGATATTCCATATTCTTGCTGTTTCAGGTCTACATATTTCAATCCTCATGGGTGCGCTATCTTGGCTACTTAAGAAAATGAAAGTCAACAAATATGCAAATCTTTCAATTATCTTCTGCATTTTGATTTTCTATTGTTATATCTGCGGATTTACTCCGTCAGTCATAAGAGCATCTGTCATGGCGATGACATTTTTGGTTGCTGGACTTGCTGGCAAGGAGTATGATCAGCTGAGCTCTTGGTCAGTAGCGGGAATTCTGCTCTTGATTATTAATCCGCTTAGCGGACTTGACCTCGGATTTTTAATGAGCTTTGGAAGTGTGCTATGTATCTTCCTTCTCTATAGACCTATAAAGAAAGTGCTCTTGAAAGTCTTTCCGAAATATTTCGCGGACGCATTTGCTCTTTCTATTTCAGCAAGCCTTGGAGTTGTCCCTTTTACAATTATGATGGGAAAGAGTTTTAACCTCCTTTCTGTGTTTGCGAATATTATAGTCCTTCCATTCTTTGAAATAGTCTATATAGTTTTGCTCGCATTTGTCATTCTTAGCATAATTCCATATGTTGGAGTTATTTTGAAGGTTCCAGAGCTAGGGCTCAAGGGAATAGAGGGGGTCGCGAGCTTCTTTGCAAGCACTAGTTTGAAATTTTATGTTCAAAGAGTGGATATCTTCCTTTCCGCAATTTTCTTTGTTGGACTATACTCGCTTAGCTATTTCCTTATGGTGAGCAGGAGAATAAAAGCCCTTTGTTTCGCAGCCTTCGCTTGTATAGGCTCTATTTATGGACTGGCCACGGCTTTTATAAAGCCTGACCTTAGGACATCTGTTTCTTGTATAACGACCTATGGAGACACGAGCTACTTTATCTCAAATAAGAAAAACGAACTCTTGTTTGTTGGAAATAACTTTACTACTTATGAAGCAAAGTTTATGAAAAATATGATGAAAGATAAGATTGACTATATGCTTATTGTGGACACGGATGAGGGAATAAAGAAAAATGTATACAACGCGGCAAGGCTTTACTCATGCAATGATATAATTACTTATGAAAAATTCACGGGCTCTACTAGGGAGCGAGTTGTGGAAACAAATGCTAAGCATTCGATTGGAGGATTCTCGTTTGAATATGTTTACTCCTTCTCAGAGTACGTTGGAGTAAAAATCTATTTTGATAATAAGTCAATTTTCTTTACAACGAACAGTGATTTGAGTTATAATAACTGTGAATACATGGAAAATCTGCTGATTACAACTAAGTTTGACGGAGTTTTTGCGGGCAGAAGAAATAACTATGTTGACTATAAAACTGCTTCAGATGAGATTTTTGTTTACAACACATATGATAAGGCAAAACACTCATTAAACAGGCTTGGAAACGTGATTTTTAACCTTAAAACAAATAAAATAAGGAGTTTAGATTGAGAACTTTAAAGGAAAGATTATCTAAAGAAATAAAAAACACCTATTTAATTACAGGTGATGATTTTTATCTCTTTGAAAAGGCTAAAAGCATGATTATAAACGCTTGCGGAGTGCAGATGACTGATTTCAATATCTGCTACTTTGATGACGACAATTTCAGTGCAAAAGCTTTCACTGACAGCTGCGAAGTCTTTCCAATAGGTGATATGTATAGGGTTATAGTCCTCAAGGGAATCACAAAACTCAGCGAAGGGGATAAAAAGGAAATATTAAGATATCTTTCCAATCCAGTAAGTTCAACAGTAGTTATCATTCAAGACTTTTTTGGAAAATTCGACTTTGTGAAAAAAGAGGCGGAATTAGTTGATGCTAAAAGAATGGATAAATCTCTTTTGGTAAAAATTATTGTGAATGATCTTTTGAAACAAGGAAAGAAGATTAGTGCTGAAGCGGTGGACACACTGATTGATGCGTGCAATGGTTATTTAACCAAAATACAGAATGAAATGATGAAAATTGTCTACTATTCAACAGACGAACTAATAACAAAGGCAGTTGTTGACGCAGTTGTAATTAAAGATGCCGAGTACACAGTTTTCGAGCTAACTGACGCACTTGGAAAGAAGGACGGGGACAAAGCGATGAAACTTCTTTCGCTTATGGAAAAAGAGCAAGGGGTTTTGAGTCTAATTTCAAATCATTTTAGAAGAATGTTCTTCATAGGAATTTCAGATATGACGAACTCTGAACTTGCAAGCTATCTTGGAGTTAAGGAGTATGCGATAGTAAAGGCAAGAGGTCAGATCAAGGAATTTTCAAAAAATCAGCTTCGAAAGATAAATCAGCTTATTGAAGAGATAGATTATTCAATAAAATCAGGGGCTATGCAGGCAACAAATGCGCTATATTATTTAGTTTTTAACATCTTATACATTTAATAGGAGAGGGAATGTTCGGAGTATTTAACAGAGATAATCCAAAAGTAGGACTTGCTCTAGGTGGAGGCGGAGCGAGAGGTTTTTCGCACCTTGGAGCTCTCAAAGCGTTTGAAGAGTTTGGAATTAAATTCGATTATGTCGCAGGAACAAGTGCAGGAAGCGTTGTTGGAGCTTGTTATGCTGCTGGACTTACTTATGATGAGATATATAAAGCTGCGAAAGGAATAAAAGAAAAGGAAATAAGGACGAACAAAATTCCTTTCTTCCCATCAAAGACTGAGGGAATTGAAAACTTAATGAAGAAAACAATCGGAGATATAAATATCGAGGATTTAAAGATTCCTTTTTCTGCAATTGCCGTAGACCTAAAAACCACAAAGGAAGTTTGTATATCCAAGGGAAATCTTGCCAAGGCAGTTGCAGGATCTTGCTGCGTGCCGGGTGTGTTCACTCCAGTTGAATTTGGGGACATGCTTCTTTGCGACGGAGGACTTCAAAACACAATTCCAGCGGATATTCCAAGATTTTTTGGATGTGATTATGTAATAGCTGTTGATTGTCACAAGACAAGGAGCTATGGAACGGAAAGCTCAAAAATAGTGGATGTAATTACATGTTCGATTAGAATCCTTATGAAGGGAAATGCTGTGAAGGGATATGTGAATGCGGATATCGTTATTCAGCCGGACACAAAGCGTTTCAAAGCGACAAAGACAGATGGAATAGATGATATGATTGAAGAGGGATATAGAGCGACGATTGACGTTATCCCAAAGATTAAGAATCTTATTAGAAAAAAACCTCTGAAAAAGAGAAAGATTATATCTGAAAAGGATGAAATTATATTTATATAATGGAGAAATTGTGTAGCAAAAGAAGTTTAATAATAAGAATTGTGATAAGTATTCTCATAGTTTGCATGGGAGTACTTTCTTTTGTTTTTCAAGGTACAATTGAAAATAGTATGTCTGGAGGGAAGATATATGCTCTTGAAGATTCTTCATTTAAACTGTTTTTTGTAGATGTCGGGCAGGGCGACGCAATTTATGTGGAGTTTCCTGATGGCAAAAATATGCTTGTAGACTGTGGCGGCGAAGAAAAATCACCTAACCTTATCGGTTTTCTAAATTCAAGAAAGTTGAAGAAAATTGACTATGTGATTTACACGCATGCAGACGAAGATCATATAGGCGGAGGCGAGAAGATATTTAATACATATGAAATAAGCACGCTCTATCGTCCAAAGATTTTATGTCTAACGGAGTCACGTGTAGGAAACTCAGCTGGCTATAATGTCAAAGACACGGAAATATATGACAGAGCAATTATGGCTGCATATGATGAGGGATGTGAAATTAAATACTCATTTGAAGGAGAAGAAATTGCAGGAGAAGGATATATCGCCAAATTCTTAAATCCTAATAAGGATAACTACTCAAATTCCAACGACTATTCAGCAGTTATAATGATTGAGTGTAATGGAAGGAAAGTGCTACTTCAGGGTGACGCAGAAAAAGACGTTGAAGAAAGGCTACTTTTGGATTATGGGAATTATTTAGACGCAGATATTCTTAAAATAGCTCACCACGGCTCGAAGACGGGGACGTCTCAAACTTTTCTTAATACAGTTTCACCTGAATATGCGATAATAAGCTCAGGAAGTAACGCATGGGGACTTCCCGACGTTGAAATTATTGAGAGATTAGAGGCGGAGGATTTTACGACTTATCAAACTCAAAACATTGGAACGATATGCTTTGGAATAACTACAAATGGAGAGGTCACATCCTATGGGCTTTTGACACTTAAAAAGTTTGATATCCCTCTCGTTGTTAGCCTTGTCATACTAGCCACGCTCTTGACGTGGGGAATTCGGTTTCCCAAAAAGAAGGAAAAATTAGAAAAAGCAGCGTGATTTGATTTGAATAAAAAGCAAATATGTGTTAGAATGATAAAAAGGTGGTTGTTTTGGAAGAATTAAAGGATAAGATACTCTTTATATGTTTAGACGAAGGTCTGGGAGAAAAGGTTTCAAAGGCGTTTGCTGACAGTTTAAACATGCACTATGCGAGCTGCAAAGACCTTATTGAATATGATTTATTTAATAGTCAGGCAGTATATAAAGAGTGCGGAGAAGAATACTATTTAATGAGGGAAAGAAAGGTTGCAAAAATGGCTTGCGGATATGAAAATTCAGTCATGTTTGCAAACTACGATATATATCAGCACAGCAAAGAAATTTTTGACAAATATTCAACTATAATTTACATAAAAATTCCAGAAAAGCTGCTTTCAAACGAATATCTAATCAGCAAAATGAATTATACTGAAAGGGATGACGATTTGAGCTTAAGAGCAAACTTCATTATTAATGTAAAAAGGATTAACGAAAAGAGTATTATTAGAGAAATCTATAAGATATTAGGGGGAATAAAGTGAAAAATATTGAAAAGACCTTAAATTATATTAAATCAATAAGTGCAGAGATGATAACGACTGCAGGATCGGGCAATTTAGGCGCTTCACTAGGAGCTTCAACATTCCTTTTCGCGCTTTTTAAGGACCACTATAACTTTGATGTATCAGATACAGATTTTTTGAATAGGGATAGATTAGTTTTATCAAGCGGACAAGTTTCTCCTCTTTATTACACACTTCTGTCACTCTTTGGATTTGACGTATCTCTTCAGGATTTAAAGAGCTTCAGACAATTCGGATCAAAGACACCGGGAAATCCAGAATATGGCAAAACAGAAGGCGTTGAAGCTTCAACGGGCCCTCTTGGACAAGGCGTTGCTAACGCTGTTGGAATGGCCATTGCAGAAAAGTCCTTGTCTGAAAGATTTAACACAGTGGGATTTCCGATTATAAATAACTACACATACTGCCATGTAAGCGAAGGCGACCTTATGGAAGGAATTTCTCAAGAAGCCTGCAGTTTAGCCGGCACACTTAAGCTTTCAAAGCTCATCTTGCTCTATGACTGCAACGATGTGACAGTTGATGGAAGAGTTAGTCTATCAAATAAAGAAGATGTTGCAAAGAAATTTAAGGCTATGGGCTGGAATGTTATTATTGTGAGAAAAGGCAATAACTACAACGCTTGCTCAAGAGCAATTGGAAGAGCAAAAAAGAGCAAGAAGCCTACTTTAATAATCTTCAAAACAATTATAGGAATTGGAACAAATAAAGAAGGGACTTCAGCTGTTTATGATTACGTTTTGACACAAGATGAGCTTGATGCTTACAAGAAAACTTTAAATGTTACAGACAGCTTCTATATTCCAGCAGATGTGAGAGAATTATGCATGCAGGCAACTCGCAGAGGAAAGCTGTATCACGAAAATTGGAATCAAACACTCGCAATTTATGCAAACTCACAGCCTGAGTTATATAAGGAGCTTGTAAATTACTTCGATAAAAAGAAGTTAGACTATGAAAAAATCCTAAAGAATGAAGATAGATGGGTGGGAATCAGCACAGTTGACGCAAACTCAATGATTTTCAATGAGATTGGAGATAAACTCTCACAATTAATCGGGGGATGTGCAGACGTTGCAAGAAAAACAAAAGTTAATCTAAACAATAGCGAGAATTTCCTTGTTAGAAGCAAGAGAGGAAGAAATCTACATTATGGTGTAAGAGAACACGCTATGGCAGCTATTTCCAACGGAATTGCATTATATGAAGATTTTATCGCATTTGATTCAACCTTCTTAGCTTTCTCGAACTATATGATTCCAGCACTCAGAATGAGGGCAATGATGAAGTTGCCAGCAATAAGCATATTTACTCATGATTCAATTTGCGTAGGGCAGAGTGGCCCAACATATCAACCAATTGAACAAATTGGACAATTGCGTTCAATAATTGGACTCAATGTATTTAGACCTTGTGACGGAAAGGAAGTTTTAGCGAGCTATAAGCTTGCGCTAAGCGAGGAAGCTCCTTCGGCTTTGATTTTATCAAATCAAGTTTCTCCTGAAATTGAGGGAACTTCATATAAAGACGCTCAGCTTGGCGGATATGTTGTAAAGAGTAGCAAGGCGGCCGACGTTGTCCTATATGCAACTGGAAGTGAAGTAGGTCTTGCCATGGAAGTTGCAAAAGAACTTTCAAAAAAATATGAAGTTTCAGTTGTATCTTTCCCAAGCTTGGAAATTTTTGAAAAACAAACTTCAGCTTACAAGCTCAGAACATTGCAAAAAGACGCAAAGCTTAGAGTTGCAATTGAAGCATCAAATGACAATGTTTGGTACAAATATTTAAACGATGACGATTTATTCATCGGCGTTCACTCATATATGCAGAGCTGCCCAGGGGGGGTAAACTATGCAAAAGCTGGATTTACAGTTAAAAATATTGTTAAAGAAATAACAAATAGAATGAATAAAAAACAATAAAATAATCTGAGGACTATAATTCAATTAAAACAGACAAAATACACAATTTTTGTCTGTTTTTCTTTTATCATTCTTCTCCTTTTGAGTTATATAATTGCTATATAAAAAATATATTAGTTTCAGCGATAAATCATCGTAAAAATAAAGAAGAGGTGAATATGTCATTTAAGAAAAGCCTAGTGCTTTTAGGTGTAAAAAATGAGGATGAAAAGGCAGTGCTTAGCTTTGAGCAGGAAGGAGATATGATCGCGGGAAGAGTGAGATTATATAACTTTCCAAATGAGCCAAGCGGAATTTTAAGTCTTGGAATATACAGCAAGGGGAAAGTGCAAAAAGCTGGACTTTCACGTGCATCAAGCATGTTATATAAGTTTAAAGTGGAGAGCCTTCCTGAAAATTTTTCATGTGCGGTCGTAAATTTCTATAAAGCAGACGTCAAGCCAATTTTATATGGCTCAACAGAAGGAAACGAGGACAAGGAAGCTCAGGTGGGAAAGGTGATGGCAAGTGCGTTTGAAGAGTATCATTCAGCTGATGAAGTGAAGGATGTGCTTGACAAAAATTCAATTGATTACACAGACGAATACAAGAAAGAACTGGAAAGAGAGATTGACAAAGAAATGCAAAAGTCGCAAGATAATTGCTGCGACTGTGCAAATTGTAAATATAAAAAAGCCTTTTATGAAAGACTTGAATGTCAGGAAAATTCAATAAAAAGCTGCAATGTAGAGGAGAAAAAAGAAGAAAAGACATTCTTTGATGAGATTAAAGGTCAAATCCTTCCTCTCTTTGAGAAAAATACTCGCGAAGAGTTTTTAGAAGACTTAATTCCAAATTCAAAATGGATAAAAATTGATTATGAAGAGGAGGGTGACTATTATATTCTTGGTCTTATCTACGAGGAAGGAAGGATTAAATATCTAGTTTATGGAGTTCCGGGAGTTTATCAAAAAAATCCACCAAACGAAATTTCGGGATATCCAGTTTGGTTCCCTCTTGACAAAGATCGAAAGGAAAGCTTTGGCTACTGGCTATCTTATCAAGACATCGACACAGGCGAAAGCGTAAAAGCGGTGGTTGAATAATGAAAGTTTTTTCAATAATAGCTTTAATCTTTCTTACTTTAATTTTAGTTTTTTTAAGCTGCTATCTTTTAGTCGTTAGAATAACTTTTAGATACTCTCTTGGAAGAAAAAATATTGCAAAGAGATTAGATAGTAAATCGGGACTGATTAATCAATATGAAATAGACCTGTGTTGGTGGGATAAATATAAATTTACAGAGCTCACAATTGTTTCAGAGGACGGACTAAAATTAAAGGGACATTATTTAAAAACTACTACTTCATCAAACAGAGTCGCACTTCTTGTGCACGGATATGGCTCGGACTTTAGAGAAATGCAGCCTTATGCAAAGATGTTTGTTGACATGGGATACAGCGTTTTGGTTGTAGAAAATAGGGCACATGGCAAGAGCGAAGGAAATATGATCGGCATGGGCTGGTTCGACAAAGAGGATGTTTTATCATGGATTAATGTGCTTGTTGAAAAGGATGAAAAGTGCAGGATCGTTCTTTTTGGTGTGTCAATGGGCGGATCAGCAGTCTGCATGGCGTCGGGATTAAATCTTCCTTCTAATGTCGTCTGTGCAATTTCAGATTGTGCTTTTGCAAATGTCTATGATCAGATGAAATATGTTCTTATGAAGAAGAAGGAGACTAGGGCTCGCAGGGCAATTTTAAAAACATTCTATAAATATATGATGAGGGTTTATTACTTTGATTTAAAGACTGCAGACGCTGCGACGGGACTTGCATCTTGCAAGATCCCCGTGATGTTCATCCACGGCAAAAGTGACGATTTTGTGCCAGTTGAGAATGCTTTGAAACTTGCCGGGAAAGTGTCAGACTATAGAAAGGATGTCTACTTAGTGGAAAACGCTGGGCATGCAATGTCCTATGTCACAAATCCTAGAAAATATGAATTTAGAGTTCGAGAATTTTTAAAAAAATATTCAATGTAAAAAATATTAAAAATAGTTAAATATTTTAAATAATAATTTTATAAAAAATTAATTATGTAAATAAAAAAACGCCTATTTTTAGACGTTTTTTTAATATTTATTTAAACAACTTAATTGATTTAATAATAAATTAATTAAAATTATTTATTTGCCCTAATTTTAGGCACATTAAATTATATTAATATCCATTTTATTTAGATAAAAATATATTAAAATTAGAGATATTTTTATTTAAACTATTCTTTTTTTGCAAGCATTTTTAAAATATTTAAATTTTCAATATTTTGCTTATTATTTTCATCAAATAAATACATTGCTCGCTGCTCATCTTTGCCAAGTAGAGCTGTGAAGCGACGCTCTCCTTTCAAAAATTCTTTTGTGTTTACAGTTGGATCGTAGTCGAGTGTTAAACCTGAGTTTGGATTATATCTATACAAGTTCCAATAGCCAGTTTCAACAGCTTTTCTCATTTCACTCATTGAGTCGGACATTTTAAATCCGTGATTTACACAAGTGCTATATGCGATGATTATACTTGGCCCATTAAATGCCTCAGCTTCTTTGAAAGCTTTGATACATTGAGTCATATTCGCGCCGAGAGAAACTTGTGCGACATATGCATTTCTGTAGCTCATTGCAATTAGACCAAGATTTTTCTTCTTTGTTGATTTGCCATTTTCTGTGAATTTTTGATAAGCCCCAAGAGGAGTGGACTTTGATGCTTGACCTCCTGTGTTTGAGTAGTTTTCATTATCGAGCACAAGGATGTTTACATTTGCATTGGATTGCAAAATATGGTCGAGACCTCCAAAGCCGATATCATTAGCCCAACCGTCGCCACCGATAATCCATTGTGATTTGTCTTCATTATTTGAATACTTGCTTCCAAGTTTTAGTCCAAGACCAAACTCTGCATTGTCTTCAAACAAACTGTTTGCCCAGGCAGGACCTTTGCCATCTTCGTTTTTAGAGAATGGGCAAGAAGGGAAGGATCCACTATAAATACTTGAGCAGCCTGTTGCATTCGCGATAATCATCCTATCGCCGAAAAGCATTGTCGCAAGTTTTATATATGGAGTTTCGCCACAGCCGGCGCACGCACCTGGGAGGTTGAAATATGAAGGATTGAATTGAAGCCCTTTTGCATAGTCAGTTGAGAAAGCTTTTTCTGATTTAACCTTTAAAAGTTTGTTATAATTCTTCTTTTCTTTCTCAAGATTTTTGCTTGCAAGCACCATCTCAAGAGCCTTTTTCATTGCTGGACAGTTCTTAGCACAAACGCCACAGCCTGTGCAGTCCTCTGGAGAAATTTGGATTCTATATTTTTTATGTGAAAGGCCAAGAGCATTTGCAAAAGGCATGTCTTTGTTCTTTGGGCAATCTTTTTCGTCTACTAAAACAGCTCTAAGAGCTCCGTGAGGACAGGCAAGAACGCACTGGCCACATTGAATACAGTTTTCTGGAAGCCAAACTGGAGTTTCTAATGCAATCCCTCTCTTTTCATACTTAGCAGTATCCGTTTCGATACTTCCATCTACTGAGAATGTTGATACTGGAAGGCTGCAGCCCTTTCTCTCTTGAATTGTGTCCACGACTGAGGCAAATCCTTTGAGATGTTTCTTTCTTTTTTCTTCTCCTTTAATTGTTAACTTTTGAACATTTACCTGCTCGATAGCGTCAAAGGACATTTTCATTGCATTAATATTGCGTTCAACGATGTCTTTTCCTTTCTTTGAGAAATTCTCAACAATTTCTTTTTCAATTTCTGATTTAATTTTATCTTCTGGGAGAATATCTAAAATTTTAAATAGGGCAGTTTCCATAATGATATTTATTTTTTCTCCAAGCCCATTCAGTTTTGCAATTTTTTGCCCATTAATTACAAATAGCTTTGCTTTTTTGTCTTTTAAAATCTGCTTATATGAGTCTGGAAGAATCCTGTCAATTTCATCAGCTGTAAAGACACTGTTTATAAGGACGATCCCTTTTTCTTTCAGTTCGCTTAAACAGTCATATCTATGAACAAATGAGAAGTTGTTTATTGAAATAATATCTGCTTTGTCAATGAGATATGAGCTTAAAATCTCACTGTCACTTAAACGAAGGTGAGAAACAGTCAGACTGCCAGATTTCTTTGAGTCATATTCGAAGAACCCTTGAGCGAATTTATCAGTGTTATTTCCTAAAATCCTAATTATGCTTTTGCTTGCGGAAACAGTTCCGTCAGAGCCTAGACCAAACAGCTTAATTTCTTTTTGTTTGAGCTTATTTGTATAATTAGTTAAAGGAAGAGATGTGTTTGTGACATCGTCCGTGATTCCTACTGTAAAGTTTGTTTTACTTTTCTCTTGTTTCAAATTTTCAATAACTGCTTTCACACACGCAGGGGAGAACTCTTTTCCACCAAGACCATATCTTCCTGATATAACAGTTATGTTTTTATTACTATTTTTTATCGCACTTGTTACATCCAAAAATAGAGGATTATTTGCTCCACATTCTTTAACTCGATCTAAAACACAGATCTTCTCAGTAGACCTTGGAAGAACTTCTAGGAAATAATTTTCGTCAAATGGACGATAGAGTCTAACGACAACTAAACCTGTGTCATCTTTAAGTGAATTTATTGTTTCTTTTATTGTGCTCACAGAGCTTGCCATGCTTACAATTACATTTTTTGCATTCTTTTTGCCAAAGTATTCAAATGGAGCATAGCTTCTTCCTGTAACCTTGGCAAAGTTGCCAAGTTCCTCTGCGAAGTGGGATGCAAAATTAATATAATCCTTGTTGCAAGCCTCTCTATTTTGGAAAAATACATCTGGATTTTGAGCTGTTCCAAACATCCTTGGCTTGTCAGGTGAAAGAGCTCTCTTTTTCAGACTTATTTGAGCTTTTTTAGGCGATAGCTTTTTAAGCTCAGCTTCACTTAGTTCCTCAATCTTTTGATATTCATGTGAAGTTCTAAATCCGTCAAAGAAGTGGAGAATAGGGAAGTTGTATTTTACAGCGCAAATGTGAGCGATTGCCGCCATATCCTGAGCTTCTTGAACGGTGGAAGAAGCAATCATTCCAAATCCTGTTGATCTAACAGTCATAATATCTGAGTGATCACAGAAAATTGAGAGGGCGTGGGAAGCGACTGATCTTGCGGATACGTGAATGACAGCAGGAAGCCTTTCTCCTGCGATTTTATACATATTTGGGATCATAAGTAAGAGCCCTTGGCTACAAGTGAAAGTAGTTGAAAGTGCGCCCGACAAAAGAGCTCCGTGCAAAGCGCCCGAAACACCAGCTTCAGACTGCATTTCCACAGTTGTAACTTGCTCATTAAAAACATTTTTCTCGCCATTGTTTGCTTTTGCTGTGCAACATTCTGCCATGGCAGTAGAAGGGGTTATCGGATAAACTGGAATAACCTCTGAAAGTTTATATGCAACTTTTGCAGCAGCTGAGTTGGCGTCAATTGTAATTTTGGACATTTCTTATCTTCCTTTATATGTTTAATATAGCATTTTGAAAAAAAATAGTCAAAGAAATTGGAAAATTATGTTTTTCTATTTGAATTTTTTTATAAAAGATGTATAATAAGCTCGTGCATAGAGTTTTACTAAAAATACAATATGACGGTCGAGAATTTTATGGCTGGCAGAAACAGGAAGGTCGAAGAACTATTCAAGCGGAGATAGAAAAAGCGTTAGAAAAGCTTACAGGTGAGCCGGTTGAAATTTTTGGAAGCGGAAGAACAGATCGAGGAGTGCACGCTTTAGATCAGACAGCGCATTTTGATCTCAAAAAGAACATTCCAGTAAAAAATCTGCCCGAGGCGCTCAATAATCTTCTTCCAAACGATATTTCTATTAAATCTGCAAAGATTGTTGATGATAATTTTCATGCAAGATTTGATATAAAGGCAAAAACTTATGTTTATCAAGTTTATAACGCAAAAGTTAAATCTGCTATTTTGGCAAATCAGTCCGCTTATGTTAACTATGATCTAGATATGAAAAAGATGCAGGGTGCGGCTCAGATTTTAGTCGGGAAGCACGATTTCAAAGGCTTTTGCTGCGCAAACACAAGCGTGAAAGATTTTGTGAGAGAAATCTATGATATCGAAATTAAAAAGAAGGGGAAATTCCTTGTCTTTAGTGTAAAAGGAAGCGGATTTCTCTACAATATGGTGAGAATTATCGTAGGAACTTTGATTGACGTTGGAAGAGGTCTTATTTCAGAAAAAGACGTAAAAAAAGCACTAGAACTAGGAAATAGATGTTATGCAGGCAAGACAATGCCTCCAGAAGGATTATTTTTAGCTAAAACAGAGTATTAGGAGAAATTATGAAGATGACAAGTGAAGAACTAAGAAGAATATGGTTGGATTATTATAAGTCAAAAGGACACGTTGATATTGGTGCTGTATCCTTAATCGGAGACGGTTCGACTGGAGTTATGTTTAACGTTGCAGGAATGCAACCTCTTATGCCATATTTGCTTGGCAAAAAACATCCAAGCGGAAAGACAAGACTTTGCAACGTACAAGGATGTATAAGAACAATTGATATTGAAAGCGTGGGAGATGAATCTCATTGTACTTTCTTTGAAATGATGGGAAATTGGAGCTTAGGGGATTACTTTAAGAAAGAAAAAACAGCTTGGACATTTGAGCTTTTGACAAAGAAATTTGGATTTGATAAAGACAAGATCCACTCAACTGTTTTTGAAGGGAATGAAAAAGTCCCAAAAGACGAAGAAACAGCAAAATTACTTGAAGGACTAGGAATTAAAAAGGAGCATATTCACTTCCTTCCAAAAGAGGACAATTGGTGGGAACTCGAAGGAACAGTCGGAACTCCATGCGGTCCAGATAATGAATGGTTCTATCCATTAAAAAATGGAAAGCTTGTTGAAATCGGAAACGATGTTTACATGCAATATGAGAAGACAAAGGACGGATACATTCCTTTGAAAAACAAAAATGTTGACACAGGATTTGGACTTGAGAGATGTTTAGTATTCTTAAATGGATTCAAAGATGTATATCAATCTGATATTTTTGAAAAGCCTATTAAAATCTTGGAAAATGCTTGTGGGAAGAAATATGGCGAAGACGAAGCTTACACAAGAGCAATGAGAATTATCTGCGACCACTCTAGAACAACAGTTATGCTTATCGGTGATATTAAGGGAATTCTTCCAAGTAATGTTGGAGCGGGATATATTCTTAGAAGAATTATGCGTAGAGCGGTTAGATATACAAAGAAGATCAACTTGTCATGCGATATCCTTCTTCAAGTGGCTGAAACATTTATTGAAAAATACAAGGAAGGCTATCCAAACCTCGTTGAAAAGAGAGATTTCATTCTTTCTGAGATTAAAAAAGAGTGTGATAAGTTTGAAAAAGCTTTAGCAGACGGAGAAAAAGAATTTAACAAGGTTATTGCAGGAATTGAAAGACACAAACAATTTGCAAAGCCTGGTGAGGTGGTTGAGAATGTAATTAGCGGGAAAGCTGCATTCAGACTTTTTGATACATTTGGTTTTCCAATTGAACTAACTGAGGAGCTCGCTTGTGAACACGGATATAGCGTTGACACAGAGGGATACAAAAAATGTTTTGAAGAGCATCAAGAAAAGAGCAAGGCTCCAGCTGGGAACTTCAAGGGCGGGCTTGCTGACGATTCTGAGGCTACAACAAGACTTCACACAGCAACACATATTATGCTTGCTGGACTTAGAAAACTTTTTGGAACTCAGATCGAACAAAAGGGAAGCAATATCACACCTGAAAGACTTCGTTTCGACTTTAACTTTGAAAGAAAGATGACTCCTGAAGAGTTAAAACAAGTTGAGGATTTTGTAAATAAGGCTATTGAAAGAGCTATCCCAGTTGAAAGATTGGAAATGACTTTCAAGGAAGCTAAAGAACAAGGCGGATATGGCGTACATAAAGCAGACGAAAATGAAAAAGTTTCAGTTTACAAGATTGGCGATGTCGATTTCCAAATTTGCGGAGGCCCACACGCTAAAAACACAAGCGAATTACATCACTTTAAGATAGTTAAAGAGGAGAGTAGTTCAAGCGGAATTAGAAGAATTAAGGCTGTTTTAGACTAGAAAATAAAAAAAAGTTTGCATTATGCAGAAAAATATGTTATCATAAATATATATGGAGGTTCACAAATGGCTGGTGGTAAAGTAAAAAAAGGATTTTTCTTTTATCTATTAATGTTTTTGATATTAATAGTTGCTTTTGTAGGCGTTTGTATGACTATAATGTTATTTAACCCAGGAAAAAGCGTTTTGGGGTTTGTTTACTTCAAGAATAATAAAGAAATTCTAGTCGAGAAAACGACAGATTCATCTGAAACAGCAATTGATTTCTCCAAAGATACTTTCTCAACAATTAATGTTGACGCGGGGAATGTAGATGTTATTGTTCAAAATAACGATAATTACAAAAAATCAGGGCTTTATATAATAAACAACACAAAGGGATTCGTAAAAAGCTCTGACCAAGTTGAATTTGAGTACTCAGTAGAAAAGAGCGGAGATACACTTAATATTAAACTGAACTCTACAAGAGGCTTTTTGAATTTATCCAATGATGTAAAATTAATCATCCACTATGGAAAAATCAAAGAAAATAAGTTGAACAGCACAACTCTCAATATTACAACGACCGCAGGTTCAGTAAATATTGGAGGAGCATATAGCGCAGGTCATTCTGCTGATATTTATCCAGCTTCAGTAAATATTGAAACAGGTTCAGGAAATGTTTCTTTTACAAGAAACGCAACAAACATATATAAAGAGCTTAAAATTAAAACTGATAGTGGAAGTGTTGATTTAACACAAGTAGTTGATAAAATCAATCCAGATGAAACAAGAAATGATGCTTTAAAAGCTACAACTGGAGATATCAATATTAGCACAAAGTCAGGAACTATCGATCTTAAAAAAGTAGCATCAAAAATATTGCTTTCATCAGAGACTGGAACAATTAGAGCAACAGAAATTAGTGCAAGCACTGAATTTAAAACATATTCTTCAATCATTGATATTGTTAAAATTAGCGGAAATGTAGACTTCTCAAATGGAAGTGAGATTATGTCTTCATGTAAAGTATATATCGATGAGATAACAGGAAATCTCAATGTTCCACAAGCAAGAGATAGTGAGTTCACAATCAAGAAAATAAGCGGACACGTAAATATCCATGCCACAAACGGCAATATTTCTCTCGGAACAGAAAAAGATCCATTGTCAAAATCAGTCTATGTTGAAACAGTAAGCGGAAATGTTTCCACATATTTAACAGGTTCAAGTACTCGTTTCTTCAAAACGGAGAAGGGTAATATCAGCTTGAACTATCCAACAGAAATTCGCGGATATACAAGTATCGAAACAGACAAGGGAACAACAAATGTAGTGTTCGGCCAGGATTCTGCTGTTAAGTTCGAATTTAGACTGAAGAATGAAACAGAGGATAATAAGTTTGATTTAGGAAAAGTTAGCTTTGATATTTTGAACGGAAAGAAACTTTCATCAAACCCATATTACTATAATTCAAATGAAGGAAACGTTAAGGGACGCGTTCAAATCGTCACAAATTCAGGCGTAAATTTGGATTTAGCTTAGTTCTATAATAATATCTATTATTAATAAATATAAGGCGAAAAATTAAATATTTTTCGTCTTTTTTAATATTTTTATGAAAAAATTATTGACAAAATATTTTTTTGTTGTTAATATTTATTATGTAGTCAGGTTTTGACTAAATTTAACAAAAGGAGGTCCGCAAGGAAATGAACACAGTTATCGTATCTAAATTTAATCTTAATGTATATGCACAATTTTTTTGTGGAGGCCTCTGTCGTCTAAAGAATTAGAAACGACTTAAAGATGATTTAGCAAAGCCTCTGCATTAGTTTTACTTGTGAAAAACAGAAAAACAGAACAAGTAAAACGATCAGAGGTTTTTTTATCCCTAAAAACAGGTTTAACAAAAAGGAGGTGAAAACTGCATTAAAATTTTAATTTAGAAGGAGGTAAACAAAAACTAAAAAATTAAAATTATTAAAAGGGGAAGTATGAAAAAAGATAAGCAAAAGAAAAAATTTTCATTGATGAGTTATGTCTGTAAACACTGGGTTGTGTTCACATCGTATATCACGTGCTTAGCACTATTTTATATCGGAAACACAATTTCAACTGTCTTACTTGCTAAAGCTTTAGCTTTTATTACAGAATATAACTACAATATGATGCTTTGGTATGCTGGATATGCGTCTATTGCAATGCTTATAGGCAGACTATGTTTGATTGTTGTAGATTTTAGCTTTGCAAGACTAGTAAGAGATGTTTCAACAGAAATTCGAGTGGATTTAACGCAGCGTATATTTGAAATATCATCTAAGTCGTTTGGTCAAAATTCAGCCGGTATGTTTGTTAATAGAATTGCCTATTCGCCAGAGTCTGCTGTCGAGTGTATATCAGATTTGGTTGACGTTTTAGGGAATATTTTTGCAAGTGTAGTTAACGTAATTTACATAATGTGCTTAAATATCTATGTCGGCCTCATAATTGTTGCAGTTTTAGGCCTGCTCATGATATTGGAGTACTACAAAGTAAAAGCATATGCTAAAAACAAAATTAAGAGAAACAAAGCTCATGATGATATAGTTTCATTCTCAAATGAAATTGTTCGAAGCGAAAAGGATATAAAGTCATTAAACTTGGAACACAAGCTTAAAGAGGCGTCAATTGAAACATATGACAAGTATAAAAATGCCAGATATAAGTGGTATACCACAGATGTAAAATTTTGGTCAACAAGACATATAATTTTAGAAATATTCGCTTTCGCGTTGATTCTATTTTCATTATATTTACTTGAAAATGGATTTATTGTTCTAAGTTCGTTCTTGTTTATATTCTCGAATAGATCTGATTTTTCTTCAGTAATTTGATCGGCAGGAAGAGTAATAACAAAGATTGCTGATATTAGAGTTGAGAATTTCAGAATGGGACAATTATTCGATGAAGATAATTTTCCAATTGAAAAGTTTGGAAATGTTGAAATTGCCAAGAACGATTTTAAAGGGAAAGTTGAATTTAAAAATGTATCTTTCGGTTATGATGATATGGACGCAGAACTAAACGAAATTGCAAACAGAGATACATTCATGAACAGAAAGAAATACAAAGAGTTCCTTAAGAAAAAGAATGAACTGATGGAAAACAAGAAAAATGGAATTAAGACCGTGACCAAGAAGGTCATTGATTCAATGAATTTTGAAATTCCTGCAGGCAAAACAGTTGCGTTTGTAGGAAGATCGGGATCAGGAAAGAGCACAATTCTTTCACTCATCACGAAGCTTTATGAAGTGGATGAAGGATCCGTTTTGATTGATGGAATAGATGTAAAGGATTTGTCAAAGGAAACTCTGAGAGACAATATCTCACTTGTAAATCAGTTCCCATACATTTTCAATAAATCAATCAGGGAAAACATGTTAATGGTTAACAAGAATGCAACAGAGGAAATGATCGAAGATGCACTACAAAAGGCAAGTTTATTAGACTTCGTAAAGGGCTTGAAGAAAGGATTGGATACTGTAGTCGGGGAGAATGGAATTAAGCTTTCTGGCGGGCAAAAGCAAAGATTAGCTATTGCAAGAGCTTTACTTAAAGAATCGAAGATAATCATATTTGACGAAAGCACAAGCTCACTCGATAATTTCGCTCAAGAAGATGTTAGAAAGTCCATTGAATCTTTAACAGATGAGACTGTTATTATAGTTGCTCACAGACTGTCAACTATTAGACATGCAGATATAATTTTCTTCTTGGATAAGGGGAAGATAATAGATCAAGGTTCATTTATGGATTTGTTTGACAACAACGAGCAGTTTAGAAACATGTTCGTAGCAGAAAACATTGAATAATTAAATTAATAACGAAAAAACACTTGAGGTCATCTCAAGTGTTTTTTTGTAGGGAAGGGGAAAATAACTTGGAGATATTAGTTTTTAGACATAAAAGAAGTTTTTATTGCATTTTTGATATTTTAACGAAAAAATATAAAAAAATAGTTGATTTTTTATTTCTTTTTTGATATATTAGTAAAGCAAGTGATTGTTCACAAGCATATAAAAATAAAAATTGACATGCGGGAGTGGCTCAGTGGGGCGACGCGTTAAGAAAAGTTGCCAGTGGCAAGTTTTTAGCCAAAGCCGAGCGTGAAGACTTGAACGCTCCGGAAGACCTCTGGTCTACCTTAAAATCAAATTTTATTTCGCGAATTTAGCTTGCAAAAAACAAAAAAAATTGACATGCGGGAGTGGCTCAGTGGTAGAGCGTTGCCTTGCCTTCGGAATTGGAAGGCTAACAACTACTATCAACAAAATAAACAAAATTCATATTCGCCTTATCATTTTCCTGACAAGTCAACTAGAACCTTGTACACTAAAAACTTAATAAAACAAATAAAACAACGACATGCGGGAGTGGCTCAGTGGTAGAGCGTTGCCTTGCCAAGGCAAATGTCGCGGGTCCGAATCCCGTCTTCCGCTCCAATTTTGGTACCATCGCCAAGTGGTAAGGCAAAGGTCTGCAAAACCTTTATTCCCCAGTTCAAATCTGGGTGGTACCTCCAAGGTCCGAAAAGGCTATATGCCTTTCGGATACTATACCAAAGATTACATATTTACCACACTATGCCGAAGTGGCGGAATATCTCCACTAAAGGTGTACAAGCATTTCTCCGAAATGTAACTAAGATATTCAAATCGATGCGTCGGAAATGGAATTTCCTCCTAGTGCAGACACGTCTGCCATCCGCCACATCAAAGTAAATTAAAATAACACACTATGCCGAAGTGGCGGAATATCTCCACTAAAGGTGTACAAGCATTTCTCC
>ERZ808286.607-NODE-607-length-22554-cov-4.692164_pt1 | contig 22554 bp, 16 predicted proteins | sample MGYA00521276_ERZ808286 | MGnify/ENA primary metagenome ERZ808286 (study PRJEB31516, sample SAMN03275607) | gut metagenome | biome: mammalia-associated habitat; material: feces | host: Papio cynocephalus | place: Kenya | collected 2012-08-01 ... | reverse complement strand
ATGGTTACTTCAACCAGGGAGCTCACCACCTGAACGTGAACGTGTTTGGCGTGGATAAGCTCAAGGATGCGATGGAGCACCCTGAGAAGGAAGAGTACCAGAACTTCACCATCCGTGTGAGCGGTTACGCTGTGAAGTTCATCGACTTGACCCGCGAGCAGCAGCTCGACGTGATTGCCCGCCAGGCACACGAGAGACTGTAATAAGTTAGGAGTTAACTCCTGATAGATACATTGCCCGCTAGATTTTTCGCTAAGAGATATTTAGCGGGCAATTTTAACTTCTTTAACTGCAAAATAGAGTAAGGTATGGAATATTTTGCTAAATTTGCAGCATGAAATTAAATATAGAACAAAGACGCTCTTTATTAGATGAAGGGCATAAGTTTTGCTTTGATGTTGCCAAGTTAATAATTGGTGGAGTCATTTTAGCAGGTATTATGAGAGAAGATATTGATAGGTATATCCTTTATGGTTGGGGGGTATTCTTTGTCATTTTTCTTATTTGCCTAGGTATTGTTTTTTTAATAATGTCAAAAAATAAAAGAAAATAATTATGGGAGTAGTTTATTTTATGGGTGCTATTACTTTCTTTATTGCTGCAATAGGAATCAGCTTTATTATGTGGGATTATCGTCAAGAGCGTAACCATGCATAAGGGTTTCATTCACAGCTTAGAGAGCTTTGGTTCGGTAGATGGACCAGGCATCCGATTTTTGATATTTTTGCAGGGCTGCCCGATGCGCTGCCAGTTTTGTCACAATCCCGATTCCTGGGCAGTGGGAAAGGGAGAGGAATATACCGCCGACGAATTGCTCGACAAGGCAGAGCGATTCCGCACCTATTGGGGCGACAAGGGCGGCATCACCGTGAGTGGGGGAGAAGCCCTCATGCAGATAGATTTCCTCATCGAGCTCTTTGAGAAAGCGCACCAGCGTGGCATCAACACTTGTCTTGATACCTCGGCGCAACCTTTCACCAGAAAGGGTGTTTTCTTCGAGAAATTTGAGCGTCTGATGTCCGTCACCGATACCATTCTTCTTGACATCAAGCATATCAATGAAGAAGAGCACCGTAAACTTACTCGGCATTCCAATAAAAACATACTCGACTGCGCCCGCTACCTGAGCGACATTCACAAGCCGGTATGGATTCGCCATGTCTTGATACCTGGCATCACCGACAAGGATGAGTACCTGGAGCAATTGAGCGATTTCATCTCCACGCTCTCCAATATCGAGCGCATCGACGTGTTGCCCTATCATACCTTGGGTGTTTACAAGTATGAGAAACTCGGCATAGCCTATCCGTTAGAGGGGATAGTCCCCCCTACAAGTGAGCGAGTGGCTCATGCCACCGTCATCTTGCAAAGAGCATTATCCCCCCTAAGCGACTAATTCTGAGATGAAACATCTGCAGTCTTCGCGTTTCTTGCGATATTCTTCAAGTGGGCATCCAGCGAGCTTGTGAGGCGCGCTTTCAGTACAGGCTTGATGATGTAGTCGTTTACCCCCAGCTCATAGCATTCATCGATGTTGTCCTTGTTGCTCAGCAAGGACACCACGATGATGGCTATGTCCGTCTTAGAGTACTTGGAGCGCACATAGTCTATCACGTCCCACCCATTTACACCAGGCATCATCAAGTCGAGCAATATGATGTTCGGCTTGAATGATTCCACCAGTTCTATGGCTTCTTTTCCGCCATTAGTAGTTTTCACGTCGAGATCAAAGTCCTTGATCATCTCAGTAATCATATTGATATTATCTGGGATGTCGTCGACGATTAGCACTTTGTACTTTTCCATCTCTTAATTGTAGTATAGTTTTGTATATAAATGGTTTATCACGTTTTAGGCTCGGTTCTTTCTACGCATTCTTTTTCTTGTGAATGCCGTAGATGTCGCACATGAAGCCTTTGTCAGTGATGATTTTATTCATGTCGATACTGTCGAATATCTTGTGATGGGTACCTATTACCACGATTTGATATTTCTTGTCGAGCACCTTTGGGTCGTTGGACACCTTGATGTTGTACTCAGCCTTTACCTCGTCGATGTCTACGAGTGGGTCGTAGAGCGTGGTCTTGTAGCCAGCTCCCACCAGGTTGATGTAGAGGTCGGCCACCTTGGTGTTGCGGATGTCGTCGCTGTCTGGCTTGAATGAGAATCCGAGGATGAGCACGTTGGTCTCTGGAGCCACGAACTTTCTGTTTTCCGAAGTGCTCTTGATTTTACCAGCCATCCACACGGCCATCTGCTCGTTCACCTCGCGTGCGGTGCTGAGGAGTGAAGGCACTACGTCCACCTCCTGTGCCTTGTTGATGAGGTAGTAAGGGTCTACGGCGATGCAGTGACCACCCACGAGTCCTGGTGTGGCAGGCACAAAGTTCCACTTGGTGCTGGCTGCGGCTGTCACCTCCTCGATGCTGATGTTCATCTTGTCGAAGATTTTCTCCATCTCGTTGAAGAAGGCAATCTGCACGTCGCGCTGGCAGTTTTCCATCAGCTTGCATGCCTCTGCCACCTTGATGCTCTGTGCCTTGTGGGTGCCATGAGTGAGCACGGAGGCATAGAGACTATCGATGATTTCAGCTGCCTCAGGTGTAGAGCCGCTGGTCACCTTCACGATGTTCTCTATGGTGTGTACGGTGTCTCCTGGGTTGATGCGCTCAGGTGAGAAACCCACAAAGAAGTTGTCGTTCAACTTCAGCCCCGATGTAGCGGCGAGCAATGGTGCGCATACTTCTTCTGTCAGTCCTGGATACACGGTCGACTCGTAGACCACGATGTCGCCCTCCTTCAGAATCTTTCCTACGGAAGTGGTGGCGTTGCGAACGCAACTGATGTCGGGCTTGTTCGACTTGTTTACTGGCGTGGGGACAGCGATGATATACACGTTGCATTTTTTCAGGTCGTTGATGTCGCTGGTCAGTTTTAGTCCATGTTCCAAGGCTTTCGATATCTGTTTGTCGTTCGCCATCTGGCCACTGGCTAGTTTCGCTACCTTAGTGGCATTGATGTCGTACCCCCATGTATCGTATTTCTTTGAGAATAAGCATGCCAGTGGAGTACCAACATACCCCAATCCAATTACTCCGATCTTAAACTCAAAAGACTTGTTTATCATATAATATGTATTTTATTTGTTTATTAATTTTGTTATTTCTTCTTTTATCGGAAGGTCCCCTTTTGTATGAGAATCCCGCAAGCGAGCCTTCTTTTTGTAGGAGAATCCTGCATGTTAGATGCCTTCCAGCTGAGCGTAGCGGGAGGTCTTCTCTGGATTCCATGCGTCCTTGTAAGAACGGCGGAAGAAGAGCTCCTGCAGATGGGCTGAGAGTCGGGCTATTCGCAGGAAGTATCCTGTGTAAGGCGACATCAGCGGCAGGAATCTATAGAGGAACATGTCCTCTTTTCTTCTTTCCGACACCATCATCACCAAGATGAAGGCGAGCTGCGAGAAGCATACTCGGATGAAGTAGCCCAGGGCTAGCACCTCGATGATGTGGGTGTTGAACGTGATCGCCAACTTGACGATGTACCACAACCACAAGAAATTGAGGAAGCAGTCGTAGGTTACGCTCTCCATGTTGGATATCCAGTTCAGGATAGACCAGTTCTTGGTAGGCAACAGGATGTCGGCGTGCTTGCGCAGACGGAATCTCACGAGTGAGCGCGACCATCTGATGCGCTGGTGGTAGAGCTTGTACCACTTGGTAGGCACGTTGGTCATGCAGATGGCGTCTTCGGCGAATTTCACCTTGTATCCGGCCTTGCGTATCTTCTGTGTCAGGTCGCCGTCGAGACCCGGTCCGATGTCCCAGAATCCCACCTCTTTCAGTGTTTCCCTCTCGAATGCGCCAAACGCACCCGAGATGATGTGATAGATGCCCAGTTCGCTGGTTACGATACGTCCCACCTGTATACGCTTCAGGTATTCGAAGGCCTGTAGCGACGAGCAGATGGTGTCTTTGTAGTTGCGCACCTTCACGCATCCTCCCACGCCCTTCACCATGCCGTCCATATAGAATGGCAGGAGAATCTTTTCCAGGGCATCCCTGTCGAGCGAGGAGTCGGCGTCGAGGCATACGATGTATTTGCCTCTAGCCATCTGGGCTCCATAGTTGCTGGCGGCAGCCTTGCCGCCTCTTGTCTCCAACCTCAGGTAGTGGGTGATGTACCCAGCACGGTAGAGGTCGTTGCATATCAGCTTGGTGTCGTCGTCGCTTCCGTCGTCCACCACGATTATTTCGTAGTTTCGGTAGGTTTGCTCAGCCAGCGAGTTCACCATCTTGAATATATGTTTGCCTTCGTTCTTTCCCGGCACGAGGATGCTTATCAGCGGGTTCTCTCGATAGAGGAAGAACTTGGCATATTCCTTTTCTTTCTCTCTTCTGTTCTTTCTCATCAGCCTGTAGCCTATCACCAGATATTCCAGGATGTAGTATCTCGGCATCTCCACGAAGAACAGAAACCAGTATGTGTTCACGATACTGCTGAACGACAGGGTGCTGAGCCAGTCGAAGAAATCGTTGAGCGCATTAGCTATTTCAAACATACGTTCTATCTCCTTTCTTTGCTTTATCCCTTATCTCAGGATCGTGAGTGCCAGTATAGCCATGAAGATGAGCAGACCGGCGATGACGATGAGTATGGCGACGAGCTGCTTGTAGAGCTTCACTCGCTTCATGATCTTGTCGTTCTCGTCTTCCTCTGGCTGCAGGTCGAGTACCTCTTCCTGTGGCTCAGCCTTCTGCTCCTCTTCGTTGAGCGGCTCCTCCGAGTACATGCAGTAGTCGTCTGGAGTCATGTCTACGTAGGCGAGCTTGTCGAAGAATTCGTCGTAGTTGTTGGCGATGGTCTTCGTCTTGGTGTCGAGCATGCAGCAGATGATTTCCTCTGGCTCGATGTCGCTAGCCAGCTTGCGGATGGCTTTCGACAGTTCCTTAGACATCTCCTGCTGCGATTCGTCTACCGACGCTCCCTGGAACACGGTCGAGGTGACGTAGAAGATGTTGTTGCTGTACGACACCTTGTGGTTGGTGAATATACGGCAGAGCTTGCCTTGGATGCTATCCTTTATCTTCACCGTGTCCTTGTTTTCATCCACAATCCATATCTTGCCCACCATTACCGAGAGCTCTTCCTTGCGGAAGGTTTCCATCAGGAGTCGGCGCAGACGGTTCTCCAGGAGCGAGAACTCCATGAAGTTGTCGTAGATGTTCACCATGTTGCTCAGCATCATGCTTCCGCTGGTGAGGATACGGATGCCTTCCTCGGTTATCTCATAGTCTACCACGTCGCGAGGCACGAGCGCGCTTACAGGGTAGGTACCCTCGCAGTAGCAGCAGGTGGCCTTGGTGACAGGCGAGGTGAACGAGTTCTCGCAGTCGTTGCACGAGTATACCACTGCTGGTCGGTCGTAGTCTACGCCGATGTGGCGCAGCTTCTTATGACACTTAGGGCATATCAGCATACCGCCCACGTTGTAGCTGCTCTCCGGCGAAACGTTGGCGCAGCTGAAGTGGTGAATGATGTTCTGTATCTTCAGGTTGGAGCTTCCACACTTAGGGCAGCACTCCGTGTAGAGTAGGTGGGAGTGGTTGCACTTAGGGCAGAGGTGCTCCTTGATGAGATAGCGGTGCACCTTGAGTGCGCCATACTCCAACATGGAGTCTTTGAACATGAACATCTCGTTCAGGTGGAACAAGCCCATGCTGTGGTAGTGCTCGAAGATAGGGTTGATGTATCCCAACGACGATTTCTCCAGCAGTCGGTGTCCCATGACGCGCTGGTCTCTTGACAGCAGGTATCTCAGGATGTTGGAGAAGAGGTGGTTTGGCTGTGTGGCACGTGTCACCTCGCTCTTGATGCCATATTTTTGTCGTGCGAGCTTGATCTTGTCGATAATCTCGTACACTTTCTCATTGTTCATGTCGCTCACGTAGGCATCGATGATGTAGTCGGTGATTTGCTCGCGACCAGCCACCGCCGTGTTTACGAAAATCGGCTTGTAGCTACATTTCCAGGACAAGATAGGACTGGCTCCATACAAGATGGCATGGAACGCACGCTCACTCTTCGTATTGATGTATACACAATCGAAGTAGTCGGGTTGGATGTCCGGTGTCGAGTCGATGTCTATGTAGCTATCGATGGTGAGCACCATGTCTCCACGTTTGTTTCTTCTTAGTCCAATCATTATCTTTTCTTCTTGTCGTTCTGGTTATTTATATCGGTGGAGATGAGCTTGGAGCTTCTCTTCACATTCTCGTTTCTATCCACAGGGATGGTGTACATCGGCAGTGGCTTAGGGTCGAGCATGGCGCTTATCTTGTTCACCCTTATCTTCACCGGCAGCTTGTTGCTCATCACCCAGGCTGGCACTCGCTGGTTTGGGTTCAGCGTGTATACAGCCACCACGGCGTTGGCATCGTGAGAGAAGTTGCTCTGCAGGTGCTTTGGTATCTCCTCCACGCGCAGACCCACCATCTGCAACTTGGCGCTCAGCTCCAGGTCGTTGTTTACGATGACATCGGCGTCGTCTGGGCATTCCATGTATTTCACCTTGTCGTTAGGCACGTAGGCTATCACGCCCAGGTGGCACGCTGCGTAGTCGGTGTGCTGGATGGTCATCACCTCGTCGCTCTTGAATACGAGCGTCTTGTCGCTCACGTTGATTTTCGAAACGTAGGCGTCGGCAGGTGCACAGCAGTAGTGTATCAAGCCTTGGCTGTATATGTTGCTGTTTGAGCTGTAAGGCATTGCCGCCGAGCGGATGCCCGCACCTCTTCTTGTCATGAAGTTATAGGTGGTGTTCTTGGCGTTGGCGTAGATTTCCACCTTGTTGGCTTGCTTCTTCAGCTCTTCCTCCACCTCGGCTATCTGTGCGTCCAGCTGGTTGCGCTTGGTGTTGTCGGTCAGACCATAGTAGATGTCTGAGCTTTCCGAAGCCTTTTGTTTTCTCAGCTCAGCCAGCTGGGTTCTCAATACAGGTATCTCCTGCTGTGCCAGCTTGGCTTGTACCTCCATGTCGTGTGTTTCCTTCACAGCCGAAGGTATGATGTTTGGGTCGTATTGGCTCACGATGTTGCCTAGCAGCACATAGGAGTAGAGCGTATCTCCCTTATGCACCACCTCACCCATTTCTTTGTTCACCTTAAGGATGTAGATGTCGTCGACGGCGCTGATGTGGTTTTCATCGATGGTGATATATCCGTCGAAGGTAGCCCAAATCATTCTGGTTACGATATAGTAGGCGGCAAGCACGATGACCAGGAGGAAGATCAGCGCGAAGATGATCTGCTGTCTGGCGAGTCGGTGGCTTTGCGACTTCAGCAAGTCAGCCATCGCCTGTTCCTGTGGCGAGCCATTGTATTGAAATTCATTCATAGTTCGGTTTCCTTGAAGATGTTTTTACTGTCGTAAATTCCCACGGTCTTTTCTATCTGAATGATGGCGAGACCTCTGTTGAGCATCAGCTTGTACATGCGCTCCATGCTTTCGAGTAGTCCGGTGTATTCGTCCATGCGCATCAGGTAGTTGTAACCTTGCTTCTGGTTCTGGTAGGCAAATCGGCGCATATCGATGTATTTGCCGGTTTGGTCTATGTGATAGGCCTCGGTAGCTATCGCTTGGTTGAGGTTATCTATTCTCTTGAGCAGGATGCTCACCGATTGCTTCATTTCTTTCACGTCGGTGTTGCGGCTGCTTCTCAGAATTTCTTTTTGTGTTTCCAGAGCTTGTCTCTTGCGTGGGCTGTCGTTCCATACGGGTATGGTGAATCTCACGCCCACGTCGGCGTTGTTGGAGATTTTGTTGTTGCTCTGCCAGTAGCTCGACCATCGGGCGAACGGTGTGAGCCTGGTGTTGCCCAGGTAGTTGGTCAGCTTGCTGTCGTTGTCCACCATTTGTTCCTTCACCATCAGGATGCGAGCGTCGAGGCTCTCGTTGTCGATGTGTCGGAAGAGGGCGGTGGTGTCCACCTCTATTTTCGACGGCTTGATGCGGTAGATAGGTTTGTTGGTGATGTCTCTGTCGGTGCAGAGCACTGAGATGTCGTATTCCGCCTCCAGCTTGTCGTTCATCACCTTGAGCATCTTGTCGTTGCTGATTCGGTCCTTTTCCAGCATATATTGGTAGGCCTCGTTCATGATGTCGAGGTTGTCCAGTCTGTGTGCTATGACGGTACCGATGTAGAAGTTATATTGTTCGGTCAGCTCGTCGGCTGCCTTTTCATAGATGTCTGCTGTTTGTCTTTTCTTTGTTTGCAATCGATCTAGCTCGTTTGCGAGGGCTATTTTATTTTTTTTCTCCTTTCCTTGGTAGAATTTTGAGTTGATGATGTTCCATCCCAGTTCTGCCTGTATCTTGGCCTTGTACTTGGAAACCTCTTTGGCGTCGTCGTTGTCTGAGTCGAAGTAGGCGTCAGGTCTGGCGTACACCTGTCCTGTCACTTCCAGTCCGTTGTGTCTTCCGAGAGCGAGTTGTTCGTGTGCGGTTTTCGACCAGTAGAGTGAATCTGTTTTTTGAATGTCAGCTGTGTGTTGCTGATTGAGCCCGAGTGCGATGACCGGTGCTTTCACCCAGATAGGGTTGTTGATGAGTGTGTCTAGTTGTACAAAGCGTTTATTGAAATGTCTCAACACATTTTCATTCTTCAGGTTCTCGTAGACGAGCATTTTTGGGCTGAAGCTCTTCTGCTTTCGCTGAGCTTGTGCCAAGCAGCTCTGTCCTGCTGTGAGAAGTAGGAGAGTGGTGGTTGTGTATAGTATTAATTTACGCTTCATCATATTGTTTGTTTAAACACGAAGAATGCAGCTGCAACAGCTTGCAGCTGCATTCCCATGTTCTTAGTTTATATGTGTCTTATTGCATGATTGCAATATCAAATCTTTAATTTCCAAGGTTCAACTGGAATACCTGCATGCGGCTTCTTCCGTAAGCAACATAGATGTAGCCATTGTAAACTGTCAGGTAGTTTGCTGATCTTTCAACAGCTCTCTGGGCTATAACCTTGTGTGTATCCTTGTCAAGAACAACGATGCCATATGATCCATATGCAAGATATACATAGTTGTCATCTACGAAACAGCCATTGCACAATGCTTTCCACTTACCCTTTTGGTTCTTTGGATTAGGCATCTGATAGTGCCATTGTTCATTACCATTCATGTCGTATACGTAAAGACCAGCAGCTCCGAGGCAGGCATAAATCTTATTGTCCCTTACAGCAATTACATTCTTACCATCATTTGGTTCGATGCTAGCTGTTGTACTAAAAGTCTTTGTGTCGCTAAAGTCTTCGGTACTCTCGTTTATAACCTCGATGGTAGCAGGAATAGCTTTATCGCCTTCTCCCTTGCCAACTCTTTCGTCTAAGTAGAGGGCTACAATATGACCATTGCCTATGGCTATGTGCTTTGCTTTACCAGGCTTTGCATACGATTCTATTTCGTTCATTGTATTTGCGTCATAAACGGTGTAGCCTTCAGTAGTAGCAACAATCAGATGATCAGTGTTGTCATTGTAAACTACACAGTTCTCATCGTAGCCTCCTCTTGCGTATTGGTCTGTTGCTGGATGGAGTTGAACAAACTGTAATGGCTCTTGGTAAGTCACCACTTTATTGCCTTCAGAATCAGTCTCTCCAGTTGCTATTTCTTTAGACTCGGTTGCAAGCATGTGATCATCGTTGATGTTCATGTATGCAAGCATAGCTCCTTTCTTATTTGAACTTCCTGGAAGGAATACCTTGTTCTCGCCATTTTTGAGCTTTACAGCCAACAAATGGTTGAAGTCTAGGTCTCTGGCTGAATCGTACAAGTACTGTTTCAATTCTACCTTGTTGTCCTTTACTGGAGTGAACACCTCAACACAACCGCCATGAGAAAATTCAGTATTCTCTTTCTGTTTTTGGTTTGTGTGATAGCCCATGTAGAGATAACCATCTCGTGGCATGATGCCTGTAGCCGAAATCTCATGTGTATGATCTGACTCAATCGTTGTAATCAAATCCAATCCTGGTTTTGGATCAGGTGTTGGCTCAGGTTTTGGTGTTGGTGTTGGGTCAGGATCAGGAGTTGGGGTCGGGTCTGGATCTGGCTTTGGATTTGGATTAACCCAGCCAGGATTGCCACAATCTGTTGTTGGATTGATTACGACCTCATTCTTTGTTACACCATTTGTCACAAACATGTTGGCGTCCTTGAATTTTACATTCACTTTGTTGTCATTTACATAGAATGAGCCATCTGCAACAATCTGTGGGTTGTCATTACCTGGTGTTGAGAACATCTCTACTAAATAGTACGTCTCGCCAGCATCATCTTGAAGCGGTGTACCATTGTTAAACAAGAAACGATTTGCTCTTATTACAGCTTTTGAACCGTCCCCTTTCAAGATACTATGGCTAGTATCGCTGTTGTATGATGCATAGTCTCCAGAACAATTGATATAACTTTGGTCTGAAAGTATTACGTTGGCTCCTGAATTTTGGGTGAATTTTTTACAAGCTAAATATTTTGCATGGATTGTAGAACCACCATTGATGTATACTTCACCTGCAATACTTGCTCCACAACCACTCCATAGTATGGAACTGTTCGTCATTGAAATCTTAGAAGCAGTAATCTTTCCATCTACATTGAGCTTAGTACCATTCGTTTCACCATTTACTGAATTCAGAGCTAATTCATTACTTCCTAAATCCAAATCGTGTTTGATGTTAATGATACCACTACCAGGATAGAAACTTTTTACATTAACGCTTCCTTCTACATATAACTTTCCAGAAACTGCCAATTGAGTGTTTGTAGCAATTATGCTACCATTGGTCCTAAAAGTATTATCTATATCAATACGGTCTTCTTTAAAAGTGAAAGTTCCATAGTTGTCAATATTGCATAGTTTTGCTGCATTTCCATATGTATCAACTACTTTGCCTCCATTCAGTACTATAATTTTGTATCCTCCAGCCCAATAATTATATGTAAGAGTTGCGCCGTTTTCTACATAAATAGTCGCATCTGCAGGCATCTGGAACTGATTGGTAAGTATAATGTTTCCTGATGATATTTTAAATACTTTACCTGATAAAGCGGTCCATTGTGGTGCTGTTACCAAGTCTACTGCATCTGCTGGAACTGTTGGCTCTTCCGGCATGCTGATAACTCCTTCAAATGTGCTTGAATTGGTAGTGTCTATAGTTCTAGTCTTAGTAACGACTGAAGATGTACTATTTTTGTAGTTGAGCACACGACTAGCCAAAGTCTGAGCGTCTGTTGTTGATGTTACTGCACTTCCTACTATTGTTGTTGCTTTACCTATGTCTGTACCCCCATCACTATTGCTGTCGCTACAAGATGCGAGGAGCATTGCAGCGAAAGTGAAAGTCGCAAGTTTGAAGTTTATTGCTTTCATGTTAGTTTTTTATTAATCGTTAATAATCATCATTTCTTAACGTATTCCTTATTTTTCTTTAGCTAGTTAACTTAGCTCTTTATAAGGTTTGTTCTCCCTCACTCCTTTATAAGTGAGAGTGGGGGAGAACAAGAGATTATTGCTTATTATCAATTACTTAGTTGCAGTGAGCTTGAATACCTGTACACGGCTCTGACCGTATGCTACATAGATGTTATTGCCGTCAACTGCTACATAGTTAGCAGACTTTCCTGTATAAGCCTTGCGGTGAGCAACAACGCCACCAGCCTTGTTCAGGACAACGAGACCATAGCTACCACATGCTACATACACATAGTTTCCATCTACGGCTACGCCATTGCAACGACCCTTAATCTGGCCGTCATTCTTGCTTGCTGCAGAGAATGTAGGGCAAGCGAAGAATTCCTGAGTAACATTGCCAGCTGCATCAATCTTTGCAAGACCATTGTCACCCTTGCAGACATAAACGCTACCATCTGTGTCTACTGCGACAACAGCCTTTGTTCCCGTAGGAGATACTGCACCAACCTCGTATGTTGTGCCATTCTCCATTTCGCTATTGTTGTAAACCGACAATTTGCCATCTTCAGTCAAAGCATAAAGCTTGCCATTTGCAGTAACAACATGCTTACCTGCTGATGTTCCATTGTTGTTTTCATAGTTGAAATCTTTGTCGAAGATGGTGAAACCATTGGTTGTGGCTACTACGTAGTCAGAACCAGACTTAGCGACACAGTTGGCATCCAACTTGTTCACCTTCTTATCGATAGCGTAGAGTTCGATGTTGTTGCCAAGTGAACTACCATTCAACTGTACTTTACCCAAGAAAGCTCCTATTGCAGTACCTTCAGCGGCACCATTGCCCTGCTGGCTTCCAGCGAGGAAGAGGTTGCTTCCGTCTACAATCAAGTGGTTGTAGTCGCAGTTGGCTGCTGCCATGCTCTGGTCGAGTGTCAATGTATTTCCTGACATACTAAGTGCTTCTATGTTACCACCTACTTTGTTGTTGCCATAAGTATGATATGAAACATAAAGCTTGTTGTTTGAACCAGCCTGGATGCAAGTTGCAGACTCGCCATCGTTGGGTGTGTCTTCTGATGCAATCAAATCGAGCTTCTGTGTAGAAACAATTTTGCTTGCATCGCCAGTCCATTCGTAGCCATAATTTTTGTTGTTCTCGTCCTTGTACGCAATCAGGTTGTTCTCTGTTGTCTTGTCGTAATCTACATATGTTACGTTGATGTCAAGATCTTCGAATGAGCCTAATTCAGTTGTACCATTGTAACTCTTAGTGAACTCAAGCAAGAAAGAACCATTGGTGCCACTAGTAGACAAAGCTTCAATCTTTGCGTTGCCGTTGTTTACGAACTTGTCTGCCTTGATCACAGCCACGGCGTTATTATCTTGCAATTCAATCTGACCAGCTGCTGCGTTGTCTGTTACCAAGTTGTTAACGTTAATCACGTTCTTGTTGCCCAAAAGAATTTGGCAGGCACCGTTCAGTTTGAGAGTTGCGTCGCCAGCAATAGTCTTGCCATTCTCGTCTCTCTTCTGTGTGCCGTCAGCATTCTTAGGGTTATTGGTTACATTAATATAATTAGCAACAATCTTTGAACCTGCGTTAGCTTCGAGTGTGCCTGTTACCTTGATTGCAGTGTTTGCACCAGCCTCCAAATAGCCATTAACGATCAAGTCTGCAGGAGTAGCTTTCTTCTCGCTATCTCCATTGCTGTAGTTGCCAGCCTGCAAGAATCCGTCAATCTTGAGGTTACCATTCAATGTAACACCTTCGGTATCGAAAATATTGGCTTTTGTGTATACATTAGCATTATTGCCAATGGTCAATTTCTTTGCACGGATAGAACCGTTGATGTATGCAAGAGCACCTTCACCGAATGTGATATTCTGAGTAGGGGTGATAGACTTTTCCTTCTCTGCTTTTGTGGTTTCTGCAATAGCACCAATGCCGCTACTTAAGTCATTGCCTGTTGAAGATGTGCTTCTTAACTCTGCGTAAAGCTTACCATTGATGACCATGTCGCCTGTAGCTGCGAGTTTGCTCGTTGCTGTTGTGCAATAAACAATATCGTTAGCTGCAACCATGGCACCATTACCTGTGTATTCCAATGTACCACCAGACAAAACAATCTTGTTTCCACCCAAAGTCTCGTTGTATTTCAAAGTACAACCACTATGAACGAAAATGATAGCTCCCTTGACTTTCTTACCTGAGAGGTCGATAGTCTTGTTGCTTGTTACCAAATAAGCTTTACCTTCCTCAAGATCTCCAGGGTTGTTTAATGTCTTGAGTTTGTAGTCTGCTTCTTTTGGCATGTCTTCAGGCATACCTGTTGCAAAGCTAGCTTCGCCAGCTCTTGTGTTGAGGAAGAACTTTCTTGCATTAGCAGTGCTGTTCTTGTAATTAGAAATACGACTGTTGTCGATGTTCTGTGCTGTGAGTGCTACGCTTGTCAAGTCGGCAGGATTGATGGCAGGTGATGTACCTGGATCACTGTTGCTGTCGCTACAAGATGCGAAAACGAATGCTGCCAAACCGATAGCAGCAAGCTTAGAATTGATTACTTTCATATCTATTTAAGTTTAAATTGTAATATCTAGTTTGTACTTATACTTTTAATTATGTACTTATACCATTTACTTGTTCAGCTATGTTTTGCTTATGTGTCTTCGAGTCCATCGTATTCATCCCTCTTTGTTTTGTTTCGCAGTCGGGTACAATTTATCTTTTCGACGCTGCAAATATAATGGAATATTTTCAATAATAGATGTTTTTGATGGTTAAATAATATTAATTTAGCATAGATTAGTACTACATGTCGAAAATGGAGTGCTTGTGAGCGATAACATAAAAGTTTGGTACAGTGCTAGGCTGTACCAAACTTTTATGCTGTTTATAGGAGTCTCTTTACCTCTTCTATGGTAAGACCAGTGCCTTGTGAAACCTGCTCTGGGGAGAGTCCCATGGCAAGAAAGCTCTTGGCGTTCTTGATTCTTTCCAACTTCCGTCCTTCCTCTCTTCCTTCCTTTTTCCCTTCCTCTTTTGCTTCCTCTTTTGCTGTATCGATCGAGTTTAGGATGTCGTTATACGCTTTCATGCTGGCTTCGTACTCACGTAGTTCTTTTTGTGTGAACTTTGCGATTTCTGCCTCTTGGAAGAGACGGTCGAAAACCTTGTCGCGCAATTCTTTTGGGCGACCGTTCAACTTGTATAGGTTCTTTAAAGCAAATAGCCATTTGTCGTAAAGCGTTTCCAGTTCTTCAAGCGATTTATTGAACTTGGCAATCTCAACGTAGATAAATTCAAGCTTGTCGTAAAACACTTTGTGGGTAGCTGTGTCGCATAGTTGTACGTGGTGGCGAATTTTCTCTTTGTCGAAAGCATCGTCGTTCATGTAGAAATTGAGCAAGGCTACTATGTATACGTGCTTGAGCTCGAAGTTCCATCTCTTGGATTTCGGGGCTTGCTCTCGTATGGGAAATGTAGAGTAGAATAGTGAGCGGTCCTTGAAATGCGCTTGGTAAGCGTTCTGCATCTCTACGATGAACTTTTCACCGTTTTCTGCCTCGCAATATACATCGAAGATGGCTTTGCGGTCGGTCTCAACGTCTCCTGCATTCTCAGAGTTGAGGTACTTTATGTCCTTGATGACTTCCTTGCCATTAAATAGGCTATTGAGGAAACAAATCAACAAGTCCTTGTTGGCAGCTGTTCCAAAGATTCGCTTGAATCCAAAGTCTGTCAGTAAGCTGATATATCGATCTTCTGCCTGTTTCATAATTGTACGTGTTGAAATTCGCTGCAAATATACGACTTATTTTCGAAACCCGCAAGTGTTTTCTTAGATTTCTTTGTCCTATCACGAAATTACATATTCACCTCGTAGAAGGTGGCATGGTTCTCAAGTTCGTCGGCAGCTATGAGGCTATTTTCGAAATGACGGTTTCGGAAAATGTCTACCTTGTTTGGGGAATTATCTCCGAAAGATAGCAAATTATCTCCGAAGGATAGCAAAATATCTCCGAAAGATAAAATTTTATTTCCGAAGAATAGAAAATTATCTCCGAAAGATAGAATGACGGGGCTTCCAATGGCTGGCTTTTCGCTCCTTGATATATTAACAGGTGTTAATGGTGACGGTGACGCAAGGTTTATAAACTTTTTAAAAAACGCACTTTTTGCTCTTTTTTTCTTTTTTCCCTTTTTAATTTCAAATTCTCTTTTATTTTTTATATTTTTCTTTTTTTTCTCATTTTTACGCGTAGAATTATAGAAAGTTTTATCACCGTCACGTCACCAAATCCCTTAAATAGCTGATTTACAAGATAAATCTGGTGACGTGGATATGTTAATACGATTTTAACACATCTCTTTTCTTGACAAAAAACACTTTAATTTTTGTAGGCTTGCAACCTTTTGGCGGAACAGAACGTCTAAGGATTAACAATTGAAACAATTTTAAATTTTACAAAAATTATGAAGAAGAAAGGTATTTTTGCAGCCCTGGCGATGATGATGATCACGGCATGTGGCGTATGTGCTTGCTCGTTTAACGGGGCGGGCGACATCAATGGTAACATGAAATATTCGAAGGAAGACTTGAATCCCAAGGCTTTCAAGGCTATCAGCGTGGATGTGGTTGCCGATGTGTATTACACCCAGAACAATGGCGACCAGCATGAGGTAAGACTCGACTTCTCCAACATCAAGGACGAGCGATTGGCTCAGGAAATGAAGGAAAAGGTGAAGGTGGCTTATCGAGACGGCGGTGTGGAGATAGGTTTGGCTGGGCGCATCTCGGGCGCCAACAACATGAACGAGGGCAAGCGCTTGAAGGTGTATATCACCAGTCCCGACCTCGTGAAGATAGACTTGGAGGGTGTCGGCTCCTTCCATTCCGATGCCATCAACACCGATAGACTTGACATTGATAATGAGGGCGTGGGGGCTATTTACCTCAAGAAATTGTTAGCCAATGTGGTAACGATAGATAATGAGGGCGTGGGCTCAGTGAGCATCACCCATATGACGGGCGACAAGCTCGACATCGACAACGAGGGTGTGGGCTCAGTGAAAGTGGGCTATTATAAAGGTGGCTCCCTGAAAATAGACAACGAGGGCGTGGGCTCGGTAACAGCCAAGGTTGACTGCCAGTCGATTGATGCTTCGCTCGACGGAGTAGGGGGCGTGACGCTGAGCGGTACCACTCGCACCTATAGCAAGAGAAAGGATGGCGTGGGAGGCTTCCACGACAAAGAGCTGAAAGTGCTCCACTAATAATAAAATAAAAAATCCTGCTAGTCAACAACGGCTAGCAGGATTTTTTTATTGTCTTATCGTAATCTCTATCATTTAGAAATCCCATTTCACACCCAAGCATGGACGAACCATCACGCCGGCGTTGCTGCCGAAATTGTAGTCGAGCTCTACCTCGCCACCTACGCTGAGGTTCTCGCAGCCGAAGTGCTGGCCTACGTTGTACCAGAGCTGTGGCTCGGAGGTGAAGACGACGTGCTCATTCTTGTAGTCTACCTCGCCATCAGCCTTGAGCTTAGGGTCGCCGTGCTTGTCGAGCATACTCGTGTGGTTCTCCCACCAGAAATCGGCGAAACCATCAAATTTCAAACCTTTTACACCGAAAATGTCGTTGCAAGTCCATACAGCGGTGAACTGCATCGGTACGTTCTGGTGAGTCTTGCGGATGGTCTTGTAGAGTGCCTGGAGCGTCAAGGTATTCTTGAAACTTTGGTCGTGGATGAAATACTCCACACCGAAGAGCCAAGCGTTGTTGATAGGGTAGTTGCGGGTGATACCGCCATTGTATTCTACGTGGAGGCTCCAGTTCTTCATAGGAGAGTCCTGCCAGAAATTGAGCGCGCGGGAAATCTCGGTATAGGTACCGCCCTGAGACACGTTCTGGCTGCCTACGACCATCTTGTCGTAGTTGAAGTCGTGGTCTACGAAGAAATACGTGCTACCCCATTTGTCTTGCTTGAACATTTCGAGCGTGAGGGTAACATACTTGCGGTCACTGCCCAAGTCGTAGAGAATCTGGGCGTTGGTCTGTGCTAAAGACTTGCTCGCAGGGAGCAACGCAAGTGCCATGAGCAATAGGCTTTTCATCTTTTTCATAAGTTTCTTTTTCTTTTTAAAAATTTTATAGAGTTGTTAATTCAATTAATATGCGAAGAGTGGGTAATCCTTCATGGTGGCGTTCACCTTCTCGCGTACACGGGCGATGACCTTCTCGTCCTCAGGAGCGTTCAATACCTCCTCGATGAGTTCGGCGATGAGGTGCATCATGTCTTCCTTGGCGCCACGGGTGGTCATGGCTGCTGTGCCGAGACGGATACCAGAGGTCTGGAAGGCTGAGCGAGTGTCGAATGGCACCATGTTCTTGTTGACGGTGATGTCGGCTGCCACGAGGGCGTTCTCTGCCACCTTACCTGCCAAGTCTGGGTATTTAGAGCGCAAGTCTACGAGCATGGAGTGGTTGTCTGTACCACCGCTCACGATGCCGAATCCACGACCGATGAGGTCTTCGGCGAGTACGGCTGCGTTCTTCTTCACCTGTGTGGCATACTCTTTCCAAGAAGGCTGCAAGTTCTCGCGGAAGCCTACTGCCTTGGCTGCGATGACATGCTCCAACGGACCGCCCTGGATGCCAGGGAACACGGCTGAGTTCAAGAGCTGGCTCATCATCTTCACCTGTCCCTTCTTGGTGGTCAAGCCCCAAGGGTTCTCGAAGTCCTTGCCCATGAGGATGATGCCGCCGCGAGGACCACGTAGGGTCTTGTGGGTGGTGGAGGTCACGATGTGGGCATATTTCACAGGGTTGTTCAAGAGACCTGCGGCAATGAGGCCGGCTGGGTGAGCCATGTCGATCATCAAGAGGGCACCCACCTCGTCGGCAATCTTGCGCATGCGAGCATAATCCCACTCACGGCTGTAGGCGCTACCGCCACCGATGATGAGTTTAGGCTTGTGCTCCAAGGCGAGCTTCTCCATCTCGTCGTAGTCTACACGACCAGTATCCTTGTTCAAGTTGTAGCCGATAGGGTTGTAGAGGATACCGGATGTGTTGACGTGGCTACCATGAGAAAGGTGACCGCCATGGTCGAGGTTCAGACCCATGAAAGTGTCGCCTGGCTTGAGCACTGCGAGCAATACGGCGGCGTTGGCCTGTGCGCCAGAGTGAGGCTGCACGTTGGCATACTCGGCACCGAAGAGCTTCTTCACACGCTCGATGGCGAGGTTCTCCACGATGTCGACAACCTGGCAGCCGCCATAGTAGCGCTTGCCTGGCAGTCCCTCGGCATATTTGTTGGTCAGGTAAGAGCCCATGGCCTGCATTACCTCGTCACTCACGAAATTCTCTGATGCGATAAGCTCCATGCCCTTGAGCTGGCGCTGATGCTCTCTTTCGATTAAGTCGAAAATCTCTTGATCTCTTTCCATATAAATTCTATTTTAATGATTAATAATCTTGCTTGCCGTCGGATTGCAAATCCGCCGGAACGCCTGTCGGGCAGTTCCCTTACTTGCAGAGTTCCACGCTGTCGAGCTTCTGTTCCTTGTCGCAGTAGTGGCAGCGCACGATGCCCAGTGCCTTGTCTACGGTGTGGAAGAGGGTCTGCATAGGCTCGTTGTTGGTGATGCACTTAGGGTTGTTGCACTTCACGATGCCCTTGAGTGTATCTGGAGTCTTCACGGTCTTCTTCTCCACAATCTCGTAGTTCTTGATGATACTCAGGCCGATGTTTGGAGCCACCACGGAGAGTCGGTTGATTTCTTCGTCGGTGAAATACTTGTTGGCAACCTTGATGATGCCCTTCTTGCCAATCTTCTTGCTTGGCAGGTTGTAGCCGATGGTGACGGGCGTTTCCATCTTCTCCAGTTGAAGGAGGTTGACCACCTGATAGGTCTTTTCGGCTGGTATATGGTCGATTACGGTGCCGTTCTCGATGGCCGCAACCACTAATTCGCTTTTATTATTTCCCATGATTTACTTTTTTACTTTAAGCTTTTAACATTAATCGATGATGGTCTTGTCGTTCTTGATTTCATCGAGCGTGATGCCGAGGCAGTGGCAGTAGATGGCCTCACGTGCATAGAGAGTCCGTTCTGTGCCTGCTGGATGTAGTATGCGTGTGGGTCGTCGTCCACGTCGTAGGCAATCTCGTTCACACGTGGCAGCGGGTGCATGATTTTCATGTTGTCCTTCGCCTTGCCGAGCATGTCGCGCTTCAGGATGTATACGTTCTTCACGCGCTCATATTCCATCAAGTCGCTGAAACGCTCCTTCTGTACACGGGTCATGTAGAGAATGTCGGCGTTGGCGATGACATCCTCGTTGAAGTCTTCGTGCTCCACGTACTTGATGCCGTGCTTGTCACAGTAGAGCTTGTACTCCTCTGGCATGGCTAGCTCCTTAGGGGCGATGAAATGGAAAGTAGGGTTGAAGTGGCGCATAGCTGTGATAAGTGAGTGAACGGTGCGCCCATATTTCAGGTCACCCACGAGATAGATGTTCAAGTTGTCCAAGGTTCCTTGGGTCTTGTAGATAGAGTAGAGGTCGAGCAGGCACTGGGAAGGGTGCATGTGGGCACCGTCGCCTGCGTTGACGATAGGCACGGGAGCTACTTCGCTGGCATATTGGGCTGCACCCTCGATGAAGTGGCGCATGGTGATGATGTCGGCATAGTTGCTCACCATGAGTATGGTGTCTTTGAGCGTCTCGCCCTTGGTGGTGCTTGATGTCTTGGCGTCGGAGAAACCGATGACACGAGCGCCTAGGCGGTTGGCAGCTGTCTGGAAACTGAGTTGGGTACGAGTGGAAGGTTCGAAGAAAAGGGTCGCAACGACCTTTCCCTTCAGCAACTCCCTGTTAGGATGTTTTTCAAACTCTTGCGCCATTTCGAGCAAGTACATGATTTTCTCTCTCGAAAGGTCGGCAATGGTCACAAAATTATGTTTTTCCATTTGTTTTTTGATTGAATGTTCTGAAATCGCCCCCAAAGTTACATATAATTTCTGATTTATGTGCGATATTTAAAATTTTTTATTTAATTTTGCGGCAAAAATTATAGAAATAGATAATGAGGAAACGTTTTATACATATTTTGTGGGGCATTTTCGCCGCTTGCGTACTGGCTGTGGCGGGTGCCTTCTTTGCCATCTGGTTTGGTCTCATCGGCTACATGCCCGACATCGAAGACCTCCAGAATCCTATCAACCGCTTTGCCACCCAGGTGTATTCCGCCGATGGCAAGGTGCTCGGCACGTGGAACCTGAACAAGGAGAACCGCATCGTGATACCTTATAAGAAGATGTCACCTTATTTAATAAAGGCACTCGTCGCTACCGAGGACGAGCGATTCTACGAGCATTCGGGCATCGATTTCAGGGCCCTGGGGCGTGCCATCGTCAAGCGTGGCATCCTGGGACAGGCGAATGCCGGAGGCGGTAGTACCATCACCCAGCAGCTAGCCAAGCAGCTATACTCGGAGAAGGCGGGCAGCACCATGGAGCGACTCCTGCAGAAGCCGATAGAGTGGGTCATCGCCATCAAGCTGGAGCGATACTACACCAAGGAGGAAATCCTGGCGCTCTATCTCAACTACTTCGACTTCCTGCACAATGCCGTGGGCATCAAGACTGCCGCCAACACCTATTTTAATAAGGAGCCTAAGGACTTGACCCTCTGTGAGGCGGCAACCCTCATCGGGCTGTGCAAGAACCCTTCGCTCTTCAACCCCGTGCGCTATCCCGATCGTGCGCGCGAGCGCCGCAACGTGGTGCTGCAGCAGATGGTAAAGGCTGGCTATCTAGACAAGTACGATTATGAGCAGTATGCCGCCGAACCCATCACGCTCAATTTCCATCGCACCGACCACAAGGATGGCTCTGCCACCTATCTGCGTGAGTTCCTGCGCCAGTATATGATGGCTAAACGACCAGAGCGCAGCGACTATCCTTCGTGGAACTACGCCCAGTATGTGACCGACTCGGTGGCTTGGGACAGCGACCCGCTGTATGGGTGGTGCAACAAAAACTTTAAGAAAGACGGTTCGCCATATAATGTATACAGCGACGGACTGAAGGTGTTTACCACCATCGACAGCCGCATCCAGCAGTATGCCGAGGAGGCGATGTATCAGCACGTGGCTCGCTACTTGCAGCCAAGGTTTAGTGCCGAGGTGGCGCATAAACCAAGCGCGCCATACAGCGACAAGCTCACGCCAAGTCAGATACGCAGCATCCTGAACCGCAGCATCACGCAGAGCGAGCGCTATCGCTCGATGAAGGCTGCGGGAGCTACGCCAGACGAAATCAAGCAGGCTTTCCGCCAGAAAATAGAGATGACCGTGTTCACCTACCATGGCGACATCGACACCCTGATGAGTCCGCTCGACTCCATCCGCTACTACAAGACCTTCTTGCGCAGCGGATTCATGAGCATGGATCCAAAGACGGGAGCCGTGAAGGCATACGTGGGCGGACTCGACTATACCCATTTCATGTACGACATGGTGAGCCTGGGTCGTCGACAGGTGGGTTCCACCATCAAGCCATTCCTCTATAGTCTGGCGATGGAGAACGGATTCCAACCTTGCGACCTTGCCCCTAACCGCCAACAAACCTATATCGTGGCAGGCCAGCGATGGACACCACGCAACGCCAACCATGCCCGCTATGGGCAGATGGTGCCGCTGAAATGGGGATTGGCGCAGAGTAACAACTGGATAAGCGCCTACCTGATGAGTAAGCTCAATCCACAGCAGTTTGTGCAGATGTTGCACGACTTCGGCATCATCAATCCCGACATCCATGCCTCGATGAGTCTCTGTCTGGGACCTTGCGAGGTGAGCGTGAGCGAGATGGTGAGCGCCTACACCGTGTTTGCCAACCACGGCATCCGCACGGCACCGATGTTCGTGAGTCGCATCGAGGACAACGAGGGCAACACCCTCGCCACCTTCCAACCACGCATGAACGAGGTGATAAGCGCCGAGAACGCCATGAAGATGCTCACCATGCTGATGGGCGTGGTGGACAACGGTACGGCGGGCAGACTGCCCCACCGCCACAAA
>ERZ808286.606-NODE-606-length-22567-cov-5.251244_pt1 | contig 22567 bp, 21 predicted proteins | sample MGYA00521276_ERZ808286 | MGnify/ENA primary metagenome ERZ808286 (study PRJEB31516, sample SAMN03275607) | gut metagenome | biome: mammalia-associated habitat; material: feces | host: Papio cynocephalus | place: Kenya | collected 2012-08-01 ... | reverse complement strand
GCGGCGATCGCTTGCGCGGTCAGGACTCCGCAAATGACGCCGCCGATCAGTCCCGGACCCGCCGACGCGGCGACGGCGCTCAGATCTTTAAAACCGACGCCGGCGCGGTTCAGCGCCTCGCGCACGATGAAGCCGACCTGTTCCAAATGGGCGCGCGCGGCGATTTCGGGGACGACGCCGCCGAACGCCTGATGTTCCGCCTGAGAAAAAACGACGGAGGAAAGCAGGTTTTTTCGGTCGTCGACAATCGCCGCCGCCGTTTCGTCGCAACTGGATTCTATCCCTAAAACAAGCATTTTGACTCTCTCATCTAAAATTATACTACCCATACTCGGAAAAAATGGTAAAATCCAGCAGATTTAATCATGGAGGCATCTATGGCTTTTGAAAACGACAACCAAAAAGCTGAAAACACGGCGGAAACACCCGCCGCCGAAACGGTCGAAACCCCCGCCGAAACGGCGGAAACGCCGTCCGAACCCGAATCCCGCGGGCGCGGCGAACCGTGCTGTTGCCGCAAAAAGCGCGGAGCGGGGAAGAAAGCCGCTGTGTTCCTGTTGATCGTCGCGGTCGCCGCCGTGTTCGGCATTCGCCAGTCGCGCGAAGCCGTCGCGGAAAAATACCGCGCTTTGGTTGCCGGAATTTCCGCCGCGAAGGCAAAGCCCGAAACGCCGGAACCCGCCGGAATCGAGGCGCGTCTGGAACAGCTGGAAAACCAGCGCGACTTTGACGCCGCCGCGTCGGAACAGCCCGAACAACAGCCCGCCGGCGTCGCTTACGCCGTTTTGGCGAACGATCAAAACGCCCTGCGGTCGGAAATCGAGGCTCTGCGCGGACAGGTCGCGGCGATCAAAGCCGAAAACGCCCGCGACATCGGGGCGTTGCGCGACGCCATGCCGAAACGGGGACTGATCGAGGAACGCCTGCTGGCGATGACCGCGCGCGACGACGCTTTTGAAAGCCAGCTGGTCGAGGCGGGCGTCAAAATCGACCGCGTCGAACGCAACAAAGCCGACGCCGCGACGGTGCTGGCTCTGGTGACGCGGCTGGAAATCGCCGAACGCAAACTGCGCGCGTCGAACGCCGAAAAGGAACGCGCCGTCGCTTTGCTGCTGACGGCGTACCAGTTGCGCGAAGCCGTCCTGTCGGGTGCCCGTTTCGTTACGGAACAGCAGTCCGCTTTGGCGGTCGCGGGCGGTTTGCCGCGCGTTTCGGAATATATCCGTTCGCTGGATTCCGCCGCCGACCGCGGCGTGTGGACGCGCGCCGCGCTGAAACTGTCGTTTGATTCCTACGCGGATCGGGCGGCGCTGGCGGACGGCGCGGAAACAAAGGACGACTGGTTCCACAACGCCCTCAATTCTTTGAAAAAACTGGTGATCGTGCGCCGCATCGACGCCCCCGACGCGACCGACGTCGGCGCCCAAGCCGTTCTGGCGCGCGCGCGGAAAGCCGTCGACGAGGACGATTTTGCTCTGGCGGTCGAACAGCTGGGCGATTTGCGCGGCGCCGCCGCCGACGCGATGAGCGAATGGACGGCGGAGGCGAACGGTTATCTGAACGCCAAAAAAACGGTCGACGAGATCATTTCCACCGTGCTGGGCGTTTTGTACGCCGCGAAACAGGGAGATTGACCCATGGTTAAAATCGTATGGAACGCCTTTTTGCTGGGCGTGATCGCTCTGGCGGCGGCTTGGCTGTCGAACAATCAGGGATCCGTTCGGGTGGAATGGCTGGGATATTCGGCGCAAACGTCGGTCGCCGTCGTGATCGGGGCGTTTGTCGTCCTGTACGCCGTGTTTTACGCCTTTCTGGCGAAGCCTTTGCTGATTTTGACGCAGAAAATCGCGTTCTGGCTGGGCGCGGACAAACGCGCCGGCAAAATCGCCAAAGCCAAAATCGAAAAAGAGGTCGACCGCTACACGCTGTTGTGCCAGGGGCTGACCGCGGTCGCCGCGGGCGACATCGCCTTTGCCGAAAAGGTGGCGGGGCGCGTAAAAAAAGCGTTCGCGGACGACGAATCGAAAACGCTGGTCTTTCGCGCCCAGCTGGCGGAGGCGAAAAACAACACGGCGGAGGCGATCCGCCTGTTTTCCGAACTGTCCGCCGCGCCCGAAACGCGTTTGCTGGGCATGCGCGGGGAAATCCGCCTGTACCGGTCGACGGGCGATTTGGCAAAGGCGTCCGGTTTGTGCGACGAACTGCTGAAAATCAAAAATCCGCCCGCGTGGCTGTTGTCCGAAGCGTTCGAACTGCAAGTGCATGAAAAGAAATGGCGTCAGGCGATCGAAACGCTGGACAAGGGATACAAGCAGGGATTGATCGACAAATTGACCGTCAAACGCCTGAAAGCGTCCGTTTTGCTGGAACAGGCGGCGGGATCGGCGGACGACGCCGAACGCGACGGTCTGATCCGTCGGGCGCACGACACGGACGAAACCTTTGTCCGCGCCGCCATTCAGGTCGCGCAGTCGGACGTCAGGGCGGGCGACATCAAAAAAGCGCGCCGTCTGTTGCAAAAACTGTGGAAACTGTCGCCCAGCTGGGCCGTGTACGAGGTGTACCTGACGCTGACCGCCGGCGAATCGACGATTCAAGCCGTTCAGGACGTCGAAGACCTGATCGCCGAAAATCCGAAAGCGAAAATCAACGATCTGGTTTTCGCGGACTGTTCGCTGAAAGCCCGTTTGTGGGGACAGGCGAAAACCGCCGTTACGAAATATCTGGCGGTTTATCCCGAATCCAAACGCGCTTTGCTGATGGCGGAGGAAATCGCCGCCTACAATCAGGACGAAAAAGCCGCGGAGGCGTACCGCGCCAAAGCCGCCGAAGTTCCCGCCGAAATGCCCTATTATTGCGAAGTGTGTCACACGCCGCTGGAAAAGGACTATACGACCTGCCCCGTCTGCCACACGCTGGGGGCGATTCATCTGACGGATCTGTGATTTTAACGGTTGAAAACGCGCCCCGCTTTTGCCGGCGGGACGCGCTTTTTTTGTTTGAAAGGGAAAAAAATGGCTTGGGTCTATCTGTTTGTCGCGGGGATTTTCGAAACGGTCTGGGTGGTCGCGATGAAATACGCCGACGGGTTCACGAAATTGGTTCCCAGCGTGGTCGTCGTCGTCGGCATGGCGCTCAGCGTCTGGCTGTTGGGCGTCGCGGTCAAAACGCTGCCGCTGGGGACGGGGTACGCCGTGTGGACGGGTATCGGGGCGGTCGGCGCCGTCGTGTACGGAATCGTGTTTTTCGGCGAACCCGCCACGTTCGCGCGGCTGGCGTTCGTCGCGCTGATCGTCGCCGGACTGGTCGGGCTGAAAATGGTTTCGGCGGAATAACCGGCGCGCTCAAACGCGGTTGAAAAAAACGCCCGTCAAAAAAGCCCGCCTCGATCAAGGCGGGCTTTTCGCTTTCAAGAGGAAATATCCTTAGAAATTATAACGGATACCTGCCAAAATCTGATGGGCTTTCGTGTCAAACTTCAATTTGCCGTCTTCCACGGTTTTGGAAAACGAACCGTAATCCGTGTAGCGGTAGCCGACGTCGATCGTGACGTTTTCGGATACTTCCGCGCCGACGCCCGCCATCAGGCTGTAAGCGAACTTGTTTTTGGAATGGGTGAATGTTTCGTTGTCTTCCGGAGCGGCGGGATAAGTGTCTTTGAATTTGTATTCCACTTTCGCCATACCGACGCCCGCGCCGACGTAGGGTTTGAAAACGGTCGGGTTTTCAATGTCGTAATAACCGTTCAGCATGAACGACCGACCGGATATTTCCGATTTGGAGCTTCCGTCGTCGTCGCGTCTGGTTTTGTCGTCTTTTGCCAGATAGGTGTACGCCAATTCCGTGCGGATCGCGCCCAATTTAGCGCCGACGGCGATGTCGCCGCCGAGGTTTTTCAGCTTGTCCGTTTCTTTGTCGCCTTCGACAAACGTGGCTTTGCCGTCCGAGAACGACATGACCGCTTTGACCGAAGCGTACGGCGTGACGTCCGCGGCGTTCGCGGCGGAAGCGAAAACCGCCAGCGCGGCGGCAGAAGTTAAAAGAAGTTTTTTCATAACTAACATTCCTTTTTTTGTTTCAGTTAAACAAAACCCACCTGAAAAGGCGGGCGGATGTTAGCAACCGTATGAGAATAAAAACGGCTCGGCGTTTTCGCGCGTATGCCTTATAGCACCGACATCCGTCCGTGAACGGAATATCGGCGTATGATTTAATGAGTCGCAATACACCTTGCGACTATTCTCAAAAAGGGTTGCTACGCCCTGCATTCGTTTTTTTTTACAAATGCGTTTTTAGAATATAGCGTTTCCGGTAATTTGACAAGTAAAAAAGGGATACCGTTCGGTATCCCTTTCGTCCTGTTTTTTTATCCGGATTTTACGCGGAGGTTTGTTTTTTCTTCGCGTCTTCGCGCACGGCGTCGACGAACGGCATGAACTCGTCCACGACCTGACGGTAGACGTCGCGTTTGAAATCGACGACGGCGTCGGCGATCTCTTCGATCCGCGCCCATTTCCACGCGTTGAATTCCGCATGGTCGCGGTCGACCCGGATTTCGCTTTCGTCGCCCGTGAATTGCAGTAAAAACCATTTTTGCGTCTGTCCGGCGTAGGTCTTTTTCTTTTCGCTGACGAAACGAACGCCCGCCGGAAAGTCGTAGGTGTACCATTTCGTGCTTTCGGCGATCGGGCGAACCGATTTGACGCCCGTTTCTTCGAACAGTTCGCGCAGGGCGGCGGCGTATTCGTCTTCGCCCGCGTCGATGCCCCCCTGCGGCATTTGCCACGCTTTTTCGCGCGAATCGACGCGGTGCGCCAAAAACACGTCGCCGTCGCCGTTCAGCAGCATGATGCCGACGTTCGGTCTGTACGGTTTGGAATTTTTCATTTGTCAGCCTCGTGTTTCAAAATGTAATAGGACAGGGGGACGAACGCCATGTTGTCGGCGGGATCTTCATGGCTTGTCAGCTCTTTGATCCATTTTTCGACGGTCAGCAGCGTGATCGGGACTGTTTCGACGCGCACCAGAGCCGAACCGTTTTTCAACGCCAGCCGGCGCGCCAGATCCAGTCGGGCGTTGATCGCCGCGCGGTGGAAATTGTCCGCGATGTGAACGTCGGGACGTATGACGTTTTCGGGTTTGGGCAGGGATTTGTCGTCCGTTCCGTCGACGTAGATCAGTCCGCGGTCGGTCAGTTCGTCGACAAACGGTTTCAGCCGCGACGCGGGCAGGGAAAACGTTTCGTTCGGGGACGCCGCGACGCCGATGAACGCGACGTCCAGCCCCAGCACTTTGTGCATGCGCTTGCGGTTTTCGTGTTCGGGCAGACCCGCGACCAGCCCCAAGGGTCCGGGGTCGGTGTCCGGAAAGACGCCCTGCTGCATGGGCAGGTTCAGCAAAGTTTCATGCCCCGTTTTACGCGCGTTTTCGACGTACTTTTTCAAATCGCGGGCATAAGGGCTGAACGACAGCGACACGACGTCCGGCAGGGTGTTTATGGCGGCTTCGGTCGCGTTCGCGCGTTTGCCCAGTCCCGTGAACAGAACCGCGATGTACGGTTCGGCGGGGGGAGCCGCCAGCGGCTTGGAATAGGCGGAAAACGGGGTGTTCGCTTTTGTTTTGACGGGCAGGAGGACGCCGCGCGATTTCTGCCGCAGTTCGGGCAGGGGATCGATGATGGACAGCGGCATCGCGTTGGCGGGCGCGCTTTTTTTGATCGATCCGAAATCGGGCAGGGAAGCCATGAATTCCCCCCGGATCAGGTTCGGCTGCATGTCGTCGCGGTAACGCGGCGCCGCCGGCGGTTCCGTTCGCGAAACGGGGGCGGGCGCGTCCGCGTCCGTTTTTCCGGCTGCCGCGGAATCGGGCGAGCCGGCGTTGTCGTCGGCGGGTTTGAAAGCCGCCAGAGCGTTTTCCAGTTCGTTCAGCACCTGCTGTTTTTTGTTTTCCAGTTCGGCGCGTTCCTTTTCCAGCGAATCGATTTCGTCGATTTTCTTTTGCGCCGCCGCGTCCCGCTGTTTATGCAGATCGCGCACCTGTTCCGATTCGGGGACGGGCGGATTGTCCGCCGCCTTTTCGGCGGGCGGGACGGCGCCGCTTTCGCGTTCCCTGATTTCTGGCGGCTGAGGGTTCAGCAGGGACACGCGCGTCATTCTGTCCGCCGTCGTCAGATAAAACGTCGCCGTCGCGGGCAGAACGCGCAGAAAATCGATGTAAAATCCGTATCCCGCCCAGCCGCAGGACAGCGCCGCCAGAACGGCGACCGTCATAAAGGCTTTTTTTCTGCCTTCGTTCAGTCCCGTTTTGGAAAAAGGCGACGGTTCGCCGCCGCGGTCGGACACGGTCATGACGCTCACCTCGACTGGTAGATGCCCATCGCCTTGACGATGTCGACGGCGCGGTCAAGCTGATAGTCTTCGAATTTCTTTTCGTCCTTGGGCTTTTCGTCGAACGGGTCGGGCGTTTTCGCCTTTTGGTTTTTCTTTTCTTTCAGCGTTTTCGATTTGCCGGATTTGTCGTCGTCCTGCTTCGCCAGAGCGTTGGAAAAGGACGCTTCGGCGAAATCGTCGGAACGCACCGCCAGATATTCGACGTGCGCGGGCGGAATTTCGATGTCCGGTTCGATGCCTTTCGCCTGAATGGAACGTCCCGACGGCGTGTAATAGCGCGCGGTCGTCAGACGGATCGCGCCGAATCCCGACACGGGAATGACGGTCTGCACCGACCCTTTGCCGAACGAACGCATGCCGATGACGACGGCGCGTTTGTGGTCCTGCAACGCGCCCGCGACGATTTCCGCGGCGGAGGCGGAACCTTCGTTGATCAGAACGACGATCGGCTTGCCGTCCGTGACGTCGCCCTTCGTCGCGCTGTAGCGCTGGGTTTCTTCGGCGCGGCGGGGACGCGTGGAAACGATTTCGCCTTCGTTCAAGAACAGGTCGGCGACGGAAACCGCCTGATCCAGCAGTCCGCCGGGGTTGTTGCGCAAATCGAGGACGTAGCCGGACAGGTCGGCTTTGTCCTTTCGGATTTTTTCAATCTCTTTTTTCACGTCGTCGGTCGTCGTTTCGGAAAACGACGAAACGCGGATATAGCCGACGGCGGGATCTTTTTCCTCCGTTTTGACGGAACGGATTTTGATGTTGTCGCGGGTCAGCGTGACGTCGAACGGTTCCTTGTTTTTGCGGCGGACGGTCAGCTTGACTTTCGATTTGACGGGACCGCGCATTTTTTCGACGGCGTCCGTCAGCGTTTCGCCCAGAACGGTCGTGCCGTCGATGTGCGTGATGTAGTCGCCCGCCTGAATGCCGGCTTTGAACGCGGGGGTGTCGTCGATCGGGGAAATGACCTTGACAAAGCCGTTGTCCATGGTGACTTCGATGCCCAGTCCGCCGAATTCGCCCTTTGTCTGTTCGCGCATGTCCTTGAACGTTTCGGCGTCCAGATACGACGAATGCGGATCCAGCGACGACAGCATGCCGTTGATCGCGTATTCGATCAGTTTGTCTTCCGAAACGTCTTCGACATAGTCGGTTTTGGCGCGTTTCAGCGTTTCGCTGAAAATGTTCAGATACTTGTAGGTAGCCGCCGCTTTTTCGGCGGGCGTGCGCGTGTCCTCTTTTTTCTTGGCGTCGGCGTTCGCGGGCAGAGCCAGCGTCAGCGCGAACGCCGCAGACAACAGCGTCAAAGCGAAACGTTTCATCGTGTTTTTATCCTTTACCCTTTGTTTTTGCCGCTCAGCCACCCCGCGGGGTTGATCGGCTGACCGTTTTTCCTCAGTTCAATATACAACGTCGGTTTGGATTGCGCCACCATTATTCCGACGGGTTCGCCCGCCAGCAGAGTCTGCCCGACGGACGTGTCCAGCCGCCCCATTCCCGCCAGCAAAGTGTGGTAGCCGTCGCCGTGTTCGATGATGATCAGCTGACCGTAGCCGCGGAACGGTCCCGCGAACAGGACGGTGCCGTCGTAGGGGGAAATGACCTGCGCGCCGGCGCGGGTGCGTATGACGATGCCTTTCGACGTCGCGCCCGATTCGGTCGGATCGCCGAATTTTTTGACGACGCTTCCCTTGACGGGATAGGGAATGCGTCCGCGCGCCGCCATGAACGCGCCCGTCGGAATTTCCGTTTTTTGCGCCGTTCTGACGCGGCGTTTGCTTTCGGCTTCCAGTTTCGCCAGCAGGTCTTTCAGGTTGCCCGCCTGTTTCGCCAGATTTTCGGCTTTGGCTTTGGCGCGCGAACTTTCGCTGGCGAAAGCGGTTTGCAGCTGCGATTTTTTCTGAATCAGCGTGTTCATGTTGCGCCGTTTTTCGCTCAGCCGCCGCGCCAGCGTTTTGATTTGGGCGTACTGGGCGCGGATCGCCGTCGTCAGACTGGCGATTTTCGTCAGGTCCTTGCGCAGTCCCTCGGTCGAATATTCCAGCCGCGGCACGGCTTCGCGCAGTAAAAGCGCGCTGCGCAAAGTGTCCTGCGGGGGCAGAGGCTGGGCGAGCAGGGCTTCGGTCGGCTTGAACGCCAGCGACTGCAACGCCGCCAGAACGCGGGTGCGCTGGGCGCGGCGGATTTCCAGCCGGTTTTTCATCAGATCCTGCTGGGCTTCCAGTTCGCCCAGTTTTTGTTCCAGTTTGTCCAGACTTTCTTCCTGTTCCTGAATGGATTCGGCGGCGACGACCATTTTGCGCTGGACGTCGGCGATTTCCTTTTTGACGCTTTGCGCCTTTTCGCGCAGTTTCAAATGTTCCTGCCGCGCCTGCCGGATTTCGCTGTTCACGCGCGACAGTTCGGATTTCGCCGCCGCGGAATCGGGTTTCGCGGCGTGACAAAGGGACGACAAAGCCAGTCCCGCCAGAAAAACGGGCAGAAAAAGCTTCGTCGTCCCTCTGAAAGCCATATTTTATTTGACCAGCAAAGACTTTCCGGTCATTTCCGCGGGCTGGTCGATGTGCAGCAGCTGCAACAGCGTCGGCGCCAGATCGGCGAGCCGTCCGCCTTCGCGCAGTTTGTAGCCGTTTTTGTCGTTGAACAGAACGGCGGGGACTTTGAACGTCGTGTGCGCGGTGTAGGGCGCGCCCGTCTTTTCGTCCTTCATCAGTTCGCAGTTGCCGTGGTCCGCCGTCACCAGCATCACGCCGCCCGCGTTTTCGATCGCTTCCTCCAATCTGCCGAGGCATTTGTCCACGGCTTCGGCGGCTTTGATCGCGGCGGGCAGAATGCCCGTGTGACCGACCATGTCCCCGTTGGCGAAGTTCACGATGATGACGTCGAATTTGCCCGCGTTGATCGAATCGACCAAGGCGTCGCAGACTTCGAACGCGCTCATTTCGGGTTTCAAGTCATAGGTGGCGACCTTGGGCGACGGAATCAGAATGCGGTCTTCGCCTTTGAACAGGCGTTCCTCGCCCCCGTTGAAAAAGAACGTGACGTGCGCGTATTTTTCGGTTTCCGCGATGCGCAGCTGCGTCAGACCGGCTTTGGACACGACTTCGCCGAAGATGTTTTCCAGCTTTTCGGGCGGGAAAATCGGCTTGACGAAACGGTCGTGGTCGACGGAATACTGCGTCATGCCGACGACGGCGGCGAATTCGACCGTTTTGGCGCGCTTCATCTTGTCAAATTCCTTGTCCGCCAGCGCGTACATGATTTCGCGGGCGCGGTCGGAACGGAAGTTCGCGAACAAAACGCCGTCGCCGTCGTTCATGCCTTTATAATCGCCGATGACGGTCGGCAGGACGAATTCGTCGTAAACTTTTTTGGCGTAGGACGCTTCGATCGCCTGTTCGGCGGTTTCGGCGGTTTCGCCTTCGCCGCACATCAGCGCGTCGAACGCCAGTCCGACGCGTTCCCAGCGGTTGTCGCGGTCCATGGCGTAATAACGCCCCGACACGGTCGCGATTTTCACGCCCGCCATGTCTTTCGTCTTGTCTTCAAATTCCTTGACGTAGCCCAGCGCCGAATCGGGCGGCACGTCGCGCCCGTCCAGAAAAGCGTGGACGGCAACGGGGATTTTCGCGTCGCTGAGGATTTTCGCCAAAGCGACGATGTGGTTCATGTGGGAATGGACGCCGCCGGGGCTCATCAGCCCCATCAGGTGGCAAGTTCCCTTGGACGCCGTCAGTTTTTCGATCAGTTCGACGACGGCGGGGCGTTTCGCCAGCGATCCGTCGGCGCACGCCTGATCGATTTTCGGCAGGTCCTGCATCACGACGCGACCGGCGCCGATGTTCATGTGACCGACTTCGGAATTGCCCATCTGACCCGCGGGCAGACCGACGTCCAAACCCGACGTGGCGATCAGGGTGTTCGGGCAGGTCGCGACCAGATTGTGCCAGTTCGGGGTGTTTCCCAGTTCGATGGCGTTGTCGTCTTTGCTGTCGCGGTGTCCCCAGCCGTCCAGAATGCACAGCATGACGGGACGAGGTCTTTTGGTTTCTTCCATTGGTTTCAAGCTCCGTTAAAAAACAAAAATCGAGGTTAATATAATACAAAACTTCGCGTTTGCCACTGTGAAAAATGGTCGAGTGCGATTTTGTTTGAGAAGATTTCGGAAATTTGATAATCTGACGGCGAGTTCGGAAAAAAAACGAACTTCGGGCGTCAGAAACCCGAACAAAAATAAGCCGCTTTGTGTATGGCGGCTAAAAAGTCATACACCGATTTCCGTTGATGGCGGATGTCGGTGTGATAAGGCTATATGCACGAAAGCATCGAGCCGTCTTTTTATTTTTGTGCGGTTTCTGAACATCCGCCACTTTCTGCCTGAAAGTGGCTTTTGTTTTAAATTCAATGAAGGATTGTTCGGAAATGAAAAAAATTATTCTTTCAACATTGGCGGTTTTTGCGTTGTCGGGGTGCGTGACGGCGCCGTTCGTTCCGCCGACCGGAATGGTCAGTTCCATTCAGGCTCCGCTGGATCTGGAAACGACGAACAAGCAGATCGGCGGCAAACACGGCAGTTCCAGCGTTTTCACGATTTTTGGGCTGATTTCGATCGGGGACGCCAGCTACAAATCCGCCGCGGAAGACGGCAACATCACGACGATCAAAGGATCGGATTATTCGTATTTGAACGTTTTTGGCTTGTTCCAGAAAACGACGGTGCGCGTCTATGGCGATTAAGCGGCTTTTCGCGTTCGCCCTGATTTTAACGCTGTGCGGCTGTTCAAGCGTGACGGCGGAGTTTAAACCTCCCGTCGGATTTCTCGTTTCCAGCTACAGAGCGCCGCTGACGACGAAAACGGACAACATTAAAATCGGGCGCGCGCAACAAAAAAGATACATTACTTCTTTTTTCTGGATTCCGATCGGCATGCCGTCGATTTCGATAACGGACGGTTTCAACAAGCCGGCGTCTGGCGTCTACGCCGATTACGAATATTTTTCGGTTTTGGGCGGAATGTTCCAATCGGTAAATGTCGTGACATACAGCGAAAAGAAAAACGATCAATAAAAAAATCCCCGTTGAAAGACGGGGATTTTCATTTCCGCGCGCCGGTCGAAATCGTAATCTTCGCCTGCGCGGGGCTGTATAAAAAAAGCCTTTCGGGGGAAAGGCTTTCGAAGCGATGTTCGCGGTAAAATCTCAGACTTCCGGTTCGCGGAACAGGGGCTTGCCCTGATACAGGCGCGCGGCTTGGGATTCCATCAGCGTGCCCAGCGAAATCTGGCGGTCGCGAATGCTGATGCGCAACTGGTCGGCGACGGACGGATCGGGGTTGGCGAACACGAAACGGATTTCGGGGAACATCGTTTTGATGCCCTGCAGTTTCTGGTGAATGACGCCCAGAATCCCGCGTCCCAGCAGGTCGGCGGCGAGCTCTTCGCTCAGATCCGCGCTGGTGGCGTATTTGATGACGGAGTTCAGCGCGTCTTCGACGCTGTTGGCGTGAATCGTCGACAGCACAAGGTGTCCGGACGTCGCCGCGCGCAAAATCTGGCTGGCGCATTCGGGGGTGCGGATTTCGCCCACCAGAATGTAGCGGGGGCGGCAACGCAAAGCCGATTTCAGGGATTCGCCCCAGTCGTTGTTGTCGGGTTCGGTCTGTTTGCACATGCCCAGTCCGCCGCGTTTGGACTGGTAAATTCCGTCCAAAGGCATTTCGGGAGGGTCTTCGATCGTGTAGGCGTAGCCGCCTTCGCGTTCCAAAAATTTGCGCATCAGGCAGGAAATGGACGTCGTTTTGCCCGCGCCCGTGGGACCCGCCCACAAAATCAGCCCCGATTCGCGGTTCAGGGAAATCAAATGGTTGGTGACGGCTTCGGGCAATCCCAGACGCACGACGTCGGGGGTCTTGCGCGGCATGCGGCGGGCGGAATACATCACGCCCGTCAGCGTCGACACGCGTTCGACGCGGTACATGGTCGACCCGTACGCCATGGAATAGCTGGACCGTCCGGTGTAGGCGCGTTCCAAAGCCTGATGAAACTCCTCGGCGTCGTCGACCTCCAGCACTTTCAGTCCGAATCGGGTTTCCCCGTCGTGAATGTAAAGCGTGTGATCCGGCGTGTACCAGATATCGGAAAAGAGTTGTTCGTCGATCGTAGCCATATGTTTATCCCATTCAACGCTCTTTTATAATACATTCTCCGCCGCTTTGGCAAGCGGGTTTAGATGATTGTTTTGTTACCGCGCCGCGACAGACCGGCGGCGGCGAACAAAAACGCCGCGACGATTTCGGTCGCGGGGGCGGCGGGGGCGTCGAACGCGACGGACGCCGTCAATCCGGCGACGACGCAGAAAACGCCCGTCAAACTGCCCAGCGCAGCCATCTGTTCGGGCGTTTTGGCGAAAAAACGCGCGGTGGCGGGCGGAATGATCAGCAGCGCGGACACCAGCAACAGCCCCGTCGTTTTCATCGCCAGCGAAACGAACAGCGCGGTCAGCGTCATAAACACGGCGGACTGTCCGGCGGTCGACACGTTTTCGCTTTGCGCGACGTCGGGCATGACGGCGGCGAAGATCTGCTTTTTCCAGTTCAAAGCCAGCAGAACGGCGCAAACCGTTCCGGCGCAGGCGATGAAAATCAGGTCGGCGTCCGTGACGGACAGCATGTCGCCGAACAGGTACGCCGTCAGATCCGCGCGCACCCGAGGCAGATAAGACAATCCGACGATGCCCGCGCACAGGGCGGTCTGTCCGATGATCAACAGCAGAATGTCGATGCCGATAATGAATTTGTCCGACAGCCGCGCCAAAAATCCCGCCGTCAGGCACACGACCAGCGCGACGCCCGCGTTTTCGCCGACGCCCAGCGCCAGCCCCAGCAGAACGCCCGTCAGCGCGGAATGGGACAGCGCGTCGCTGAAATAGGCGGTGCGTCGCCAGATCATCAGACAGCCGATCGGGCTCGCCAGCACAGCCATGACGGCGGCGGCGACCAGCCCCCGCCAGATAAAGGGTTCAGTCCACATATTCGACGCTCCCGTCGGGCAGGTGTTTGTGATCGTGGCGGTGGCGGTAGACCGCCAGCGTCGGGCGTTCGCCGTACAGACGCAGGTATTCGGGGCGGTCGACGACCTCTTCGGGCAGACCGCTGCAGCAGATGTGGCGGTTGACGCACAGCACGCGGTGGGTTTTCGCCATGACGACGTGCAGGTCGTGCGACACCATCAAAATCGCGCAGTTTCTGTCGCCGTTCAGCGTTTCCAGCAGGGCGTAGAACCGTTCTTCGCCGACGGGATCCAGCCCCTGCGCCGGTTCGTCCAGCACCAGCAGGTCGGGATCTTTCAGCAAAGTGCGCGCCAGCAGCAGCCGCTGCGTTTCCCCGCCCGACAGCGGGTGAACGCTGTGCCCCGCCAGCCGCGCGATGCCCGTCAGCTCCAAGACTTCGCGCAGTTTGGACGCGGGATAGTCGCCGTCCAGCCGCAAAAAACGTTCGACGGTCAGCGGTATGGCGCGGGGCAGGTTGATTTTTTGCGGCACATAGCCCGTTTTCAGCCCCTCTTTGCGCCAGACCGAGCCGGAATCGGGCTTGACGACGCCCAGAACGGTTTTCAGCAGGGTCGTCTTTCCCGCGCCGTTCGGACCGATCAGCGTGACGATTTGCCCCGCCGAAACGCTGAATCCGATGTGTTCCAGAACCGGAACGCCGTTGATGGTCAGGCAGACGTCCTTTAATTCGACGATTTTTTCACTGTTTTTTTCACGAGTCATCGCGTCCCCGTCTTAAAACTTGTTTTTTACGCCAAAGCGTAATACCTTTAACGACTTAAAGGACACTTTTTCATGTTGGTCAAGACGGTTTTTTTGTTTGCGTTGCTGTTTTCGGGATCGTGCCGCGCCGCGCCCGCCGTCGTCGCGTCGATCGCGCCCGTCCATTCGATCGTTTCGGCGGTCATGGCGGGGGCGGGACAGCCGGAACTGTTGCTGAATCCAGCCGTTTCGGCGCACGATTACGCGCTGAAACCGTCCGACATGCGCAAGCTGGCGAACGCCGATCTGGTGATTTGGGGCGGGGCGGAGCTGGAATCCTTCCTGCCGAAGCCGCTGGAATCGGTCGGAGCGGCGGATAAAAGCGTCGCCGTTCTGTCGGACGGGCGGCTGACCCGTCTGCCCGTTCGGGGCGGGACGGAAACCGACGGGCATTTCTGGCTGATGCCGTCGAACATGGCTGCCGTCGCCGAAATCGCGGCGGAAAATCTGGGGCGGATCGATCCGGACAACAAAGCGCTTTACGATAAAAACGCCGCTTCGGTCGCCGGACGGATGCGGGCTTTGCAACGGACGGGCGAAGAAAAGCTTTCGCCGTTCAAAGGCAAGCCGTTCGTTACGTTTCACGACGCTTTCGCCTATTTTGAAAGGGCGTTCGGCGTCGCGCCGCTGGGCGCGTTGCATATCGACGCGCATCACGCTTCGGGGGCGCGGGCGCTGGCGGCGCTGAGGGAAAAAATCAAATCCGCGGGAAAAGTCTGCCTGTTTTCCGAACCGCAGTTTTTCGCCAAAGGTTTCGCGACCGCCGCGCGGGGACTGGACGTCGAAACGGGTGTTCTGGATCCGATGGGGGCGGGATTGCCGGTGGGCGCGGGATTTTACGAATCCCTGATGAACGGGCTGTTCGATTCGCTGGCGGATTGTTTGAAAAGGATTGACGCGCCGTGAAATTAAAAAGTCTGCTGATTTTGATCTGCGCCGTTCTGCCGGTCGCCGCCGCGTTCGCGGGGGACGGGGAAAAGATTCGGTATCCCGTCGCGGCGGGAACGCTTTATCCCCGAAAAGGGGCGGATCTGGTGAAAAAAGCGGCGGATTTGATCGACGCGGCGGACGGACGTTTGCGTCTGCCGGCGGACGAAATCCCCAAAGCCGTTATCGTTCCGCACGGCGCGCAGATTTTCGCGGGGGACGCGACCGCGGCGGGATACGCGGCTTTGCGGCGGCTGAAGCCCTTTGTCAGGCGCGTCGTTCTGATCGGATCGTCGCATCGGGGCAGGTACTACGGCATATCGCTGTCGGACGCGCGGTATTGGGAAATGCCGGACCGCCGGTTTGAAGTCGACGGCGAAATGAACGAAAAGTTGCTGAAAATTCAGGGCATTGATTACGACGGCGACGCGCACGAAGCCGAATCGTCGCTGGAATCCCAACTGCCGTTCGTGTCCGCCGTGTTCTCCAAGGACGTCAAAATCGTTCCCGTTCTGGTCGAAGACGCCAGCGTCGAACAGGTCGCCGATTTGATCGACGCGGTTTGGGGCGGTTTGGAAACCGTCGTCATCGTGTCGGCTGACATGGCGTCGGGCAAAGATGCGGACAAGGTCGAAAAAACAATGCGCGAGGCGGTCGGACTGACGGAAAACAAAGAATACGGCAGAATTAAAAAACGGCACTTTTGCGCGCCTCTGCCCGTCGCGGGCTTGCTGGCTTACGCGGCGGAAAACGGATCGACGGTCAAACTGATCGATTCGCTGGCGACGTCGGGCGCGGGGGATCTCAGAACGGACGGGACGTTCGGCTACGGCGCGTTCGGCGTGTACGAAAACGACGACGGGGCGCGGGACGATTGGGAACACGTCGAAACCGTCTTGCGCGAAAATCAGGAATCGCTGCTGCGGGTCGCCGCGCAGTCGATTGTTTCGGGGTTCGAACGCGGGCGTCCCCTGCGCGTTTCGGAATCCCGCTATCCCGAGGAATTCGCGCGCAAGACGGCGACGTTCGTCAACGTTTATCACAACGGCGTCCTGCGCGGCGGCGCGGGAACCGGCGAACCCGCGCGGTCTTTGCTGGACGACGTGTCGGAAAACGCCTATAACGCCGTTTTTTCAGACTTCCGTTTCGTCCCGCTGACCGAAGACGAAATCAAAACCGCCGAACTGTCCGTTTCCGTTCTGACCGCTCCGGCGCAGATCCGTTTCGACGGCGAAGACGATCTGCTGTCAAAGCTGAACCCGCAGCAGGATGGCTTGATTTTGCGCGAACGGTCGAACAAGGCGCTGTTCCTGCCGCAAATCTGGGGGACTTTCCCGTCGCCGAAGGAATTTCTGGCGCATTTGAAGCAAAAGGCGGGACTGCCCGCGAATTACTGGTCGCCGACGGTGAAAATTTACCGTTTCCGCGTCATTGATCTGAACAGCGGGGATCTGGAAGACCCGATGTCCGTCTGGCTGCCGAAAGGAAGAAAAAAATGAAAGTGTTGTGGGTCGTCGCGGGGGCTTTGATCACCCCCGATTTCAAAGTGTTGCTGTCCCGGCGTCCGGAGGGGAAAAATCTGGCGGGTATGTGGGAATACCCCGGCGGCAAGATTGAACAGGGGGAAACGCCGGAACAGGCGCTGTGCCGCGAATTGAACGAAGAGCTGAGGTTGGACGTCGACGCGCGGGATTTGGAACCGCTGTCGTTCGCGTCCCACGGCTACGACGCCTTTCATCTGGCGATGCCTTTGTTCGTCTGCCGCAAATGGGGCGGAACGCCCGTCGGCGCGGAAGGGCAGAAGCTCGAATTCGTCGACGCGGAAACGGTCGGTCTGTCCGAAACGCACCCGATGCCGCCCGCCGACGTGTCGCTGTCGGCGGCTTTGCGGCTGTGGACGGCGCGCGCAAAAAAATGAATTTGCGCTCTGGCGGCGCGCGGCGAATTGTTATATAGTAGCGCAAACTTTTTGATAATCGGACTGAAACGATGACGGAAAACAAAAAAACAACTTTCATGCAAAGACTGCCCAACTATTTGACTTTTATGCGCATTCTGGTCATTCCGGGGGTGGTCGCCTCGTTCTACTTTCCGGGCGTCGCCGCCGCTTGGGTCGGTTGCGCGCTGTTCGTCGCGGCGTCCGTGACGGATTATTTCGACGGCTATCTGGCGCGCAAATTCAAAAGCACGTCCAGTCTGGGGCGCACGTTCGACCCGATCGCCGACAAACTGCTGGTCGCCGCGACGTTGCTGATGATGGCGGCGTTCGACCGTCTGGGCGCGACGGGGTTGCTGCCCGCCGTTGTGATTTTGTGCCGCGAGGTGCTGGTTTCCGGCTTGCGCGAATTTTTGGCTGAAATCCGGATCGGACTGCCCGTGACGCGTCTGGCGAAATGGAAAACGGGGATTCAGATGTTCGCCATTCCGATGCTGATGGTCGCGGATTTTTCGCCGTGGTTCTGCTATTTCGGCGAAGTCGGCGAAGTGCTGATCTGGGTCGCCGCGACGCTGACCGTGATGACGGGGTACGATTACCTGCGCACGGGTCTGAAACATTTGGACTAATCTTTTCAAAAGGATAACGGAAATGAAACGCAGTTATGTCGCTTTGCCCGACTACGCGATCGGCGCGGACGTGTACGACAAAGCCCCCGCTTTGCTGAAAAAATACGGGAAAACGGCGGTGATCGTCGGCGGAAAACGGGCGATGGCGGCGGCGGCGTACGCGCTGGAACGCGCGTTGGAGCGGGGCGGAGTCTCCGTCGCCGGACGCGTTTGGTACGGCGGCGATTCCACCTATGAAAACGTGGACATGCTGAAACGGAACGAAACCGTGACGGGCGCCGACATGATTCTGGCGATGGGCGGCGGCAAATGTTGCGACACCTGCAAAGTGCTGGCGGAGGATTTGGAAAAGCCGCTATTCACGTTTCCGACGATATCGTCGAACTGCGCGCCCTGCACGGCGCTGGCGATCATGTACAACGCGGACGGCAGTTTCAAAAACAATTTTTACAGCTCCCGCCCGCCTTTGTGCGTGTTCATCAACGACGAAATCATCGCCCGCGCGCCGGTCGAATACCTGCAAGCCGGCATCGGCGACGCGCTGAGCAAGGAAGCCGAGGTCGAACTGGCTTTGCGCCACGTGAAATTGGATCAAAACCTGCTGGTCGGGCGCGCGTTGTGCGCCGCCTGCACCGAACCGCTGCTGCGATACGGGGCGGCGGCGCTGGAATCCTGCCGCGAAAAACGGTCTTCGCCGGCGTTGCAGGAGGTCGCGCTGGACATCGTGATTTCAACGGGACTGGTCAGCAACATGACGGTTTGTCCGGAATTTTACTATAACACCAATCTGGCGCACTGCTTTTATTACGGCGCGACGGTGTTTCCCGCTTCGCACAAGTATCTGCACGGCTTTCTGGTGGCGTTCGGAGTGCTGGCTCTGCTGGATTACGACGGGCGGGACGAACTGCGCGACCGCGTGATGGCGTTTTACAGAAAAACGGGATTGCCCGTCACGCTGGCGGCTGTCGGTCTGACGCCGGACGATCTGCCCGCTTTGATCGCCAAAGCGACCAAAGTTCCCGGCTGGCATGTCGAAGGATACGATCTGGACGCCGACAAATTCCGCCGTTCGATCGAACGCGTCGACGCGCTGGGCAGATCTGCCTGACGCCCCGCGTTTTAATACGACGTTGCGACGAAAATTCACTTGCCGCCGCCTTGAAAATAATGGAAATTGCGAGGAGCGAAGCGACGCGGCAATCCACAGTGAGCCTGCCGCACAGTCCAGCCCTGACCGTCAAAACTCAATCCGCTGATTCTACCAGTGGACTGCTTCGCTTCGCTCGCAGTTGCGATTTTATTTGCATCGCCGATGCCGTCAATGGACTGCCGCGCTCCTGCGGGGCTCGCAGTTTCGGTGTTGTTTGGTGCCGGAATATTCATCGAAATTGCGAGGAGCGGTAGCGACGCGGCAATCCACAGTGAGCCTGCCGCACAGTTCAGCCCCGACCGTTAGGACTCAATCCGCTGATTCTACCAGTGGACTGCTTCGCTCCGTTCGCAGTCGCGATTTTATTCGCATCGCCGATGCTGTTAATGGACTGCCGCGCCCCTATCGGGATTCGCGGTTTTGGATTTTATTAACGCGATGGAAAGGATTGACCTGATACCCTAGGCGAATAACAAAGGAGGTCTTTCCATGTCCAAAACGTCCCTGCTGTATCTGGTTCCCGTGTGTCTGCTGTCCGCGTGCGGCGGCGGTGGCGGCGGCGACAAGGAAAAAATCAACGTCACGGACGCTTCGTCGGCGTTTCAGGCGTCGCCGCTGTCGGGGACGACGACGGATTTCTCTCAGAGCGATTTGGGAATTGCGAATAGCGGAATGGAAAAATTGGTTGTGCTGGACGGTGCAACTGTTTCTTTGAAATTCACATCCGAGGGGGTTGAACAAACCGCTCGTTTTGATAATTGGTCATCGGACGCTGAGCAAACATGGGCGAATGTTAAATTCAAATCAAGCGATTTTGTGTGGAACAACGACGCTACGGACATTGATTATAAAGTTGTCCGCGCAGTTGTGAATGACAAAGTTTTCAATATGCAGGGACCAGGCGGAGCCACTTACAACGGCACGATTAACTCCGATATCGCTTTGGGGGCGCAGGCTATCGGCTTGAAATACAGTGATTTTGGGTATTTGCACGTTGCTGTAAAAGGAATATATTCGGATTTAATCGACGGTGCGAAGACGCAAAATTTTTCCTACTTTGAAATTTTTAAGAACGGAGACGAGACTCAAGAAGTCGGAAAGGACGAAGTTATCGCCAAATTGGGTGTGAGCGACAATAAATTACGTTTTACGGGAAAAGCTTTCGCTATGATGAGCGGTGATATCAGGTTGCCGACAGTGAAGGAAGAAACTCCGACAGCGACGGAGGGCGAAGAGGTTCAAGATGTTGAGGTCGTCAAGACAACGGTCGCGCGTTCTTCTATGAATGGCGGTCAGCCCGTTTTGGGAACGGCGATTCTGGATATTTATGCGAATATGGGCGTTGATTTGTTGTTGAATTTCTCAAATGTGACGGGGGGGGGGGAGAGTGGCTTTTTACAAAGGAAAGCGAAAGTGATGATTTTAAACTTTACCTGCCGGGGTTGGGAACAAAAGAAGAGCAAAAATATCTGAATGAAAGTGCTTCCGGTTTAAACAACAGCGCAGATTCCGATGAAAACATCGAAATTACCGGACAAACAACGGTTGATTATCAGCTTTACGGCGATGGAACACCAGAAGAGGGAATCGGTTCATTCAGTTATACGCAAACGACAAAAGTTGGCGAGAACGATCCAACAACCAGTTGGATTTCCGGCGCATTCGGCGTCGCGAATCCGACCGTGGAAACGCCTTCAAGTTCTTCTTCTGAACCAGTGCATTGACGGTGTTTTGGCGTCTGCTGATTTTTATGTTGGTTTTATCCCCGTTGCCGCCCGTTCGGGCGGCGGCGGGGATTTTGCCGTCCGGTGCGAATCCGGCGGAAAAAACGGACGGCGCGGACACGGACGACGGCGGCGTGATTTCCCTGACGCCGTTGCAGGTGGTCGTCGCCGCGCGCGAAATGCTGGATTTGAACCGTTTGCACGCCGCCAAGGTATTGCTGACCCGCGCGTCTTTTCCGCCGTCGGAAATCGAAACGGAACGCCGTTATCTGCTGGGCGTTCTGGCGTTAAGGGAAAAACGGATCGACGACGCCATCGCCATTTGGCGCAAGCTGTTGAACGAAAATCCCCGATTGGTCAAAGTCCGCTTTGAACTGGCTATGGCGTATATGGCGCAAAAATCGTGGTACCGCGCCGATTACCACTTGCGTCTGGCGGCGGCGGAAAAACTGCCGGCGGGATTCGACCGGCAAATCGACATGCTGCGGTACGTCGCGCGGCAAAACAAAAACTGGAACGTGTGGTTCACGGCGGGCGCCGCCCCCGACGACAACGTCAACAATTCCCAAACGGGAACGCAGTGCATTATGACGCCGTTCGGGGTGCTGTGCAACCGTTTGAACGATCCCGAAAAAGCGGTCGGCTTTAATATCGGCGGCGGCGGAAATTACGAATTCCGGTTCGACGAACATTGGCGTCTGCGCATCGCGGGGGACGTGTTTTCGACGACTTACCGGCATTGCGACGAATACGATGATTTGTACTGGTCGGCGTCGGCGGGTCCGAAATACGTCTGGAACCGCGGCGAAATCTGGACGGCGGCGAAAATCGGACGGCGCAGGTACGCCCACGCGCCCTATAATTCGACGGTCGGCGGCGTGCTGAACTTCGGATACGACTGGTCGCGGCGGTTGTCGCTGTATCTGAACACGGAATACGCCGCCGTGTCGTACAAACGCAACGCCTCCGTTATGGACGGCGAAACCCGCCGCGCGGCGGGCAGAGCGGTCTACGGAATCAATTCGGCGATGTACGCCGTTTTGCGCGCGTCTTTCGACCGCGAAAAGACGAAAAACGAGATTTATTCCAACCGCCGCTACACCGTCGGAGCCGGATTGGGGGCGGAGCTGCCCCTGGGCTTTTCCGTGTACGCCGAACCGTCCGTGCAGTGGGTGCGTTACGACGCCCCGTCCTATTACGTTAAAAATTACAGATTCCAAAAGATCCGCGAAAAAGACCGCGTCCACCGCTATTTGCTGCGCCTGTCGAATAAGAATTTGTCGGCGCGCGGCTTTACCCCCGAAATCGATATCGCGTACACCGATAAAAAATCCAGCATCTGGCAAAAGGAATACGACAAACTGACCGTCGAGCTCAGCTTTGTGCAAAGTTTCTAGTCCTGATTCCGCGGCAGACAGAGGGGCGGCAAAACTGCGAGCCCCGACATAGGCGCGGCAGGACGGTCGGCAAAACAAAATCGCAACTGCGAGCCCCGACAGGGGCGCGGCAGTCCATTGGTAGAACCAACGGACTGGATATTGACGATCGGGGCTGAACATTCGCGGCAGGCTCACTTGGATCAACCCACTTGATCAATGTTTTTGCATTTAGTGTTTAGAATGATTATCATCTTTCGCATAACCGCCACTATTGCCACCATTTTTCTTTTGCCGGATTTTATCAATTTTTCATAGAAAGCGCGCATTTCCGGATCGTTTTTGATGGCGACCAGCGCGCAGACGAACAGTCTTCGTTTAACGTCGCGGCGTCCTCCGGTGACGTGTCGGGCGTTTTTCATGGTTCCGCTATCCCGCGCGTAGGGGGCAAGTCCGGCGATCGCCGCGATCTTGCGTCTGGGAAGCGTCCCCAGCTCCGGCAGGTATGCCAGCAAAGCGTTTGCCGACGTTTCGCCGACGCCGGTTTGCGTGATCAGCGCCCGTTGTTTTTGAAGCAACCGCGGGTTTTGCCTGACCGTTTCCTGCAATTCTTTTGAAAGGCTTTCGATTTCGGC